>Ga0247727_10013412_pt1 | contig 13828 bp, 6 predicted proteins | sample WisWelCaveWW1625_FD_202498 | JGI IMG/M metagenome (GOLD analysis project Ga0247727, IMG submission 202498) | Biofilm microbial communities from Wishing Well Cave, Virginia, United States - WW16-25 | ecosystem: Environmental > Aquatic > Deep subsurface > Groundwater > Cave microbial mat | place... | reverse complement strand
GGCCAGCAGGTAGCGCGCGAGCTCGAACTCCTTCTCGGTGAGCGCGATGCGCTCGCTGCCGACCATGATCGCGCGGTTGGCGGCGTCGGTGCGGTAGCTGCTGAACTCGACCTCGGTCGGCGTGGCGTCGGCGCGGCGCCGCTGCAGGGCGCGGACCCGCGCCACCAGCACGCCGCGGACCGCGGGCTTGGCGACGTAGTCGTCGGCACCGGCCTCGAGCGCCTCGACCACCTTGTCCTCGGCGTCGAACTGGGTGAGGAACAGCACCGGCGCGTCGAGCCTCTGGGCGCGCATCTCGCGCAGCACCTCGATGCCCGACAGCTTGGGCACCAGCCAATCGAGCACCACCACCTCGAAGCGCTCGCGGCGCAGCGCTTCGAGCAGCGCGTCGCCGGCGTCGAAGTGCACGACCTCGAAGCCCGCGTCCGCGAGCCAGAGCTTGACCAGCTGGGCTTGGTCCGGGTCGTCCTCGAGCAGCGCGACGCGCATCCGACGGGGTCCTGGTCCACCGCGGGGCCACGGTTGCCGAGGAAGGTACAGGCCGGCCGCGCGGCCGGCAACGCGGCGCGCGCCGACGCGGCGGGACGCGGGTCGGGTCAGCGGCCGGTCGCGGGCCGTGCGCCCGCCGGCGGGCTGACCAGCAAGGACTTCAGGTCGGCGATGCTGTCCTGGTCGAACTTCACCCGCAGCTGCAGGTACGGGCCCTGCGCGGTGAATCGGGCGCCGGCGAAGTCTTCGTCGACGAAGCCGGCGAAGTTGTAGCCGAGCGAGACCCAGACGTTGCGGGCGAAGCTGCGGCCGACCGACAGCCCCGCCGCGTAGTCCACGGTGTCGCTGCTCCACGAGTGCAGCGCGTAGAGCTGGCCGCCCACGTCCCACTCGCGGTCGACGTCGAAGCGCGACTCGACGCCGACCAGGTCGGTGAACCCGCCGTAGCCGGAGCCGAACTCGGCCCGCACCCATTTGAACGCGTACTGGTAGCTGGTCTGCCAGCGCGCCGTCGGTTGGTGGTTGAGGTTGAGGTTGTTGATCAGTTTGTAGCTGCGCGACGCGCCGGCGCTGGGGTCGAAGGCGTCGGCGTACACCAGGTCGACGCGCTCCAGCACGATCAGCGTCGGGTCGGTCGGCCGCCAGGCGAGGCCGAACGACAGCGTCGCATCGGTCGTGGCGGCGCCGGGGACCTGCTCGCTGTCCAGGTACGAGAAGCGGAACGACAGACCGAGCGCCTCGCCCTGGGCGCGGTAGGCGTTGGCGCTGAGGCCCCAGCGATCCTCGCTGTCGCCGGCGAAGGTCTCGAGGCGACCGTTGATGGTCCAGTCGGCGAGCCGGTAGGCGGCGCCGACGTGGAGCGCGGTGAAGTCGGAGGTCGCGCCCGACGCCGGCGGCACGCTCAGGTTGAGCGACGGCGCGCCGGGGTGGCGCAGGGTCTGGACGCGGTCGAGGCCGAAGTCGAGCAGCAGGCGCTCGTCGACCTGCCAGCCCTGGCCGAGGCCGAGCGTCGCGAACAGGCGCGGGCCGTTCTCGGCGTACTGCTGCTCGAGCGCCGCGTCGATCCGGCCGCGCTCCCAGGGCTGCGAGCGCACGCCGATCCGCGTCATGTCGGAGTCCTGGAGCTCGCCGCTGGTGAGCTCGTGCTCGACGAAGGCGCTGGCCTTGTCGGTCAGGCGGTAGTCGGCGCCGAAGGTGTAGCGGTCCGGGTAGTCGCCGCTCGCCGAGCCGCCGACGCCGAGCTCGGCCTGGGCACGCAGCGTCAGGTCGGCGTCGAGCTTGGCGGTGCCGCCCAGGTAGAGCTGGTCGGAGACCAGCGCTCCGGCCGCCAGCCCGCCGTCGCTGGCGTGGCGCAGGCCGGCGCTGGCGGTGTAGTCGTCGTCGGCCGCGCGGTAGCGGAAACCGGCCTCGGCGACCTGGCGCTCGGCGCCGGTCGCGAGGTTCTGCTGCACGAACGCCTGGCCGGTGGCCTCGAGCTCGGCGTCGATGCGGTAGGTGCCCTCGATGCCAGCCTTGCGCGTCCCGCTCTCGCCGCCGTTCTGCTGGCCGAGGCCGTAGCCCGCGTCCTGCTCGCGCAGGTAGGCGCGCCCGGCGAGCTGCTCGCCGGCATGCTCGACGCGGATCGCGTAGGCGGTGCCGTCGCGGGTCAGGGCCCCGGACTCGGCCTCGCTGGTGCCGAGCTCGACCTTGAGCTCGGTGCCCGGCGCGAGCTGCGCCTTGACGTCGACCGCGGCCAGGTCGCCGGTGGCGCCCGCGATGCCCTCGTGGATCGCGGTCACGCCGACCTCGACCGCGCCGTCGGCGAGGCGCACGGTGCCGCGACCGCCGCCGGTCACCGTGCCTTCGCCGCCGCTCGCGACCTCGTAGTCGGCGACGATGAACACCTGGTCGAAGCCCGGGTCGTGGCTCGGCACCGGCTTGCGGAAGAACAGCGTGCCGGCGGTGTAATCGACGTGGTAGTCGACGAAGCGGGTGAGCGTGGTCTCGGAGACGATGCGCTCGCTGTGGAAGCGGTCGCGGACCTGGAGGCGGATGCGCTCGCTGTTCGCGACCAGCGGCCGGCGCGACAACCGGTACAGGCCCGAGGTGCCGTCGCCCTGGAGCTCGTCCTTGACGAAGCCGGTGGTGTCCTCGCTGGCGAACGCGCTGTAGCCAAAGCGCTCGCCGCGGTACTCGCTCTTCACGCCGTTCATGCGCCGCGAGTAGCGGCCGAGCTCGGTGACCGTGAGCCCGGTGTCGAAGTCGCCGAACAGCGCGTAGAACTGCTTGCGCTCGAGCCGCAGGTAGAGCTTGCGGGTGCTGGCGGCGCCCGCGCCCTGCTCGGTGGCGTCGCCGTACAGCAGGTAGTACGCGTTCGGGTCGATCTGCTGGCCGAGGTTGGCGCCGCCCACCTGGCGGTCCTTGCCGGTGTCGTAGGCGACGGTCAGCAGGTACTCGCCCTTGACCATGCCCTTGGCGTAGAACGCGATCCGACCGTCCTCGTAGTAGTCGGGCTGGCCGACGCCCTGCTCGAAGGCCGAGGCGTTGCCGTCCACGGCGCGGTGGCCGACCGTGCCTTCGGCCAGGCCGACCAGCACCCAGTCGCGGCCGACCGGCTCCAGCCAGGCGCTCAGGTCCTGGCGCTTGCGGTCGGCGAGCCGCAACGCGAGCTTGGTCTCACCCGACTCGTCGGTCGGCGCGAGCTCGATGCGCGCGATGCCCTCGGCGTCGGCGTGCCAGGCGCTGCGCGGGTCGCCGACCTGGAGCAGCGCGTCGTGCGCCCGGTCGTCGAGGTCGCGCCACACGCGGTAGGGCGCGCCGACGTCGAACTCGCCGGTCGCGCCCGGGTGCACCGGCCGGTCCCAACGGTCGAGGAAGCGCAGCGCGATCACCGGCCGGGTCTTGCCGTCGGCGACCAGCACCGAGCGCTCGGCGACCAGCTCGGCGCGCACCGCCGGGCCCGAGTAGTGCACGACGCGCTCGAGGCTCGCGACCCGCGTGCCGTCGGCGGCAAGGATGGTCGCGACGAAGCGGTTGTCGCCCTCCGCGACCTCGACGCCGTTGTACTGCTCGACCACCACGTCGCTGGCCGCGGCGGCCTGGGCGCCGGCGAACTTGGCCAGCGGCACCGGGACGCCGTCGCGGCTGAGCTCGACGGTCTCGCCCTTGCGGCGCTGGATGGCGAGCTTGATGGTCGGGATCGGCGGGTTGGCGTCGGCGCCCGGCCACAGGATCGCGCGGCCCGGCGCGAGGCTGGCGAGCAGCTCGCCGTCCACCGCGCGCGCGTAGGGCGCGTAGTCCTTGCTGGTGGCCGACGCGGCCGCGGCTGACGCCTCGGCGCCGGCCTGGTCGGCGACCGCTGCGACCAGCGGCGTGCCGGCCTGCGCCCCGACCACCTCGATGGTCTCGAGCGGGCTCTCGCTGACCGTGCGCTCGCTGCCGGTGTCGCTGGCCGCGACCAGCCCGATCATTACCCGCCGGTTGAGGGCCATGCCCGCGGGGCGCCGGTTGTCGGCGATCGGCTCCCGGTCGCCGCGGCCCTCGGCCACGATCCGGTTGCGCGCGATGCCGAGCTCGGAGGCCAGGAAGTCGGCGACCGCGGCGGCGCGGCGGCGCGACAGGTCGACGTTGTCCGCGAGATCGTCGCTGCTGAGGTCGCGCACCTTGCGGCCGTCGGTGTGGCCGACCACGTGGAAGCGGATGCTCGCCATGCCGCGCGCCCGCTCGGCCAGGCGCCGGAGCTCGAGTCGGTCGGCCTCGTCCAGCGTCCACGAGCGGCTCGCGAAGCGCGGCGTGAGGGTCACGTTGCCGGTCAGCAGGTCGAGCCCGGTGGTGCGGAGCGTGACCTCGACCGGCTGGCTGCGCTGGTTGCGCTGGGTCGGCGCATCGACCGTCAGCAGCGCCCGCAGCGGATGGGATTCGGCGCTGCCGACCGCGAGCGCGAGGCGGAACGCGAGCTTGTGGGCGAACTGTGCCGGCCGGTCGCCGAGCCGCAGCGTCAGCACGCCGTCGGTGACGGTCGCGCCCGGCAGCGCCGCGCCGTCGACGACGACGCTGTCCGGCACCAGGGCCGCGCCCTCGGGCAGCACGAACGAGCTGCGCAGGTTGGCGAGCGGCACCGCGCCGCTGCCGGCGAGGTCGAACTCGTAGATCGCGACGCCGGCGTCGGCGGCGAGCAGCGTGCCATGCAAGCGGGTCGTCACCAGACCGCGGGCCGGGGCCGGCCGCGCGACGCGGAAGTCGGCGCGCCAGAGCGTGCCGCGCTGCAGGTCCACGAACCGCGACCAGGCCCGGCCGGCGGCGCGCGTGTCGTCCTGGCACGGCACCAACTGGTAGCCGTCGGGCAGGCTCGCCAGGTCGAGCTGGACCACGTGGGTGCCGGCGCTGACGCCGCGGAAGTGGTAGCGGCCGCGCGCGTCGGTGATCGCGTAGCTGCCGTCCTCGAGCAGCACCCGCACGCCGGGCACCGCATCCGCCGGCGTGCCCGCGGCGCCGCAGACGCTGGTCAGCACCTCGCCGAGCAGCGTCGCGCGGTCGCCGAACAGGTCGTCGCGCAGCGCGACGCTCGCGGTAGCGAGGTTCGAGGTCACGCCGCCGGTGCCGGCGGCCTGGGCCTGGTTGCGCAGCTCGCGGCCGCGGGTCCCAGCGCCGACCTCGGTCACGTAGCGGATGGTCACGGTCGCCGACGGCGCGAGCGTGCCGACCGCGAAGCTCAGGGTCCGGCCGTCGGCGGCGATGCTCGGGTCGGCCGCCGGCGCGCCGCCGATGCGCGTCGAGCCGGGCGCGTAGCGCAGGCCGGGCGGCAGCAGGTCGGTGAGCACCACGCCGGTCGCGCTGACCAGCGTCGAGCCGTTGCGCAGCGCGACCTGCCACTCCAGGAAGTCGCCGATCGAGGCGCTGGCCGCGCTCGCGGCCTTGGTCACGAACAGGTCGCTGCTCAGCGGGTCGACCGGGATGTCGATGTGCAGCGCCGGGCCCGGGTCGACGACGAAGTCCTCGCCGCGCGACCCGACCTCGATCGCGAAGCCCGGCGGCAGCGCGGCGTCGGGCACCGTCGACGGGAACAGGTAGGCGGCGGGCGGCGTCACCAGGAACCGGTAGTCGCCCGGCTGCACGTAGGGGAAGCGGTACTGGCCTTGGCTGAAGCTGTAGACGGTGCTGCCGGAGTCTGTGACCGAGCCGCCGGTGACCACCGTCGAGGGATAGATGCTGACGCCGTCGTCGCCGTAGACGGTCGCGGGTAGGCCGGTGTTGGCGTCGATCATGGTGACGGTCGCGCCGTCGATCAGCGCGCCGGTCGAGGAATCGAACACCACGCCGTAGGGATCGACCAACGCCGCGGCGGTCGAGGTCACGCTCTCGAAGTCGGTGTAAGTGGCGGTCAGGGCGTCGCCTGCGCCGACCGCGAGCGTGCAGTCGTTGGCGGTCGCGGGCGGCGCGCCCGTCATGATCGAGCCGACGAACACGCCGGTGTTGGGGCCGGTCTCGGTCAGCTCCAGCGTCTCGCGGTCGCCGCTGCCGCTGACGGTCAGGGTCACCAGCACGGTGTCGAGCGCCGCCGGGTCGAGGTCATGGTCGGGGTCGGCGACCGAGATGAAGACCGGCTCGCCGCGGTGGTAGAGCTCGGCGTGTAACAGCGGCTGCGGGCTCTCGGCGTCGATGCTCGCGCCGCCGAGCGCGGTCGGGTCGGGCAGGGTCACGAAGCCGCCGCCCTGGTCGCAGCGGGTCGGACCGGAGGTCAGCGGGGACGCGCCGCCCGAACCGGGCGCGAACTGCAGGAACTCGATGGTCGCCGGGGTGGTGTTGCTCTCGGTGGTGGTGAGCGACACCAGGTTGCTGGGGACGGTCATCGACGAGGCGCTGACCGTCAGGCGCACCTCGGCGGTGTTGTCGATCACGGTGTTGGCGGGGGTCGGGAGCGCGCGCGCGGGCGGGGCCAACGCCAGCAGCGCGGCGATCAGCAGCGCCTTCCGATGGCCGCCGGCGAGCCCGGCGGTCATGGGAAGGCGGGCCGGGCGTGCCCCACCGCGGGGGGAGCCCGGCCACGCGAATCCGGACCGGTGCGCGAGCCCGTCGGTCGCGCGCGCACGCGCACCCACCCCGGCCGGATGGCCGGGGTGGGTGGCGTGCCCGAACGACTGGCGGAGCTTCAGCACCGGGGCTGGTCCATCAGCCTCAGAGGATGTCCACGTCGATGCAGAACTCGAGGTCCTCGCCCGGGTCCAGCTCGCCGTTGGCATCGGTGCCCGCGGTGGCCGCGGCCTCCGCCGCATCCACGTCGAACGTCGCGGTCGGGTCGGCGTACGAGGTCGAGGCATGGCTGGCCTCGCCCAGGTCGTCGCAATCGCCGTCGTCGTTCTCGTCGAAGTACAGCGTCACCGTGCCACCGGTGTCGAAGTACGCGTTGTCGAGCGTGTCGTTGATGGTCACGACGTCCGCCGGCGCCGTCCCGGTCGCGTCGTTCGCGACCACGATTGTGTAGCGAATGGTCGCGCCCGGGATGCGCTTCGCGTCGGCGCTGGCGCCGTTGATCGGGTCGCTCAGCACCGTCGAAGCCTTCGAGATCGACATGATCGCGGTCGCGATCGTGAACGAGTCGTCGTCGAAGTCCGACGCCTGCTCGAGCACGTTCTGCGCCGCGCCCCCCAGGACGTCGGCGTTGCCCTCGTCGTCCGCGAACGCCGCGCCGAGCGTCGCCGCACCGTCGTTGGTGCGCGCGGCGCCGGTCAGCCGGACGACCGCGGTCTCGCCCGAGTCCTCGGTGCCGATGCTCGCCGGCACCACCCACACCAGCACCGTGGCGTCGGCCGCCAAGGCGTTGAGGTGGGTGATAGACGCGCCCGTGTCACCGGCGTCGAACACGTTGTCGCCGTCGTCGGCGTAGTACGTGAACGCGCCGGTGTCGAACGAGTCGTTCGCGCCGCCGTGCGGGTCGGCCGAGGCCGTCGCCCGGTTGACCGCCGCCAACGCCACGTCGATCGAGTCGTTGCTGGTGTTGGTCACCAGCCACCCGGTCGTGCCCGTGACGTAGAAGTCGGCCAACAGGGCCTGGCCCGGTGACACGCCGCTGGTGGCGTTGTCGTACTCGATCACGTCCACCGCGACCCGACGGTCGACGGTGAAGGTCTCCGAGTCGGTGATCTGCGTCTGGGCGACGCCACCGACCTCGTAGTCGAGCTCGACGGTGTTGGTGACGGAATCACCGGCCGTCGAGTAGTTGTTGTCGGCAGGCGGCGTGTTGACCGCAGCCGTCGCCGCGCCGGTCGCGAGCGCGACCGTCAACAGCAACATCGCGGACCACAGGCCTCCCGGCCTCGGCTTGATGTTGTTACTCATGTTCGCTTCCTCTTCATCGTTCGGTTCATGGTTCTCATCTCTCTCGGATCCGTGGCTGGGGTCGGGTCCGTCCCGCGACGGGCCGTGAGCCGGCCCCCAGCGACTTCGTGGCGGCGGACCGCATCCGAGCGGCGGTCCGGTCCGCGTGTGCTGATTGGTGGGCCCGTCCCGGACGCGGAACGGGTGCGCGCGCAGCTGGACGAGCAGGCGCTTGGCCCGCTCGCCCGCGCCGTCGACGCGCCTCAAGTGGAAGGAACGGTTAGGCATGGAGGCACCGCCGGACGTCGATCACCGACGCCTCATGGACGCTCACCGACTGCAACGGTCGGGACGACATCCGGCGGTCGCTCACTTCACGACGGCGCGGAAACGGACGAAGCCGTTCTGGCCCGGCGCCACCGCCGCCAGCAGCTTCCAGCGCACGTGCGTGTAGTCGGCGGCCGACGCGGCCCGCTCCTTGCCGTCGGCGCCCTTCACCTTGAGCACCTCCGGTTTGGCGTAGGTCTTGCCGCCGTCGGCCGAGAACGCGATCTCGGTGCCGGCGCCGAACGCGCTGCCGTCACGGTAGGCCGCGTTGGCGGGGATCGGATCGGTCACCACCACGTCGGTCGCGGGCTGGGCGCCGCGGTTGTGGAACGAGATCGTGTAGACGACCTCGTCGCCGGGCAGGACCTTGGTCTCGTCCTTGACCGGCACCAGCCGCTTGGCCGGCTTGCCCTTGGCGTCGAGGTACTCCTGCTCGATCTGGGCGCTGAGCGTGAGCGAGACGGTGCCGCTCCCGGCCGACGGCGCGGCGAAGGCCGCGGTCGAGAGGCCGAGCAGCAGGACCACCAACGGTAGGTTCGTGTTGCGCATGGTGGCGTCCTCAGTCGATCGTGACTTGGAAGGTCACGGTGGTGGTGGTGGCGCCGGTGACCGTGCCGACCGCGCAGAACACGCTGCCCACGACGGTGTCGTCGGCGTCGCAGTTGTCGCCGTCGGCGACGTCGCTCTGGCCCACCGTGTTGTAGGTCGTGCTCGCGCCGACGTAGGTGGTGTTGGTCGGGATCGCGTCGGTCACGTTGACGCCGGTCGCCGTGCCCGTGCCCGCGGTCGTCACCGAGATGGTGTAGGTGATGGTCGCGCCCGGGATCGGCTCGTTGCCGCCGAACTGGTCGTCGACCACCGAGCTCTTCACCACCGTGAAGGCGATGTCCTGCACCTCGTAGGCGCCGGCGTCGGTGTCGGTGCCGGTCGAGGTCCCGAACACCAGGTCGACGCCGCCGTCGCCGTTGCCGGCCTGCGCGGAGCCGGCCACGCCGGTGCCGTGGCTGCTGGTCGCGGTCAGTTCGACGTCGGCCAGGTCGCCATCCGGTCGTGCCGCGGGGATGTCCGAAACCAGCCACAGGTCCTCGAACAGCTCGCCGCCGATCGTCGCGTCGGTGATCGGCGCGCCGTCGTCGCCGCCCGGTTCGAACAGTCCGTCGCCGTCGTCGAGGTAGAACTCGAGGTTGGTCGGGTCGAAGTCGTCGCCGCCCAGCGTGATGCTGCCGGTGACGTCGTAGGTCTCGGTGCCGTTGCCGAGGTTGGTGACGCGGAACAGGATCGCGGCGTTCGCCTGCGGGGTCAGGACCCCGATCGGCGAGGCGCTCTGGCGCGTCACGGCCACGTCGACCAGCTCGTCGACCGTGATGGTGTCGGTGTTGGAGCTGGTGGTCGTGGTGCTGGTGCCGACGGTGTAGGTCACGTCGGCGGTGTTGTCGATGGTGCTGTTGGCTGGCGCGTGCGTGGCGGCGGCGGCGGAGCCACCCCCGAGCAGCAGCGCGAGCGCGAGCACGCGGTGGATGTACTTCAAGGCGTCCATGGTCGTCTCCTCTTCGTTTCGTCGGTCGTTGCAGTCGTCGTCGTGGCCGCGGGCGGTGAGTCCCGCGTCCCTGCGCTACGGGTGGATCACTCCACCCGCACGCGGAACCTCCAGGTACAGGTCGGCTGGCCGCTCGCCGAGTCGCCGGCGAAGGTCCCGTGCGGTCGGATGCGGAGGTGGGTCACCGCGCCGTCGACGCCGTTGGCGTCGGGCACCGGGATGTCGCTCGGCGCATCCCAGGTCGCGCCGTTGCTCTTCGAGAACTCGACGTCATCGGCGGTGCTCGCGAGCGCGGTGAAGGTGGTGCTGAGGTTGCAGGTCGGGGTGCCGGCGGTCTGGCTGACCGGGCCGCTCGGGGCGCCGCCGATGTCGCCGACGAAGAGCGCGGTGCCGGCCGGGATCGGGTCGGTGATCACCGTGGTGTCGTCGTCGATGGTGCCGCCGCCGTCGTTGGTGATGGTGATGGCATAGGTCAGCAGCGCACCCGGGATCCGCTTGGCGTCGGCCGCGACCGCGTTGACCGGGTCGGAGTAGGCGGTGCTGGCCTTCAACAGCAGCGGGTCGGGCACCAGCACGATGGTCAGCGTGTCCGTGACGGCGTCGGTGACCAGGTTGTTGAAGTCGGAACGCGCGGTGACCGTCACGGTGCCCGCGCCGCTCGGCGAGTAGCCGTTGCCGTCGTCGTCGAGCGTGTAGCAGGTGAGGAGGTTCTTGGTCGCGGCCGGCGCGAGCGTACCGGTGTCGACCGTAGTGCCGGCGTCGCCCCCCGAGTCGGTGAGCAGGGTGTCGCCGCCGCTGAGCGTGTCGGAGCCGTCGGCGTCGTGGTGGAGCGCGACGCTCGCGACCTGGCTGGGGAGCGCGCCGGTATAGAGGTCGAAGATGTCGTCGTCGTTGCCGTTGTTGGTGACGTCGTGCGCCAGGCACACGGTCGCGCCGAGCAACCCCGAGCCGCTGCGGTCGGGCGTGAGGTCGATGGCCGCGAACTGGGAAGTGCCGCCGCCGCCGCCGCAGCCCGCCATGTTGTCGTCGAGCCCGTTGGGCGGGGTGTTGGAGTTGAGGTTGGTGTTGAGCGACGAGACGTGGAAGGTGATCGCGGTCGGCCCGTCGCTCGCCTCCAAGCTGCCATCGGAGTCGCCGGTCAGGCGGTCCCAACTGACCCGGAACTCCATCTCGCTGCCGTTGGTGGACCCGAAGGTGCCGCTCTCGATCGCGAGCGGCGAGCCGGTGTCCGACAACGAGCCGGGCAGGTCGTAGCCGTCGGCGAAGTCGCTGCCGTCTACCATCGAATCGCCGCCGGCCGTCGCCGCCGCGTAGGTGTAGCGCTGGACGGTGACCGCCCGGGTGTTGCCCTGCCACTCCACGCCGACGACGTTCTCGCCGGTCTCCATCAGGCCGTCGTTGTCCTCGTCGGCGTAGTACAGGAAGCGTTGGATGTTGCTGGTCGAACCGGCGCGCTGGGTGAAGAAGTAGACGTAGTCCGCGTCCCAGGTGAAGGCGAACTCGAGCAGGTCGCGGCCGGTGCTCTGCACCTTCCAATCGCGGTCGGGGTGCGGCGCGGACTCGCCGTTGTCGGTGCCGGCCGCGTCGCAGACCACGTTGTCGGTGTCGCCGCGCACCGAACTCCAACCGGTGAGCGGGCCGTCCGAGCTGCTCGAGGTGCCGTCGATGCTGATCGTGGTCTGGGTGAACTGGCCGTCGTCGAACCCGCAGGAGCAGGCGGCGAAGGCGGGCGCGGCGGATGCGAGCGCGAGCGCGGCGAACGCGACGCGCAGGAGGAAGAAGCGGTCGCGCTCGGAGCGCGCTGGCGACGACGATCGATGCTTCTCGGACACGCGTGACCCTCCGCAGGTGCGAGCCGCCGCGTCGCCGCGTTGGAGTGCGAACTGCGTCACACTCGGATACGCGGAGAACAGCGGGCTGTAGGCACTCGAAGCCCGGCACGATTGTACGAATATCCAACGCCTTGAAAGGCTTATGGCGCACACCTCGATGCGAGTTTCACCGTCGTTTGACAGTCCGTCGCGTGGCCGCGACGGCCACTGCCGATCAGGCGGTTGCGAGGAGGGGTTGGGCCGAATGCCCCACCGATCGTGACCGCGGCCGATGTGCCGCGACGAGGTTTGGGACTAGGCGCGCAGCGATCGTGACTGGAAGGTGAACGCTTAGCCGCAGGCCGCGGGCGCGGCCGGCGGCTTCGGCAATTGGACTTGGCCGACGAGCTCGGCCAAGAATGAGAGGCCATGGCGCGCGAGGTACTCGCGCAGTCCTCGGTTGATCTTGGCGCAGACCAGCGGGTCGTAGAACAGCGCGGTGCCGACCCCGACCGCGCTCGCGCCCGCGAGCAGGAACTCGACGGCGTCGGCCGCGCACATCACGCCGCCCTGGCCGATGATCGGCACGCGGTGCGGGGCTGCGACCTCGTAGACCTGGCGCACCTTGAGCAACGCGATCGGCTTGATCGCCGGGCCCGACAGCCCGCCCTGGCCGTTGCCGATCACCGCGCGCCCCGACTCGGCGTCGATCGCCATCCCCATCACGGTGTTGATGACGGCGAAGCCATCGGTGCCGGCCTCGATGCAGCGCCGCGCGTTCTCCTGGATGTCGGTCTGGTTCGGCGAGAGCTTGGTGATCAGCGGTTTCTTGGTGACCTTGCGGCAGGCCGCGACCACCCGCGCGCTCATCGAAGGCACGTTGCCGAACTGGACGCCGCCTTCCTTGACGTTCGGGCAGGAGATGTTGATCTCCAGGGCGTCGATCGGTGAATCGTCGAAGCGTCTGGTGACCTCGACGTATTCCTCGATGGTCGAGCCGCAGACGTTGGCGATGAAGCGGGTCTCGTCGAAGTCCAGGGTCGGCAGGATCTCGCGCACCACCACGTCGACGCCCGGGTTCTGCAGGCCGATGGCGTTGAGCATCCCGTCCGGGGTCTCGCAGATCCGGTGCGGCGGGTTGCCGAGCCGTGGCATGGCGGTGGTGCCCTTGAGGCAGACCGCGCCGATCTCGCGGTTCGAGAACCCCGCGACCCGGGTGTACTCCTCGCCGAAGCCGACGCAGCCCGAGAGCAGCACCAACGGCGAGCTGAAGCGCATCCCGCAGAACTCGATGGCGAGCGCCTCGGTCTGGGTATCGGTGCGGGTGTCCATGGGCCTCCCGGGTCGGCGCGCATTCTACCCTTCGCGGGTAGGGGTTTCCGGGGCGCAGGACGCCGCGCGGAGCGCAGCGCGCGGGCGCGGACGCGGGATGGGGCCCGCCCGCTCAGACATGGTCGGGGACTCGCAAACTCGCGTCCAGACCCCCCCACATCCCGCGTCCGCGCCTCCGGCCGCCGCGAGCGCGTCGAGGTCTGTTGAGGGGACCGATCGGCTGGAACGCGCGTCGGCATGCAGTACGCCGCGCGTCGAACCGGAGGCCCATGGCGGGGTGGGGCTTTGACCGAAGAGCGCATGGCGATCGGTCTTGGGTCAAAGCTTTCTCTCCGCGCGCCGGTGTTGAAGCACCACGGCCGATGCCGCCCACAACGCTCCATGGTCAAAGCGACCGACCGGATCTCCGGCCGGTGGCGCATCCCGCGGTGAACGCGGGCGTGCGGATGTGCCGCATCGGTGGCGGCGGACGGCGCGGCGCCGCATCGTGTCCTGTCTCGATGCGATCCCGTTCCTGCCCGCGGACGCGGAGAGCGAGGGATCCTGGCGGAGCGCGAGTTCGCGAGTCCCCGAGCATGTCGGAGCGAGCCGCCAGGACCCCTCGCTAGGCCGCGCCCGCCGGCGCCACCGTCGCGAACCGCCTCCCGACCAGCGCCGCCAACCGTCACCGGGCTATACGATGCGCGCATGTTCCACGTCGTGCTCCACCGCCCGGAGATCCCCCCGAACACGGGGAACGTGATCCGGCTTTGCGCCAACACCGGCGCGCGCCTCCACCTGGTGCACCCGCTCGGGTTCCGGATGGACGACGCCGACCTGCGGCGCGCCGGGCTCGATTACCACGAGCACGCCACGGTCGAGCAGCACGCTGACCTCGCCGCCGCCCGTGCCCGGCTCGCGGCGCTAGATTCAGAACGGATGTTCGCTTTCAGTGGCCGAACGCCGGCGACGCCGTTCGCTGCCGTTCAGTTCTTACCTGGAGATGCTTTCCTGTTCGGCTCGGAAAGCGACGGTTTACCCGAAGAAGTGCTATGGGAGT
>Ga0247727_10013411_pt1 | contig 13828 bp, 10 predicted proteins | sample WisWelCaveWW1625_FD_202498 | JGI IMG/M metagenome (GOLD analysis project Ga0247727, IMG submission 202498) | Biofilm microbial communities from Wishing Well Cave, Virginia, United States - WW16-25 | ecosystem: Environmental > Aquatic > Deep subsurface > Groundwater > Cave microbial mat | place... | reverse complement strand
AGAAAATATAAGCAAAAACGTATTTGTAAACAAGGCTTCTTTAAATCGCAAAATCCGTTAGCCAAATCCGTGCTTATATATTCAAATATAAACGAACGAGCGCGGCGATTTTTTCCGGCGAATCTTCTGGCTTAATGTCGAACCATTCCACGCCGCTCATTTTGCGAAACCACGTCATCTGGCGCTTGGCATAATTGCGCGTGTGTTGTTTGATCAATTCCAGCATCTCGTCATAGGAAATTTCATTGCCGAGAAATTGAAACACTTCCTGATAGCCGACGGTTTTGAGCGCATTCAACTTCGGAGAAAAACCCATTTCCAGCAAGCGCTTGCATTCGTCAACCAAACCGTCTGCAAGCATTTTATCGACGCGTTGATTGATGCGCTCATACAGCGCAGGCCGGGGCATGTCGAGACCGATGATCCGATAAATGAATTCCGCCGGATAGTTGGGATACAACCGCACTGCACTCGGGAGCTTGCCGCCGGCATGATAAATTTCTAGCGCGCGAACAATGCGGTGGGCATCATTGGGGTGCAAGCCGGCTGCACAGACCGGATCGATTTTCGTTAGTTCCGCATGGAGCTTCCGGCTGCCTTCGGTCTCGGCGCGTTGTTGCAGTTGCGTCTGAATTTCTCGGTTTGAAATTTTGGGCTCGAAGAATCCTTCGAGCAGCGCGCGCAAGTAAAGTCCGGAGCCGCCAACCACGATCGGCCAGTTTCCCATCGCCAAGATTTCCCAAATTTCATTGCGCGCTTCTTCGCTGAATTCACCGGCGCTATAGGCTTCATTTGGCTCGCGGATGTCGATGAAATGATGCTGCGGTTCATCGCGCTCCCAAATCGAAAGCTTCGCCGTGCCGATGTCCATGTATTCATAAATCTGCCGCGAATCTGCCGAGACGATTTCTGCTTGCATGGTCAATTGTTTCGCCAATTCAAGCGAGACGGCGGTTTTGCCGACGCCGGTCGGGCCGACGAGGATGATGGCGAAAGGGTTAGTTGACGACATGAATAAACTCAGCGTCACAAGCTCAAATAATGGAGATTGGTTTGCTTTCGCAAAATTTGCGCCTGAAGGCGCTACTACCAAACAAAATTATTCTTTCATTTTTTGCAAGCGTTCCAAATCTTCGTCGCGGCCGAGCAGAACGAGGCCGTCGCTGTCTTTGATAAGCTGCGTGGCTTTGGGAACGACGGTGACGCGCTCGGGCACGACTTCTTTGACCATGATGACTTGGACGTTATACTTGTTGGTCAAATCCAGCTCGGCGAGCGTTTTGTTGACGAACGAATCCGGCGGGGCCCATTCGATGATGCTGTAGCCGTCGGCGATTTCAAAGTATTCCAAAATCGAGCTGCGTTCCAAACGATTCGCCAAACGTTCCGCCATATCTTTTTCGGGAAAGATCACTTCGGTGGCGCCGATGACATTAAGAATTTTGCCGTGATCTTCGCTGACGGCTTTGGCGATAATTTCCTTGACGCCGAGCTCGCGCAAATAGTACGTCACCAAAATGCTGGCGTCGATACGATCACCGAGACTGACGACGACGGCGTCGACTTCGGAAAGGCCGAGATTTTCCAGCACGTCTTTGTCGGTGGCGTCGGCGATAATCGCTTTTTCAACAAAGGGCTTCACATCGTCGATTTTGGCTTCGTTGGTGTCTATCGCCATCATCGACAACGTGCGATCAGACATGGCCCGGCATAAAAAATATCCGAAGCTCGACATTCCAATTACGGCAATTTTACGCATATTAAAAAAAGTTAGCCGATTTGCCAGTTATCCAGTTGGCCAGTTAACCGGCTAACTGGCCAACCGGCAAACTGGCAAAACGCTTTATCCCACCAAAAAAGTTTCACTCGCATATTTGTAGGGACGGCTGACCGCTTTGGCAACGGCGATGGCGACGGTGAGCGGGCCGATGCGCCCAAGAAACATCACCAATGTGATGGCGAGTTTGCCCACATCCGTGAGGCCGGGTGTAACGCCCGTGCTCAAGCCGACGGTGCCGAATGCGGAGGTGGTTTCAAAGAGCAGCTCGATGAAATGCCGTTGCGTTTTTTGAAAAGCGATGCTGCCAATTTCGCTTTGCAATAAGACGAATGTAAAAAAGAAAATCACCAAAACGGCGAAGAAAGTGACGGAGACGGCTTTGGAAAGCACGCTGTCCGGAATGCGGCGGCGCAACAAATTCACTTCGTATTGATCGCGAAATCTCGCCCACGCGAGGCTGGCCAAAACGGCGAAGGTGCTGGTTTTGATGCCGCCGGCGCAAGAGCCGCTGGAGCCGCCGATGAACATCAGCATGATGACAAAAAATAACGTGCCGTTGGTAAGCTGGTCGAAGGGCACGGTGTTGTAACCAGCCGTGCGCGGGGTGATCGATTGAAAAAGACTGACGAGAATTTTGGTCGGCCAATTCATCGGCTTGAGAATGTTGTCAAATTCCAATAAAAAAAATCCAACCATTCCGCCCACGATCAAAATCAACGTGACCAGAATAGTGAGTCGCGTATGAAAGCTCAAAGCGGCGAAAGGCAGGCGTGAACGGCGCAGAAAAAAATCGCCGAGATCATAGTAAACCACGAAACCGAGGCCGCCGAGAACGATCAACGCGCCGATAATGAAATTGACATACCAATCCGATTGAAAGCGAATGAGGTTGTCCGGATAAAGGGCGAAGCCGGCATTGCAAAACGCCGAGATGCTGTGAAAAATACTGTGATAAATCGCGGTGCCAATGGAATGGAGCTGGCTGAAACGAAAATACAACAGACCGGCGCCGATAAATTCAATGCTGAGCGTGACGGCGATAATCGATTTTAATAAGGCGCCAAAATCGGCAATGGGCTGTTGGCTGAAGGTTTCCTGCAGCAGATTGTGGCCGCGAAACGAGAGGCTGCCGCCGACGATGAGAATGAAAAATGTGGACAGCGTCAAAATGCCCAATCCGCCAAATTGAATCGACAGCAATAACACCGTTTGCCCGAAGCGCGTGAGCTGCGTGCCGATATCGAAAACGGCCAGGCCGGTGACGCAGCTCCCCGAAGTAATCGTGAAAAGCGCGTCGATAAAACGAACCGGCGTGGCGGCGCTGGATTGCGGCAGCATCAGCCCGGCGGTTCCGGCGGCGATGAGCAGGATAAAACTGATCACCAGCATGCGCGCCGGATTGCGGATGACATGCCGGCGAAACCATTTCAGCGCGCTGTCGCGCCGGATGATGATGAAGGCGCGAACATCGCGCCATTTGTGCTGACGAGGACGAATACGAAATTCTCCGAAGAAATAAAACTTTCTCTTGGCAACGGCTAAAAAATTAGTTAAATTTTTGACCAAAAGCAAAAGAATATGACAAAATGATAAGTCACTATAAAGTGAAATCTGTGCTTTTTCGGCAAACATTTTTAACCGCGAATTAACGCCAATGAACGCTAATATTTTTTCATTCGCGAAAATTCGCGCCCATTCGCGGTTAAAGAGCCACCCCCTGTTTGCCCTGTTTGGTTGTGGCTCGTCCGCGTTGGGGGCAAAACAATTAATTGAAACCATGAAACGTTGTTCCAAAAATTATTTTGCCTAATCATGAAAGTCTGGGCAGGTGCATGGAATACAAACTGCGCATCACGGATTTGCCGAAAGATCAGCGGCCGCGCGAGCGGCTGATTCAACACGGGGCGGCGAGTTTGTCGGACGCGGAATTGCTGGCGATTATTTTGCGCACCGGCGATGGCAAACGTTCGGCGATCGATCTAGCATTTCATCTGCTGAATCGTTGCCACGATTTTAGCGGGTTGGAAGCGATCAGCATTGACGAGCTGTGTGAGATTCGCGGCGTTGGGCCGGCCAAAGCCGCGCAGATCAAGGCGGCGCTGGAGATTGGCCGAAAACTGGCGGAGGAAAAGCAACCCGATCGTAAACATATTCAGACGAGTCGGGATGTCTTTGATTATTTGCACGGTCGCTTGCGCAATCAGCCGCGCGAGATTTTTATCATGTTGCTGATGACCGTGCACAACAAACTCATCAAGGAACAAAAGCTATTTGAAGGCACGTTGAATCAAAGTCAAGTTACGCCGCGCGAAGTGCTGAAAGAGGCGATCAATGGCAAGGCGGCGTCGGTGATTTTTGTGCACAATCATCCGAGCGGCGAGCCCGTGCCGAGCGCCGATGATCGGCAGATGACGAAGCAGCTCGTGCAGGCCTGCAAGTCTGCCGGCATCGGTGTGCTGGATCATGTGATTATCGGCGACGGCAGGTTTTTTAGTTTTGCGGATGAAGGGCTCTTGTAGCTGGTTGCTGTCATTAGTCACTGGTCATTAGTTGTCATTGAGTCATTGAGTCATTTGTAGAGTTGTTGCTGGTTTTAGAGATTTTTCCCGACATAAGGAGAAAGATTGAATCACCCCACACAAAAAATTCACATTCTTTCTGATGATTTGATCAATAAGATCGCCGCCGGTGAAGTGGTGGAACGACCGGCTTCGGTGGTGAAAGAATTGGTGGAGAACGCCATCGATGCCGGCGCGACGGAAATTTCGGTGATTGTGAAAGAAGGCGGGCGCGCGCTGATTCAAGTGGTGGATAACGGCTGCGGCATGAGTCGCGATGATGCGCTGCTCGCATTTCAACGTCACGCGACGAGCAAGATTTCTTCGGCCACGGATTTGGAAGCGATTCGCACGCTGGGTTTTCGCGGCGAGGCGTTGGCAAGCATTGCTTCGATTGCGCGCGTTGAGTTGCGCACGATGGAAGCAAGCGCGACGGAGGCCACCTGGCTGCAGATCGAAGGCAGCGTGTCGCCGGAAGTGAGCATTGGCGCGGGAACGGCGGGAACAAACCTCGCGGTAAAAAATCTTTTTTTCAATACGCCGGGCCGCCGCAAGTTTTTGAAATCGGCCACGACGGAATATCGGCAAATTCTGGCCGTGATGTACCGCTTCGCGATTGCGTTTCCGGCGGTGCAATTCACGTTCGTGCACGAGGATGAAATTATTTTTGACATGCCGCCGGCGGCAAGTTTAACCGAACGTGTAGTGACATTATTTGGCAGCCGCTTGCGCGACGCGCTCATTGAGATTAACGACAAAAGTCCGGCAGTTGAAATCGCCGGCGTGGTGGGCAAGCAAAGCACGGTGCGGCAGGCGCGCGGCGAGCAATATTTGTATCTCAATCACCGTTACATTTTCGACAAGTCTTTGAATCACGCGGTGATTGCGGCGTACGGAGAGATTCTCGCGCACGGCGGGTTTCCATTTTATGCAGTGTTTCTGCAAGTCGATCCCGCGCGCGTTGACGTCAATGTTCATCCGAGTAAAATGGAAGTGAAATTTGCGGATGATCGATTGATTTATGCGATTCTCCGCAACACGGTGCGGCGCGCGTTAAGCTCGGTGGCCGTGGTTCCGGTTGAAACTAATTTGGGCCATGCGATTCCGGAAATGAATTGGCCGCCGGCGCCGGAAGTGCCTGTGGATAATGAAACGCCGGCTCTTCAAATGAGTTCGCCGTCGTCAAATTTTCGCGTGCAGCATCCGGAGCGGCAAATGGGATTCCATCTCGCTCCGCCGTCTCTATCGCAACCCATCACTGCTGCTTCAACGCAATCGTCCGTCGAAGCGAAGTCGGACTTCGGACAAACGACTTCGGACCTCGGACACGCAGTCTGGCAAATTCATCATCGTTATATTTTATCTCCGACCAAAGCGGGTTTGGTGATTATCGATCAACACGTGGCGCACGAGCGCATTTTGTACGAGCAGGCACTGGAGACATTTGAGAAACAAAATCCGGCTCCGCAGCAGTTGTTGTTTCCCGTATTGGTGGAATTGAGCGTCGAGGATTTTGAATTGCTCACCGAATTTCTGCCGTTTCTCGAGCGGCTGGGATTCGCCATAAAATATTTTGGCAAACAAACGATGATGATCGAAGCCGTGCCTTCCGGCTCGCATTATGCGAACAATTTCCAAGACGGCAAAATTTTGTTGGAAATTATCGACGAGTTTCGCCGTGGCAAAAGAGAGAAGCTGGAAATTCGCGACAATGTTGCGCGCTCGTATGCCTGCCACACGGCCGTGCGTTCCGGCGATAGGCTCACGCCTGCCACGATGCAAGCGCTGATCGCGCAGCTATTCACCACGAAGGCCCCGTACTTTTGCCCGCACGGCCGGCCGGTGATGATTCAGATTCCGCTGGAGGAGTTGGATAAGAAGTTTGGGAGGATATGAAATTTGAACGAGCGAGAAAAGCGTTCCGTCGTCATCATTATTCACAAAAAATTTTCACGTAGTGCAGCAAAGTGTAATGCCCAATCGTATATAGTATAAGAGGCCGCAATTGAATACGCGAAAACCTCGCCTGAACAATTTCGAACAACCGGATTTTATTGCCAGTCTACGAGCCGGTGACGAATTAGCTTATCAGAATTTGGTCGATGAACTTGCCACATGGCTTGCTGTCTATGTCAACAGAAAGTTTAGCATCAATGCGGAAGAGGCGAAAGATATTGTTCAAGATACGGTCATGACTGTTTACCGTAAAATAAAAAGCTATGATCCGGCCAAAGGCAAATTCATACAATGGGTGTTTCGTGTTTTGCGTAACCAGTGTTTGGACTGGTTGCGGAAACGCAAAAGGGAGCGTCTTACTTTTAGAGAATTGTTGGTGCCGGATTTGACCATTCAAAACGAAGTCAAGATCTTTCGCGATGATTTATCACCTCTGGAAAAGTTGCCTCGCGAGGTTCGCGCTGCAATTTTGAGATTGCCTGGTCGCTACCAACAGTTTGTCGGATTAATGCTCTTGGAAGCATCTGAAGATTATATCATGGGGATTATGCAGATTAAGACATACGGCACTCTTCGCAGTCTCAAATCTCGTGTTTTGTCAAAATTACGGACAGAAATTCAGCAATCAAAGTAAAAGAGGCAAATCATGGCAAAGAAGCCAAAACAAGATCTCAAAGCATTTGAAGAGTATTTGCGACGCCTCGTTGAAACCTCGCCCTATCAGCCATTCACGACCGAAGAAATTGAGCTGATTCTTCAAAGCTATGGCACTCCCAAAGATCTCAAAAAATATCGAAACGAGAAGCTTGTCTCTCTTATGGCAGAGGTCCATGCCCAACAACTCGCTCAGGCCGAAGCCAACTTCCGCAATCCGGCTCAGATGCACAAATTGGGTGAGCTTCTTGATAGCACGCTTATTATCACGAATATGTTTATTTCGCAACTGGCGCAGGCATTAGATATGACCGCCGAAGAAATCGAAGACTATATCGAAAATCGATTACCGGCAAAAATGATGAGCGAAGCGCAACTCGTGAAACTTGCTGAGTTGACAGGGATCGCCATTGAAGAAATACGCCGAATCGCCAATGAAACTTTAAAGCGCGCAGAAACTTATACCACGACAAAATCCGCTTCCGCAAAACCACGACCCTATCCCACCGCAGTAGATTATTCCGCCGTTGGGATGATTCGTGATGAAAAGACAGAGAATGAACGATAATTTTGCGCCTGAACGCTTCTCAGGACTTGACCCCAATTTTAGTTGGTTAAATTAAGGCCGTATGATTATTGAAAAGAAATCGAGCGTAATCCAAACTTTGTTTCTCATCAAACCGAGTGAATACTATGCCCATCCAATCGTCCCGACTCTCACCAACTGAATTGCAGAAAAATTTCGCCGACATCGCGCCGGCGCTGACGCCGAATGAAGCGGTGATCGAAGCCTCGCGCTGTCTGTTTTGTTTCGACGCGCCGTGCATGCGCGCGTGCCCGACACATATCGACGTGCCGAAATTCATTCGGCAAATCATGGAACGCGATCTCAAAGGCTCGGCGAAAACGATTTTTTCGGCCAATATTTTTGGCGGCGCCTGTGCCCGCGCCTGTCCGACGGAAGTTTTGTGTGAAGGCGACTGCGTGTTGAATGGCCTCAATGAAAAGCCCATTCAGATTGGTTTGCTGCAACGACATGCCACCGATTATGCGATGGCCAACCATATTCACTTTTTCAAAAAAGCGCCGCCACTTGGGAAAAAAGCCGCGATCATTGGCGCCGGGCCGGCCGGACTTTCGTGCGCGCATGAACTCACGAAAAACGGTGTTGACTGCATCGTGTTCGAGGCGCAATCAGTTATTGGCGGGTTGAATACTTATGGCATCGCGGCATATAAAATGATGGCTGATTTCGCGCTTGCTGAAGTCGAATATATTCGCAACATCGGCATCGACATTCGCACCAACTCACCGGTGGGAGCAGATTTGCCGGTTACAAAATTGCTCGCCGAATATGACGCCGTTTTTCTCGGCGCCGGACTTGGCAAAACCGTCGATCTCGGCATCGAAGGTGAAAATCTGGAGGGCTGTTTTGAAGCATTGGATTTCATCATGCCCACGCGTTTGAAAAAATTTGAAGAATGCATCATCGGCGAAAATGTTTTGGTGATCGGCGCGGGCAACACGGCCATCGATGTTGCGACCGCGGCGGCGCGGCTCGGCGCGGCTTCCGTCACCATCGTTTATCGCCGCGGCGAAAAAGAAATGCCGGCGTTCAAATACGAATACAATCTCGCCAAATCCGACGCCGTCAAATTTATCTGGCACACCGGGCCAAAAAGAATCATCGCATCAAATGGAAAAGTTTCGGGTTTGGAATGTTACAAAGTCAAAATAACGAACGATAAACTCGAACCGCTTTCCAACTCCGAGCATGTCATTGCATGTGATATGGTGGTGAAAGCGCTCGGACAGGATGGTTTGTATGATCTTTACAAATCGATTCCGAATTTGAACGTCGAGGGTAAACGTGTCGTCATCAATCTAAAGACTGGCGCAACTTCAGTCCAGGGTCTTTTTGCCGGCGGCGATTGCATCAATGGCGGCGGCGAAGTCGTGGATGCCGTCGAGCATGGGAAGATTGCCGCGCGTGGAATACTGCAGTTTTTTAATGACATTTTAGTTTATGTTTGAACAACCACGAACGAGTCTTCAAATGTCTTTGAGAACCATAGCGCGTTGCACAATTTATTTCTTACTCCTGCCATCAACATTTCTCTTCGCCACCCTTCGTGTCAGCTCTGTTTCACCACAACCGCAATCCATGACCGCGAGCCTCTCGCCGGAAATTCAAATTGAATTTGATGCGCCAGTCGACGCCGCGACGATCAATGCCAGATCGATCATGATCTTCGGCCGCTGGGCCGGCGTGATGCCCGGCGAGTTTCGTCTGGAAAACGGCAATCGCCAAATTCGCTTCCTCCCTGCCAAAAAATTTTCCGCCGGTGAATGGATTACGGTTGCCGTTTCAAAACGGGTTAAAAGTGCAACCGGCGATACGCTCAACAATGGATATACATGGAATTTTTGGACGCAGGCCGGACGCGGTCAAATGACACTGCGATTGAAGAGCCAACTGCCGGTGCGTTTTCCAAATGAGCCGCCGGTGCGAACTTACGGCGCGTATGCCGGCGATCTCAACGGTGACGGCTTTCACGATTTCACCGTGCCGAATGAGGACGCCAACGATATTCGCGTTTATTTCAACAACGGCAAAGGGAATTATACTTTTTCGTCGCGCCATCCGCTCACGCCGCCGGCGCGGCCCAGCACTAACGAAGGGGTTGATTTCAACGGCGATGGGGTCATTGATTTTGCAGTGGGAAATATTCGCGGCAATTCGGTGAGCGTGTTGTTCGGCGACGGCCGCGGCGGATTTCTTGCGCCCAATAATTATTCGGTTGGCCGCGAGCCGCGCGGTTTGAGTGTGATGGATTTGGAGGGCGACGGCGATATGGACATCGTCACGGCGAATCGTGTCGGCGACAATATTTCCATTTTATACAACAAAGGTGACGGCATTTTCTCTACGAGTATTTCATTTGACACCGGCGGCGAAAATGAAACCGCCTGCGCCGCTGCCGATGCCGATGAAGACGGCACTCTTGATCTTTTCGTCGGCGCGTTTGGCAGCAAAGAGATGATTCTATTATTGGGCGATGGCAAAGGCGGTTTGAAATTCACGGCCAAAATCAATTGCAAAGGCAGCCCGTGGATGGTTAGCGCCGGGGACGTGGATGGCGACGGCCACGTCGATGTGGTCGCCGCGAACGCCTTCGAAGCAGGAGCCGCCGTGATTCGCGGTGATGGCAAGGGGAATCTTTTCCTGGCTGCAACGAATGCCGTCGGCAATTTCCCGCTGGCGATTGATCTCGGCGATTTAAATGGCGACGGCGATCTTGATCTCATCACCAGCAATTATGATGGCAAAAATTGGACGCTTTATGAAAATTCCGGCAGCGGCGTGTTTATGAACCCGCAGTCATTTCCGGCAACGAGCGCGGCCTCGTGTGCGGTGTTTCATGACCGCGATCGCGACGGCGATCTCGATATGACGGGAATCGATGAAGAGGCGGATATTATTTTTCTTTTTGAAAACGGCCCGGCAACGGCCGTCGATGAAAATCAAATTGCTGAGCTGCCGCGGGATTTTAGTTTGGGGCAAGCTTATCCGAATCCCTTTTCCATCCACGCCGGACTCAATGCAAAAGCGGCCAACGTCAACATTCCGTTTACATTACGGCAATCCGTAAAAGTCAATCTGCGGGTGGCCAATTTAATCGGACAAACGGTGGCGGTGTTGGTCGACGGAGTTTTGCCGGCAGGCGCGCATCAGGTCAAATTCAACGCCCGGGAATTTCAGCGCGGCGTTTATTTTTCTATTTTAACCGTTGCCGGAAAAAAGTCAGTCAAAAAAATCGCCATTCTTTAAAATTATCGCACCAGGCTCATCCGCTTCGTCTCCTCAAAACTTCCGGCGCGCAAACGATAGAAATACGTTCCACTCGCGTGGCCGTTTGCAGACCAGGTTAGCGTGTGTTGACCGGCGGGTTGCTCGCCATCAACCAGACGCTCCACTTCCTGCCCAAGATTATTCAAAATCACTAATTGCACGTGATGGCGGCGCGGCAAGCCAAAAGAAATCGTCGTTTGCGGATTGAAGGGATTCGGATAATTTTGCGCCAGAAAAAAAGTCTGGGGAATCGTCGTCCGGGGGCGCTCATCAACTTTCGTCGTGGCGTTGATGAGCGGCAACGTGTTGAACGAGCCGCCGAGAATTTGCGCGGAATCGCCCACCAGCCACTGCTCCAACAGCGACGCATAAATTTGGCGATAATCAAACCCCATTTTCAAATCGCCGTTTTGGAGATCGGTCAAACTCGGCTGGGCGCCGTGAATGCCGCCGGTGATCGGCTTGCCAAACATCAGCAGCGGCGCCGAGGTGCCGTGATCGGTGCCGATACTCGCATTTTGCTGCACGCGCCGGCCAAACTCCGAAAAGCAAAGTCCCACCACGCGATCGGCAACGCCGAGCGCCATTAAATCTTGATAAAACGCTGTGATCGAGGTCGCCATTTCATCCAACAATTGTTGATGAGTGCCGAGCTGCACGGCATGCGTATCAAAACCGCGAATCGAAACGATGTACACGCGCGTGCTCAAACCGCCGGCAATCATCCGCGCCACAATTGCCAGTTGCGCCGCGAGCGACTCGTTCGGATATGGCGTCAAATTCGTTTTGCTTTCGTAGGCTTTCACGATATCACCGGCAAACTCAAACGCCGATGCCGCCGTATCGCGCAAAAATTCGAGTTCTTTTCCCGCCGGCGTCGCGGGCGTCGGTTTTGGCTCCGAATTGTGGCCGCTGCCCTGGCGCTGCACGAGCTCGTAAAATTGCAGCGGATTTTGCAGCGCGATGCCTTTTTGCTCGCGGCCCAACAACGCCAGAGAAGAAGTCAATCCGATTTGAATGGCGGGCGGACCATAAGTGCCGCACTCTTCTCCCGGCGGGCACAGCAGATCGAAATAACGTCCCAACCAACCGGTGCTGGCAACGACGTCGGAACCCGAGCCGGTCAACCAAATATCGGTCGAACGAAAATGCGAGCGATCCGGATTGGGATATCCCACGCCGTGCACGATTGAAAACGTGCCGCTGTCAAACATTGGCTGCAACGGTTTGAGCGCCGGATGCAAACCGACCTCGCCGTTTAGATTCAGCACTTGATCTTGCGGAATCGCCAACTGCGGCCGTGCCGTGTAATACGCATCGTGCGCATACGGCACGATCGTGTTCAAGCCGTCATTGCCGCCGGCCATTTGCACTAACACCAACACGCGGCCATCATTGGGAAAATTCGTCGGAGATTTCGCTTTGCCGGAGCCCATCAGCGGTTTGGCGAACGACCACATCGGCCACACCACCGGCAGCCCGGCCAACGGCATCATCACTTGTATAAAATCGCGTCGGTTCATAAATTTATTCCTTCAGTAAATGTCATTAGAAAAATGTCATCAGGTCATTGAGTCTTTGGGTCATTCAGCGGATGATCACATCAATTGAAATTCCGGCAGACGCATGATCTGCACGAGACATTGCTTGACCTGCGTATCGGCGCCGGGATAATCCAGCGACCAATCGTTGGGGTCCGCGCTGCCGACCAGCACGGTAATCAAAAAGTCGCGGGTGGCTTCGTCGAGCGGGTAACGCAGCAAATGCGCGGCAAAGCTATCGACCAGATCCGTCGCTTTATTCACCTCGAAACTGCGCGCAAAAGCCATCGCGTTGACGTCGATCTGCGTGAGTCTGGCGCTGCCGGGGTTCTCAATGTTGCCGCCCATAATATACGTTTCGGAAAAAACGTTGCGCGTCACCAAAGTGGTCGCATTGATCCAATGGCGCTGCCCCGGCCAGCCGGCGACGTTGGGCGGATTCAAAATATCCTGGTCGAGCGCGGCGGCGGAGCGAATGAGATATAAAGGAGTGAGGCGTTGCGGCTTGAGCATTCTGACATTGTTCACGCCTAATTCAATGGGACTTTTGATTAACGACGCGACGGCGTGATCGCCGTAAAAATGATCGCTCGCAAATATCGCTTGCAGCACCGGTTTGATTTCGTAATGGTTCTGGCGAAAAATATTCGCCAGCTCTGCCACAAAAACCTTGTCCGTTTCGCGGCTCACAAAAAATTTGTACAATTTCTCGCAAATAAACTCGGCGACCACCGGCTGCTCGAGAACGATGTCGATGATCTCATCGCCGCCAAAATTGCCGCTCTTGCCGAAAAAGGTTTTGCTGCCGTTGTCATGCAGCCGCATCGTGAGAAATGAAACCGGCAGGTTGGGATCGGTGTTGCCGATGTTCTTGCTGTCGATTTGCCAACCGGTAAATGCGCGCGCCGCTTCTTTGATGTCCGGCTCGGTGTAATGGCCGACGCCCATGGTGAACAATTCGAGCAATTCGCGCGCGAAATTTTCATTGGGCTGGCGCGAAAAGTTGCGCACGCCGTCGAGATAGATGAGCATCGCCGGATCTTTGTAAATGGCTTTGAGAAAATCGCGGAAGTTGCCGAGCGCGTGGCGGCGAATGGTATCATGCTGCATGAAAACCCACTGCGCCAACTGCACCACGTCAAATTCGGAGGTAAAATGATTGTGCCAGAAGAGCGTCATCTTCTCACGCAGATTGAACGGCCGGGCGGCCATTTGCATGATCCACCAACCGCGCGTTTCTTCGATGCGGATACGATTGATGCGCTGCAACTCGCGTTGTTGATCTGGCGTGAGGCTGCGATACACCAGTTGATCGAAAGGCTCGGTGACCCAGACGCCGGGCGGTGCGGGCAGCGGCTCGTCGACGAAAAGACGATCGACGATTTGCGATTTGGTCAAAGGCAACAACGCCTTAAGTTCGTCGACGGCGACGCCGAAAGACGCTCGCGTCAACAAATGGCGAACATGCGGCGCGCCCCAGGTGTGG
>Ga0247727_10013410_pt1 | contig 13829 bp, 13 predicted proteins | sample WisWelCaveWW1625_FD_202498 | JGI IMG/M metagenome (GOLD analysis project Ga0247727, IMG submission 202498) | Biofilm microbial communities from Wishing Well Cave, Virginia, United States - WW16-25 | ecosystem: Environmental > Aquatic > Deep subsurface > Groundwater > Cave microbial mat | place... | reverse complement strand
GTGACGTACATCAACAGCACCGTGAAGCGCGGCCAGGCGAACAGCAGGCCGAGCCCCATCACCGCAAAGGCGACATACTGCGGATGACGGATGAATTTGTACAGCCCGCCGGTCACTCCGCCCTTTTTGGCAAATTTGGCGTAGTAGATCTGTCCGGCGCCGATCAAAAAGAAAACCAGCCCGGTGATAACCAGCATCCAGCCAAAAATCGGCAGCGCATTCAACAGCCACGATGAAGTTTCCGCAAAGTGCGGCAGGAAGAAGCCGCTCAGCCAGGCGGTCTGCGGCCAGTTGTGGAGAAAGTTCAACGCTGGCCCGTAGCTGGAGTAGTAATAAAAGGCAAACGGACTGATCATGTAAATGATCTCAAACACAATGATCAGATTCAGCAGCCATGCCACCGGAACAAAACCGATTTTTGCTTTTGTTGACATTTTGACCTCCTTCAAAAAATTTCATTTCATCTGTTGAGCGGCAACGGATTGTTTTTTACACAATCAAACGTAACCTTGAGACGGAGGTTTCCCAATCTTATAAGTTTGGAAGACTAATCTTAGCAGTTTGGCAGGCTTCGACGAGTTCGTAATCTGCGGCAGATACGGCGATGAAAATAAGGCCTCAGTGACAGGGGGTAGCGCCCATTGCCGTCAGGCCTATTTCAATGAGCTCTTTAAAATTCATTTGATGAGCATCGCTAACAATTCTTCCATGGGTGTGCTCTGTTGTTCTCTTTTTTCCAGAAGGTGATGGCTTCTGCTGATTCCATAGAATTTGGATATGAAATTTTCCATTGAGCTTTTGCTCGCCAGGAATGCTTGTTTGAGCTCGTCAAGATATTTCCTCAACAAGGTCTTGAAGGATTTATAGAAACTCAAAAGCTTGCCCTCGCGGTGATATAAAACCTTGGCGACTCGCCATAAGATCTGCCATCCCAGGACAATGAAGATGAGCTTGGCATAGACGTAACATTCGAGGCGATGTTGTTTAACCTTTTTGACCTCATGAATCTTACAAATCGACTTCCAAACTTTGAAGATCAGCTCGATCTGCCACCGTAAGCGATAAAACGGCCAAATACTTTCAGTGGTCCCGAGCACGGGACTCCGGCGTTGTATTCGTCATGAAAAGATTGAGCGCGGCCCGCGTTTTACATTATTTTTGCATAAATTTATTTGATCGATTACATTGTGCAAAATAAGCTTTTGTCATCATGATAAGCGGCATGGAAGAGGAGCAGCGATGTCTCGACGCCAACAGGTTGTAGAAGCAGGACTTCTCATCGCTTCATTCATATTACTGCACGAAGCCGGAAGCCTCCACGCGCAAAACCAGGAATACAAATTCGAGCGTTTGTCTCTCGAACAAGGCGTTTCGCATAATTTGATTTCTTGCATCCATCAAGAGCGCCTGGGCTTTTTGTGGTTCGGGGCGATGTATGGCTTGATTAAATATGATGGATACACCTACACGACCTATCGTCACGATCCACTCGATTCCAACTCTTTGTCAAACGATGACATCATTGCGCTTCATGAAGACCGGGAAGGCAATCTCTGGATCGGGACGTACGGTGGAGGGTTGAATAAATTGGATCGCGCCACCGGCAAGTTTACCCGCTATGTTCATGATCCCACCGATTCAACGAGCATCAGCCATGGCCTCGTGTCGGCAATTTGCGAGGACCGGTTTGGCAGGCTTTGGCTCGGCACCGACGGCGGGGGATTGAATCGATTTGACCCGAAAAGCCAACGCTTCACTCACTACAAATATGATCCGGCGAGTGCGAGTAGTTTGGGCAGTGCTATCATTTATGCCATTCACGAATCCCGCCGCGAGCCGAATACACTTTGGATCGGAACGAAGGGAGGGGGGCTCAACCGTCTGGATATAGCGAATGAACGGTTTCGCCATTACCGGCACGACGGCACGAATCCAAATAGCTTGAGTCATGATGATATAAGAGCGATCTATCAGGATAATTTTGGCAACCTGTGGATCGGCACACAAGGCGGGGGATTGAATAAGATGACCGGAGAGAAAGAGCAGTTCGTGAACTACAAACACGATCCTTCCAACCCGAAAAGCCTCAACGCGAATTTTGTCAACACTATTTTCGAAGATAACGCCGGCAACTTGTGGATTGGCACGGACAGAGGTTTGAATAAGTTTGATCGAGACAAGCAGGAGTTCACCCGCTTCTTCCACGATCCGGCCGACCCCAACAGCTTGAGCAGTGACAACGTGATTGCCATCTATCAGGACCACTCGGGCATTTTCTGGATTGGAACGCATTACGGAGGGCTGGACAAGCTGTACGTCGGACAAGCCAAATTTGCTCATTACAAACACAATCCCGCCGATTCCGGCAGCCTGAGCAGCAATGATATCCGCGCGATTCATGAAGATGAATCCGGAACGCTGTGGATAGGCGCCGGCAAAAGTCTTAACCGCTTTGACGAGCAGAAAAATCAATTCCTCCATTTCACGCCTCACCCCGACAAACCGGCTGGTTTGAACGGCAACGTGGTGAATGCCCTCTGCCAGGATCAATCCGGCGTGTTGTGGATCGGAACGCTTCAAGGCTTGAGCCGATTTGACCGCCGCACAAAAGCATTCCGACATTACCGGCACGATCCGGCCAATTCCAACAGTTTGAGCGATGATGCCGTGACTTCATTATTCGCCTCTCGGCATGAAATCTGGATTGGAACGGCCGCCGGTTTAAGCCGGCTTGATCTTGACACGCAAATTTTTGCCCGGTATGCCCACAATCCTGCTGATCCCAACAGCCTGAACAACGATTATATTCTGTCCATTTACGAAGATAAAAGCGGCGCGCTTTGGATTGGAACCTATTCCGGTTTGAATCGATTTGACCGCGAACGCGAACAGTTTGTTCATTTCCGGCAGAATCCGAATGACCCCCACAGCATGAGCAACAATTATGTTTACGCCATGCACGAAGATCGGACCGGCACATTTTGGCTTGGCACCGGCGGCGGTCTCGATCTTTTTGATCGCGAAGCCGGGACTTTCACGCATTTCACGGAAAAAGATGGCCTTCCGAACGGGGTCATTGGCGGCGTTCTCGAAGACGAGCGCGGCGCGCTTTGGGTGAGCACCAACAAAGGCCTGTCGCGATTCGATCCCATCACCAAATCATTCAAGAATTTCGATCTCGCCGATGGCTTGCAAAGCAACATGTTCATCACCGGCGCCTATTGTAAAAGAAGGAACGGTGAAATGTTTTTCGGCGGGATCAACGGGTTGAATCGTTTTCATCCCGACAGCTTGAAAGGTAATTTGTGCGTGCCGCCGGTCGTCATCACGGCCTTCAAAAAGTTCGACAGGATTGAAAAGCTCGGGCGGGATATTTCGTTTACAGAGGCCATCGAGTTATCGTACAAAGACAACTTTTTCGCGTTTGAGTTCGCAGCGCTCGATTACACCCGGCCGGAAAAAAATCAATATGCCTACAAGCTCGAAGGCTTTGATCGGGATTGGATCTATAGCGGCGCCAGGCGTTACGCCAGTTACACGAACCTGGCGCCGGGCCACTATTTCTTTCGCGTCAAAGGATCGAATAACGACGGCATTTGGAATGAAGCCGGCGCTGCCGTCAAAATCACGATGGCGCCGCCTTTCTGGAAGACATTGTGGTTCTACTGCCTTGCTTTTGGCGCGTTGGTCGCAACCATCGTGCTCGCGCATAATCAGCGCGTGCGCGCGAGAATCAAGCGCTCTTTGGAAATCGAGCGGCTGCGCCGGCAGGAAAGCGAACGGGTGCGCAAAAAAGCCGCGGAGGATTTTCACGACGAGCTCGGCCATCGGTTGACGAAGATCGGGTTGTTCAGCGAGATTATCAAGCGCAAGCTGAACGGCGCTCCCGCGGAAATCCACGAATATCTCGACAAGATCATCGACGATTCTCATTGTCTCACCAACGACACCCGCGATTTTATCTGGACGCTCGATCCTGCCAAAGATTCGCTCTACGATGTGATGGCGCATCTTAAGGAATTTGGTGACGAGCTTTTTGATCGCACCGCCATCGCATTCCGGGTCATCGGGATATCGGATGAGCTGGAAAAGGTGAAGCTCGCCATGGAAGCCCGGCGCCAGTTTACGCTTATTTTCAAAGAAGGCATGAACAATGCGCTTAAACACGCCGAGTGCAAAAACGTCCTATTAACAGTAGAAGTGAACGGAGAAAATCTGCGGATCACGCTTTCGGATGACGGCAAGGGATATAATGGCAACACCGATGGCCCGGGTTATGGACTTAAAAACATGCAAATGAGGGCGGAGAAAATACAAGGCGCTTTGCAATTGATTTCACAACCCGGAGGTGGAGCGACGATTGAGCTGACGGCAAAAGTCAGTGGATTGAAAACGTAATGCGTCATACGTAATAAGTGCTTGACTGTTCAAGAACTGAAATTTCCGCTATCCGCAATCTGCAATCCGAAATCGGTATATCGAGACATGTCAGACTCGCAACTTCACAATAAAATTGCCGGAACCGGCAGCGACCGCATCATCTCCGTCTCCATCGTCGAAGATGATGACGAGATTCGCGAGAGCCTGGCCCTGCTGATCGATGGCACACCGGGCTTTTGTTCTCTGAGCGCCTATCGTGATGGCGAGACGGCGATTCAAGGTATTCCCAAAGAGCGGCCGGATGTCGTCTTGATGGATATTGCCTTGCCCGGGATGTCGGGCATCGAGGGTGTTCGGCGCCTCAAGGAAACAACGCCGGCGACGGAATGCATCATGTTGACGATTCATAAAGACGATGATTTGGTGTTCCGCTCGCTGTGCGCCGGCGCCACCGGATATTTGCTCAAAAACACCAAGCCGGCGAAACTCCTGGCGGCGATCGAAGAAGTCTGCGAGGGCGGCGCGCCGATGAGCACCAACATCGCTCGCATGATCGTCAGCTCATTTCGGCGTACCACGCAGTCGCCGTTGACCGCGCGCGAAACCGAGGTGCTCACCCAATTGTGCAAAGGCCAAAGCTACAAAATGATTGCGGATTCGCTTTTCGTCAGCGAGCAAACGGTTCATTTCCACATCAAAAATATTTATCAAAAGCTGCAAGTGCACTCCAAATCCGAAGCGGTAGCGAAGGCGCTGCACGATAAGCTGGTGTAATCACGCCCCAAATAACCCGCCACGTAACGCCTCAGTCTTGGGTGGAAAACGTAGCGCCCCGCCACGCGGGTCAGACAAGATGCCCAACGTAACTAACTTTTTAAGAATGCAATGACAGAAAAATGTATGGCAGAAAAATTTTTATGACTTCTTGCTGCTCCATGGTGAACATTTCTTCGATGATACCAAGCCCCGTATTTCTGTCCTCCATTTTTCTGTCATTGCTTTTGCTCGAGCCAACTTAACTTTGCCAAGCTCAAATAAGGCTTTTTAATATTTTTGCCTCCAATTATTTTTGTTTTTTTGAAAAGTTAGCAGCATTGGACAAGATGTTTGCGCTACACCACCGGTGACTCAAGGATTATCCCGCCACCAAAAACCACCAATTTTGGGGGTAGCTGGACTTCCGAAAATTTGTTATTCTATTCAACAAGCAGCGCTTTTTGTATCCGGGTTTATCGAATCCCGCGGACGCAGTCATCCGGGCAATTCGGCAAATCTACGGGCGTAGCCGGATACCACTATCAGCAAAGAGAACTGAAAAGCGCTCAAAATAGCAAGAAGCGGGTTTCAAAACAAATTTTGGTTTTGTATTGTTGAGAAGCAATCATGACTGACGACGAGTGCATTGCAAAAGCCATGCTGTTCATCGAAGAGCATTTCAAACGCACCCAACCAACGAAAGGGAGAGTGTTGTGATAAAAGCTCGGTTATCTCTTTTCAGCAAAGTCGCCGCCATCGTTCTCAGTTTGCATTTTCTTTCGAGAGCATGCTTCTCTCAATCAAACGGCAATATTTTCATGTTGCCACGGATCAATGGAAACGTACAACTTGATGGTTCGAGCAATGAAACGGCTTGGCAGGAAATCGCCATCTTGCCGCTGACGACGCATCTTCCTATTTATGGCAAAACCCCGACGGAAAGAACCGAGATACGCGTCGCTTATGATGATGGTCATCTCTATCTCGCGGCGCGCTGTTATGACTCCGAACCTGCCGGCATTCAAGGCAACTCGCTGACCCGTGATGTATGGAGCGCGAGTGACGACCAGCTCACCCTCGTTTTGGACACCTTCAATGACAATGAAAACGCAGTGGTGTTCATTACCACCCCGGCTGGGAAGCGGGTGGATTTTACCGTGATCAATGACGCCGTTGAAAGAGGCGCTGCAGCTACGGACGAAAGCTGGAATACATTTTGGGACGTCGCTGTCATTCGAAATCATGAAGGCTGGTTTGCCGAAATGCGAATTCCCTTCTCGAGCCTGCGCTTTCAAAATCAGAACGGCAAAGTCGTCATGGGTCTTATCGCATGGCGGTGGATTGCGCGCAAAGCCGAGTTCGATGTTTTTCCGGCGATACCGCCGAACTGGAGCGACGCTTACATCAAACCTTCGGTTGCCAACGATGTCATGTTGGAAAACATCGTTCCACGCAATCCCGTGTATGTGACTCCTTACGCGCTCAGCGGCGTCAACCAAGTGTTCGGATTGAACGGCAGGCAAACCGGCTATCGCAGAAGTGACGATGGGAGTTACGAAGCGGGAATGGATCTGAAATACAACCTTACCAGCAATCTGAACCTCGACCTTTCGGCAAACACCGACTTTGCCCAGATCGAAGCGGATGACCAACAAATCAATCTGACGCGGTTTTCACTCTTCTTTCCGGAGAAGCGGCAGTTCTTTCTTGAGCGCTCCGGCATTTTTGATTTTAACACCGGCGGAGCAACCCGGCTTTTTTATAGCCGAAGAACCGGCCTCTCAGAGCAAGGAAAACCGATTCGCATTTATGGCGGCGCTCGTCTCGTCGGCCGAATCGGTGATTGGGATGTTGGCTTTCTCGATATGCAAACGGCAAAAGCGAGTGAGCGGCCCTCGGAAAATTCCGGCGTGTTTCGCGCGCGGCGCCGGGTCTTCAATGATTTTTCCTACGCCGGCGGCATGATCACCAGCCGCATCACAACCACCGGAAAGTACAACCTGAACTATGGTCTTGACGGTATCTTCCGCCTCTTTGGCAAGGATTATCTTTATATGAACTGGGCGCAGACTTTCGAAGATTCTGTCGCGTTTCGCCCCTTGAACAGCGCCTTGCTTCGTCTGTTATGGGAACGAAACGCCAACGTCGGAGTCGGGTACAACGCCACGCTGATCAGATCGGGCGAGCGTTTCAATCCGGGCTTGGGATTCAAAATCAGGGATGATTTCACCTCTCTTGCCAGCCAAATTTCTTATGGTTGGATTCCCGCTGAATCGTCTTCATTTCAAATACAACGTTTCACCTTGGATAATTCCGCCGTCTTGCGCAACGCCGATGGAAAAGCCGAGTCGGCAGAACTGGGCTTGACGTGGAATGGCGACACCAAAACCGGTGCATTTTATATCGCAGGAGCCCGCCTGAATTATGAGAGCTTGCCAACTGCGTTCAGTGTTTCATCGAACGCGCAAGTTCCAGCGGGTGATTACACTTTTTATTCTCTAAATGCCTCGTACCGTTTATGGGGAAAGCTGCTGCGAGGCAGTGTCTCAGCATCTGCCGGGTCGTTCTACGACGGGTCAAAGTTCTCATTCGAAGTTGCGCCGGGGTGGAGCGTCTCGCGCTATTTTCAGTGGTCAGGCTTTTATCAATTCAATCGCGTGCGTTTTCCGAAGCGTGACCAAAGTTTCGATGGGCATGTTTTGCGATTGCGCGCCACCACTTCTTTCAATACCAGCCTCTCAATCAATAGCTTCGTGCAATGGAATAGCGCCATAAACGTGGTGACTCTCAACTTCCGCTTGCGATACAATTTTAGCGAAGGAAATGATTTTTATCTTGTTTATAATGAAGCGTTGAATACTTCGCGAAACCGTGTCGAGCCGGCGCTGCCGTTGACCAGCAGCCGGGCGATCATGGCCAAATACACGTACACGTTTGATTTTTAAACTACAATGAAAGGAAAAGATCATGTCAAGCAGCAATCCCGCGAGTCAAGCGAAAACAAATGCCGAGGCCTACGTTCGCACGGTGTTGGAGCTTTTGGGCAGCCGCGATCCTCTGGCGGTTCAGCAAGAGCAGCTCGGCTGGCTGGAATCGGAAACCTCCGGCATCGACGATGCACTTTTGCGCCGTCCCGAAAAACCCGGCAAATGGTCGATCATTCAGGTTGTTCAACATCTCGCCGACTCCGAGCTGGTCGTTGGCTTTCGGATGCGTATGGTGCTGGCGCACTCCACGCCGGAGCTTCAAGCGACTGATCAGGATTTGTGGGCTACTGAGCTGAAGTACAATGAGATGAATCTTGCCGATGCGCTCGAGCAGCTTCGTGTGCTTCGCACGGGAAATCTGCGTCTGCTTCGTTCACTGAGCGCCGAGCAAATGGAGCGGGTGGGCTTGCATAGCGAGCGCGGCCTTGAAAGCGTCCGCAAGATGATGCGAATGTATGCCGGACATGATATATTGCATCGCAATCAGATCAAGAGAATCAAGCGAGCCATCGGCTTGGAATAAAGGTCAACTCCACATGAAAGTCATCGAAATTCGCGACAAGTTCTGCGTGGACGCCTTGAAGCTCATGGAGCGTCCCGACCCGGTGCCAGGGCCAGGGCAAGTCGTCCTGAAGATGAAAGCATTTTCCATCAACTATCGCGATCTTCTCGTGGTCAACGGCGTGGGTCGATGGAAGCCGCCTCTCCCGCGAGTTCCTCTGTCTGACGGCGTGGGTATCGTTGCCGCCACGGGAGACGGCGTATCGCGAGTAAAGGTCGGGGATCGAGTCGCTCCCATTTTCTATCCAAAATGGTTGGAAGGCAGAGTTGCCGCCGAGAAGATGGGGCAAGCCTTGGGCGGAGCGGCCGCTGATGGTGTGCTCGCCGAATACACGCTTTTTGATGAGGCCAGCCTCATGCATGTTCCCGCGCATTTAACCGACGAGGAAGCCGCGACGCTGCCTTGCGCTGGAGTAACCGCATGGAGCGCCGTTATCCCCTTCGAGAATATTGCGCCTGGCGATTCCGTTGTGGTGCTGGGGACCGGAGGCGTCTCGATTTTCGCCCTCCAGTTCGCGAGGATTCTCGGAGCCCGCGTCATCGTAACCTCAAGCAGCGATCAAAAGCTTGCGCGCACCAAGGAGTTGGGCGCCGCTGCAGTCATTAACTACAAGGCGACGCCCGACTGGCCAAGGGCTGTCGTCGAGCTAACGGACGGTGCCGGTGCGGACCACGTTGTGGATACCGTGGGAGGGTTGAAAGAAACCATTGCGGCTGTGCGGTTGGGAGGCACGGTGGCGTTCGTGGGACTGCTCATCGGTATGACTTCGGAAGTCGACCTCGTCGCGTTCATGGGCAAGAGTGCTCGCATAGAAGCAGTCGACGTCGGTTCGCGGGCGATGTTCGAAGCGATGAATAAGGCGATTGAATTTCACGCGATGCGTCCAGTGGTGGATCGGGTTTTTGGTTTCTCCGAGCTGCGAGAGGCCCTCAATTACCTGAAAGAGGCTCGGCACTTCGGCAAGGTTTGTCTGCGAGCTTAGTTGCTCAAGCTATTCGCTAATTTTAATTCGCGATCTGGTTATTGACATAGGATTGCCACACGCTGTGTTTATCTTGATGATAAATGTAATCTCAACCCCCGGAGGATTGCTATATGAAGAAGTTTCTTTCGTTGTTTCTCGCTCTGTCTCTCGCCGCGGCCATAACGGCTGAGGCGCAGAAGAATTTCGAGAAAGAAGAGCCGAATGCCGCTATCGTGAACCATACTGCTCAAACCGAACAGGGTCCGTACGCACGCATCGGGATCTTGCGTCCCCATGACGGGAAAACCGTCGACTTCGAGGCCGGATACATCCGACACCTCGAGTGGCACCGGCAGGTCAAGGACACTTGGGTCTGGCATGGTTGGAACATCTGGGCCGGTGAACGGCAGCGGTGGTTCGTTTACGCAACGTTTGGACACTCGGCCGCCAGCCTGAACAACCCGGTGGCGCCGGCGGAGGACGAGCGAGATAACATTCTCAACGTCACGCCACACGCTCAGTTTTTGGGGAACGCAGTCTACGAGTACCTGCCGGGGCTCTCGCGTGGCACGGGTGAACCGGCACCGGCCGCTCGGCTCGAGTTCACGACCGTAGACCTCGCGCCCGGGGCGGCAAAGGCTTTCGAGGCAGCACTCAGCGCGGAACAATCAAGATCGCAAGATGAGACACTCTGGTATCGGATGGTGGCGGGTGGAAGCGCTCCGCGCTATGTCCGACTGCGCCCGCGGCCCAGCCTGTCCGCGATTCTCGATGGAAGGAATGAACAGGCGCTCCCTGACAAGGTCAACGACTTGATCGCGAAGATGACCGTCGAGATTCTGACTCTGCGACCAACGATGAGTTATGGCCTCTCGCCGGCTCGCGAGTGATGGAGGCAGTGAGCGCGGTGCGGTGGGATAGATGGATTTGTTGGGCGATCGTGATCCCTTCGCCGTGCAGGAAGAGCAGCTTTCCGTACTGGAAAAGGGTATCCATTCGGTGAACCCATCTTGAGAGTAGGCGAAAAAATGCCTAACCTCAAGGCTTTTTTGTGGTCCAGTTTTGCGGGAGAAGGTCGGCGACCTTGTTGTGAGGGTAATCTGGAATGCAGCTGAGAATGTCCTTGAGATATTCGAACGGCTCAACTTCATGCAGCTTGGCCGTGGCCACCAAGGTGTAAATGATGGCGGCGCGCTTGGCGCCTTCGTGGGAACCGGCAAAGAGATAATTCTTCCGTCCCAGCGCCACCGGGCGAATGGCGTTCTCTACCAAATTGTTGTCAATCTCCAAGCGGCCATCGGTGACATACTTTTCTAGTTTTGACCATTGTCCCAGCATGTAACCGATCGCTTTGCCGATGGCGCTTTTGGGCAAGACCGCCGTGAGGTTGGCGTCGAGCCAAATTTTGATCTTGGTTAAGATCGACAGCGCCTGCTCTTGCCGCAACTGATATCTCTCTTGAAATGACAAAGCTGTTTCGCGCGCTTGCCGTTCGATGGCATACAGCTCTTGAATCTTTGACAACATCCATTCTGCGCGCACGCTATCGTTCTCCTGTGCTTGCTCGAAGTAACGCCGCGCATGCGCCAGACAGCCCACGGCAATGACTTCCGGGCGTTTGATGACGTCGTTATAGCCGTCATAACCGTCGATCTGAAGATGGCCGCGGAAGTTTTTTAAAATATCATTCGGCCCAGCACGACTGCGTCCCGGACGATAATCAAAAAACACTAGCTTGGCAACGGGATCGTAATAAACCCAGTGATAACCCAAATGTGTTTTTCCCGGCTTGGTGCGATCCAACACCGGAATCGGCGTTTCATCTGCCATGAGATAAGAAGACTGCTGGATGATCTGGCGCTGAGTATCGTACAAAGGCACAAACCATTGGCAGCTGCCCGTGACCCAGCCATCCATCGTGGCGCCGTCCCGAACGGTCGGGATCAACGCCCAAACGACGAAATTGCTGGCGTTGGCGATAAAGTGGTAGATGATCTACGAACGTGCTCATGAGGATGTGCGCCAACAGTGCGGGGCCAGCAATGCCTTTTTCAATGGGGCGGCTAGGCAACGTCGCTACCACTACACCTTCGCCATCAGACCGAGCGTACTTGGGACGAACATATCGCTTCACGTAAAGTTCGCCGGGTTGATACTCCAATTCTTCCGTAATTTCTTCGCCGATCTTTTTGAGTGTGCTCAAGTCTTCGTTCGGAGCGATGACGATCTCTTCCCGGCGGAGATGTGCAGGCAAAGGATTACGGCTGGGGAGTTTGGTGGTTGGCGTTTTTTTCTGATGGCGGGTATAGGTGATGGGTATGGTTGCGGCCTGAGCATTCTGTACCACCTGCTCTTGCTCTTCGGCCAAGCTGAAGTCGAGCTGCTGCTCCTGGTGCAGTGGCACAAAGCGTTCGCGTTTCTGGCCGAAGATTAAGCGCCGCAGTTGTGCCAACTCGTTTTTCAAATAGGCATTTTCTGCAAACAGTTCTTCGTAGGTGGGTTGTGGCGTGGTCGTCTCCATCGCGCATAATATAAGCATCAAGTGCGCGAAAACCTCGGACTTTTTTTAAAAGCTGAATTTTTTTGCAGGAATCTGCTTTAGCGATAGGCGGAAACTTGTGGAGAGTACGCCAGACGATGATAGCGGGGCCGTCTTTTGATGGAGGAGAGATCGATGCCTTCGAGAATCAGCATCAACTCTTCGAAAGGCAACTCGAGCGCAGCATCATCCTTGGCATGAGCAGGTAGTTGAAACGTGCCTTGTTCCAAGCGTTTATAAAAGAGCCAGAAGCCGTTGCGATCCCAGAGTAGAAGCTTCATGCGATCGCGCCGGCGGTTGAGGAAGATATAAACTTCGCCGCTCATGGGGTCGCGTGCCAAAATGGAGGTGACCACCCCGGACAGGCCATCAAAGCTCTTGCGCATATCGGTGCCTTGGGGATAAAGATAGAACTTCAGGTGCGAAGTGAGGGCGATCATAACTCCGCCTCCAAGGCCCGAAGCAGAGAAGAGAGCAACTGGGCATCGACCGTACCAGAGAAGTGGATCAGGATGCCATTGGGATACTCAAGAGTACAGGAAGCGGCGTGGGCGGCCGGCGTCGCTGGTTGCACGCAAAGCGGGATAAATCCGTTGCGGGTTGGGGATGATACTCGAGGCCGGCGTCGAGTGGCACGATACTTTTTCAGCCAAGAGTGAAAGGTGGCAGGCACCAAATTTTCTCGCTGACAAAATGCCTTTTGAGTCAACCCGCTCTCAAGATATTTGTTGACGAAGGCGATTCTTGCTGCAGGTGGGCGCGGTTGCTTTCTTCGACGTGACATGGAATTCCTCCTTGTGAATTTTCCGCCAACATACGATTTGGTTCACAAATGAGGAAAGATGTACTTCACCGAATGGATACGCTGAATGGCGTCATGACACGACCGCCCATCGCGAAATCCGTATGAATTCGGATCACCGCGCGTTTCGGCAATCGGCTTGAGCGCCATTGCATAGAGCGCCTGCATCGCTCGATCCTTCATCGTTGGAATACCCAGCGGTCTCTTCTTGCCGTTCTTCTTTGGGATATACTGTCGCCTGAGCGGCATGGGTTTGTATCCATGCCGATTGAGCGTTTGAATCGCTGCCATTTTCTGCGCGGATGTTTTCCAGATCACCCCGTCAACACCCGCCGTGTTCTTGCCTTTGTTCGTCGTGACTCTTTTTACCGCCAACAACTTTGGGTAATACGAGTGGGTCAGAATCCACGAGAGCGATGCGGCTTTCCTGTGTTTTCCTTCCCGAGTGGCTTTTGCGATACGCATTTGCAGTCTCACCACCTTCTTCTTGACATCGGGCCAAGGAATATCGTCCCAACTTTGGAAGGAGGTATCCGGCGCATGCAATGTCTTGTCGACCACGCTCATTTGCTTCCGTGATTCAGGTAAGATTCTTCAAACTCTCTCGCAATGAAGCACCAAGCGGACGTGGGCGTCCCGCTTTGCGGGACCGGATGTGTTTCAATCCGTATCCATTCCATTACAGAATGGCCTTCGCTTCTTCCGCCATCCTACACTCGCACTCTATCAGCGTGCCTTACGGTTTCGCCTGCCTGCAATCAGCGCCGGCAGAGATACGGGGTTTCCGTGTTCCGTGCATTCGACGAAATAGACGGGTTAGGTCTGCCATGTCCACCGGC
>Ga0247727_10013409_pt1 | contig 13830 bp, 15 predicted proteins | sample WisWelCaveWW1625_FD_202498 | JGI IMG/M metagenome (GOLD analysis project Ga0247727, IMG submission 202498) | Biofilm microbial communities from Wishing Well Cave, Virginia, United States - WW16-25 | ecosystem: Environmental > Aquatic > Deep subsurface > Groundwater > Cave microbial mat | place... | reverse complement strand
TAAACAACTCATTCTCTAACTCTGTCCCGCTAATAGGGACAAGTCGTTACGGGGTTAAGATACAAAACCTCGCTCTCGCAATCTATGTTGCACCGCCTGAAGCGTATGCACAATTTTATCTCTGCGATTTGAATTCAGACTGCGAATTTGCTCCGCAAGCCTTACGGCTTCGAGTAAATTTTTCGCAGTACGCCGTTCACCTCGCTTCGATCTCTCAAGTATCTCAATAACTTGTAGCGCCAACTCCGCCTGTTTCTTCTTGCTGACAAGAAAAGGGAGAAGCTGATGCAATAAAAATGCAACCTTTGCCCGATCGCGTACAAGAAGTTCTGACATGTTTCTCATACGATAATCGGCAATAGGTTCATGCAGGAATTGCGACAGATACTCGAGCACCGCTCTGCCTTCTTGCCGTTGGGTAAAACCGATAACGATTAACACCCGATAACTTCCCGAAGTGGGAGTAATTCTTGCAGAAATACACCCGTCGCCTTCAAGAAAGCCCGCAATAAAAGCTTGTGTGGTGCGCGATAGATTCTTCAATGAAGTTTTGTTCCAACTTCCCACGGTATTACCCATGGATTAATTTTATCACGCAACATTGCGTGATGCGACTCATGGGCTTCACCGTTATGAGCAGGATTTTACTCCGACGTTTCTGTCGGAGGAGATCAGTATGTCGGTCTCAGTCTCGTCGTTGGGGGTCAGGCTCTCACCTCCCCTACCGGTCATAGCCTTGGTAGGCCATTACCCTACCAACTAGCTGATCGGACCTAAGCCGATCCCAAAGCGTCTTGCGACTTTACCAAGCACATATTTTTGGATTCTTGACATTTATTTTTATTTATGCTATACTCAAAATAGTCAAGATTGGAGGTGGCAAATGCCTTTCCTCATTTCGGTAGCCGTCTACCTGTTTTGTGGGGTAGTAGCCCACAACTTCTTCCTGAGTTTCGTCATGAGCATTCTGTGCTACATGCTGATCTCCAAAAGAAGAGCGGGAAGGTTCCATCCGTAGTAGGAAGAGAATCTTCTACATCCGAGGCGAGCGAACAGCTTGCCTCGATTTTTTTCTCCAAAAATATGTGCTCGGACCATCGAGCATTACCTCACCTTTCGATGAGCTATTCTCGACTTTGGGGTACGTACTAGGGTGTTACTAACTCGTTCGCCACTAAGCATAGCAAGTAGAAAGTAGTTTGTAGTAAGTAGTTTTACCTACTCACTACTCGCTACTGACTACTCACTATCCTTCGTTCGACTTGCATGCCTTATCCACGCCGCCAGCGTTCATCCTGGACCAGGATCAAATCCTCTAAAAAAACATTAATGTGAACCATCAATGGACTCGTGAATCCCACCGAAGCGGGTCTTCCAAAACCATCTCCGTGCTCAAATTAATTTACGAAAAATTGGGACAACTAAAAAACCATTTTATCCCGCCCTTTGTCTGCTAAGGGCGGGGCTTGTGCTCGATATGCGTCCGGGGAGGACGCAATCGAACTTACCCGCATCTCACGCGGGCAATGCCATATGTATCCCCACACCTCAACGCAGTAGTATCGCACAACCGGTGCGGACCGTACTGGGGCGTGGGGACTTATTTGTAAAATAGCTGCCTTACCATCACGAGAGTGATTATAGTCGGGCACCAGTGCCCAGTCAAGTGGCGAGATGGGCTATTGGAGCACTGGCCGTAACCCTTGCAAAGTAAGGAAAAATCAAGTAAAAAGAGGCCAGCATCAGAAGGAATCCACGGGGGAAGGTGAGACATAACCGTTGAAGATAATCCGATGCCTCACAAAACGGACCGCGGGGCATCACAGGAGATTTTGAGATGGACATGATTCGGCTCGTCGGCGCACTGAGGAACGGATTGTACCTCGCCCTAATACTCATCACTGCCTGGGCACTGGCTCCCGAGGCGACTCAACAGGTCGTCGAGGGATTCGCTCTACTCGCCGTTGCGGTCGCTGGAGTGATGGGGATTAGCTGGATCTTCTTTCGCCTCGGTCCCACTTACCGACAGGAAGACTTCGCCAGCTATCTTAGCAAGTTCTGGCGTACCTCGTGATCACGTTCGACCGGCGCGGTTCCCTGCGAACCGCGCCGCATCACTTTTTAAACTTGCAAATTCTCCAAAATCCGATATACTATTCCCATTCATATGAAGCCCGATATTCATCCTAAATATTTCGAAAAAGCAAAAGTCACGTGCGCCTGCGGGAACGCGTTTACGGTAGGCGCAACCAAACCCGAAATTCAGGTTGAAATTTGCGCCAAGTGCCATCCTTTCTACACCGGAGAAGAAAAACTCATTGACGTGGCTGGCCGCGTGGAACGATTCAGAACCAGAAAAGCAAAAGCAGCGGAACAGAAAGCGAAGAAGGCGCGCGCAGTAAAGAAAACAAAATAAAAAAAGCCCCGACGCGGTAAAGCCATCGGGTTCTGGCGAGACGCCAGAATAGTACTCCTCTCGCAGAAACATGCGGCTCAGCTTGTCACGAGCTCGCGAGAAAGATCAGTAGTGAGGCGAACCACCGTGTCCGCGCTCAACGTGAACTCGCGACACACGAGTTCATGACAGACGGCGAGGCGCTTCTCGTCCGGAGAGAGGGTGTATACGAGACAGAGAAGAATGTAGACCGCTTTTCTTGCCTCAACGCCTTCATCGAGGAGATAGAGAATCTGCCGTAGCGCACCCTCGATCTCGCCGAGCGCACGAGCGGTATCTGAAGTCCGTTCGCTCCGGAGAAGATCGGCGAGCTTCGCGCGCGCCCAGGAGATCACTACGGACGAACTTTCTTCGATCCAGCGCTTGAGATCTGAGAGCTCCTCGTAGGCGATACGCTGACTCCCCACGACTTCCCATGTGTTACATCCGATGTAACCGGCACGCTGGAACGCGGCGAAAAGCCCAGAGTACACGATCGCAAACTTGTATCCTTTCAAAAACGGCCGCTCCGGAACCCAGAGAAAATGGTACTCTTCGATCACATCTTCTCCGTGTCCCGATCCAAGAGTGACCTGCTCACTCCCGACGCTATGGACGGGGTAATACGTCCCCTCTTCGTCCCGTACGATCGGGAATCCGAAGGTAGCACCCATCGCGTCGTCTCGCGATTCAGACACCGCAACCACGGTGAAGTCCCCATAGCTAGTTTTCTGTCCCATCACATGTCCTCCACGGATGTCTGTCAGAATGCTTTTCGGACTATACCATAGCAAATCCACTAAAGGGAAGAAGGAAATTAGCAGCGTTCAATAGCGCTTATTTATTCTCAGCGTTTCATCGCACGGAGCACGCGGAGATATAAATCCTCTACGATCCTTGCTTGTTTTTTTCCGCTTGCCGCATAGTTATCGATTCCCGGCGCGGCGTTTATTTCGAGTATTTTATATTTCCGCGGCGGTTTTCTGATATCCCCTTCGGTCATCACATCCACGCCGGAATACCGGAGTCCCATATCGCGCGTGAGCCGCACCGCAAGTTTTTTCCATTGCGAGTGGATCACGTCAGTTACGTCCCGCGCATCTCCCCCGCTTGAGAGATTCGCATTGTCTAACAAAACCACACACTCGCCTTTTTTAAGAATCGAATCTCTCCGTAATCCCTTGCGCCTCAATACCTGCGTGATGCGGGCGTCGTCTTCATGAATCACCGTGTCGCGCGCATCGCTCACAAACTGCTTCTGTTTTTGGGCAATCAGCGCACGGATGCTTCGCTTTCCATCTCCTACGACCTGCAACGGCAAACGTTCGTAGGCGGATAGCACATTTTTGTCCAAGACTACGATCCGATAATCCTTCCCTTTTACCACTCGCTGCATAAGCATCACGTTATCTTTTTTGAGTATTGCCCGCGCCGCGCGGCGGAACTCTTTTGGGTTCATAACTTTCGTGACACCTACGCCCTTACTTAAACTATTGGGCTTTACGATGACCGGAAAACCAAGTCGCCGCGCATACCGGAGCGCGGCGCGCACGTTGTCTTTCGAACCGATCGCGTGGCAGAGCGCATCCGCATAAAACGCTTTTCCTTCAACAACCGGGTAATCCATCCCTCGCATAAAATAAGCCGCATAATCCTTGTCTTTCGCGACTTCCGTTGCTCCTAGTGGATTCAGGTCAAAATTCGTGTTCCGAAAATATTTTGTGCGCCCACGGGGAAGCACGATTTGCCCCACGATACCATAGTGCGGCTCAAGGTGCACCCGCACGCCTGCTTTGCGCGCAAGCTTCGAGAACAACCGCCCCACAAAAGGTTTTTTCATTATATTATGCCCCTAATCGGCTAATTCGTGCGAATTAGCCGATTAGGAAAGGGTTAAGAAAGTAAAGAAAGAATATATCGACCCACTGACCCTACGTGTGGTGCGATCCGATAGAACATCTGCGTGCTTCGCTGGTCTTTTTCCAAAATATCTGCCGCACTCAAAACGGCAAGATGCCGCGACGTGGACCGGAAAGAAAGGTGGATCGCTTCGGCGATCTCGCCTACACTTGCCTCTTTTCGTCCCTTAAGAAATCTCACGATCGCAAGTCGCCGCCTATTTGCAAATGCCTTCAAAACCTTTTCCAGCTCTTTCATGCCCACATCTTACCACACCTTGCCCCTAAATAGGCTAATTCGTGCGAATTAGCCTATTTAGGGAATTAGACCTTTTTGAGGCGCACATAGAACCGGCTCCCTTTGCCTTCTCCGTCGGATTCAACCCAAATCCTCCCGCCGTGCGCTTCCACGATCTTCCTGGCAATGAAAAGCCCAAGGCCAGTTCCCCGCACTTGTTTTTTGATGCGCTCCTCACGGATGAATTCTTCAAAAAGATGCGGAAGGAGTTCGGGATTGATGCCAAGCCCGGAATCTTTGACACTCAACATCAACCATCCCGCATCCTCCTTGAGCTCCACGCTCACCGAGCCCTGCGGCGTGTATTTGATGGCGTTATCCACCAAGTTCTGCACCACCTGCTTCAGTTTTTGTGCGTCAGCGCTCACCATCGCATCCGATGCGAGATTCACCTCAAGCGCCAAATTCTTACCCTTCGCAAGCGGTTCCAGTTCGCTTACGACCCCCCGCACCAAGTCCTTGAATTTTACATTCTCAAAACTGTACTGCATCCGCCCTTCTTCTATCTGCCGGACGCTCAAAAGCGTGTCAATAAGTTGAATCAAACTGTCGCTTGAGTTCTTCATCTTCTCAATCGTTTCGTGGATCTTCGGCTCCATTTTCCCATAAAGGCCCTGAAGAAGAATCGAAGCAAATCCCTTGATCGCCGCAAGTGGAGCCTTCACTTGGTGAGACGCAAGCGACAAGAGCTGCGTCTTGAACTGCGAAAGTTCTTCCACCTTCGCTTTTTGATCAGCCAATATCTTATTCAACCGTTCCAATTCCTCGCGCTGCTCGACCTCACGAATTACGCTTTTGATGAGTAAAATACCAAAACCAAGCACGAGAATAAACGTGCCAGATCGAAATACAAGCGTTCCCAAATCTCGCGCAATAACAACTTCAAACAGTGTAATTATTGCCAGCGCGAAAGCTAGAATCTCTGTCGTAATGACTTTTACGTTAAGAAGACGATGACGAATAATCGCATACGCGGTAAAGCCGATAAACGGAAATGTGAAGATAGAAGCGAGCGGAATAAGTTGCAACAAGTTAAATACCACTGGGAAAATCATATTAAATACGATGAGCGCGGAATATGTAATGAGGGTTCCGGTAAGGACAAACATAAACTGACGCTTCTCTTCGCGGGGAGCGCTAATAGTTTTTTTAAAAAGTAGAATCAGGCTTCCTACTACAAGCAAGAGCGTCACTGCCGCGAATATGTAAATACCAGGCCCTCGTTCCGGATTTGTCACCTGACCCAATTCGGCAACTTCCGTGATACGCGAAAACACAAGCGGTGTAAGCGTTAAAAATGCAGTGCCGATTGAAACAGGAAGAACAACAAACTTATAGAATTTTGGGAAGGGCACATCTGCCCGCGGGAAAACGTAAAAAAGGTGGACAAGTGCAATTGAATACCACACCGCGGAAAAGAGGACAAGTCGCAAGAGCCATAACGCTATCCCGGGTGAGATGACCTGATAACTTAGGTAATTCACCACACCGTAAAAGCTTGCGATGAGAGCGAGGGCAAAAAAGGTTCGATTAGTGATACTCTTTCGGTTATTCAGGAATACTATAAAACCTAATATACCGATCGCCGCTACCGCGATACCAACTGCTAAGAGATCAAGATTTTGAAAACCAAATTTTGGCGACATAGAAACAATTATTTTCTCTGAGCTACAGCGAAGAATCGAGCCTGAAATCCTTCTTTGAGTTGGTGATGATCAATCCCTAGTCTCTTATATCGTTTTTTAATTGTTGAAGTAACAACTCGAGTCGCCACCGCGCGGGGACGAATTTTCAAACTCCAAAAGAACGCGCGAACTTCGCTTTTTGTGTACGAGGCACGCGTAGAATAAAACTGAAGTTTTTGGATTACCGTGCGGCGTGGAGTAGCACGCTGAAGGAGATAGCGCGGAAGATCTCTTCGGAGATCATGGAGATATAACGTGCCTAGAGGTTTCAGAACCCGCCACATTTCGGCCAATGCTCGGCAAGGATTGTTGAAGTGATGGAAGCTATCTTTACACATTACAAGATCAAAACTTTCCGAAGGAAAGGGTAGCTGATATACACTTCCGACAAGAAACTGGGTATTTGTAAATCCTTCAGAGTTCTTTCTCGCTAAGCGAATTCCGTACTTCGAAGTATCAATACCGGTCACCCGAAATGAGGGGGAGCGACTCGCGAGCTCACGTACCAAAAAACCAGGCCCGCACGCAACGTCAAGAATCATTTTTCGCCCCGAGAGCCGAGCCCATTCGAGCGCGTGATCAACGAGAGGAATAAACCATCTCTTGTAGTTTTGCACACTCAGATCCTCGAACGCTTTCATCTCAACCGCCTCCATAGTTTTTGGTTCTGAGATTCGACGAAGAAAATAAGGGATACTCATCATATCTATTATATCACGTATCACTCGAAACGTATTATGGGCGGAAGACGAGAGGCGCGGGCGGTAGGTGCTCCCCCTTCTCCAATTCGAAACGCCATCACAAGGAGCTCGTTGGTGATGCCGTATGCCTTATTCATTGTTTCATACGCAGATGTCATCCGAGCAAGTTGCGTGAGAGTGAATGGTTGAGTCTCCCCTGCGAGAATTCCTTGCATGAGGAACGCAACACCCGCAAGCGGTTGAAGACTTAGTCCAAGATCAGTTACGGTGAGCCAAACTCTTTCCATAAGCCGCCCGGCTTGGATGAATGCTTCGGGTTGATTGTCGTGAATAACAATTGCCCCATGGGCAGCGCCGGTTATGTATACATTTTTTGCGTTCTCATGCGCAATCCTTTTCGGGAAACCCAATCTTCCTAGTATTTTTGCAACTCGCCAGTATTTGAGAACTCTAAAAAAGAGCTTGGCAAGGATCGGGAGTTCGAGCGTCTTAATGTAAAACCCCATGCTTTTCTTTTCATCCTCTTTTTTTGTCCAAGTAATGTGGTCGAAAAAAAATCGGTGCATCAACTCATTACCGAAAAGAATTTCTTCATTTACGCTTGCGGCGTATGCAACCGCCCTACGTTTCTCAATGTCTTCAATAAGGAAAAGTTGTGCGTCAGGGAAGGGGCTACCGATATTGAGGATTGTGGACCGCTGTTCGGGGGTAAGCGAAGTGTTTTTGTATGGCTTACGATTCGTCGTACGTTCCGGAATTGCTCTATGTAATCGATCCTCCTCTATTGACAAAGTCGCGGTAAGCGTAACAAGCGCAGTAAGGTTCATATTTTGATGGTCGGGAAACAACTTGATATCGGCTTTATACCCGAGGGCGCGCCCCGCAACCGCCATATTTTCAAGAAGCGTACCGTGCGCGAAATACGACGCTCGTTGACCCCAGCTATAAAGCGATTGATCTCGTTCGGGGATATTCAATACTGAAATTTCGTTTCTGTGTACTATAAAGCGCCATGGCTGAGCATTCTCACCAGACGGTGCCTGTACACCAGCTTCCAAAATTATTCGAATATCTTCTTGAGGTATTGTCATCGCTATTCTACAACCCAAATATCTTTTTGAATACCTCGGCGGCTCTCTTCCGTTTCTTCTTATTCACCGAGGAATTATAGTTTGGCACTAATTTCTCGTCTAAAGAAAGAAGGGCACGATTTCGCTCAAGCGGCTGGTTATTCAAGATTTTCCTTACACAATAAGCCACTGCGGAGCCGTTTAAAAGTGCCGCGCCACCAAGTTGTGGCCACGAAACGATAGTTTTTCCCATCTCGGAAAATGACAAAAGCATTCTCTCGGGAACATTTTCCAACCCGATATGTTTTACGATCGTTTTTCCTACCCCAAACTTATCCAATTTTGTGAGCCCTTCATAGGTGACCTTTCCGAGACGACCATAGAAAAAAGGGGTGTTCAGGTTCAGATCGTATCGTTCTACATCAATGACTGCGTTATCACCATTGTCTGCCGCCATTACCACCGCAAGCCGATGCTTTTTTGCCTGTTCACGAATGAGGAATTTCACCGCAATGTTGTCTAACTCATCTACTACAATATCAAGTTTTGGCGGTCCCGCAAAAAACTTGTGGATATTCTTCGTTGTTAAACCTTCGGGGAAAATTTCTACTTTTGCATAAGGATTTAGAAGGTAAATCTGCCGCGCAGTCATTTCTACTTTAGGCAATCCCAAACTATCAACTCCCGCACGCACTCTATTAGTGTTGGAAAGCGCCAAGCGATCAAAATCGGCAAGACGGATATGCCGTCCCCCACCCTGGAGAACGATCGCAAGCGCAACGCTATTGCCTACGCTCAAACCCCCAATACCAATGATTGCATTGTAAAACTTTTCTTGCTCTTTTTCATTTATCAGATTCCTATTTCGTGCAGTGCGTACTCGCTGAAAATCCTTATCCTCCAAAATGTGTGATAGCGTTGAAATCCATGGGAAATATGCCCAGCGACCATATTCGGCAAGCGGCGTTTTCTTTACCAAATTTTTTAGATACGCCTCAAACTCGTTCTGAAAATTCGGCGTGTAAACCCTTGTGGGATTTTCTACCGAGAAAAGCTCGTGAAGTTGTTCTTTGAAATCATCCACCACATGCTGAATGCCGCGACTTGCAAGCAAATGCTCGATTTTTCTTCTGTCTCCTGCTTTTTTAAGATCAAAAATGGTCGGTGTTGACCCGGCGATGTGACGCGCTCTACTTTCTAAAACTTTTGCTATTTTTTTACCCATTTTTGTTTCGTTTCAGGACTAAATAGGAAAGATGTTGGTGCTTCAAAAACACTATGCGTTTAAAATATATTTTGGTTTGAGTCCTGGTCTAAAATATTTTTTATGCTGATAGGGCCATAACTTAACCCGCGGGCGTAAATCTTTATCAAGATTATTGCGCAAAAAGAGATATTCCATATTGATTTCTTCGAGCTTCAGAACTATTTGGTCTTGTATCGCGCGCGCCAGAGTTCGATGTGACTTGACGTTATGCCGTAATTCAATATTGATCTCCAAAAACTCGTCCATATTTTTCCGATAATCCTTCCGCATAAGAAATCTGCCCGTTGTCTTTCCAAGAAAAGGTTTACGATGTAATGCCGCATGGATATGTTCGGGGTAGATATTCGCTGCGTAAAAAATAATCGTGTGGTCACTCCGCCCCCATAGGGTGAGGAAAGGCAACTGCCATGAAGAAGCGATGCCATCTCGCTTTATTTTCTTATTCCAATGATACTCCTGCATCATAGTTTGTATACGACGATACGATATTATCTGTCCGCTATCGTGTAGATTAAATCGAATGAGTGGGAGACCGCTTGCCGAGGTAAACAGTAACTCGTTATGCATTGACTCGATATAGCGCAAGAAGGGATTATATTGAAATAAGTTTGGTAGCAATGCACTTGCAAACAAATTCTCTCTTAATGTCGTATCTTTCTCCGCCGCACTACGCACAAAAATACTGAGCGGCGTTTCATGGGCCATAAGGAGCAGTTCGGAAGAACCATAAGTATTGATAGCGCTGTTCCAACTAAAAGGCGCGCCGGTTTCCGCCACTACATATTTCCGCCATACTTCATTAAAACCTTCGCTACAAAACATCATCCGAAGGCGCGTACGGGACCATCGTACACCCTCTTCTTTCCCTGTTTCAATAATGTCCTTAATAAAAAATGGATGGCCGACAAGAATGATCTGCTCATAGTCCTTTTGCAGATGCTTGATCGCGCGTAATGCTTCCGTTTTGTTGTTGCCCACACTCACCATAGTGAGCGGATAACCCTTCGTGGCTACCAACCAACTCGGCAAAAGAGTTGCCACACCTGAAACATATACACCCATAGGGAACCCGATTACAAGGAGAGTTTTATATCTATGAATTTCAAATATAAATGTATAAAGAAGCTCATGTAATACTGTTGCCTCAAACTCCTGAAATGTGCCCCGTGGCCAAAACTTTGGTTCGCCGCTGGTTCCCGAGCTGATCGCTACAAGGTTCGCTTCTACAACTTTACCGTCCCAGCAGCGTTCTTGAAGAGGATATGCGCCAATATAATTTTTTTTATCGGTCGGGGGAAGATACTTGAAATCTTTAATCGTTCTTATTTTGCGCGGAGTTATTCTATGTTTTTTCAAAAAATCTTTATAGGCCGGCACCCGAGTGGCTACGGCATGAAAAAGAAGCAATGCTTTTTTTTGGCCTTCTCGTTGCCAAAAATCCTCCCCCTTCTCTCTTAATAGTTTCTCGAATCGAGAGATATCGAAATCATAGAGATTCCGCATCAAGCCCCCCTGATGCGTAGCATCGAATAACGAAAGTATGGCCTGCTCCCTCATCTTATCTTAACGAAATGACAAGAAACGAACGGGATCACCATGAAATGTCCAAAATAGGACTTTGCTTCACATAACGAAGAACTCCTTGCAGATCTTCCACCATCGTCCTGTCATTTATAACCACCGGCATAACAGAACGTAGTTCTGTGAATAACTCTTGAGAGGACTTAGAAAGTCTTCCTTTTTCTCCCAAGAAATCAACTGCTTGGGCAAGAGTTATAAGTTCTATCGCGAGCACGATATATGCATTCTCGATAACCTTAGCCGCAAACAATGCAGCGTCAGTTCCCATGCTTACGATATCCTGGTTATCGCCGTTCGTGGGAATAGAGTGCACATACTGAGGAAACGCCAATGTTTGATTTTGGGAAGTTGTTGAGGTCGCGACAAATTGAAGTCCTTGAAGACCGAGAGTAAGTCCTGGTTTTTTGAGATTCATAAATGGAGGAAAAAACCGATTCACGTGGTGACTAAGAAAAAAGTTAGTTCTTCTCTCCGAGAGCATCGTGAGCTTCACGAGCCCAATCTTTAATTGATCAACGGAAGCCGCAATATAATCTCCATGGAAGTTGCCACCATGAATAAATGTTTTGTTTTTCCAATCTACAACTGGATTGTCGGTAACTGAGTTAAGTTCGGTATCCACTTCGTGAGAGGTCTTTGAAAGAATATCGAGTACTGGACCCACGACCTGAGGAATACAACGTAAAGAATAAACTTCTTGCACATCTTCGGGGATCTTGTGGACTTCGTCGTTCACCTCAAATGATTTTTGGAACTTTTCCCGACTTCTCAAAACGTTAGACGACGCAAGAAGAGTCCTTAAAGTTTGCGCTACTATTTTCTGCCCACGATGAGGCCGCAAACTATGGAGCCTTTCAGAAATTCCGTCATTGAACCCATGTACCAGTTCTAGGGAAAGCGCACCAAGTCTTATCGATAAACTTAAAAGACGCTGCGCATCAATACAAAGGAGAGCGGCGATGCCCGTCATCATCGACGTGCCATTAATGAGCGCGAGTCCCTCCTTGGGCCTTACTTGATAACGAGGAACGTGCAAGCGCTGTAACACCTGCGCCGCTTCCTGGCGTTTCCCTTTGTAAAAAACCGCGCCTTCTCCGATAAGCGCAAGAGCGATATGTGCCAGTTGCACCAGATCGCCACTTGTACCGACCGCACCGTGCTCCGGTATGACTGGAATAATTCTTTTATTGATGAACGTCTGGAGTTGTTTAATCAAATTTGGAGAAACTCCGGAATATCCCTTCACGAGAGTGTTAAGGCGAACAATCATCGCGGCAAGCACATAATGCTCAGGTAATGGATCACCCATCCCCACCGCATGGCTACGAATAAGATTTTCCTGCAAAGCGACTACCTGATGTCTTCCGATAATATGAGACGCCATAGGACCGAAGCCCGTGTTCACCCCATAAATAATCTTCTTATTGAGCTCTCCATCAAGAAAAGCCTGTGCCTTTTTTACTCCAATCATTGCTGACCCTGCGATCTTGACCGAAGCTTTCGGATGACAAGCACCGAGATTGACCTCCTCTATGGTGAGACGGTCTCCATCAAGAACAATGTTTGTTTTTGAGTCCATGGGTATATGCTTACCTGTTTCTCGCACAATTATAGTAGCATTTTTGGCGAAGAGAGTAGTATTGATAAATAAAGGAAAAACTAGAGGTTTGGTAATCGCTCATCGCGATTCGCTTGGTACACGTCGCGAAATGGAATCGGCAATCAACGGCACAACAAGAAATGCGACAATAAAGAATACCCCTATGCTACTCAATATTTTGTCGAAAATACTTGTCTGTAGCGCACTATCGATTTGATCCATTGAGCGAAGAAAAAGAAGTGAAACATTCACGAGTCCACTGAAAGTTAGCACCACAATAACCGCAGAAGTGACTTTGACATCACGTGATTTTGCAATAAAAAAGTTTTTAAGAAAAATAACGAAAGTGGCACCGATATTCAATACAAGCAATGAGTACCACGACACGGCCAACCACCGAGGGATATTCCAATCAATACCGTTCGTTGCAGTTATGGACGGAAGTGGGTGGGCAATAATGATAAGGAAAGCCACCAACATGCCAAAGATCAGGGTCAGTATTGTTGCAGGCCAAGGTGAGTAATGCGGTAAAATGATATAAAACACTAGATATGTCCCTAGGGCAGTAATAAATGCAAGCAAAAATTGATCAATCACCAAAACTGCATAAAGTGCTTCGGGAATTTTAGAAAAAAATAAACCCCCTATGGCAAGAATCATATGCTGGAATGCTTCGGCGAGAAACCAGGTGCTCAAGAGAATGCCTATCATACTCCCCGACCGCAAGCCACCTATTTTCTGAAATGCCTTAAAAAACCAAAGTCCGCAGAAAACCAACCCAAGCGAGGAAACCAAAAACGCAATGCCAGTCGTTGTAATCACGATCTTTCTTAATTAAATCCTACCTCCCTTGCCAAAAAGGGTCAATGAATGGTTTTGTGGGAGCCCCAAGGAGCGGGACCTGCTTGTGGATAACATTATGTTGTCTGATATTGACAACTTATATAGGATGGCCTAAGATTGCCACTGTGGGAAAAATAACCTCTATTTCCGAAGTAGAAACTGCCGGGATTGTACATCTCGGATGTATTGTTACGGTCCTCTTTGATACCGGAGCAAATCTCACGGTTATGATCAAATCACCCCAAGAAACCGACCCGGAACACGGCATTATCTCCTACGAATCCCCTCTTGGGAAAGCACTTCTCAAGACACGGGAGGGTGATGTGGTGGAATACCACGTGGGCGAAAAAGTGATGAGCGCAAGGGTCATAAACATTATAGAAACACAAACCGATGCAACAAGAATTTATTGATACTATCCTCCATAAACGAAACGGAGACATTGAACAGCAC
>Ga0247727_10013408_pt1 | contig 13830 bp, 15 predicted proteins | sample WisWelCaveWW1625_FD_202498 | JGI IMG/M metagenome (GOLD analysis project Ga0247727, IMG submission 202498) | Biofilm microbial communities from Wishing Well Cave, Virginia, United States - WW16-25 | ecosystem: Environmental > Aquatic > Deep subsurface > Groundwater > Cave microbial mat | place... | reverse complement strand
AGGCTGTCGTCAGTCGTGTCCCTGAAGACAAGGCCGATCCGATCCTCTCCCTGGTTTCTCCCGGCCATGTGGAACCACTGATAGTGATAGCGTCGGGGACCAATCTGAATCTCCTGTCGGTTGCTTGATTCCGCCGTTCCGATCACAGGGGCCAACGGGTCACGGGCGCGGTTGACGACAGCCTCCTCTGCCTCAGATGCTGTCGCGACATTGTCTCCGCTCCGCGCACGTCTGAATTCTTTTCGCACGTGCTCTCGTACGGCGGCATCGACAGGGAGTATATCGAACAACGGGATTGGTTTGGCCGAATCAAATATGGCCTGAAAGGAGTCGCGTCCGACCCGGTTGATATACTGCACCTGTTCGTCTTGATCGACCATGATGATCGGGGTTGGGACTGCATCCAGTATCTGGTCCGTCGAGTGAATCAGGGACTCCACTTGTTGCGTTTTGATGGTCACTTGATTGTTCAGGCCTGCAAAAGCGGCTTCCAATTGGCGATTCATTCGATTGAATTCGTCGGCCAGATCCTGGATCTCATCGCCGGTCTGAATGTCGATGGGCTCCCGAAGCTCGCCGCGCCCGATCAATTGTGCCGCTGCCTGTAATCGGCGCACCGGCTTGACAATACGATTAGCCGCAAGGTAGCCGAGAGACGTCATCAATCCGACGGCGATGAGACTGAATACGGCCATCCAGGTGAGGAAGTGACGAATCGGAGCAAAGAGTTCGTCAGAGGCTTGCCACACGAAGGTGTGCCAGGAGCCTTTGCCTAGATCGCTATTGGTGGCTCGGCTGGTTTCCGGCATCGGAGCGAATCCGATCAGCGAGGTCGATTGTCCGCCGTGGCCATCGCTCGGCGCACTGACCCAGCCAGGCTGAAGAGGCGTGACGAGGGGAATGAGCTGTGCATCGGAGAGTCGGACGCCGGTCGGTAGAATGGGACAGCTCATGACGATGCCGCGATGATCGATCAGCATCACATGTCCGGTCTTGCCGAAGCGAATGGGAGAAATCGAGGGCGAGATCAGCTCTTTGGCATCAATCACGCGATGGAGCACGCCGACTGCTCCATACCGGATACGATCCATAATGGGAAGCGAGATGCTGATGACATAGCTCTGGGCACGTTCGTCGAAGTGCACATCTTCGATGAAGAGCTGGCCGATCCCGCGATGGGAGGCGCCTTTCCACCAGGCCGTTTCTTTATTGGCAAAGGGAGGCAGCGTGGTCAACGCGGCAGCCAGGTTGCCCTCAATGTCGGTGATGTACAGCATCTTGGTAGCAGACCGGACCACTTGCGGTATCAGTTGATCGGCTTCGCTCTTGGCTCCCGAGAGATATTCCTGAATGAGGCCGGCCATTTTGTTTCCCGTGATGGCCTGGACTGCTGCGGGGTCTTTGGCCTCCCAGCCTTCTTTGAGCCGGTCCACCGCCCGGCGACGCTCATCTTCCGTCATGTCCAGCAGGGCATCGCGCCGTTGCTCAAGTTCAAGGATAATCGAAGGGTCTGCCGCAATTCGTGCTGTCCGGCCGACTTCATCCGACATCAAGAGATCGACTTTTCGTGCCGTCTCCTCGGCAAGGGCCTTGAAGCTTTCGCCGCTGACAACCTGAATCTCGCGAGAGCCTTGCCAAAAGGCGAGACCGAGACCCACCAAGAGGGGAACCACCCCCACGAGCAACATGGACAGAATCACTTTGAGTTGGAGTCCCCACCTCGTTTCAGAGCGAGACGCGGGGCTTGCGGGATTCATGACAGACATCCTTGTCCTGCTGGCGCAACGTTGGGGAAAGTCAAGGTAAAGATCGTTCCCTTATCGATCTGACTGTCGACAGCGATCGTGCCATGCATTTTGTTGACGATGGTTTTGACGTTATAGAGTCCCAGCCCTGTCCCTTTGCCGGGGGCCTTCGTCGTGAAAAACGGCTCGAAAATTTCGGGGATTTTGTCCGGGGCGATGCCGCATCCCGTATCGGAGATTCGGACGTCGACCTGTCCGTCAAGGAGTCTGGTCTCGATCGTCAGTGTGCCGCCAACGTCCTCCATGGCATGGACCGCATTGGTGATGAGGTTGACGAGGACGTGCAGTAACTCATCCGGATTGCCTTTTACAGTGGCGCCGGGCTGGTAATGTTTGATCATCTCAATATCGTGAAAACTTGACGCGTAGCGTGCAATTTTCAGCGCCTCGTCCAGCTTTCCATTTACAGATACCAGCACATCCTCGTGGGGGGATGCGCGACGTGAGTAGCGGGTGAGGTCCCGACAGATGGCACTTGTTTGTTTGGCAGCTTCAATAATGTCCCGCGCTTGTTCGTGGACGGCGGTCAGGTCGCGTTCCTCTGCGAGATTTTCCGCCAGGCCCAAAATGAGTTGCAGGGGGTTGTTCATATCGTGCGCGATTCCCGCAGCAAATGAGCCGATTCCCGCAAGCTTTTCTGACTGGAGGAGTTCGGCTGCGAGCTTGGATTCATGCTGGGCCAGCTCCCACAGCAGCCGGGAGGCTGATCCACTGAGGATGTCTGCGGCAGGAGGTTTGTGGGCACGCAGATACGTCTCCATCTCCGGATCGCCCGTGACATCCATGATCAGGCTCACGCCATGGTTGCTGATCAGGGCTGGCATATTGGTGGTCACGGGAATCTGAAGCTCACGCGCGCGCTGCAGCCCTGGTGCAGCAGGATCACGGTCTGCAATGCCGACGATCTCAATCGACGGGATTTGGTTCAGCAGATCTAACAGCGCGCGGCCGCCGCGACCTGCTCCGAGAATGGCGACCTTTGTCTGGTCGGACCTTTCCATCAGGCGGTCTCCGTATGTCTGGGACAAGTCCAGTCTGTCTGGTCTATTCGGTCTGTCTCGTCTATTTGGTTGAACGATACTAACCAGACAGAATAGATGGACCAGATCGACCAGACAGACCGAACAGACCAAATGAACAAGACAGGATGGAGGTTTATTGTCACAGCCGTGCAAGTTCCCGCTGTTCTATGGCTCGCGCGACGGCTGATCTCAGTTTCTCTCCTTCGACCGGCTTGACGAGATAATCCACTACGCCCTGCCGAAGGAAGGATGTCGCCATATCGGCATCCGGGAAGCCGGTCAGCACGATGAGCGGGACGCGAGGGTAGTTGCTCCGGAAGTAGGCGACGGCTTCAGCGCCATTGATTTTTGGCATACGAATGTCGCAGATGACGACGTCGAGGAGGAGCCGGTTTTCGCCAGAATTGATGACTTCGATCGCCTTCTCACCGTTTTCCGCTTCAAGGACTTCATAGCCGGCTTTCTGCAGAGTCATCTTCACGACCTTGCGAATATCGGGCTCGTCGTCTACCACGAGCACCCGTCCTTCACAGGCCTCTCCCCCGACGAAAAACCCAGACTTGAACTCATCCATGGCGCCCTCCTTGGTTGATAGGTAGATGTGGTTGCATCATGGTCGGCTCACGTATTCTTGTCCCACGTGAAGCGCAATGCGCGTGCCAGCATGGTCATGCGGTACCGGCTCAGATTTCCTTGCAAAGAGAAGTTTTGAGATGAAGTGGTGCATCACGCGTGGTTGATATCCACCACCATCTGCTGCAATCCACCACCAGCGCCACCGGTTGGTTCATCTGGTTTGTTTGGTTTGTCTCGTTTATTCTCCTTCGCCGCATACCCCGTAGCTTGCTGCGGGGATGAAGGCGGGGAGAACCCTCCGTAGCTTTGGCGAAGGAGGGTAGTGGCCTCGGAGAATTTCGCAAGATACCCCGCAGCTTCCGGCCTTCGTAGCCGAAGTGGCTACTTCGGCGGAGTAGGCTGCTGCGGGGAGCTTCATTTGGTTGAACAAGACTAACAAGATGAACCAGACAGACGAGATAGACCAGATAGACCAGACAAACCGCGAATTGCCTTTGGACCTGGCGCTGAGGTATTCTCAATCCTCTGAGATTGGAGAGGGTATGATTACGCCGGATGTATTGACGGAATACCTGCGCCGGATGATGCCGGACGCTGCGGTCACGGTCTCGGACCGGACCGGCACGATGGATCATCTGAAGGTCGTGGTGACCTCGGCCGCCTTCGCAGGGAAGAATCTACTGGATCGGTATCGCCTGATCTATCAGGCGTTGGATGGCCCATTGAAAGATGGGCGGATTCATGCACTCGAACTCACAGCCAAAACAACCGATGAAGCCTAGGAGGCCAACCCATGGCAGATCCCATTCAAGAAGAAATTAACAAGGAAGTCGCCACGCACAAGATTTTGATCTACGGCAAGGGCACCAAACAAATGCCCATGTGCGGGTTCACGAAAGAGACGATGCAGTTTTTCGACAAGTACGGGTACCCGTATGAACTCATCGATGTCCTGTCTCAACCCACCAAGCGGGAGGCGCTCGCAAAAATGACCAACTGGCCGACCCTTCCCAAGGTGTTCATCGACGGGCAGTTTTACGGAGACACCGATGTGCTCGATCCGATGGCAGCCAAAGGCGAGATAGAGCCGCTGCTGAAAAAAGCTTTTGGGAAGTAGGCAGACGGGCGGGAGCTGACGCCGCCCACACCTTCGAGGGCACCCAACTAGCCTGGCTCGCTCGAAGCCCGTAAACTCGTCCAAAGCGACTCAAACAGTACGTGCTTCGCCGTTGCTCACGAAGAGCAACGGCCGCAAGCTGCGGCAAGATGTGTCCCGCCCTCTTCGGCGATGGCGGCCTCCGTTTCCGCCCGTCAGCCTACTATTGTGGTTTCAGCAGCGGTTGGGAGAGGAAAAAGAAGAGAGGTCTGCTCGCGCAACGCGCGGCCTCGGAAGGCCTTCGTTGGACGTGCGCAGGGAGGACCAAACCAGGCCACCGCGTACTCGTTGACAAACTGTAGCCACATGGATACAGTACTTCATGTTTGCGATTCGCAAGACCGAGACGTATGCCCGGTGGCTTGACGGATTGCGCGACATTCATGCAAGGGCACGCGTGCAGGTACGGGTCGAGCGCCTGGCGGCAGGAAACCCGGGAGATGTGAGGCCAGTGGGAGAGGGCGTCTCCGAAATGCGAATCGATTACGGGCCAGGCTACCGCGTGTATTACACACAGCGCGGGCGCGAGGTGGTGGTTCTGCTGGCCGGCGGTGATAAAGGCACACAGGTCACCGACATCAAAACTGCCTTGCGCCTCGCACGCAATCTGTAGGAGCGCATGATGAGCAAAACCACGACCACTCGTTATGATGTCGCCGAGCACCTGCGCACTCCGGAGGAAATGGCGGCATATTTGGAGGCGTGCCTGGAGGAAGCCGATGGCGATGCCGCGTTTATCGCCAAAGCGTTGGGCGATATTGCCCGCGCCAAAGGCATGGCCCAGGTTGCGCAGGATGCCGGCCTATCGCGCGAAAGCCTGTACAAGGCACTTTCCGGTGAGCGGAGCCCCGACTTCGACACCATCCTTAAAGTCGTAGGAGCACTGGGGTTGAAGTTGCATGCCGAAGCACCCCGTGGCCGCTTCCGTGGCCCAACCTCTCGCTCAAGCAGCCGCACGACAAAACGGCGCGCGGCGTAGGGTGCCGCTGATCCACTGAGAGCAAAATTCGGATCTTCTCGAACTTGCATCCGACATCAACATGCTTCAAAGCAGCAGCGAATCTTATGTGCCAAGTCAAGCAACGACCCCATCATCCGATCACGCTTGTCTTTCTGTTGTTGGTCATACTTGCTGTCACCGTTGGCAGGAGGAATAGCCAAGTAAGTCCGCCAAATACGGCTATCACGATTAGCAAAAAGGCGATCACTGGAGTCGTCATCTCCGGGAAGTTCTTTTCTGCAAGGCGTCCAACTATAGCGCTAACTGTAAAGGAGGCGATCCAGCACACATTGTAAGCAAGCGCCAAGTAAGCTCCCCACCGATTGAAACTCCATGTCAGGTATGAGATGAGAAAACAAAGAATTGAATTGGCCAGCGGAATCAGAATAAACACAATATTAGATTGGTTGAGCGGCCCCATATACATCCAGAAAAAGAATACAGTGGGCAGTGTAAGTAACCCGAGAAGTCCGTACACGCAGGCCGCTACTTTGATTAACGACTCTGTCATAAGAAAGAAATTAAGCCACCGTACAAATATGGGATCATTGCTTGACCTTACACTCGATCATCGGCTCTGTCCAAAGCTGCAGGAAATACTGCAGTTACAAGTCACGCAATGACCACGTAGCTGACGGCACAAGTTTGTTCGTCTATCTCTTCAGGGATGGGGGCTGATTGATCTCCCACTGCGCGCTACTTTTTCACCCGCCCACCCACTGGCGCGCCGAGACGTGCCAGTAGCCCGGGCAAGGGCCTTCCAATCCTCTTCCACCTCTCGTTAAGGGAGTGGCCAAGGCTGCCCTTTACTGCGCGCATCGAACGAGCACAGTTTCACCGTGCGCGTTCTGCGAGCAAGAAGGGCACCTGGCCGCTCCCGGTCCCCCCTCATCTCTTTGCTTCCGGCGGCGGCCAATTCAGTTCGGCGTGCCGGCCGCAGTAGAAGCAGGAGAGGCGGTAACGGGCTTTGCGCCGGGGATTCGGCATGGAGGTAAAGGTGATGGGGGTGTCGTCGAAGGGGCACGTGGGTTGCTCGTGGAGGAGATGCACTTCGGCCATCATGGTGATCGAGGCGCCGTCCCACGGTGGGATCGGCTGTTCTTTGCCGGTAATCTGCTCCTTCGTATGACACTGTTTGCATTCGGCTTCGTAGGTCTTGATACGGGCGAGATGGGGGGTGTGGTCGGCAATGTTCATCGCTCCGCCGCAGCCGGGCTTGGCACAGGTAAGGTGTTCATGCTGTATGGCCTGAACAAATCGACCGTGCGCTATCCGTTCTTGCTCTGATTTCATCATGCCTCCTTCAAATCTTTCTCTTCGTCACTTCTGCGTACTCCTCTCAGAGGGTGGCCTGAAGTGCCCATCACTGCGAGCATTGCCCTCTGCTGTTAACAAGACTCTTGGGACCTTCCAACTCAAAACTCAACATTCATAATTCAACACTCGCGCCGCCGTGGCGCGCTATATCCCCCAACCGCCGCTGATCTGAATATTTGCGCCGTTCACATACCGCGCATCATCGGACAGCAGATACCGTACTGCAGCCACGATATCGTCCACGGTTCCGATATAACCGGCTGGAATGCGTTTGGTCATGCCGGCAAGTTCTTCCGGCGGCGCACTGCCTGAATCGATGAAGCCGGGCGAGATCGCATTGACAGTAATGCCGTGGGGCGCCAGCAGTTTGGCCAGCGTGCGAGTCAGAATCAAGACGCCGGCCTTGGCGATGTAATGGGCCGTGACGTCCGGCTGGGAAATCATCTGGTCGGCGTTGGCCATACTGAAGCTGATGATTCGACCGGACTTGCGAGCTTTCATTCCCGTTGCTACTGCTTTGGCGAGATAGAAAATGGGATGAAGATTGCCGTCGAACATCTCGTTCCAGCCCTCGACCGTTTCGTCGAACAGGTTCACACGATGATAGGGGCCGGCGCCGTTGATGAGCGCGTCGATACGTCCCCAGCGCTGCTCAATCTGTGCAACGAGATCCTTCGAGGCTGTCGGGTCCGACACGTTGCAGCGAATCGAGAGTGCACGACCTCCACGACTGGTGATCGCGTCGGTTGTGGCTCTTGCCTCTGCCTCGCTCGTGCGGTAGCAGATGGCAACTGACCACTGTTGCGCCGCCAGGTCGAGCGCGATCCCCCGTCCGATGCCTTTAGCCCCGCCTGTGATGAGTGCGACACGCTCTGCCATCTTCGCTCCTTTGTCAACGATGAGTGCTGAACGGGGAACGATGAATTGAAGAACGTATTTGGTCAGTGTTCATAGTGTTTCTGCCGTTATCTCGATCTCAGTCTGGTTTCGAGCAGCTGCAATGCGCCGGCTGTTCGCATGGAGAAGGTCCGGTCTTGTTTGGGCTTCTTATTGTCCTCTCGGCACTCTGCGATGAGCGCCTTTAGGTCGGCGATCGTATCCACGTCGCGCCAGGCGGTGGTGCGCCCGACAGATAAACCTAGCGTTTTGGCCTGCTGTTGTGTGACGGCGAGGACTTGATCGGAGGACCAGGGCACCCCGGTAAAGAGTTTTTCTGCCGGCTGCTTGAGGCCGATGAGGTAGTACCCGCCATCAAGGGCCGGCCCCAAGACCACGTCCGAGTGGCCCAGCATCGCGAACGCTTCTTGATACACCGACAGAGGCAAGGTCGGGACATCGGTCCCCACGATGAGTACCTGCTTGTAACCTTTGGCGAATAAGTCGACAGAAGTGTGGTGCAACCGCTGGCCCAGATCCTCTCCTACTTGATCCAACAGACGGACGCCCTGTCGTTCTTCCATAATTTTGAAGAACACCAGATCAGAGGAAGGAGCACAGGCCATATACCGATGAAACGGGAGTTGAAGTTTTGCGACAGCGAGTTTGGTCCGTTCCAGCATGTCGATGACGAAGCTGCCGTGCAGGGTGGCCGCCTCGTCAGGCGTCAGCGGCGGGCAGAGCCGCGTATTCACCTCGCCAGGAATCGGGGCCTTGGCGAAGATCACCAGCGCGCTTTCGGCGCGCTGCGGGCTGGAGGCTAGAGGCAAGGGGCGAGAGGGGGAGTGAGGGTCTTTTCTGTTTTCTGATCCTCGCGCCATGCGTGCCCTCCGGCCCTCTGGCCTCGTGCCTCTAGCAGGATGCTGAAAAAGTCCACCAGCGGCGTTCTCGCTTCGCTCAGAAGCTCAACGTACCGAAGCGTACGCCTCGCCTCTTCGCTCGCTGCGGCCTTGCTGGACGGCCTTTTTGAGCATCCTGCGTGGCATTATCCTATTGCCCTAGAAATGGGGACAATTAAATTTCACCGTACCACAACAGTTTTTCCGCAGACTCTTAGCCTCTCGCCTCCTCGCGCACCGCCGTATAGAGGTGCGCAAGACGATGCGGGCTCACGCCGATCCAATATAGGAACCGTATCGTCCACATCAAGAGGATCGTCCGTAACGGTCCATGCCGCTCCCAGCGACGAAATGAGGTGGTCACGGTCGCGGTAAGGGCCGCGGTCGCTCCTTTTTGTTTGAGTCTGCGAGAGAAATCGATATCCTCCATCAACGGCATGTCGGCGAAGCCTCCCATCTGTTCAAAGATAGGACGACGCACGAACAGGGCCTGGTCGCCGGTGGCGAGGCCGCTCAATCTCGATCGCCAGTTCATCATCCTGCTGATGATCGTTCCCCACAGCGATGGACGATCGAATCGAACATCGAACCGTCCGCCCACCATCCGTTGATCGGCCAGTGTCTTGTCGATCATCCTTTTGGCATTGTCTGGGAGCTGCGTGTCGGCATGGAGAAACAATAAGATTTCTCCGCCGCCGGCCTTTGCGCCTTCGTTCATCTGGCGGGCGCGTCCGCAGGGAGCGGTCACCCATTGTACAGGACTGAGTGCCGAGGACTGAGCGCTGAGCAGGTATGATCCGACGAGTGCAGGAGTCGCATCGGTGCTCCCTCCATCCACCACGATGAGTTCATCGAAGCCGAGCGCGGCGGTGTGCGTGAGTGTGGCCATGATTGTGCGTTCTTCGTTCAGTGTGGGGATGATAACCGAAATCGGCATTGCCATGACATATCTGCCGTAATTGGTTTGTCTTGTTTATTTGGTTGAACCAGATAAACAAAACAAACCAGATCAACCAGAGAGACCGAGCTCCTGTCAGCCGGGTTTCTTCGGTTCGTTGAACATAAAATACATGACGACAACCACTGTGCCCCAAAATATGACTTGCTTGTGCCAGAAGAGAACTTCCCCGTAGTGGAAGAAGACGGCTGCGAGCAGGATGGCGCCGCCGATGAGGCTGTAGCGGAGGGTCATGTTTTCGACGACCGCATTCGCCCACACGGCGACCCCACCGAAATAGATCAAGAGGGGAATGACGTCGATCTCGAATCCCCCGCTGATCGAGAGAAATATGTCGAGGAAGCCGATGAAAATGAGGGCGGTGCCCACGATCATCCCGGCGACACGCAGCTGGTTGTCGCCCCCGGAGTCGCCTCCGGAGTCGTCATCTGGTTCGCGGCGCACCGGCTCGCGTGGCGGTTCTGGCGGCATGGTCAGCTGGTTCCTCGTCGTTCGTGAAACGTGAAACGTAAAGCGTGAAACGTTCTAATCCTGAGCGAGCGAGGTACGGCCTTCTCCGTGCTGGAGTCCTGTGTCTAGCAGGCTGCGAAAAAACTCAGTGTGTGCTCAGAATCCACTGTGATCTTTCGAATGGTGATAGCGCAAGAACGGCTCGCAGGATGCTCAAAATGGCCGTCCAGCGCGACCGCAGCGAGCGAAGAGGCGAAGGCGTACGCTTCGGTACGTTGAGCCTCTGAGCGACGCGAGAACAAAGCTGGCGGACTTTTTTAGCATCCTGAAGCCCGCATTATTCATGACGGTTCGTCGCGAAATCGCTGAGCCGCGTCGCGAGACCGGCGCGCGGAGTCCTGAGGACCCGAGGCGTACTCGTGCAGTACGGTGAGGGTCCGAGGGGCGAGCCCGCCGGCCGGAGGCTCGTCGTAGCAGCGGATCAGCGATTGCAGCAGAAGTGTTCATGAATAATGCGGGCTACACCTTAAAATGTTTGCTCAAGGTCAGACCTTGGCGCTGATACGAGGATCCGAGTGCCGTGCCATAGAGCTGACTAGGGCGTGCGAGCATCCTGTCGTACACAACCTTAAAAAAAGTTTGTCCATCATGGATCAGGAAGGGCACGTCGTGGGGGCGGACCTCCAGGACCACTTGGGTGCCGTGCAGTTCCCCTCGTCCGTACCCAAATCCCGGATCAAAAAACCCGGCGTAGTGGGTCCGTAACTCGCCACAGGCTGCTTCGAAGGCGACCATCTCGGCTGCGTAGCCGGCGGGAACGCGAATCCGTTCTTTCGACGCGAGAATGTAAAACTCCTCCGGTTCCAAAAGAAGACTGTCCTGGCGGTGGCGGTACAGGGGTTCCCAAAAATCGAGCGCCGCATAGTAGCCGACCTTTGACAGATCGATGACGTGACTGTTCTTCTTCGCCCGATAACCGATAATCGGCGAGCCGTTTCGGTCGTCTCCCTTCAGATCGATGCGGAGAAACAGGCCACGATCCGTACGGAGATCGCGGGTGTCCAGTTCGTGCTTCGTGGGGAGATTGTGGTAGAGCAAGGGCTCTCGCTTGTGAAGTGTCTGAAGCGACCGGTCTGACACGGTGGCGTCGCCGCGTATGAAGCGAATTTGATTGAGGGTGTACCCGGTCTGTACCTTGATTGCAAACGAGCGCGGGACGATTTCCAGATACAGGGGTCCGGAATAGCCGGCTCGGATTTCATCGAATCCGGTGTTGAGATCCGTCACGACGCGGGTAAAGACATCCAGCCGTCCGGTCGTACTCTTAGGATTGGTCCGTGCCCGGAGGGTTTTAGGTAAGACCAGACGTTCCAGCAGCGGCACTAAGTAGACGTGGCCTTTTTCGAGAATGGCTCCCTCAGTCAGGTCCATCTCGTACATCACGAGGTCGGACTGATAGAAGTCCAGGACGTTGAGCCGGCTCGTGATGTCGGACAACTCCGGCAGGAAGCTGCTGATCAACCGATAGGCCTTGCGCCCGAGCCGCAGATCGAGACTGGCCGGCTGGATCTGCCGGTCTTCGATCGGCACGTCGGCGTGGATGGCACGGCTCGCAATCAGCTGCTTAATCTGTTGGTAGGGCAAAATGCCCTGCGTGGCGCCGGTGCTCACAGGTCGTCGTGCTCTCCATTGCTGCACGACCCCAGTGCAGGCACTGCGCTGACCATCGGCAGCTCTCGCGCAGATCCTTGTGGCGGTTGCGGATAGTGGAACGCCTTGTTCTCATAGTTCTTCAAGAGGACCCCCTCGGCATCCATGTGCACCATGTAGTCGCCGGGGAGCAAGGGAATCTTTCCGCCCCCACCTGGGGCATCGATCACGAAGTGCGGGACCGCCATCCCGCTGGTGTGGCCCTGCAACGACTTAATGATACTCAGCCCCGTTTCGACCGTGGTGCGGAAGTGATTCGTACCCTTGGTCAGGTCCGCTTGGTAGAGATAGTAGGGTTTGATGCGAGCGAGCAGGAGCTGATGCATCAACCGTTTCATGATGTCCGGATCGTCGTTGACACCTTTGAGCAGCACGGTTTGCGCGCCGAGCGGCACGCCGGCATCGGCCAGCATCCCGCAGGCCGTTTTGACTTCAGGCGTCAACTCGTCCGGGTGATTGAAATGCAGGTTCATATACACAGGGTGATACTTTTTCACGATCGCGCAGAGTTCCGGGGTGATGCGTTCCGGCAACGTGCCGGGCACCCGGGAGCCGAGGCGAATCAGTTCCAGGTGCGGGATGGTGCGCAGGGCCTTGAGGATCCGTTCTAATAGATGATCCGGCAGGAGCAAGGGGTCGCCGCCTGAGAGAATGACGTCGCGCACTTCGTTATGCTCACGCAAGTAGGCGATGGCCTGGTCGAGTTCGCCCTTCTTGAGGAATCCCGGCTTCCCGACCAGCCGCTTTCTTGTACAGAACCGGCAATAGATTGGGCACTGATTTGTCACCATCAATAGGACACGATCCGGATACCGATGAACCAGATGCGGGACCGGACTCATGAGATCTTCTTCTAGCGGATCGTCTTCCGCTTCGAAGTCGTCCATCTCGGCGATGTCCGGGACCACCTGTTTCCAAATGGCGTCGCCCTTTTCTTTCATCGTCGCCATCACCGTGGGAGTAATGCGCATTGGATAGTCGCCCACGATGGCTTCGATTTCTTTTGCATCGACACCGAGCCGATCCGCCAAGTCTTTTGGTTTCACAATGCTGTCGGCGAGTATGCGTCTCCATGCTTCCATGCCGGTCTCCTTTACCGTCGAGTGGAACAGCAGGCCTGCGGCGCGATCGAAACCCGTGAAGCGTATCTAGTTATTCGCGCGGGACTCGTGAGACTTGCGAGAAAAGCGGGACGGGTCGGAAGTTTCATCTTCGCGAGTCGCGCCTGTCGCGCACGTCCTGCTTGTCTCGCTCACAATTCATGAACGACGAGGACGGCCTTTTTGAGCATCCTGCGATGGTTTTCCCGCAGCCTGTTAGCTGCCGGTGATCCGTTCCTGGCCGTACGTCTTGTCCAGATGATCGAGGATATCGTCGGTTTCCGTCAACACCATGTCCCCATCCTTGAGGACAGGAACATAGTATTGGCCTGAGACTTCTTTGACCACTTTGCGCATCGGGCGCACGTCGGGCACGACGACGTGCTCGTACTCGACGTGAAGGTCCGCCAGCTTCTGGCGTACTTCCTCACAGTCGGAACACCAGGCAACGTGATACAAGGTTAGTGCCATAGTGCTGAGTGCTCAGTGCTGAGTTTTAAACAGTCGTCGCGCAGTTCCATACGTGCCTCTCAAAAGCTCTCTCAGCACTCAGCACTCAGGTCTGTCGTCTGGCGCGCCTCTGGCGCGACCGCGCACGGCACCATGACGGCGTCCTTCATCCCGTGGATCACTTTCTTATCCGCCGGACAGATAGTAGCCAGGATACCAGCCAGCTCGATCTTCTCGCCACTCACGAAATAATAAGGGGAGAGTCTGGCGCGACCGGACATCCGGTTCATCTCACCAGTCACCGGATCGAAGTAGTCGAGTTCATGCAGGCAGCCCTTGTGAAACTCCTGCAGGATATAGGGGGTTCGAGGAAAGGCGGCCAGGGCCTTGTCGATGGCATCGGACCATTCGCTCTGCGGCATATCGTGTCCGACCGATACGCCTCGGCTGCCCCAGGCGAGTTCGGAAAATCCCGATGGCTTGATTACGAAGTGCCGTTCTTTCTGGGTTG
>Ga0247727_10013407_pt1 | contig 13831 bp, 14 predicted proteins | sample WisWelCaveWW1625_FD_202498 | JGI IMG/M metagenome (GOLD analysis project Ga0247727, IMG submission 202498) | Biofilm microbial communities from Wishing Well Cave, Virginia, United States - WW16-25 | ecosystem: Environmental > Aquatic > Deep subsurface > Groundwater > Cave microbial mat | place... | reverse complement strand
TGGACCGACTCTCGGAGAAGCACCCCTTCGCGGCGGTGGCCATCCTGACGGAGGAGGTCACCGATCCCAACCTCGAGATCTCGGGGCACAGCGGCGCGGTGGAGTTCCTGACCAAGGACCGTTCCACGCTGGATTCTTTCGTGAGCCGCGTACAGCGTCTCATGACCGCCAGCCGGCGCATGAACACCCTGCTTCATGAGCGGGAGGACTTGAACGAAGGCATGCTCTTCCGCGACGCGCTCACCGGCGCCTACAACCGCGCCTATTTCGAGGACACCCTCCGCCGCGAGGTCTCGCGCTCCAACCGCCACCAGCATGACCTCTCTCTTCTGATGGTCGACGTCGACGGCTTCGAGAATCTGACAAAAAGCCAAGGCATCCTCTTCGGCGAGCAATGCCTGAAAAGGCTCGCCGCAATCCTCACCCGCTCCATCCGCTCCGGGGACGTCGTGGCGCGCTTCGATCAAGACGAGTTCGTGATGCTCCTCTCCCACTGCCGCAAGTCCGACGCGGTCCGCTGCGCCCGGCGCGTCCTCGAAACGGTCGGGAAGCAATCGGCCTCGCACCGTTTCACCGTCAGTATCGGCGTCATGCACTACCGCGGCGCCGCCGCCAAAATTCACCGTTTGCAGAAGCCGCAACACATCCTCGCCGGGGCCGCCAAGGCCCTCCAAGAAGCCCGCTCGCGCGGCGGCGCGCAGATGAGGCTCGCCTCCGGCGCGTAGACCACGTCCGGCCGTGGCACGGCCCCTGTTAGCGAACCGAAACTTAAGGCAACTTTTTCAAAAAACTAACGATGTCCTCCGTTAAGAAGGTAGACAGGAGACCGCATGCCGATTTCACTCACGTCCGGGTTGGGGGCCTCTCTTTATCCCATGCAGGCGGCCTCTCTCCAAGCCCAAGCGCTCGCGTCCGCAGCTCAACATCAGGATCTGTTGACGGAATTGAGACGAAACACAATCCTCTATGGCATCCAAGACCGGCCCGAAACCAAGATGCCGCGTCTACTCGCGACCTGGCTCGCGACAAACCCCGACCCCATGGAACGATCGATCGAGATGGAACGATTGTTCGAGGTCATGAAGGACGTGGATCGTTGGGCCGAATGGATGCCCCGCTTCACATTCTCCAAGAAAATACCGTCCGGCCAACCCGACTCTTACTTTCAAGAAGCCCGGATGAAGGCCGCCGGATTCACGGTCCACTACCGCATCCTCGTGCATGAGAGGCGTCTGGACCTGGGGCTTCAGCTCTACTGGAGTATCGAGGAGACGGGCTTCCAAAAGGACCGTCTCGCGATGGGCCTCGCGATCAACAACGGGTCCTGCACCTTTTACCCCTTGGGTGGGGGCGAAACTCTCGTCGTTTACACGATCCACACACAGGTCACCCCTCTCTTCCCAGGCACCAAAAACAAGATCACGAACACCACGATCGAGGAGCTCCCGCAGTTTCCGGCCTCGCTGAACAGCCGGTGCGTCAATCTCCAGTGGATGTCAGGCATGCCCTTCCTCTTCCGCCCGCTCTCGATGCGGAGGGCACCGGCCTAATCCTGAAGCTCCAGCAACCTTTTCACGTTTTCACCCAGGATCGCCCGCTGGGCCCCATCTGAAAGAGGCGAGGCGCGTATCGCGCGGATCTCGGTGCCCGCCTCGTAGGGTATATTGGGAAAATCGCTCCCGTAGAGGATGCGATCCGAGAACCTCTCGATCCTCTCCCAGGGGATCTCGATGGGAAAATAACCGGCCAGGGCCATCGTCGTGTCCATCCAAAGATTGGGGAATTCCTCCATCATGTCGAAAAACGCGCCGAATTCGTCGGCACCCAGGTGGGGAACCACCACCCTCATTCGGGGAAAGCGGTGCAGCATGTTCCGCGTAAAGCCCGCTCCGCTCACGTGCGCCGTCGTTTCCTTGTAGCCCTTGAGGCTCGGGCCGTTGCCCGAATGGATGAGGAGAATCCGGCCGTGCTCGATCATCTTTTCGTAGACCGGAAACATCTTCGGATCGTCGGGACGGATGCCGGTCACGTGGGTGTGGAACTTGAGGCCCTTGAATCCGTAGTCCCGAAAGCAACGGTCGAGGAGGCCGGAGACGTTCTCCTCGTCCGGATGGATAGCCCCGAAGGGGATCGCCTCGGGGTGACGCTGCGCGAACGCGTGCGTCCAGGCGTTCAACGACTCGCTCATCCCCGGCTTGTGGGAGTAATTGAGGACGACGTAGCGGGAGACGCCCTGCGCCTTGAGAAGACGAGCGGTCTCCTCGGCCTGGACCTGGTACTTGATGGGCCAGCCGTGCGTTTCGAACCAGTCCCAGATGGCCTTGTAGAGTTTCTCCGGAAAAAAATGGGTGTGAAAATCGATGACATCAGACATGCGCAGAGAATGACGGGGGTAACAGGATCAGGCAAGGCAAAAGCTTGTAGGGGCGAACCTCGTGTTCGCCCGACACGCGGAGGGCGATCACAAGGATCGCCCCTACACGGTGTCAATAGTGATGAACCATCTGCGCATGGCACTCGCGCAGGATCTCCTCCGCGCGCCGGGCCTTGCCGTGGTCTTCGCTATGGACGGCCAAGAGGATCTTGCCTTGCCGGACGGCGTCGTCGATCGCCTCCGCCTCGTTCTCCTTGAAGCCCGCGCCGATCAGGGCTCCCAGGAGCCCACCGAAGCTCGTCACGACGGCGATGATGGGACCCGCCGCCAGGAGCCCCGCCCCGGCCGTGATCATGCCGACCAAAACCGTCGCCGCGGCGACGACGGCCCCGAGGATGCCTCCCAGTTTGGCGGAATGAAGCGATTCGTTGTGGAGCTTGAGCCCCGAGGTGATCTCGCTGAAGTCTTCTTCTTCAAAGGTGGCCTCGCTCATGACGACGTTGATGTCGTCGGTGGGGATCTCGGTGGCAGCCAGGGCGTCGAGGGCCTTGTGCACCTCCTCGCGCGACCCGAAGATCCCGCTCACGACACGTTCATGAGGATGATGCTTCATAGACCGCCTCCTTTGTTTTAAGGGATTTTACGCCTCTTAGCGGTAGGCATCAATGGGGCGAAAAACACCCTTCGACCTAGCGGAGGGTCATCCAGGCAGGTCCGGAAGAAGCCCGGCGGTAGAAGTTGTAGTACAGGTAGAGGACACCAAAGGCGTGAGTCAGTTCCTCGAACGAGGAGGATTGGAGAGAGGCGGCCACCGACATCTCGCGGACGTCGGTGCGGCGGACCGCGATCGTACGGTGGTCGTTGGCGAGCTCGACTTGGAGGCCGTGGGACTTCAAGTCGTCCGCCAAGGCCGTCCCGATCCTGCGCTCCCCGAACGGGCGATCGACGTCGTAGGTCTCCATGTGGACGGTCGCGAGCATCACGCCGCCGACTTTAAGTTGGTTGTACATGTGCGCGAAGAACCGGAGCGGATCGGGCACCCAGGGCAGGAGAAAGACGGAGATCAGGAGATCGGCCCGGTTGTCTTCGGGCAGACCGACCTCGACGGCGTTGCCGGTCAAAAAATTCATTTCGGAGCGAAGGACCGCGGCATCCAGAGGCGGCTCGTGGTGCATGGCCAGGATCTCCTCGGGGGGAAAGAGGTCGACGGACGTCACGTTCAAGTCCGGCCGGAGCGCCTTGACCTCATGGCCGAAGATTCCCGCCCCGCTCCCCCAGTCCGCCAAATGCGCCCCGCGCGGAAGCCGGCCGACCATCTTGTGGAACAACGTGTCTTGGGGACGCAGATTCGCGCCGCACCGGACGAGAAACTCGCGACCGAAGGCATCCCGATCGTAGTCCGCCATGCCCCGGAGGTTCGACTTGCCGAAACGCTCGATGGGGAACTGGTCCTTCAAAGAGGCCGTCGCCTGATATTGCTTCCAATCCTCGAGGATCTTGACACCTTCCTCTTGGAGCATAGCCCGTGTACCGAGGTCGCCCATGAGGTCCCTCAGGACGGGCGCGAGAAAGGCGGGAAGCCGGCACCAATTGTTGCGCAGATACGAGCGCGCCTCCTCAAAACGCCCCGCACGCAGGTGACCGGCCACCTGCACGGCCATGGGATGCGAACGAAAGGCTCTGGGATGGCGTGACAGAACCGGATCGATGTCTGGGTCGAGGCTCGTCGGAGGAGGCGGGGTTTCGCGAACGCGTTGGAGAAGGCCCGCCAGCGTCTCGCCCAAGGGACGCCCGCGCGCCTGACGGATCTCGGAGGCGAGTTTCAGGGCGGAGGGACCGATCGTCGTCGCCATGTGGACGCCCGCGCTGACGGCCAAACCCATCGGAAGCGAAAACTCGCGCGCCTGAGTGGGGTCGACGGCCAGGCGCGTCATCTCGCCCAGCGTGCGCGACGGGATGAGCGCGCTCGCTGCGCCGTTCAAACCAAATAGGCTTCCTACGGAGAGTCCAAGCATGGAGGCGCTATCGACGAAAAATCACAAAAGTTGTCAAGGGACTGGCGAAAGGCGGGGCGGATTCGACGCGACGCGTTCTTCGCCCTCCCAGAGCGGAAGGTAAAACGCCTCCACCGACCTCAAGAGTTCCACCAGGTCGACGCCCATGAAGGGGCCCTCGTGATGCATCGCCGCAAACTGGAGGCGGCGGTGGGCCTCGCGGCTCAAGTGCCGGGCCCCGTCCCATTGCTTTAAATGAACCTTCAATAAAGCCGCCGCGTTCTGGATCAGCCCCTGCAGGAACTGTCCCTCGACGCCTTCTTTATCGGTGAGGTGCCAAAGAGCCTCCCAGGCCTCGTGCGACTCCCACAGGTAGCCCTGATGATAGAGGTCGATGCCGTAAAGGTAGAACTCGTTCTCCTTCCAGCGCTCTGGCGGAAGAGTGGCCGGTTTCTCCTCTGTCTTGCCGTAAGCATGCCCCTTGGGATTCTGCCTTGGATGGGGCGTCGCGCCCGGCGTAAAACGGTACGGGGGAAACGGTCTTTGCGGGCAAAATCTAGGCGCCTGGGCCCAAATCGGGGAAGGCTCAGGAGTCGAGGTCATTCCGATCAGGTAGCCGAAACAAAGAGAAAAGAAACTTTCTTTTTCCCGATCCGATAAGACCCCCTTATGACCTCCCCCCTCGCTCCTCTGACCGGGATCCATTTCCTGATCCATCCTTTCTATGATGCGAGCCTGGGGACCCACGAGAAGCTCCTCACCGAAAGCGAATTCAATGAGCGGGGCCGCCCGCCGGGTTTTTTGTACGTCGAACGCGCCCAAGTGGAGGAGGACCTGGAGGCGTATCCTGCCATCGCCCGGGCCTACACGCAGCGGGCGCAAACCTTGGGCGCCGATGAAGCCCTCGTCGCCTTCCTTCCCCAGGAGGAAGGCACCCTTTCTTTCTTGGACCGGCGCTTCGAGCGCCTGTATCTGACCTTTCTGGTCCACATGCAGATATTTCTCGGCGCGCGCTTGGTCCTCTTCTATAAGGAGACGGATCCCATGATCGGACCGGAGGCCGGACACGCCGTCCGAAACGAGCTTGTCCGTCGAGGTTGGAGCTTGAGTCCGGAAACCCCTTCCTACGCCTTCGGAGAGACTCTGGAGGAATGTGTCCCGAAATCGGTGAGAAATCTGAGGAAGGCCCTGAAATTCCGGAAGTTCACCCGCGTCGATCCTCTTTTCACCGACCTGCGGTTCCAATGGCCCGAATTGGGTCCGGCCGAGCTCGAGGAATGGCGCCGCGAGATGAGGCGTTACGGGATCGTGCTCCGCTAACCAACTCTACTAAATTCCCAATTCCGCGAAGACGTCCGAGATATCGAAGAGCGTGACCGTGTTGTCCCCCTGATTGGCGATCAACGCCGTGTCCGGCACGCTCGGATTGGTCGCGATGTCGGTGGGGTTGAGGCCCACGCCGTGCTCCGTCGTCATCGTCCCGATGACCGTATCGGTCGCCAGGTCGATGACCGAGACGGTATGGCTCCCCCGGTTGCAGACGAAGGCCCGTCCCCCGAAAATCGCGATGCCGCGCGGCTGATCTCCAACGGGAATGACAGTTTGCGTCCCGAAACCGGACCCGGAAAGGTGGAGAACTCGATCGTTGCCCGTGTCCGAGATGAGGACCTCGCTCGCGCTGTTGAAGAGGACGATCGAGTCATAGGTCCCCGCCCCGATGCTGAAGCTCGTGTTGATCCCGATGCTTCCGAACGGGGGCTCCGTGACGTCCAGGTACGCGAAGACGCTGTCTCCGTTGTCGAAGTTGGCCACGGCCGCGATGTGGTCGCCGCTGCTGATATCCTGAGCCACCGAGATCGCCGGCGTGATGACGTGGTTCGCGAACCCGTCCGTCGGGTGACCGAGGGTGATGCTCGCGTCCAAAGCCGGGGCGAATCCGGAATTATCGATCAAAGTAATCGACGTGGTGGAATCCTGGCCGACGGCCGCGTACTGCAAGCCGAAGGTCGTGGCGACCGAGACGGGAGAGTCGAGCGTTAGGGCTCCGCCCTGGAGCGCCCCCGAGAAATCGACCACCTGCACCTCGCTCTCGGAAACGCTGATCAAATACGTGTCTTGGGAGGTCTCATCCAAGGCGAAGTCGGTCGCGGCAATCCCCGTCGCGAGCAGGTCGCCGCCCGAGGCCGGGGCCAATGTGGACGGGCTGTAGAGGTCGATGACCGTGTCCGAACCGGAGAGTTGGAGGGTCTGGGCGATGCTGAAGCTCGGAGAGATCGCGGCGCCGAACGGGGCAACGGGCACCAAGATCCGTCCCGGCCGGATTTCGAAAAAGACGGGGGGAGGCGGATCGTCCCCGGAGCTCCCCCCTTCCTGCTCCACGCGAACGATGTTGCCGACCTCCGCCGGGAAGTCGATCGAGAAGGCTCCCCCGGAGGTGGCCGTGGCCGTTCCGAGGACATCCCCCGTCGACTGGGACTTGGTTCCGGAAACGATCAGCGCGCTCGGCGCCTCGAAGAGGACGTTCACCGTCGCGCCCCCCTGCACGGAGCTTGCAGCTCCCGCCATTCGGACCGCACCTTCGCCGTCCGGGCTCGTGACCGAGATGAGTCCCGCCACGGGGGCCGGGATGTTGACGGGAGGCGACGACATGCCGGTCGCCGACCCGCATCCGCCCGTCCCGCCCGCCTGCAGGAGGATCGTCGCAAGGATCAAGGCGGCAAAGCCGCCGGTCAATCGAAGGGAACGAAGAAGGCTCATGGGTTACCTCTAGGGTTTGGCGCAAGTATTGGCCGGACACGTCGCGGGGATCGGCGGCGGCGGATTGCCTTCCCGCACTCCGTCACCGGTGCAGCAACCCCCGCCGGTCCCGTCGTCTCTCGTGTACGCCGTCGTTTTAGAGAAGCTGTCCGCGCCGGCGAAGGTCCAGGTCCCCTCTTCGACAAACCCCGCTCCGTTGCCGGACCATGTGAAGGTATCCCCGCAAAGCGTTCCGGAGAACGATCCTCCGTTGTTGTCGGTGAAAGAAACATTGCTACCGGGGTTCGCGGCATCGCCGTCCTGGGTGAGTTCGATCACGTCCGAATCGCCGAAGCAGGAAAAGGAGGTATCGCCGCAGCGAAAGGAAGAAATCCAGGTCCCTTCGACGAAAAAGAGGGCCGCGGCGCAGGCGCCGCCTCCGGTTCCGGTCCCGCCTCCGCCCGACCCGCTCCCGTTGCACGCGGCACCGATGAGAGAGAGGCTGAAGGCGGCGATAGTCAGCGTATGAATCAGGATCTTATGCATAACGAACTCCCTTGTTTGAAAGGTTCCGGGACATTAGCACCATTGCCAAATGTCGTCTAACGGGAAGTCATTCCGGCTTTTTCCGTTTATGTTCACGGAGCGTGATGAAAAAGATGGCCGGTAAAACGATGAGGATGAAGAGGGCCCCAAACGGGGCGCTGGAGAGATCCTCGTCAGACGCCGACACCTGGCAACCACAACCGCCTCCTCCGTCTCCGCCGGCATGAGCCGGGCCCTTCGCTCCGTTTCCTCCGAAGCCGCCGCCGATCCCGTCCGTCCCGTTGGAATCCTCTCCGACGTTCCCCTCTTCCTCCGCCGATTCTACCTTCGGATGGATCTGGACGACGTAGAGACCTCCGTTCACGGACGTGACAAAGGCGTGAATCCCGGAGACATGGACGCGGCTCAGCTCTCCCGGCAGGTCCAACGCGGCGGTCTCCACCGGTTGGGCGGGGTCCGTAAGATCGTAGACGCGAAGCCCGTCGCTCTGCGTGACGGCGTAGGCGAAACCGCCGTCCAAGACGAGCGACTGCAAGGCGCTCGGAGTGGAAACGTTGCGGCCGATCGCCGGGTTTCTCTCGTCGGATAAGTCGATCACGAGAAGCCCCTGGTCGCCCGCGACGTAGGCGTGAGCCCCGGAGACTTCGATGCCGTAGTGACTTCCTGGCAGATCGATGCTGGACACGAAGGTCATGGTGCCGGGATCCGTGATGTCCATGATGTGGATTTCGGCGGGGGCGTTCCCGAATCGCGCGGTCAGGATGTAGGCGCGGGTCTCGCTCAAGGCCACGGAGAACGGAAGGAAGGCGCGCGCGTATTGGATCGTCGGGACGATGTTGGTCGGAGCGGTCCTTCTCTCCATCAATTGAAGGCTCTGGCCGAAGTAAGTCGTGGCATAGAGCAGGTTCCCGCGCGGCTCAAAGTCGAGCGGCCAGCCGCCGATGTCGACGTCGGAGCGAAGGACGGGTTCGATCGGATCGGTCACGTCGAAGAGGCGGACCAGGCCGTCTTGCGTTCCCAGGTAAAGATCCGTTCCGTTGACGGCGACGCCGACGCCCAAACCGTCCAGTTCGGCCCTTCCGGCGTAAACCGGCGTCGAAGGCTCGCGGACGTCGATGATTCTCAAGCCCTGAAAGGTCGCGAGGTAGGCGAAGTTTCCACGCACGTCGACGTCAAAGGCAAGCCCGGCGGGACTGTATTCGGCGACCTCTTCCAACTCCACGAGCGAGCGGAGGTCCACGACGCGAATTCCCCAGGTCCCGGTGGAGACGTAAGCGAGCGACCCGATGACGGCGACGTCGCCGGGATCCCCGCGCAGACGAAGCCGGGCTCCCCCGAAGACGGGGATGCGCGGATTGGCGGGGTCGGTCACGTCCACGACCTCCAGCTCGGGAAAACCTTCCGTCATGAAGTGGGCATACCCGCCCGAAACGTCGATCCCGGTGGGCAACCCGCCCGCGTTGTAGAAGCTGAGTTGAGCGGCATTGGCGGGGTCGGAGGCGTCGATGATCAGAAACCCTTCGGCTCCGTTCGGCGGATTGGTGAAGCCCGCGTAGACGAGCGATCCGTCGACGTGCAGGACTCCCGAGAGACCGTCCTGGACGAACTGGCCGATATCCCGGGGATTCGCCGGATCGGCAAGGTCGTAGAAGCGCAGTCCGAAGCTCCCGTCGACCGCGATCAGCCGATCCCCGTCGACGAGAACGCCCGTCGCCCCGCTGATCATGGGGATCTCCGTCACGAGCGCCGGTGCGGCCGGATTAGAGGCATTGACGACCCGAAGCCCCAGGAGCGCCGAGGCGATGTAGACGTAACCGTCCCGCGCCGTCACGTCCAAGACGCTTCCCGTGAGATCGAGGGAGCCGGCCAGACGCGGCCGCGAGGCGTCCCGGGCGTCCAATATTTTCAGCCCCGAGCCGTCCGTCACGTAGGCGAAGCCTCCATTCACCGCGATGTCCTGAGGAGTCTCCGGGAGGACCGCCGACTTTCCAAGGATCTCCATCCTCTCCGTCGTCACGTTGAACCGCCCCGTCTGGAGGCTCGGCCCCATGATCCAGTAGATCAGGCCTCCCTCTTCCGCGAGGCCGTTGGCGTCGCCTCCGATGTGGCCGGCAATCCGCGGGAGCGACGGAGTCTGGGCCTGAACCTGCGTCTGGGCGAGGAGCAAGAAGACGTGGAAAAGAAGCGCCTTACCTATTTTCATAAAAGCTCTCCGTTGGGGCCGATGCCGATCACGAACGGGTCGTCGTCGGTCGCCGCCGCGTCGCGGGCGGTGTTTCCCAAAATCCCCTGGGTGAAGCCGGTGACGAAGGCATTCCCAGCAGGGTCCAAGGCGATCGCGGCCGGCTCGTCGTAGGCGCTGCTTCCGATCGACCGGTCGAAGAGGACAGCGCCCGTCGCGCCCTGGTATTTCGTGACGAAGACATCGGCGTCGACCGCCCGGTCCCCTTCCGAGCCCAGGACCCAGATGTCTCCGTGGCCGTCGACGCGGGCCTTGAGCGCCGCCTCCGGCGCGCGCAGGCCCGACTGGGCCGCCCACCGGCCGGCGTACCGGCTCCCGGATCGGGAGAAATTCATGACAAAACGGTTCGAGGCCGCGGCCGGAGTATTCGAGAGATGGGACAGATCCGCGCTTAAGGTCGATCCGGCGATGATGAGGCCCGACACGTCGGGGGCCGTCACCCCGTGAAAGACGTCGTCCTGAGCGGAGCCGAAGACGTTGGTGTCGATGAGAGTCAGGTCGGAATCCAGATGCATGAGGAAGCCGTCGGCGCCCCCGCGATTCGTATGAAAGGTGGGAAGCCCCGCTCTGGGCTGAGTTTGCGCGTGGGGGAAGTCACCGAGCGTCTCGCCGACCACGAACAGGTTGCCGTCGGGATCGGCCGCGACGTCCCGCACCCGGTCGGACGCCGACGATCCGTCGAAGTCCCGGAAGTCGGCGGCCGGGTTGTGGGAGCCGTCCGTCTGGTTGACCCTCCAGATCGCGATGTCGCGCGCCCCGTGGCCGACCAGATAGAGGGATTCCTTCCAGTGCGCCATCGCCGTCAGCTCTTCGCCGTCGGCGGTCCCGATCAGCCGGTTCCAAACAAGGTTTCCGTCGGGACGGTACTTGCGGATGAAAAGGTCGGAGACGCCGCCCGCAAAGGGCTCGCCGTCGATCTCGTCCGTGGTCCGGCCGGCGACGTAGAGGTCCCCCTGGAGGTCGAAGGCGAGCGCGAGCGCGAAGTCCTCCCCCGCACCGCCGATCGAACGCCTCCAGAGCTCGCGGCCTTCCGTGTCGTACTTGATGAGGAAACCGTCGATCGCCGCTCCATCGTCGGTCCATCCGGCCACGTAAACGTCGCCTTGGACGTCCGCCGCCACCGCCTGACCCCGCTCCTGGGAGACCGTCCCCACTTGAAGGGGCCACTCGGGGACGAGGGGCGCCGGCGCGGCCGGCGGCGGCGTTGTCGGAACAGCCGGCGGCAGGGGCTCCGTCGTTGGAAGCTCCGTCGGCTGGGGTTCCGCCGGTGCCTCAATTTTTTCGATCGGGATTTCCGATCCGATCGGCGTTTCCGGGACCGGCGCCCCCTGACTGACGGCGTTCCATCTCGACGTCGCATAGTTGCAGGCGGTCAGAGGGAACAGAAAGAGAACGGCAATGACGGTTTTTTTCAGGGTCATAAAAGATCTCCGTTGGAGTCGAGGCCGATGACGACAAGATCCCTGTCCGTCGCGGCGGGGTCGCGATCGATGTCGCCTAAAATCCCGGCGGTCGTTCCGGTCACAAAAATCTCTCCCGCGGGACTCAAGGCGGCGCCGTTGGGGAGCTCGTGCCGGCCGCTGCCGATCGAGCGGCTGAAGAGGGTGCTCCCGCCCGCCGCTTCGTGCTTGGAGACGACGATGTCGCTGTTCGAGCCGCCGTTCTCCGTCCCCGTCACCCAGACGGACCCGTCGGGGCCGATCGCGACGTGGAAACCGAAGTCGTGAGCACTCGCCCCGGACTGGCGGACCCATTGCCTGCTGTAGAAGAAGGTGTTCGGACCCGGCGGGACGAATTTTGCGAGGAAACGCTCTTCGCCGTCCGCGAGACCGGCGTTGGAGTAATTGCTCAAATCCGGGCTGGCGGTGTAGCCCGTGACGAAGATTTCGCCCGCCGCGTTGACGGCCGCCCCTTGGATGATCGTTTCCCGCCTTGCGGGAAGCACCATGGTTTCCAAGATGTTGAAATCGACGTCGAGCTTCATCACGAAGCCGTCAAACTCGCCGTCGAAGTTGGCGAGTCCCACCCCCTGATAAAAACCGCCCGCGTACCAAGGAAAGGCTCCGTTCGTGAAACCGGCGATATACAGGTCGCCGTTCCGGTCGGCGGTGATCGCGCTGACCGCGTCGCTCTCCGAGGAGCCTGCGAATTCGAAGAGGTCCGAGGCAGGATCAAAAAACCCGTCGGTTTGTCGCACCCTCCGGACGGCGATGTCTTCGGCGTTCCGCCCCACGATGAAGATCGATCCGTTCGCTCGGGTCATCCCCCCGAATCCCCCCTCCCCTCCTCCGGGGAGGAGCCTGCTCCAGAGCGGGACCCCGTCCCGGGAATATTTTTGAAGGAAGAGATTTCCGATCGGCTCGTTGATCGTTTGGCCGGCCACATAGAGGTTTCCCTGCTCGTCGACGAGCGCGGCGTCAGGATAGTCCGCGCCGGCGACGTCGAACTGTCTGCGCCAGAGCTCCTTCCCCTTCGGATCAAATTTGACGATGAGCCCGTCGGCATCCAACTCCCCCGTCGTCCAGCCGACCACGAAGACGTTTCCCTCGACGTCGACGGCGACGTCCGAGCCCTCGTCCCCCTCGCGTCCGCCGATCTGCACGGGCCACAAGGATCCCAGGGCCGTCGTCTCCTCCTCCGCGCCTTCAGGCATCCCTTCGACGCCTTCGGGTTCTCCGACGGGGTTTCCGGCGCTTCCGTTGTTGACGCCGTTCCCGGAAGCCACCCGTGCGGCCTGCGGGGCCGAACTGCAGGCCGCGAGGAGCGAGAGGGAGATCAAAAGGAGCTTAGAGAGGGGCTTGGCGGACGATCCCATGGCGATTCTCCTTCTTCCGTGCGTCTTTTTGAACCTGACGGATGTCGATCTTGACCGTCGGTTCGTTGTCGAAGCTCTCCTCATAAGCGGCGAGCCGCATCTGGGAGAGGTATTCGACGGCCTTGGTGAAATGGCCGGCGCGGAGATTCCGGGTCTCCATCCAGCTTTTCAGTTGCCTCATCTCGCGGGGCTCGACGTCATAGCGGTCGGCCAGCTCCCGTTCGATGTGGGACGGCAAATCCGCGACGGGCCTGGCGGCCTGAAGTTGGCGTTGAAGGCCGGCAGGAATCACGCGATCCGGACGCGTAGGCTCGTCGTCCCACTCCGTCGCGGAGAAACCCGTCGGCTGGCCGTAGAGGGTGTTCAGTCCCGCCTGAGCGGCCTGGAGGCCCGGAAAGACGTCGGCCCGGACAAAGACGGTGGGAAGAAGTTGGATGTAAGGAATGCTCATGAGTTCTCCTTTTAATAACCGTAGTCCACGCAGTCCCCGCCGGTGCAGACGTAGCCGTACCCGTTTTCTTCATTCCCGTAGGAGTCGGTGGAGCCGCTCGACCAGTAGTTGTCCTCGTCGTAAATCCTGTCCTCCGCTTCGCTGCCGTCGCCGCAGCCGGCGACCGAGGTCAGGGCCGTGAGGGCGATGAGGGCGAAGGTCAGAAGTTTCTTTTTCATGTGTTTCTCCTTTTTATTGGTTGGTTGATTCATTCCTTGCAGGTGCAGGACGGAGCGGTTTCGAGATCGTAGTTGTCGCAGTACAGGCCGTTCGCGCAGTCGTCGTCGTCGTCGCAACCCTGGTCGACCGTGTTCTCGCCGCTCGCGTCCGGCGTTACGACGACGTTGCAATCGTTTCCGTCGTAGAAGTACACACCCTCTCCTTCCGAGTCGGGCGCGCTGCCGCATCCGGCGATGCCCGTCGCCAGGAGGGTCAAGAAGGCGGCACTGGTGATTTTTCGTTTCATGTTTCTCTCCTTTTTAAAGATCGTTACTGACGAACGCGTAACAGGCCGAATCGGGCGAGAGCGTCAATGGCACTGCCGAAGCGATCGGCCCTCAGGGACGTGTCCCGCAGGGACACGCCCGGAATCCAGTCAGACAGAAAACGCGCTGCGGGGATCGCCGGATCCTTT
>Ga0247727_10013406_pt1 | contig 13833 bp, 12 predicted proteins | sample WisWelCaveWW1625_FD_202498 | JGI IMG/M metagenome (GOLD analysis project Ga0247727, IMG submission 202498) | Biofilm microbial communities from Wishing Well Cave, Virginia, United States - WW16-25 | ecosystem: Environmental > Aquatic > Deep subsurface > Groundwater > Cave microbial mat | place... | reverse complement strand
CACGATGGAACTGTTCGGCGCAGAGTCGAAAGAGGCGTTGCTGAACAGTTTGGGCCGCGTGTTCCGCGATGAAATGCGGGCGCACTTCGCCGTGGAGTTGGCCGAAATGTGGGCCGGGCGGCTGGCCTTTGAGGGGGAGGGAGTCAATTATTCATTAGGCGGCCAACCCCTTGAGATTTATCTGCGCTGGTCCATCCTGCCCGGCTACGAAGGGACGTGGGAGCGCGCCCTGGTCTCCATCGTTGACATCACCGAACGGAAAAAGGCCCAGCGCGCGCTGGCCGAGAGCGAAGCCTACGCCCGCGGCCTGTTTGAGCACTCGCCGATCTCGCTGTGGGTAGAGGACTACGGGGCAGTGAAGCAATACCTCGACGGGTTGCGGGCGCAGGGCGTGGAGGACATTCACCAGCACCTGGCCGATCACCCGGAGACCGTTGACGAGTGCATGTAACAGATTCGGGTGATTGACGTCAACCAGTACACGCTGGCACTCTTTCGGGCGGAGAGCAAAGAGCAGTTGTTGGGCAATCTCGATAAAGTGTTCCGCGATGAGATGCGGGTGCATTTCCACGACGAACTGGCCGAGATGTGGGCGGGTAAACTGGCCTACGAGGGCGAGGGGGTGAACTACGCCCTCGACGGCGAAGCGACAGACATCCATTTGCGCTGGTCCATCCTGCCCGGCTATGAAGAAACGTGGGCGCGCGCCCTCGTGTCCATCACCGATGTCACGGCTCGCAAGAAGGCCGAGCGTTACATGCAATATCTCGGCACCCACGATGTGATGACGGGGCTTTACAACCGGGCCTACTTTGAAGAGGAACGCGGGCGACTCGAACGGGGCCGCCGCCACCCGGTGAGCATCGTGGTGGCCGACCTTGACGGCCTGAAGCAGGCCAACGACACCCTCGGCCACGAGGCCGGCGACGACTTGTTGCGCCGCGCCGCCGAAGTGCTCAAAGCCGCATTCCGCAAAGAAGACTTGGTGGCCCGGATCGGCGGCGACGAGTTTGCCATCCTCATGCCCGACACGGATGAAGCCATCGCGGTGCAGGCCGTTCAGCGTATCCAGGGCTTGATCCGAGTCAACAACAACTTCTATCAGGGCGCGCCCCTGGGGATGTCGGTCGGCGTGGCCACCGCGCAAAAGGGCGCCGCCCTGGCCGAGGTCCAGCGGCTGGCCGATGACCGTATGTATTCAGAGAAGCGGGCCCATCACCGGCAGAGACGATGAAGGCCCTCGGCATCATTGGCGGCATCGCGCCCGGATCAACCATTGACTAATACCAACGCTTTTGCCGCTCTGCGCCTGCCTGAATTTCGCGCTCTGTTGTTTGCCCGCCTGACGAGTAGTTTCGCCGCCAGCGGCCTGGTCATCGTCATCGGCTATCAAGTGTACGAGCTGACCAAGGACCCGCTGGCCCTCGGTGGCCTGGGACTGGTGGAGGCCATCCCGGCCCTGGCGCTGGCCCTGTTGGGCGGGCACTTCGCCGATCGCCATGATCGCCGCCGCATCTTGCTCCTCACCCAAGTGGCCCTCACGATTTGCGCCGCGCTGTATGCCCTCATCTCGCTGAACGCCCAGGTATTGGGAGTGGCGGCGTTATACGGAGTGGCCTTTGCCATCGGCATCGCGCGCGGCTTTGCCAACCCGGCCGCATCGGCCTTCGAAGCCCAGGTCATTCCCGAGGAACTCTACGCGCCCGCCTCGGCGTTGATGAACGGCCAGTGGGTTGTGGCGGGCATCGTCGGCCCGGCGTTGGCCGGGTTCGCCTACGCAACACTGGGGCCAGCGCTCACCTACGGCCTCATCGCCGACCTGTTCGCCCTGGCGCTCTTGGGCCTGTGGCAGATTGCGCCCAAGCCCTTGCCCCTGCCGCTGGAAGGTGAGTCCATTTGGGTCAGCATCTCTGCCGGCGTGCGCTATGTGTGGCGCGATGAAATCCTGTTCGGCTCGATGGCGCTGGACTTGTTTGCGGTGCTGTTTGGCGGGGCGCTGGCCCTGTTGCCGGTGTTCGCCAGCGACATTCTGAAAGTCGGCCCGGTGGGCTATGGATTTTTGCAAGCCGCCCCGGCAGTGGGCTCTCTGCTGGCGATGTTGGCCTGCGCGCGATGGCCGCCTCTGCGCCATGCGGGCCGCACGTTGCTGGCCTGCGTGACCGTTTTCGGCGTGAGCATGATTGTGTTTGGCCTGTCGCAAAATTTCCTGCTCTCGCTGCTGGCGCTGGCCGCCAGTGGATTCTTCGACGGCGTGAGCGTCGTCATCCGCTTTACCATTCTGCGGATGTTTTCACCCGAAGCCATGCGGGCGCGCATCGCGGCGGTACAATGGATTTTCATCGGCGCCTCGAATGAGATTGGCGCGTTTGAAAGCGGCGTGGCGGCCAAAGCGCTGGGCACGGTACCCTCGGTGGTGGCGGGTGGGGTGGTCACCCTGCTGGTTGTCGCCGTCGTTCAGTGGCGCGCGGCTCGCTTGCGCCGGCTCAACTTGGAAGAGAAGCCCGTTTTGCCTGTAGAGTGACATTTTGCTTGCACCCGCGATAAAGGAGGTCACATGAAATACGGTTTCGTCTTTCCGGGCAGTGGCGCACAGGCCACCGCCGATTTTGCCCGCGAGGCCGAGAAGGCCGGCTGGGATGGTCTCTTTGTTGCAGAATTGGTGTGGGGGATGGATGCCTGGGTGTCGCTGGCCGCCGCCGCCATGCGCACCCAACGCATCCGGCTGGGCACCATGCTCACGCCGTTGGCCTGGACTCGTCCCTGGAAGCTGGCGGGTGAGACGGTGGCTGTCGATCATCTCTCCAATGGGCGCGTCATTCTCGCTGTCGGGTTGGGCGCAAACGATACCGGCGTCGAGAACTTTGGCCTGCCGACCGATCGCAAACTCAAAGCCGAACTGGTGGATGAGGGCTTGGATATTCTCAATGGCTTGTGGGGTGGGCAACCTTTCAGCTACGATGGCAAACACTACAAGCTCAAACCGACCCAGTTTCAGCCGCCGCCACCCCCCGTCCAGAAACCGCGCATCCCCATCTGGGTGGTGGGGGCGTGGCCGCGCATGAAATCCATGAGGCGCGTTTTACGGTGCGATGGCCTCCTGCCGATGAAGATGAAGGCCAACGGCAAATATGATACAGCGACGCCGGATGACATTCGGGAAATGAAAGCCTTTGTCGAATCGAATCGCACTCTGACGACGCCGTTCGACATCATCATCGAAGGCGAAACGCCGGGGAACGCGCCGCGCAAGGCGGCGGCCACGGTGCGCGGATGGGCCGAGGCCGGGGTCACGTGGTGGATCGAGTCCTCATGGAGCAAAAGCGAGAAGGCGCTGATCAAGCGCCTCCAACAGGGGCCGCCGTCCCTGTGATCGCGCCCGATCTCTGTTGTGTAGTCTAGTGCCTTGTGCACGTAGCCGCCCACAAGGGGCTAGGCTACGGGGTTAGGCGCCTCTCCCAATCACTTCAATCTCCGTCAACCACTTCACCCATTGCCAGCCGCGCCGCGAGGGGACGACGGCGCGCAATGGGAAGCCATGCCAGTGATCAAAAACCTGACCTCCAGAATGGGTGGCGAGCAAACTCTCCTCAGCTTCGGCGAGGGTCAAGTAAGCGGGATAGCCCGATACGTCTTTCAACAAAATCGCAACTGCCTCGGCGCGCAGACCGGCCTGCGCCAGAATGTCTTTGAGCATTACGCCACGCCAAACCTGTGACGTGTACCAGCCACTGGTGCAGTCGAGTATTGCCGTCACCTCCGAAGCGGGCAGGGATAGGATCGAGTCGTAGGTCAAAGCCAGTGTCGTGCCTACAGCGCCTTTGACCGACAGGGCCCATGTTGCCGGATCAATTTTGATTTGGCCCTGGCCGACGGTGTGGGTGACGGGATAACCGAGTCCGGTGAATGATCCTTCTTCGCGCGAGCCGGTGAAGCGGCGCGGGGCTTCAGCGCGTTGACGAGACCGGGCCAGCGCCTCGGCCAGGCCCCAACCGGCGGCGCCCACCGCGCCGAGGGCCATCAGTTTGAGGGCGCTTCGCCGCGAGAGGAAGTCGGCCCGCTTCGGTCGAGGCCAGCGCCGCCAGACATGAAGGCCAAAGAGCGGCAACAGCCCCAGGGCCAGCATCCAGTGCCACGAAATGACGGCGTCCCCGTAGGCTCCCAGCCACAACACGTCCGGGCCGATGCGCCAGGTCCACATCACCCCGAACGTCAGCACCAGCAAAATCAGAGTCGCCAGCAAAACCGAGACGACGATGACGACGCTGCGATCAAAACGTCGATCCAGACCGCGCCGCAGAGAGCGCAAGGCGATGAGGACCTTCCACGGAATGAGGGCGACGAAGGCCCAGGCGGCGATGCGGTGGATTTCATACAACCACGCCGGCAGAGGCCACATCAACCCGTAGAGGCCGGTGAGGGTGAGGGTCGCGATCAGGGTGAGAATGAGAGTGTTGGTGAATCGTAGAATCAGGCCGCTCATAAAATCCTCCGCGACTTCATTATGCCATCTTCCAAATCGGAAAGGCATGATAAAGTGCTGATAAAATCCTGACAGGAGAAGTCTATGGAAAAACAATTCCTCAATCCCGATACCCTCCCCGCGCCGCGCGGCTACACCCAAATTGTCTCGACCCCGCCGGGCCGGACGATTTACATCTCCGGGCAAGTGGCCCTCAACGCCAAAGGCGAACTGGTGGGCAAAGGCGATTTGCGCGCCCAAACCGTGCAGGTTTATGAGAACCTCAAAGCCGCATTGGACGCGGCGGGCGCGACATTTGCCGAGGTGGTCAAGACGACGACCTACGTTGTGAACTACAAACCGGAACAGATCACGATTCTCCGCGAGGTGCGCGGCCAGTATTACCCGCACGAACCGCCTGCCAGCACGCTGGTTGGCGTTCAGGCGCTCGTTGGCGAGGACTGGCTGGTTGAGATTGAGGCAGTCGCCGTTCTGCTGTGAAATGTGTTCCAGACCGGACTTGTGCGCGATCCACGAAAAGCATCCTGAGCGGAGGGCGGCTCCCTCGACGCGCTTCGCCGCCCGTAGTCGAAGGATGCGCTTCCGCGCAAGTCCAGGTAGATTATTGATCTGCATGTTGATGGCGACTCTAGCCGCATGCAGTTCGACTCCGCCACCAACTCCCTCCCTCACCGGGGACGCCGGCCCTGAGACCTCGGCCACCTCCCCAGTGGCGGCCTCCCCGACCTCAACCGTCATTCCCACCTCGGCCCCGACTCCCACCCTTCAACCCACCGTCACCGCTTCAGTCAGTGAAAGCGGGTTAACGTACATTGAACTCAACGCCGGAACCGGCCCCAGTCCAAAAACGGGCGATGTCATCACCGTGCATTACCTGGGCAAACTCGACAGTGGCCGCGTGTTTGCCGACTCGTATCAAGATAGCGAGCCGCTTCGATTTGTGTTGGGCAAAAAGGATGTGATCGCCGGATTGGAAGAGGGTGTCGCCCTGATGAAGGCCGGGGGCCGGGCGCGGCTGATCGTGCCGCCAGAGTTGGCCTATGGCGGGCGCGGCCTGGCCGGGACGATCCCGCCCAGCGCGACGCTGACGTTTGACGTGGAGTTGATCGCGGTGCAACCGGGGTCGCCGGAAAAGCCGCAGGCGGTGGACCCGGCGTATTACGTCAAAAAGCCCAGCGGCCTCAAGTATTACGACCTCAAAGAGGGGGCCGGCGTTTATCCGCAGGCCGGGCAGGAAGTGGCAGTGCATTACACGGGCTGGCTGGCCGATGGCACAAAGATTGATAGTTCGATTGATCGCGGCTTGCCGCTGACGTTTATCTTCGGCTTGGATCGAATACTCCCCGGCTGGGAGGAAGGGTTGGCGACGATGCGCGTGGGCGGCCTCCGCCAACTGGTGCTCCCGCCGGAGTTGGGCTATGGTGAGCAGGGCCTCAGCCCCATCATCCCGCCAAAAGCAACATTGATTTTTGAGATTGAACTGTTAGGGGTGCACTAACCTGACAACTCATTCAATTCCACCCAGCGCATCTCCTGCGCCGAGCGTCGGGCTGCCATGATCGCTTGCAAAACTTTCAGACCATCTTCAACCGATGGTAAATGGGGCACGGTCGCATGGGCAACGTCCCCCCGACGAATGGCCCCAACAAAGTCCTGAAAAAGACGATACCATACATACTCTGGCAGTTCCAAATCTTTTGACGGGCCGTCGCCTTTTGGAATCTTCACAGGAGTAACCTCACGCCCAGCAACTGTTTGGCGGATTACCGACTCCAGATCGCCACGCAACGTGCCATACTCACCGCAAACCACGATGCTCCATTCATACTCTCCTGCAGTCGCCGTGACTCGCACAGTCGCCAGCGAACCATTGCTCATCTCCAATAAGTGGAGGCTGGCTCCGTCGAGAAGTGTGAAGGGTTTGGCTTTAGGTGGAGAATACGGAGCCAGCCGACTCACAACCCGTTTGATATCACAGCCTGTCAGAAATCGAATCTTGTCAAATTCGATGCCCGCCACGCCACTCTCACCACTGACCTGCGCGTCGGCCTTCCACCCTTTGGCTGTATAGTAGCGGTTTGTCAATCGCCGATAGCGGTATTCTGTGCGGACATCGCGCACCTGCCCAATGCGGCCTTTTCGGATCTCGCGCCAAATGGCTTGTGTCCCTGGCGCGTAACGCCAGTTGAAACACGCCGCAGTGATTGTCTTGGCCTGCTTGGCCGCTTGCACCATGGCTGCCGCGTCGGGCAAGTTGTCGCTGATCGCATCCTCGACCAGTATATGATGCCCTTCGTTGAGGGCCATCAGGAAAGGTCCGCGCCGTAACGACTCTGGCGTCGCCAGGCTGATAATGTCAATCGTCGTATCTTCAACCAGGGTTTGCCAATTGTCGTAGAGGCGCACGTCCGACAGACCGAGTTGCGCCGCCAGTTTTTTGGCGCGTTTTTGGGTTCGACTCCACAAGCCTACGACTTCAATATTCGGTAGATGAGAAAAGGCAATTGCATGTCCCGTCCCTGCCTCTCCCGCACCGAGAATCCCCACGCGCAGTTTTGCCGCCATATTGGCCTTGCCTTTCGAGCGGTGTAGTCTTTTTGATCCGCCCAACTGCATATTCCGTCATGAATGTGCTCAAATCGAATTATATGCCAACGTCTACTTATTTCTCGTCCACTCCGCCAAAACGGGAGCGGTTGGGGGCGAAAGCTAGCGTGATGGGCTTGGCTTTGGGAGGCATACGTTTGAGGCCTGCGGGATGTTGTTTAAGACCCTGCGGGTCTTTGCAATTCTACCAGCGCGGCCTCGGCGTCGCGGGCTGTTTCGAGGGAGGGGGAATCGGCGGCATAGCGGGCGGCGATGTAGGCCTGAGTCAGAGTCGCAATGGCCCCGGCCTGATCGGGCATGGATTGCGACAGGACCTCGGCGTAGGTGAGCGGCGTTTGTTGGGGGCGGCGAGGCTGGTGGCCGTTGACTTTGGCCCATTCGAGCATGGCGCGATAGGCGCGGCGGATGGTGAGGCGAGGATCAAAAGGATCGCCGTCGAGGGGGAGGTAGGGCGGCGCCGCCCCAGAGTCCTGGCGACGTGAGGCAAAAAGGGATTTAAGTTGCGCCAGCAGCAGTTCGCGGGAGAGGATGTTGTCGCGTGTCTCGTCATCGCCCGCGCCGCCGGAGAGCAAAAATAATCGCCGCGCCGCTTGCCAGAATATCCACAGGATGACGAGGAGGAGGATGACCCAGGCGAGGAGTTGGCCGAAGGAGATGAAGATCGGATTGGCGATGACGAGCTCGGCAAACTCTTGTGCGGTCTGGCCGGAGTCGCCGGGAGGTGGCCGGGGGATGGCGTCAATCAGAATGGCAAGCACTTCCCAGATTTGGAGAGCGAGGTAGAACGCCGGCCACATCAAGAGATAGACAAGGCCGGAGATGATAAGCAGGGCGACGTAGCTGAGGGCGTCTACGGGGGGGCGGACGAGAGCGAGCAGCCATTCGGGGGCGAAGGCAAGGTCAATGATCAGGCCGACGAGGACGATGAGGCCGATGAGGGTGGTGACCGTCCCCAACCAGCGGCGGTTGAGGCCGGGCCAACTGCCAGTCGCTTTTTTCTGCAAGCGTCGGTCTTCTTCGAGACCGGCGAGGGCCAGCGCGCTCAGGCCGACGGCAAAGAAGATGAGCGCCGGGATGATGCCTTCAGCCAGGGTGAGTTGCGGCGAGAGGATGTTGAAGAGGTATAACACGGCGAAGGCCAGGAGTCCGCTGTAGAAGGCGCTGGACAGGCTGTCGTGCGGGATGTCGGTGTTGCCAAGGGTGAGGCCGCGCCACCACAGGAAGCAGGTGACGAGCAGGCCCAGCAGTTGGGGCGAGAGGGCCTGGCCCCAGTTGAGCAACGCGCTCAAATAGTCAGCGTCGGGCCGGCCGAAGGTGAAGGTGTTGAGGCCGAGGATGATGAGGAAACTGACGGCGGCCAGGAGGGCGCGAGTATGGGTGATTGCGTAATCAGTAATGAGTAATTGGCGGGCGAGGAGGGAGGCGGCGAACATGAGGCCGATCATCATGAGCGGCGAGAGGATGAGGGGGCGGTCATTGGCCCCGACTCGCAGGGCCCAGCGCACCCAGGGTTCCACCCAGGCCACCGTGAAGAGGGCGGCGGCGAGGGGCAGGGCGAAGGCTTCGATCCAGTTGAGGCGCTTCATAGTTACTGATTACCGATTACGTCCATCTCCGTCCAACTCTTGGTCACAAAATGCACCGGCAGCTTCGGTGGAAATGAATCGCCGGGCGATTGGCCGACGACGAGGAGGCCGACGGGGTGGCCGCCGGCGCGCAGGGCAAGCAGGGAGGACAGAATGGCGTCGTTGACGACGGCGGACACGGCAATGGCGGCGGCCCCGTAGGGCAGGCCCGGGGCCTCGAGGCGGATCAGCTCTTCAAAGGGCAGGTTGGAAAAATAAAACAACCGGGCCAGCGTTTCCAAGATCCGGGTACGCTGATCGTCCCGGCGCGAGGCCGGGATGCGGGCCCGGCGTTGCGAGCCGCGCACACTGCCGTTGGTGAAGAGGCCTACCGGGTGGCGCGCCTCGAGCGCGGCGTGGGCGAGGGCGGCGGCGGCGACGATGGCCGTTTCAAAGAGGTCGTCAATGATGCCTTCGTAGTGCCGCTCGCGCGACATGTTGTTGAGGAAAAGGATCAGGCCCGGCGAGGCGCTGGGATCGAACACTTTGGTTTGCAGTGCGCCACGTCGGGCGGTGGCTTTCCAATGCACGTGGCGGACGCTGTCGCTGGGTTGATAGTCGCGCACCCCGGCCAGCCGCAAGGGGTCGGCGACGAGACGGCGCTGTGTTTTGGAATCGCCGAAGGGCCGGGCCGCTTGCAAGCCGAGGGCCTCGAGCGAGACCAGCTTGGGGTAGACAAGGAGGGTCTGGCGCTGATCGAGGGTGTCGTAGCGGGTGCGAAAACCGAAGACGTCGCCGGAGGAGAGGATGACCGGGCCGAACTCGAACGCGCCACGCCGGGCGGCGTTGAGGCGATAGCGGCGGCGCACGCGCTCGTACCAGTTGACGCTGAAGAGGTTGGTGAGCAGGCGATAATCAGGTTCGCTGGCGTAATGCAATTCAAAGGACTGCTTGCCCAACTCGAGGGGGAAGCGGTCTTCGGTTTTGAGCCAGGCCAGCGGCAGGGGTTTGGCGTTGACGACTTCCACCCATAGGTCGGTTTCTTCGCCGCAGAAGAGTCGCGTTTGCGAGAAACGGCGGTCGTAGGCCACTCCGGCCAGGCAGTACCGCCCCCACACCGCCGAGGCGATCACCACCAGCCCCAACAGCACGCCCAGCAGAAATAGAGTCGGGTTGCGAAAGGCGAGGCTGAGGAAAAGAATGAGGCCGAGGAAGAGGAGGATGGAGCGGGAGGTCATATTGTCTCCGACCAACTCTCCTCAACCGGCACCGGCACCTTCTCGACCAGTTCCTGCAGAATGTCGGCGACGGCTTTGCCGCGCAGGCGCGATTGACTGGAGGGGATGAGGCGATGGGCCAGTGCGGGGGCGATCATGGTTTGCACGTCGTCGGGTGTCACAAAGGCGCGGCCACGAATGGCGGCTAACACTTGCGCGGTGCGATAGAGGGCGAGCGAGCCGCGGGGGCTGGCCCCAAGCGCCACTGCCGAGTCGTCGCGGGTGGCGCGGGCCAAATTAACGATGTAGGTTTCAATGGCCTCACTCACATGCACACCCCGGCAGGCTTTGCCCATCGCCAGCACTTCTTCACCCGACACTACCGGCTCCAACTCGCTTAACGGATCAGCATCGCGGAAGCGGCGCAGAATTTCGCGCTCTTCATCTGAGTCCGGGTAGCCAATGGCGATGCGGAGTAGGAAACGATCGAGTTGGGCTTCGGGCAGTGGGAAGGTGCCTTCGAGTTCGACCGGGTTTTGGGTGGCAAGCACGAGGAAGGGGCGGGGCAGGGGTCGGGTGACAGCGTCCACTGTGACCTGCCGCTCTTCCATCGCTTCGAGCAAGGCCGATTGAGTGCGCGGCCCGGCGCGGTTGATCTCATCGGCCAGCACGATCTGAGTCAGGATCGGGCCGGGGCGAAATTCAAACTCGCCCGTCTTCTGGTTGAAGACGCTGACGCCGGTGATGTCGGAGGGCAGGAGGTCGGGCGTGAACTGCAAGCGTTGAAAGGAACAGCCGAGCGATTTGGCGAGGGCTTTCGCCAGTGTGGTCTTGCCCAAACCCGGCACATCTTCGAGCAGGGCATGGCCCTGGGTGAGCAAGGCCACGAGCAATAGTTCGATGACTTGCGACTTGCCGACGATGACACGGGCGATATTGTTTTGAATCGTGAGGGCAGTGGCTTGAGCGTCGAGGATGGAGGGCATGGGACGATTCTAACTGCAAAGCAGCAAATTGCTTGCTTCATCAAGCGCCGCCACTTCGGCGTCGGTCAACCGCCAGCCCAGCGCCCCGGCGTTGTCCTGCGCCTGCTTCACATTTTTCGCGCCGGGGATGGGGAGGGCGCCTTTGCACATCAACCAGTTCAGCGCAACTTGCGACGAAGTCCTGCCGCCATGCGCCTGCCCGATCTCTTTAGTCAATCCAATGAGGGGTTGCATCGCCGCCAGCCGTTCGTGGTTGTAGCGTCGGCGACGGGCAAGCGGTGGCGGGTTATCGGGCGTGTACTTGCCGCTCAACAATCCCTTGGCCAATGGGCTGTAAGCAATCAATGTCACGCCCATCTCTTTGCACGCGGCGGATAGCCCTGCGCGTTCCGGCGAGTGTTGGAGCAAACTGTATTCAACTTGATTCGATGCCAATAGCACGCCGCGTTTCGCCAGCATGTCGTGCGCCCGCTTCATTTGCTCGACGCTGTAATTCGACACCCCGACTGCGCGAATGAAGCCGTCGTTTGAGGCGTCAGCCATGGCCTCCATCCACATCTCAATCGCCCCCGGCCCAAACGGCCAGTGCGTTTGATACAGATCGACGCGCGGCACACCCAACCGCTTCAGACTGCCACGCAACGCCCGGCCCAAATCGCCGCGCCGCCAGCGCCAGGGCAGAGGGAAAAATTTGGTCGCGATTACGACCTCGGCCTTCTGTGTCTGGAAAAGCTCACCCAGCTTGCGCTCTGAGGTGTGCGGCCCGTATATCTCTGCAGTATCAATGAAGTTGATTCCAGAGTTTAGAGTGACTTCGAAGGCGCTTCGTAAGTCGGCGTCGCCGTAACCATTGCCATAGCCCCAGAAGAATCGGTCGCCCCACTGCCAGGCGCCAATGCCCAATGGGCTCACACGAATGCCGGTCTTGCCCAGTTCAATCGTATCGCTCATTTCCTTGCTCAAACCTTCCAGTATTTTCCATCGGCGCGGGACATGTATTTGTATTCTATCATTGCCCGGCGCAGGCTGGCCGTGTCAGCGTGGAAGCGGGCCATGATCTCGTTGACCTGTTTCTCGCTGTAGTGCTTGCCATCCTCAAATTCTTTGAGGATGTGCCGCAGGATGACTCCCAGTTTCTTCTGCGAGGCCGGGATTTCTTTGAGCGACCCGTCGCGCCGCAAAAAGTCGCGCACCACTTTACGGTCGAAGGCCGCCACATCCACATTCTCCGCGGTGCGAGGTAGGGTATCCCTTTGAAGCATTCGCTCCGCCATTTCGTGAATGGCATCCAGCCGCAGGGAAAAAAGTTTCGAATGGCCATCCTGCACAATATTCACCAAACCGGCTTCGCTCAGTTTGCTCAGGTGATGCGAGACGGTGGCGGGTTTGACCTTCAGGAGGGTTGCCAGTTGTTCACCAGAGAAGCTTGCCTGCGCCAGCAGTCCGACAATTTTGAGCCGGGTCGCGTCGGCCAGCGCCTTGAAAAAGGTCAGGAGTTCGGGATTGGTATCGGTTGTCATAGTCGGTTACCGTCCTTTTGTAACATTAGATGTTCGTCGAATGTTATTTTAGTCGATTCCGGGCCATTGTCAACAGTCAATGATTTCAACCGGCCATCTAATCCCGATATGGAGGTTCAAATTCCTTTATCCGCGCCAAAAGTTCGTCTTAATCGCTCTGGTATAATCCCTGGGCCATGACCAAACCTAACCTGCCAGCAACACCGCCGCCGCGCCTGTGTCCTGTATGTGGCACGCGCGTCGGCGAATTGGCTACGAAATGTATTGTGTGCGGGGCCGACCTCGGCAAACCGGCCTCTGGCACCCAGCCTCAAGGACGCGCCAAACGTTCCTTGCTTCCGCCGCGTCCTTCATTCATGCGCCCGGCGGATAAACCGATTCCACCCGTTCCGACGGCGCCCACTGGCGAACGCACCGGATCGACTCAGCCCGTGCCCGCCGTCAAAACCGGCGCGCGGGCGAACACCAATGGGGGGGCCGCCACCACCGCCCCACCCGCGAGAGGCGGCGCCACCCGGGGTGGCATCAACGTTCCCCTTCCGGTTGCCATCGCCGTGATCGTTATGTTTTTGTTGATGGGTGGGGTGTTGGTGATGGGCGGGTTGGGATTGATCCCCTCTCTCACCAATCCGCCGACGCCGACGATTACCAGTTCGCCTCAACCCTCGCCGACGTTTACATTGGCGCCGACGGCAACCCCGACTTCCCCCCCCAGCCCCACGCCTCTGCCGCCAGTTGATTACACCGTTGCCGCAGGCGAAACTTGCATCAGCATCGCCGTGCTGGCCAATATCAGTTTGCAGGCTCTGCTCGACGCCAATGGACTCTCGCAGGCTTGCCCGTTGATTGTGGGTCAGAAGCTGACGATCCCGCAACCCACATACACGCCGACTACCCCGCCGACGAACACGCTTGAGCCTGAGGCCCTCACCGAGACCGCTCGCCCGCGCACGACGTACACGGTTGCGGCGAACGATACCCTGTTCAGTATCGCCTCGAATTATCGCGTAGACCTTCAAGCCCTGGCCGAAGAGAATGGCATCCCCGGCCCGGATTATCCGATCACGGTCGGGCAGGTGTTGACGATTCCATTGGATAAACCGGTACCCACAGCGGGGCCGTCACCCACGGCGACTCCGTTGCCGCCTTATCCTGCTCCCGTCCTCCTCAACCCGCCCAACGGGGTTGCCGTCTCGGCGGTGGATCAAACGGTGGTTTTGCAATGGACGGCGGTGGACATTTTGCAGGAAGGCGAGGCCTATTTAGTCAGCGTGGAAGATGTAACCTGTAACTGCGCCAAAGTCAAAAAAGAAGTGACCACCGCGACGCGTTACATCGTGGGTGTGGAGCTGAAACCGGCTGAAGATAAACCACATATCTTCCGCTGGTCGGTGGTTACGGTGCGCCGGACCGGGACCAACGACAAAGGCGAGCCGGTCTACGAAGCGGCCGGGGCCA
>Ga0247727_10013405_pt1 | contig 13833 bp, 15 predicted proteins | sample WisWelCaveWW1625_FD_202498 | JGI IMG/M metagenome (GOLD analysis project Ga0247727, IMG submission 202498) | Biofilm microbial communities from Wishing Well Cave, Virginia, United States - WW16-25 | ecosystem: Environmental > Aquatic > Deep subsurface > Groundwater > Cave microbial mat | place... | reverse complement strand
GGACCTGCACCCCCGCCGGCGACTTGTCAGGATTCTCCGGCCCGCCGGAACAGGCTCCCGCAGGATATCTTCCCTGGTTCCGCATTCGAAACCGTAAAAATGCCGATGCAACGGTCATCTGCGGCCACTGGGCTGCGTTGGGACTGCACATCGAGCCCAACCTGTTAGCCATCGATAGTGGCTGTGTATGGGGAAGGCAGCTGACAGCGATTCGGTTAGATGATCGGCAGATTTTTCAAGTCGATGGCACGAAGATGGACCGTCGCGATTCCGCATAACTGATCTCAGACTCCTGCGACCAGACGGACAAGCGGCACCTTCTCTGGGATCCCATACGACAGCGATTCCTTCACCTCGTCCGGATCGACGTATGTGCCAAACAGGCGATCCCACAGTGTGAAGGTCACCCCTAAATTGGCCGTATAATGAGCAGGGTTATCGCTATGATGAATATGATGGAAACGCGGGGTAACCAGCACCGATTCAAGCCAATTTGACCTCCACGAGACATTCATATGCATCCAATCGTTAAGTACCATATGAGAGGAAAGAATGGCCAACCAGATCCACCAAGGAGACAAATCAAACAATGGGTAGGCGAACATCCAGGGAAGGTTAAAGAGTGTTTGTTGAGGAAGTGAGGCCCGGTAGCCGGCAAGCCAGTACAGTGTGGTGGGCGAGTGATGCCACTTGTGAATGCGCCAGATAGGGCGAAGATGCACGAGACGATGCATCCAATAGGCGCCGAAGTCGCCGACCACATAATAGAGCATGAATCGTATGCCTATGGGTAACGCCAAAATGAAGTCGGGCACATAGGCGCGAATGGCAATCCGATCGCTCAGGAATTGTGCTGCCGGAACCAACACAAAGCCCACGAGGGTGCAGCCAATGAGATCGTAGAGAAGAACCGAGCGGTACGATATTTTCCGAGCCGGTACGATCAATTCGAGTCCGGTGAACGCGAGCACTCTCGCAAGAAACAGCAAGGGGATAAACAAGTTGTGGTCGAGAATGAATACCCGATACTCTCGGTTGAAGAACCACTCGATCCATTCCATAGACTGTACCCGTCGCACCGATCCCGGCTTGAAGGACCCTCCCAGGACCTGCTACCAACAATAAGCCTACTGTATGCAATCTTTCATGAACTGTCTTCGATGGACGAAGTTTTCACGACATCTTGAGTAGGAGTATCTCTTACAGATCAGCAGAAGGCTCCGCGGGAGAAGTCTTGAGCTAGTGGTAGCTCTCGGAATCGCTCGGAAATTTGCCTTTCTCAACTTCTTCCTTGTAGCGTCGAAGGGCCTGCAGCGCATCCTCCTTGAGATGGGCATAGGGTTTGACAAACTTCGGCACGAACTCATCGAAAAGACCGAGAAGGTCATAGAGCACAAGGACCTGGCCATCACAGTGCGGACCGGCACCGATCCCGATGGTGGGAATGGTCAACTGTTCCGTAATGGTCTTGGCCAACTCGGCGGGAATCGCTTCGAGCACGATAGCAAAGGCGCCGGCTGCTTCAAGGGCCTTGGCATCATTCAGCAAAACCAGCGCATGATCTGATTCTTTCCCCTGCACTTTGTAGCCGCCATATCGATGAACAGATTGGGGAGTCATGCCGAGATGCCCCATCACTGGAATACCGATACTGGTCATCGCAGCCACACGATCGACCACAACCGCGCCGCCTTCCAGCTTCACGGCCTGGGCGCCGATTTGAAGAAATCGCCCGGCATTCCGAAGCGCATCCTCTTTACTCGCCTGATAAGACATGAACGGCATATCGCCGATGACGAGCGCTCGTTGGGCAGCCCCAGCCACAAGTTTCGTGTGGTAGAGCATGTCGTCCATCGTCACAGAGAGCGTAGTGGCCTTCCCCTGTACGACCACACCCAGCGAATCCCCGACCAGAATCGCCTCGATGCCGGCCTGTTCGACAATACGTGTATAAAGCGCGTCATAGGCCGTGACAACGATGAGCTTTTTCTTGTCGTGCTTGTAGCGCTGAAACTCTGGGATCGTCATCAACCCACTTCCGCTTTGGTGATAATGTCAGCCAGCCTGTGCGTGGCCTTGATGGCCATAATATGAACCCCGTCGCAGTACGGCCGCACCGCCTTGATCGTCCGCACCGCGATGTCGACCCCCACATCCTCCGCGCGCTCGGGGCCGGCAGCCCTGAGTTCATCGATCATCTCCTGGGGGACTGACACGCCGGGAATATTGGCATTCATGAACTCCGCCATCTTGGCATTCCGTAGGACGAGAATGCCCGCCAGCACTTTGACCTTGAAGGGGCGCACCGCCTTCATGAAGGACGCAAACTGTTCCGGATGGTAAATCGCCTGTGTCTGGAAAAACTGGGCGCCCGCCTTCACCTTCACTTCAAACTTGGCGAGCATGGGACCCAGCGGATCGGCTTCCGGAGTCACTGCAGCCCCAATGGTAAATTGCGTCGCACCGTCTAACTTGTTCCCCATAAGATCCCGCCCGTTGTTGAGTCCCTGCACGAGCTGCATCACTTGGACGGAGTCCAGATCATAAACCGGCTTCGCTTCTTTGTGGTCTCCGACGGTCGGATAGTCCCCGGTGAGGCACAGAATATTGTGGATGCCGAGCATGGAAGCACCCATGAGGTCCGACTGTATCCCAATCCGATTTCGATCACGGCAGGTCATCTGCATCACCGGATCATGGCCGAGTTCGTAGAGGAGTCGACAGACTGGGAGAGACCCGGCCCGCACAACGGCAGCCGTGTTGTCCGTCACGTTGACCCCGTGCACACGCCCCACCAACTGCTTGGCATTCTCTAACACGCCTGAAATGTTGGTGCCTTTGGGGGGATTGTACTCAACCGTGACAGCGAACTGTCCCCGATCGAGCACATTCTTCAACCGTCGAGGTTCTCGACTCATCTTTTAATTTTACTCCTATACTCCCACTCACAGCTGTAGGAGGAATGAGGCGCTCCCCTGCGCGCATCTGACGCCCCTCATCCTTCTACATGATCCTTCCAAGCTCGCTCGTTATCTCTTCGGGGATGGGGACTGATTGATCTTCCACTGCGCGTGGCTTTCTCACCCGCCCACCCACTGGCAGATATTTTTCACCCGCCCTACCCTCCGATTGCTTCGCAATCGATCTCCCGGGACGTGCCATTAACCCAGGCGAGAGCCTTCCAACTCTCTATACCTCCCTTAAGGGGAGTGGCCAAGGCTGCCCTTTACTGCGCGCATCGGACGAGCACCGTTTCATCGTGCGCGTTCTGCGAGCAAGAAGGGTACCTGGCCACTCCCCGCCGACCCTTCTGAGGCCGCGCAATGCGCGAGCACAGGAGCCCCAGCCCCCTCACATCATTCCCGCCATTCGCTTCGCAGATTCCACCGTGTTGTCCAGCAACATCGCAATCGTCATCGGCCCCACACCACCCGGCACAGGACTGATCCAGCCTGCCTTCTGACTGACCGGTTCAAAATCAACATCGCCGACGACTTTCCCGTCGGGGAGCCGGTTCGTTCCTACATCGATCACGACCGCCCCATCGCGCACCATGTCGGACGTCACAAACTTGGCTTTCCCGATCGCGACCAGCAACAGCTCGGCTTCGCGACAGACCGCCGGCAAATCCTTGGTCTTGGAGTGACAAATCGTCACCGTGGCGTGCCGCTGGAGCAACATGAGCGCCAACGGCTTGCCGACGATGTTGCTCCGTCCCAGTACCACAGCGCGCTTCCCTTCGATACTCACGCCGGTGGATTCGATCATCTTGATGACGCCTTTAGGCGTGCAGGCTTCAAACACCGGATGACCCTCAACGAGTCGACCGAAATTGTACGGATGAAACCCGTCTGCGTCCTTGTCGGGCGACACCGCTTCGAGAACGATTTTGCTGTCGATATGCTTTGGGAGCGGCAACTGAACCAATATCCCGTGGATCTTGGGATCGGCATTCTCCTTTTCGATCAAGGCCAACAACTCTACTTGCGTCGTGCTCGCCGGCAATTTGTGGTCGTCGATATAGATGCCCGCCGCATCACAGGCTTTCTGCTTGCTCTTCACATAGAGATGCGAGGCGGGGTCGTCGCCCACCAGGACTGTCGCCAGGCCGGGCTTTATCCCGGTCTTAGCCAAGACCGCCGCGGATTCGGTTGCCAACCGCTCACGTACTTGCAATGCCAATGCTTTGCCGTCGATCAAGCGTGCCGCCACTGATTCCTCCTCCTTGAGAGAAACGGTCAGAAAAAAGCCCCGCACCATAGCAGGGCATTTTCACGCAAGTCAACGACCCGCCAAGCCGTGAGGCGTCAGGCGTGAGGGGTGAAGCGAGGGACCGGGAAATCATGTGGTTAATCCCTGCTGTGCTTACCCTTTACGCCTCACCCCTCACGCCTAATGCCTTACGCCTTACGTCCGTTTCTTGACAGGCTCTTCGCCTGACAGCTACGATGGATTCGTCAACCAGATCAACAGCCATCTATCTTGTGAGCAGAACCTCCCTCGTGATGTCCCTTCTGACACGCGTCATCAGCCATCCAGCGGCCTGGCTTATCTGGCTCCTACCCGTTGTGATCGTCAGCCCGCTCGGCGCCCAGATCACCGTAACGGAACTGCAATCTCCCTATAGCTTCGTGCATGATCCCATCGAGAAGGGCTATTTCATCTCGAGTGTCAACGGCGAGGCGGAGACCGCCGATAACAATGGATTCATCACCAAACTCGATCCCAATGGCAAACTCCTCAATCTGAAATTCATTCAAGGCGGGAAGGGCGACGTCACCCTCCATGCCCCCAAAGGCATGGCCGTGGTGGAACATGTGCTCTACGTGGCCGATCTCGATACCTTACGGGGCTTTGACACAACCACCGGTGAGCCAGTCCTGTCGCTCATCATTCGATCGTCCGCTACCTCACAGTCTGAGCTGCCACAGGCCTCCTTGAGCGACGTGACCTTCGATGGCAAGGGCCACTTGTATTGCTCCGATCAGAAAGCCAACACGATCTACCGCGTCGATCCGGCCGCCCAGACGTTTTCCGTGCTGGTCACAGACCGCGCTCTGGCCGGCCCCTCAGGCCTTGTCGTCCATCCCAAGTCAGGCCAGATCATTGCGGTGAGCTGGGACAAGGGCAAGATTTCCGAGGTCTCGCCGGAAGGCGTGGTGACGGAACTCTTCTCCAACGGATTCTTTTCCAGCCGCTTTCAGAATCTCCGCGGGGTGGATTTCGACCGTTGGGGCAATATGTACGTGTCGGATTTCACGACGGGAAAGGTCTGGCGCATGAGCTGGGACAAGCGGTTTCAAGTCATCGCTGAATTCTTACCCTCGCCGGGAGATCTGAGTATCGACCGTGCAAACAACCTCATTCTTGTACCGTTTGAATTGGCCCATGCAGCCGAGATGAACGGGCTTGAAACACCCAGCGGTGGGAAGCCCAAGCAAGAAAAACGGACGTTGGCGGACTATGGCTTTATCGCCCCACCACCGAAACCGGCGCCGGAAGGGCCCGCAAAAAAATGAGCCACTGCGTTTATTGCACTCATCGGAAAGGCAAGAGGCCTTGCCCAGCCTTGGCGGGGCTGATCTGCAGCCAATGTTGCGGTGAACACCGAATCGTGCGGGTCTCATGCCCGGCCGACTGTGTCTATCTCGAATCCGGAAGCGACTATCAGCAGAAACGGCTTGCGGAACAATTCATGCCGGTGCGCCGCGACTTCTATCGCGAGCTGGAGGAGCTGGGCAGCGAGAAGGCCGTGGCCCTGTTTAACCTCGTCGAAGTAGTCATCTTTAGTTACTTCCAGAAACGCCGCGACGGGCAAGATGCGGAAGTCGTGGCAGCGCTGCAAGCCTTGAGACGAACGCTCAGCCCCCTCCATGTGCCTGCCGCACCGATGCCGGTCTTCGCTGAACATCTGAAGAAGGAGTACGACACGTTCAAGAAGCGGAACCCTCAACAGATCGCCGATATGTCCTCCGCACCGGAGATACTGGACCGTGCGATCGCCTTCGTCTCACGCTTTTCCGGTACGGACTTCCAATCACAACGGTTCCTCAGTGGACTCATCGGCTATGTACGAGCCTACCATCCGGAGATTGCGGAACATCTGACCAAGCAACGTGAACCGGGCCACATTATCTTGCCAGGGCAGCAGTTCATGCCGCCCCCGGCGTCTGAGCCCCATGCCCATGGACCAGGCTGTCACCATCACTGACTGGGAGCCACTCCCGAGGACGGTAGACCAGACATCATGAGCGCAGATAAAGAACGAAAGATCAGAAAAGCACGCCGAGTGGAGTTACGCTGCACCTTGGGATTTTCTTCCGGCGAGGTCGAAGGCGAGGCCACGATCACAAACATTTCGACGGCCGGCTGTCGAGCCGAGTCCGACATCAATATGGCGGAAGGACTCGACGTTCAGGTCATACTTCAGCTTCCCGACCAGTCACCACCAGTGAAAGTCGAACGAGCCTCAGTACGTTGGGTCTCAGGCCGTGCCTTTGGCCTGAACTTCATTCTGTTCTTTCCGTCCGAGCGAGCCCGCCTCCGCACATTCATCGACAAAATCAAATAGCCTTCTCTCTTCTACCCTCCACACTCCACAAGCATCGCGGTGCTACTCAACGATCGTCACCGTTATCTCAATCCTCTCGTTCGGTAAGTCGTGGTCGTTTCTCGGCAGGCTCACAATCCTATCGGCAATGCCGAGACCTTTGGTCACCTCACCGAACGCCGTGTACTTTCTATCCAGGAAAAGGGACGTCTCGACGACAATGAAAAACTGAGACCCCGCAGTGTCAGGCTCGTTCGCTCGCGCCATCGACACAATACCGCGCTTGTGAGAAATGTCGCTGAACTCCGCTTTGAGTAAGACGGGATTGCCCTTTTCATCCTTGGGCCCACCCTGCCCATACGTGTCCTTGTGTAGCGAACTCTTGGTATTGGGATCACCACCCTGGATCATAAAACCTGGGATAACCCGGTGGAAAATCGTCCCATCGTAAAAGCCGGACTTGGCCAGCTTGATGAAGTTTTCAACATGATTCGGGGCCACATCCGGATACAACTTGATATGTATGTCTCCGAACTTAGTCTTGATAATGGCTTTTGGACCAAGGCTTGGCGGAGGAGCAACCGGTTTCACATCGGCTTTCCCTCCACAACCAGTGAGGAGACCGATCCCCAACAGCACTCCGCACAGCATGAGGCTTCTCATGGCAGCAGAGTCACGCGTCATAGCCCACCAACCTTGCATCGTTTACTCGACTACCACGACCGTCATCTCCGCCCGTTCCGTCGGAAGGTCGCGGCTGTTCTTCGGCAAGCCGACAATCTTGTCCGCCGCCTCCATCCCCTTCACCACCTCGCCAAAGACCGTATATTGCCCATCGAGAAAGTTCGAATCTTTGACGACAATGAAGAACTGCGAACCGGCACTGTTGGGATCGTTCGTGCGTGCCATGGAGAGAATCCCTCGTCGGTGAGGAATGTCGTTGAACTCCGCCTTGAGCCGCTGGCTCGGCCCCCCCTGGCCGTAGGTCTCCGGCTTATTCAGATCTTTGGTGTTAGGATCGCCGCCCTGGATCATGAACCCCGGAATCACCCGATGAAAGATCGTGCCGTTATAGAAGCCGGATTTCGCCAACGCGATGAAATTTTCAACATGCTTGGGGGCCTTCTCAGGAAAGAACACGACGTCCATATCGCCAAACTTTGTTTTGATAATGGCCTTGGGACCTTTCGCTCCTTCTGCTTTCCCCGCTGGAGACTTGTCAGCTGCGAAAAGGGCACCTATGCCCAGCAACAGACTCCCAGCGAGCACGAGCGTCACCGCCACCACTTTCAGCATAATTCGTCTCTGCATCACAACCTCCCTGGAATAATAACTGATCCCGTTGCGAGGTCATCCTACCATGGCAACCGAATCATGCCCCTACCTGTCTGAGAGCCTGTTTCGCCGCCTGCTGTTCCGCTTCCTTTTTGCTTCGCCCGGACCCCATGCCCACGACTTCGCCATGAATGGACAGTTCCACCTCGAATAATTTCTGGTGGTCGGGCCCTGTTTCTCGAATGGTCGCATAGCGTGGCAATGTGTCATGCCGCTTTTGACACCACTCCTGAAACTGGGTCTTGTAGTCGCCCGCTCCCGGCTGCTCCTGTTGCGAGGCAATATGCGTGAGTTCCTCTGCGAAAATGTGGCGCGTCACCGTGCGGCTTGCCTCGAATCCTCCGTCAAGATGAATAGCCGCAAGCACCGCTTCCAGCGCATCGGCCAACAACGAGTCTTTCTCACGCCCCTTTGAACGGTCCTCCCCGCGCCCGAGCTTGAGATACTCTCCCAGTCCGAGCCGTCGGGCTACCTGCGCCAACGATGCCTCGCTCACCAACTGTGCTTTCAGCTTCGAGAGGGTCCCCTCTGAGGACTGCGGCAACGCGGAGGCCAGATACTCACTCATCGCAAGCGACAGCACAGCATCGCCGAGAAATTCGAGCCGCTCGTTATGTTGAGGCGAAGCCGTTTTCTGTTCGTTGACGAGAGAGGAGTGAGTCAAGGCTTCCTCGAGCAAGGCAAGTGCCTTGAATCGATAGCCCAACGAGGATTGGAGCGAGTCGACGGAAGAAGCCGAAGTCATAGTGGCGAGTACATCCCTCGCACGGGCCTATTAGGCCTCGGGCTTTCTAACAGGATGCTGAAAAAGCCCGCCAGCTTCGTTCTCGCCACGCTCAGAGGCTCAACGTACCGAAGCGTACGCCTCGCCTTTTCGCTCGCTGCGGCCTTGCCCTTGGCGCGCCGGGGTTGGGCGGGTGAGAAGTCTGGCCTTTTTGAGCATCCTGCGTGGTGTGCTCCTGTTGTCACAGACGTGCGGACCAGTGAAGTTCTGGCGTGCCCACCTAGTTGTTCCGCAGTCGGCTGAAGAGCAGGCAGGCATTGACCCCGCCGAATCCAAAAGAATTCGACAGCGCCACCGTCACCGTAGCCGGTCTGGCCCTGTGTGGAATATAGTCCAGATCGCATGCAGGATCCGGATGATCCAGGTTGATTGTCGGAGGAAGTATTCCGTGGTGAAGCGACAGAACCGTAAACACTGCTTCAATCCCACCGGCTGCCCCGAGTAAGTGGCCGGTCATCGACTTGGTCGAACTCACCGGGATGCGAGAGGCCTGCTCACCGAACACCTGCTTGATGGCCTTGGTCTCAATCGTATCCGCCATCGTCGACGTACCATGCGCGTTGATGTACCCAACCTGGTCCTTGCCGATACCGGCATCCTTGAGCACCAGCTCCATGCACCGGACTGCGCCTTCTCCCTCTTCGGACGGGGCAGTGATATGGTAGGCGTCGCTGTTCATGCCGTAGCCGATCAATTCGGCATAGATCCGAACGCCACGCCGACGGGCATGCTCCAGTTCCTCCAAGACCACGACTCCAGCGCCTTCGCCGAGCACGAACCCGTCACGGTCCTTGTCGAACGGCCGGCTCGCTTTCGTCGGGTCATCGTTGCGAAACGACAAGGCTTTCGACGCCGCAAAGCCTGCAACTCCCAACGGCGTAATGGCAGCTTCCGCTCCGCCCGCGATCATGACATCGGCATCGCCCGCCTGAATCAGCCGGTACGCGTCGCCGATACAGTGATTGCCCGTCGCACAAGCCGTCACCGCACAGGAATTCGGCCCCTTGGCGCCCAGCCTGATCGCCACCTGCCCGGAAGCCAGGTTGATGATAGTCATCGGTATGAAAAATGGCGAGACACGCCCAGGACCTTTTTCCTGCAGAATCTTGTGGTAGTGCTCGATTGACCCAAGCCCCCCGATGCCCGATCCGATATACACACCGACTTTCGTAGCCTCTTCCGGCACCACGGTAAAACTCGCATCATCCACCGCCAGCTGGGCAGCGCCCATGGCATAATGGATGAACGTATCCATCTTTTTGATTTCTTTTTTCTCGATGAACTCGGCTGGATCGAAGTCTTTCACTTCACCGGCGATTTGGGCATCATACGCCGCAGGATCGAATTTCGTAATTCGGCCGATGCCGGATTCACCGGCACAGATAGCCTTCCAGGTCTTTTCGACACCCGTTCCCAGAGGCGTGATCAGCCCCAGACCGGTCACCACAATCCGCCTGGTCGAACGAGGACTCATCACGTCCTACGACCGCTAGGCCTTTTCCTTAATGTAGTCCAGCGCTTTCCCGACCGTCAGAATTTTCTCCGCGTCTTCGTCGGGGATCTCGATGCCGAATTCTTCTTCGAGGGCCATCACCAGCTCAACTGTATCAAGCGAGTCGGCGCCGAGATCCTCTACGAAGCTGGCTTCGGGCGTGACCTCATCCTCTTCGACTCCGAGTTGCTCACCGATAATTTTTTTTACCCGTTCATCCACAGTATTCATTGATTTTCCCGCCTCCTTCCCCATCCTAGACCCTCCTTGTCGCTGCGAACCTGCCGCCGCAGCATCGTACAATATTCTGTCCCCACAGTCGTCAGGACATCAACATCCCACCGTTCACGTGCAACACGTGCCCGGTGATGTAAGCGGCCTCGTCCGACACGAGAAAACGCACCGCCGCCGCAATATCGGCTGCGGTGCCCAACCGTCCCAATGGGATTTGCTTCTGAAGCGTATCTTTTACCTCCGCCGATAATCCCTGTGTCATGGCAGTATCAATAAATCCAGGCGCGACCGCGTTCACCGTGACTGAGCGGCTTGCATATTCCCGTGCCACCGTCTTCGTCAACCCGATCACCGCCGCCTTCGATGCCGCGTAATTGGCCTGGCCCACATTACCCATCACTCCGACGATCGACGCGATGTTGACAATGCGACCATAGCGCTGCTTGGTCATAGAGAGCAAGACCGCCTTCGTACAGTTGAACGTCCCGTTCAAATTGACTTGTAACACTAGGTTCCAATCTTCCTCCTTCATCCGCAACAACAGCCCGTCACGCGTAATCCCGGCATTGTTCACCAGAATATCGACCTTCCCCCATTCCTTGAGCACCTGGTCGGCCATCGCTTTGGCGTCAGTGGCGTCTGCCACATTGACTTTGATATTTAAAGCCTTGCGCCCCAGTTGCTCCACGGCCGCAACCGTGTCCTTCGACCGGCTCGGATCAAGATCGGCGACCACAATATCAGCCCCGGCTTGAGCCAATGACTCGGCTATCGCCCTGCCGATCCCTTGTGCCGCCCCTGTGACAATCGCAACCTTACCATGGAGTGACATCCGCTCGCTCCTCACATCCCTTCACGCACTGAACGCAGCGCGGGTCGCCTCGAACGAATGAGGATCATTGACATTCAGAGTTACCGCGTCCGGCAGAATCCGGTTGATCAAGCCGCTCAACACCGTTCCCGGCCCAACCTCGACGAACGTCGTCACACCCATCGCGGCCATGACCTTCACCGAATCTTCCCAGAGCACCGACGAAGGAAGTTGTCGTACCAGCGACGACTGGATGTCACTGGCCTTGGTGATCGCCCTGGCCTCGGCATTGTTAATCAATGGCATCTTGAGATCGGACCATGTGATCGCCGCCAAGTCTCCGGCAAGCCGATCGGCCGCCTTCTGCATCAGGGGGGTATGCACCGGCACACTCACTGGAAGGGGAATCGCCTTCTTACATCCTTTGGCTTTTGCCAGTTCAATGGCCCATTCCACGGCAGCCTTTTCCCCGGCAATGACAACCTGACCAGGCGAATTGAAATTCGCCGCGGCCACAACTCCCACAGATAAGGCCTCTCGGCACACCTCTCTCACCATGTCTGCCCTGAGGCCAAGAAGCGCGGCGACAAGCCCAGTCCCAGACGGCACCGCTTCGGCCATATAGCGACCTCGCTTCTGCACGATCGCCACCGCTTCACGATAGGTCATTCCACCGGCGGCGACAAGGGCCGAGTATTCACCCAGGCTATGACCGGCCACCGCGATCGGTGTGATGCCCAACGGCTCGAACGCATGGAGCGCGGCGATGCTGCTCACCAATAATGCCGGCTGAGTATATTCCGTAAGATTCAATTGTTCCGCTGGTCCCTCAAAACACAGCGTGGCAATGTCATATTTCAGTACCGACGATGCTTCTTCGTAGAGACTCCTGATGTTCGGAAGAGCCTCCACCAACGCTCTTCCCATCCCGACTGACTGAGACCCCTGGCCTGGGAAGACTAGCCCAATACTGGATGACCTTATTGATTGGAGAATCGCCATACTCCGGAGTGACTACACGAGGCTACTGGTTACTCTCATCATCGTATTATTCGAAGCTGGAGAGGACGTACCGCGCCGTCTTCGTGGGGTTAGATATCGTCGAATTTCCTTTGAATGTCAACGGGAAAAGTTGTTCAGCGGAAAGGCGAGTGGCGCAAGGCTAGAAGCCGGTTCCAATTCGCCATATCACCATCGAATGAGAGCCGATGCCCACGTCAATCCGGCGCCAAAGGCCCCTAACATGACCAGGCCCCCTTCTTTGATTCGCCCCTGTTGCACGGCTTCATCCAAGGCAATGGGAATTGAGGCCGCTGACGTATTCCCATATCGATCGAGATTCAGCATCACTTTCTGTTGCGGGAGCCCGAGACGCTCGGCCACTACCTTGAGAATACGCACATTCGCTTGGTGCGGCACATAGAGATCGAGATCCTCAACACAGAGATGATTCGCAGCCAAGGTTTCCCGCGCGACTTCTTCCAAGGTCCGAACTGCCACCTTGAAGGTCTCGTTCCCCTTCATCTTGATGTACTGCATCCGCTCCGCCACGACCTTTTCAGAGGGCGGCATACGTGATCCTCCCCCTGGCACGGCAATCAAATCGCAGAGGGCGCCATCGGAACGAAGATGCGTAGACAGGATGCCGCTGTCGTTCTCACTGGCGCTGATAACTGCCGCTCCAGCCCCATCGCCGAACAAAATACAGGTGTTGCGGTCGGTCCAGTCGGTAATCGCCGACATCACTTCCGACCCGATGATCAACACATGGCGCATGCCGGTTTTCACATAGGCATCCGCCACCGATAACGCATAGACGAACCCGCAACAGGCGGCCGATAAATCACAAGCCGCCGCACGCGTCGCCCCCAGTTGATGTTGAATCAGACAGGCGGTGGCAGGAATCGGATAATCACCGGTGCAGGTGGCCAACAGAATCATGTCAAGATCGGCCGCACTCACCCCAGCGGCCGTCAGCGCCCGTTCCGCCGCCTTTACTGCCAGATCAGAACAGGCTTCACCGGGACCGGCCACATGTCGTTCGCAGATACCGGTCCGTTCGACAATCCATTCGTCCGAGGTGGCCACCATCCGTTCGAGATCGGCATTGGTCAGCACCTTGGCCGGCACATACGACCCGGTCCCTGCAATGCGGGCCCTCATGCCGGCGCGTCCTCAGTGGGCTTGGCTTGTGAAAGGCTTTCTTCAATAGCGCGTTGAATCAGCTCATCGACGCGACTCTCTGCCAACCCCTTCGCCCGGCGGATGGCATTCTTGATCGCCTTGGCGGACGAACGGCCATGGCAGATCATGGTAGTGCCATTGACGCCCAGGAGCGGCGCCCCGCCGAATTCCGCGTAATCGATTCTCTTCTTTAAGTTCAGCAGCGGCTTGGCAATGAGCGGATAGGCTAAGCGGCCGAAGAAGGATCCGGAGATTTCCTTGAACAACAACTTCTTGATCGTATCAGCCACTCCCTCCGAAATCTTCAGCGCGACATTCCCGATAAAACCATCGCACACCACCACATCAGCGCTCCCGCTGTACACATCGCGGCCCTCGATATTGCCGATGAAGTTGAGCGGACTGGCTTTGAGGAGTTTGAACGCCTCCTTCGTGACCTCATT
>Ga0247727_10013404_pt1 | contig 13833 bp, 17 predicted proteins | sample WisWelCaveWW1625_FD_202498 | JGI IMG/M metagenome (GOLD analysis project Ga0247727, IMG submission 202498) | Biofilm microbial communities from Wishing Well Cave, Virginia, United States - WW16-25 | ecosystem: Environmental > Aquatic > Deep subsurface > Groundwater > Cave microbial mat | place... | reverse complement strand
GCAAACAGAGAAGGCAATGATTGGGAAATTCTCTTTAGCTTTTTAATCTCTGTTTACTCTGTTTTCTCCGTGTTAAAAAATCTTTGCTTTTTTTGCACACATTTTACTTGTTAGAGACTAGTTTGCTTGTATTAGGTTTGATTGCTGGTATATTTGGTGTATTGGCATATTTTGTGACACCCAAAGATAAAGACAGGGAGAAATAAAATGGAACTGAATTTTTTGGTATTGTTTGCGCCAATGCTAATTATAGGTATAGTTTTCGCTATAATTTTTGCAATAAGAGATCGAAAAGAGGCGCAACAAAAGTAGCCTGCACGCAAAGCGGAGGAGGAGAGTTTGAACTTGGCGCGATTCGCGGCACATCTCCGCGAAAACAAGTTGGCCTACATTTATATCCTGCCTTCTTTTCTCGTGTTGGGATTTGTGGTCATCTACCCGTTCGTCTACAGCGTGGTGATCTCCTTTTCCAACATGAGCCTGGGTCATTTTCGCGATTGGAAGCTGACCGGGTTTGAGCAGTATCTGCGCGTCTTTCGCGAAAAAGTTTTCAACCTCACGCCGATCCAGTGGCTGTCCGATCCGCTTGGCGCTTTTGCCGCCGCCACCATCACCAACATCTGGCTCGGCTCTCCCTTCATGATGGTCATCGCGCTCGGCGGCCTGCAATCGATTCCCAAGGAGCTTTACGAAGCCGCCGAAGTCGACGGCGCCAAACCCTGGCGGCAATTCTGGAAGATCACCGCGCTGTTCAGTTTCATGTCGGCATGGAGCGAGTATTTGGTTGCGGGGTTATTCTGATCGACAAAAGGCTCTACACGCTGCCGCTCGGACTCAAGCAGTTTCAATCCAATTTTGACACGGAATGGGGATTGTACGCCGCCGGCGCCGTCATCGTCTGCATTCCGGTCGTGGCGCTTTTTCTTTTTCTCAGCCGCTGGCTTATTTCGGGATTGACTCTTGGCAGCGTTAAAGGATGATTGGCGAAAGCTAGTCGCGCGCCGGCGCGCGTTGCTGCTTTTCATGGCGATGCTGGCGGCGCTGACTGTAGTGATGATGTTTGATGACGTGATCTTTTATTTGCTCTTCGAACATCTCTGGGGGCGGCCCGTCGGTTGGCTCAATCGACTAATTGTTGGCATTCTCCTTACTCTATTCAATCTCTGGCTGGCGTTGCTGCTGATCAAAGCATTAAAAGAAAAACCGCAAACCGGCGCGGAAGGCATGATTGGAAAACGAGGCGTCGTCACGCGAGTGGCTGCGCCTGAGGTTTGGGTGAAAGTGCATGGCGAGCTTTGGCGCGCGCAAGCAAAAGAGACTTTGAAGGTGGGCGAAAAAATTATCGTTCAAAAAATCACCGGCTTGCTGTTGAGCGTCGAACGCCTTGAGGAGACAATTTCAAACGGAGAACATTCATGATCGTGTTGGAGTATCTTTTGGGGATACTCTTCCTGGGATTTTGCTACTTTGTGGCGATTCGGCTGAAGTGGCTTTATGAAAAGACCGCAGGCCATCCGTTTTGGCAGAAGCCGAATGCAAAATATTTTCATATTGCTGCCGGCGTTCTTTTTTTTGCCGGCTCGGCGGCGCTTTTGCTGAAATTTCATCCGGCTTATTTGCTGGCTCTTTTGCTCGGCGAGTACCTGCTGATCGCCATACCGGCGGTGAAAGTGAATGAGCGCGGCATCATGACGAACGCGTTTCTGGCGCGCTGGCCGGATATTTTGCAGGCCAGACAAATCAAAGCAACCGGTGAATTCGTTATTTTAACCAAACAAAACTGGCAAAGAATACGCCTGAAAGTGCCGGCGGATAAACAAGCCGCGTTTCGAAAAATGTTGGCGGCGAAAGGCATTCAGATCGTCGATGAGGAAGTCGGAAAAACCGTCACGCCAGATCAAATTGTTTCTCCAACCGAGAATGAAAATAAATTGCGCAATGCGCAGGAAGGTGTTGTAGCAGAGAACCTCGCCTAAACGAATCGCCATGTCCGATATTTTTCATGAACTCGTTTTTCACTTCGTTTTTGCTACGAAAGAGCGAGCCGCCATCATCACCCCGCCGCTTCAGCGCCTTTTATTCAATCATCTTCGGCAAGTCTGCGCCGAGCTGCGCTGTGAGTTACACGAAATCGGCGGGACGGAAGATCATCTTCATATCCTTCTGAGTTTGCAGCCCTCCCATCGTCTCGACATCGTTGCCGATACCTTGAAAGCCTCTGCCGCCGGGATGGTCAACAAATTGTCGCTCAATACAACGTTGGAGTGGGAAGAAGGTTACGGCGTGCTCTCGCTGCGCAACAAAGATCTTGACGTTGTTTCCGAGTATATTCGCACACAAAAAGAGCGGCATCAGAAAGGCGATTTGATCGGCAAGATGGAGCGGACGAAGTAGCTGATCAATCCTTCAGCCAATCTTCAACCTTTATGCCGCGCAGTTTGGCCAGGCGAGAAACCGCCTCGCCGATTTTATTGTTCGGCGTCGAAGCGCCGGCCGTAAGCCCGAGCTTCACAGCGCCGGTCGGGAGCCAATCGCGGGTTTCAATCTCTTCGTGGCTGCCGTAAGGTTTATGGCGAATCAATTCCGCATTGATCAAACAGCGGGGATCGTCAAGGTGATACGCTGTGGTATATTTTCCAGCCAGCGCGGCGAGATGGTTGGTGTTGCTGCTGTTGTAGCCGCCGATCACCAGCATGAGGTCGAGCTTTTGCGCCGTCACCAATTTCATCACCGCGTCCTGCCGGTCTTGCGTCGCGCTGCAAATCGTGTCAAAATTGCGAAAGTGTTTGTCAATCTCGGCGGCGCCATATTTTTCGGCCATCGCCTTTTTCAAACGTTCCGCAATGGCCAGCGACTCGCTGCTCAGCATCGTCGTTTGATTGGCGACGCCGATTTTTTGCAGATGCAAGTCCGGCATGAAGCCGGGCGAAACGGATTGGGCAAAAAGTTTTAAAAATTCATCGCGCCCCAATTTGCCGAGAATGAAGTCGCAAACCTGTTCGGTTTCTTCCATGTTGCGGACGACGAGATAATGGCCGCCGGGATATTTTGTCGCCTGGCTCGCAGTGGCCCGTGTCTCTTCGTGGTAGTATTTGCCGTGAATCACCGACGTGAAGCCGTCGCGGGCGTACTGCTCGACTCTTTTCCAGACATTCAGCACCGAGCCGCACGTCGTATCGACCAGAATGCAGCCAAGGGCTTGCAGTTGTTTGAACTCCGCCATGGTCACACCGAACGCGGGAAGAATGACCACGTCGGCTGGTGTGAGATCTTCGACGCCGACCTCGTTCTTGTACTGGCCGCTGAGAAAACCGATCTCCATTTCCAGCATCCGGCGGTTGACGTGCGGATTGTGAATGATCTCGCCGGTCAAAAAAATTTGCCGCTCGGGAAATTTGGCGCGGGCTTGATAGGCATATTCGACGGCGCGATCGACGCCGTAACAAAAGCCGAACTCTTGCGCGAGATGGATTTCCATATCGCCAAGACACAGCCTGAAATCGTGCGCGCGCAGATAATCGACGATGTGGCTGTGATAATCCCGTTCTAAAAGATCCTGGGCGACGGCTTTAAGTCCCAAGCCTTTTTGGAAATATTGTGTGGATGGGGCTTGTTGCGTGAGAAGTGTTGTGTTCAAAGTTGTTGGGTCCTCTATGTTGTCAGCTTTCTCTTATGCCTCAATTGCAGCATACTCAGTATACTTTCTGAATTTTGGATAACGGAATCCCAACACGATATCTTCTTTGGGTATTCCGGCTTCGACGAGCTCGTCGGCGATGCCATCGCTGGTGCCATCGTGCTGAATCCAGACTTTGCCGCCTTTGATGTCAATATGAATGACACTGCCGTGGATGCGTTTTTTGTTATGCCAGCCGACGTGAACCACTTCGTAGTGATCTTTTTCGTTATCGAAGATGGTTTCTGTTTCGATGTCTCCGTGCGAAGGCTTATATTTCGCATATTCATTGAGAATATTCTTGATGATGGTGCGGTATTTTTCTAATTGGTCCATTTTAAGATTCTCTTTTTATGAAATCTGCATCAATCCCAAGCTGATTTTAATGGCTTCTTCCACTTTTTTCATCATCGCCGAATTCAATTCACCAATGCAAACCTTCACGGTCGGATTCATTCCAACTCCTGTAAATCAAGCTGTCGGTCAACCTCGGCATCCGCAAATTTAAATTCCTCGGCAATTGCTGCGTCACGATTGGCATTGATCAAATAGCCTTCACGCAAAAGTTCGGACAAATTTACTTTCTTGTAAAAACAGTTATAATTTTAACAAAATTATCGGATAGCCGACGGAAACTTTATGTAATCCAATATTCCAATAAACCAAAATTAAGATACAAAACCAATTCCCGAATTTCAATCGAAATCTTTACTCCGCCAATTCCATGACCCAAACCGCGCGGCTATTTCGTTCATCGTAAGCGAGGCGTTTGCCGTCGGGCGACCACGTGCAGTTCATTTCAAAGAGGGCTTGCGAATTGGTGAGATTGGTTTTGCCGGAGCCGTCGGCGCGAATCACGTAAAGATCGGCGCCGAGCAGGCGGTGGCCGTCATCCGAAGAAATCATAAAGGCAATTTTGCTGCCGTCCGGCGACCATTGCGGCCGTTCGCCGCGTCCCAAATCAAGCAAGGCGCTGCCATCACTCTTGCAAACGTAAAGACGGCCATTCAACGACTCAAAAACAATTTTGCCGCCGTCGGGCGACAGCGCCGCGTTCACCACCTCGCCTTGGACGGGTTGGAGCAGTTGTTGCGTCTTTGCGCCGGCGGGAAGCAGAATCAGACCCTGCTCGTTGGCGAAGACAAGTGCACGCGTGGAGGTCTCCCGCGGCTTCCCGATGGCATGATCTGCCACTTGAAAAAATTCCAAGCCGCGATTGGAAAAGAGCGCAACCTGTTGGCTGCCATCCGTCCATTGCGGCAGGCCGGGCATCAAGGTGCGAAAGTCTGAAAGCAAAAATTCGCGCTTGGTTGTCGCCTCATAAACTTTAATCGCGTTGTAGCGCCGCCGGTTTTCGTATTTCGCCGCGCGCCCGACCAACATTTTTCCATCCGGCGACCACTTCATTTTATAACCGACGGCAAGATCAGCAGTAAGCTGTTTTAATCCCGCGCCATCAGGTTTCACCAGCCAGATGCCGTTATAGCCGCTGCTCGTGAGCGCGATCCAGTCGCCGGCGGCCGACCATACGGGCTGCATAAATTCACGGCCCGACGGCGTCAAGCGTTTCGGCTTGGCCGCTACGCGAATTTGCGCCCGGCTAATTTCGATCCGGCTCAGTAGCAGCACAATGATAACACCAAAAACTTTTAGCAATCTCATGGCCTCACCTTTGGTCTGAAAACTGTCGTAATTTTTATCGCGCTAAAACGAGCTTGCGCGTGGCCAAAAAATTTCCACTGCGCATCTTGATAAAATAAATTCCCGAGGCAACTGCGACAGCCCTTTCGTCCAATCCATCCCACAGCACATGATGTTCTCCGGTTTCGACAATGCCATCCGTCAACTTGCGCACCAAACGCCCCAAGGGCTCAACGATGGCGATTTGCACTCGCGCTTGGTGTGGCACAAAATAGCGAATTACGGTTTTCGGATTAAATGGATTAGGAAAGTTTTGCTCCAGCCGAAATTTCACAGGCACATCAGACGGCTGTTCATCAACGGCGGTGATCACAGGAATCAGACGCGCATCACCATAACTAAAATCATGGGCTGTCACTTTAACCAGGCGCGAAAGATCCAGAAATCCCGCCGCGTTTATGGAGACCGTATAATCACCCGGGATTAGCCCGTCAAAAACATACAGGCCGTTTTTCCAGTTGTCGGTTTTGTAAATGCGATTGCCGGGATTGAGCGTCACGGTTACTCCATTCAGCAACGCGCCGATTTCGCCGTCGCTCACAATGCCGATGAGGGCGCCGGTCGGCATCGTCTCGGCTTTGAAATAATCGAAAAAACTCATGGCCAGGGCGCGGGCCTCCATGCGCAGAAAATCGTTGTTGCGCATTTTGGCCTCTTCGAGGCGATTGTCATGAAAGGTGGCTTCGGAAAGCTCGCCGGGCATTTGCAGGTCATTCAATACGCCGAGATTAAAACCGCCGCTGCAGCCGCCGTAAAACGTCCAATCCAGACGCGAGGTGAAATACTCGGTGCGGCATCCTTCCCAAATGCGCCTGGCCATGATGTTGCTCATCACGTCGGCTTGCCCCGGCCAATCCGGCTGACCGGTGCCGGAAGCGCTGCCGTTCGGACAATGCTGGCCGGGATTGCGCCGCTCTTCCAACAACATCAAAGTATAACGCGCCGTGCTATTGCTGGCGCCCGTGGCATTGTGATGGACGGAATGAAACCACGTCACGCCGAAATTGTTGGCGATTTGCTCGCGTGCGCTCAAGCTGATGTCGGTGGTGTTGTTGAGGTGCGTGAGCAAAACCGTATCCACTTTCGCCGCTTTCAAATACTCTTTCAGAAAACCGGTGACGCGGAAATTGATGTCGGCTTCGCGCAATCCGGTTGGACCGGCATTCACATTGCCCGGCCCGTGACCGGGATCGATGCAGATGCTCACACCGGAAAGGTCTTGGGAAAAAGCCAAAGTGGGGAAAAGCAAAATAAAGAAAACCCGCAGTCGTCGCCAAGAAACGCTTGCCATAATGAAATTTTAAATTTATTTGTGATACGGTTCTCCGCGCAAGATCGTCAACGCGCGATAAAGTTGTTCGAGCAAAACCACCCGCGCCAACTCATGCGGCAAGGTCATCGCCGAAAGCGAGAGCCGCAGATTGGCTTTTGCGATGATTGTGCGATCTAACCCCACCGGGCCGCCAATCACGAAATCCATTTTGCGAATGCCGGTGGCGATTAGTTTTTGTAATACTTCTGCCAATTGCTCGCTGCTGAATGGCTTGCCTTGCCGGTCCAGCGCAACGAGATAATTTCCCGATTCGAGCGCTTGCGCAATGATTTTTCCTTCTTCGGCCAGCGCCGCGCTATCCGGCAAGCCTTTGCCAACGATATCGCGGATTTCAACGAGATCAAGTTTGGCGTAATGTTGGAGGCGGTGACCATATTTGGCCACTGCCGGCGCCCAAATTGAGCCGCGCAATTTACCGACGGCGATAAGTCGAACGTGCAAAGGAAAAAGCGGCATCATTCACATTGAGTAAGCGGATTGAACGGATTTAACTGCAGGAAACTTCCTCGAGCCGGGCAAAAAAGTTCGGAAATGAAATATCAACACATTCCGCGCCGCGTATCGCCGTCGGTGAATCAGCTAAAAGCCCGGCAATGGCGAACGCCATGGCAATGCGATGATCGCCGAACGATTCGACCTCGGCGCCGCGCAATTTCGTCGGGCCGCTGATCACGAGGCCATCAGGCAATTCTTCAATTGCCGCGCCCATCGCGCGGAGATTTTTTGCCAGCGCCGCGAGGCGATCGCTCTCTTTAACCCGCAACTCCTGCGCTTCGCGAATGTGCGTTTCCCCCTCGGCTTGCGTGGCCATAACGGCGAGAATGGGAATTTCATCGATGAGCAAAGGAATGCGGCTGCCGGAAACTTTTGTGCTTTGCAATGGTCGATAGCGAACCATCAAATCTGCTATTGGTTCATAAAACGCGTTTCGCAAATTCATGATGTTCACCTCTCCGCCCATTTCGCGTGCGACGTCGAGTAACGCCGTACGCGTGGGATTGAGGCCGACATTTTCAATCAACAATTCGCTTTTTGGCAAAAGCAGCGCCGCCGCAATAAAAAAAGCCGCCGAAGAAAAATCGCCTGGAATCTCAATCTCGCAACCATGCAATGTCCCGCCGTGAATTCGAATCTCATGACTGCTCACTGAATCCTGATGGCTGGATACTGATATACTCGCATCCATTCGCTGCAGCAATCTCTCGCTGTGATCGCGTGTTGGAATCGTCTCTTCAATCACAGTTTCACCTTCTGCTCCCAACCCCGCAAACAGCACGCAGCTTTTCACCTGCGCCGAAGCCACCGGAAGCCGATAATGGATGCCATGTAGTTTTCCGCCGTGAATCGTGATTGGCGCACAACCGTTTTCTTGCGCCGTGATTTTCGCGCCCATTTGCGTGAGCGGTTCGATGATCCGCCGCATCGGGCGCCGTTGCAATGAAGCATCGCCGGTGATGGTGGCGCTGAATGATTGTGTGGCAAGAAGGCCGGCGAGCAGGCGCATCGTCGTGCCGGAATTGCCGGCATCAAGCATCTTTTCCGATTTCTGCAAACCCAAGCGTCCGCAGCCCTTCACACGAATTTCGCCGTTTTTTTCTTTAATGATGACGCCGAACTGCTGCAAGCAACGTTTTGTGCTGTTCACGTCTTCTCCCGGCGCCAAGCCGCGAATAACAGTTTCGCCTTCGGCCATCGCCCCGAGCATCAACGCGCGGTGGGAGATGGATTTGTCGCCGGGGAGGGAAATACGACCGTGAAAAATCTGCGTGGGAAGGATTTGAAGGTTCATGCGATCAGCAAAACTTACTTTATTTTCTTCGTCTCAACTTTTGATAGGCCTTGTCATGTTTGTCAATAAAACAAACTGTGACGGTTTGCTTGAGACGATCGAGGAGATAAAGGATACGATAGCCGCCAATTGGAACCCCCAATTTACTGAGGCGTTTTTTAACCTCGGCAGAAGCTATGGTTTTGCCGCGAGGCGAACGGCGAAGCCGCGATGTCACGGATGGTTTCAATTCATAATCGCTATAATGGCAACGGAAACCTTGAGCATCAATAAATGAAGCGTTTAACTCACTAGGCAGCTTATCCGGATGGCTTTCCACGAACCGGCTATAGGCATATTCGTTGAAGAATACCTTATGACCCGATTCGTCAAGATAATAGCTTGGGCGCTGTTCTTGCCGGACTATTTCTCTTAGAATTTCCTCAAAGGTTTCGCGAATCAGGTTTTTAAGATCATTGGTATTAAGCTGGCTAACCGGCTTGTTCAAAGCTGAAGCAGCGATTTTAGCCATATTCCATTCCTGTAAAGTTAAATGAAAAACTTTGACAAGACAATTCAAATTAGCAAATTTATATTCAACTATCAAGTGTCGTTGATGGGCTCTGCTTTCTGCGCTTCAATCGAAAAGTATAAGCGATGCAAATCATTGCTGAAGCGATACCATCCGGCGCCTTTTTCAGAGGCAGAAATCAGCACGCCCAGCTCGCGCATGCGATGAAGAAAATTGTCCAGGACTTTGACTTCGTCGCCGCGAAGATTTTGGACAATATCCTGCCGTTTGAAACCTGTGGGATCGGATTGTTGCGCCAATTGCCGCAGGATGCTCCGATAGCGCTGGCTGCGGATGGCATCAAAAACCTGGGTTTCAAGATATTTCCGGCCAACGATTTCTGCGGCTTGCGCGACGCCGTTGGTGGCGTCGTCGCGTGAAATTTTTTGGTCGCTGTCGATTTTAAAAATGGCATCGCCAATCTCGTGCATGAGCACCGGAAATCCACCGGAAAATTGATATAAAAGAGGATAAGTATCGGGCTGAACCAGCGCGCCGACTGAAGTGAAAGCCCGTTCGTAGAATTGCCGCGTTTCAGCTTCATTCAATGGCAAAATGTCAATGAGATCGAAAACCCGATCAAGCGACGGCTGATTTTGAACAAACTGCACGCGGCGTTCCGGCAACCCAACGAGGGCGAGCAAAAGAGGAAACGGCCGGCCGGAGGTGGCAATTGAATCAACCAGGCTTTTGAGCCAATTGGCAAACGCTGCTTCCGGCGCCAATCCGTTGAGATCATCGAGAATCAGAAAGAGCCCTTTTGCTTCATTGCCGGCTTCTTGCAAAATTTTATGCAGCGCCGGCGCGAAATTCGATGCCAACTGATTGAGCTCTTTTTCATCGGCGCGAAACCGTATCGTCAACCCGAACAAATCGGCTTCTTCAATATGCCGCCCGAAAAGTGCTTTGATCTTTCCAAACCAGGACCGATCACGGGTTTCAGCGAGCAACGCCTCAAAAGTTCTGCGAACCATTTCCTCCAGCGTTTGTGCGCCACCCAAAAAAACGTGAACGCCGAGCATGCCATCTTTGGCAAGTATTTGACGGGCGACGCGGCAAAACGAGCTTTTACCGATGCCGCGCGCCCCGCTGACAAAAACACGCTCAATTCGTCCGGCTACCGCGGCTCTACCTTTTTGCGTTAGGGTTTGTAATTCCGCCTGCCTTCCCATGAAAAACTCAATGGGAACCGGGATGCCCGGCGTAAATGGAGAATAGTCTTTCGTCATGACTGCCGACTCTTTGGTTTACGACAGATGGATATTTAAACCAATATAACAACTTTATCTCAAAAGCGCAAGCAAGGGGCGAGAGCAAATGGCAAGCGGCAAAATCAGCGAAGGGACGCCATAAGCTGGCGAAGCCTGTTCGCTTGCTCGAAACTGGGCTCAAGATCATCGTTATCAAGATCGCGCGTTAAGTTTTGGAGAGCAACAATAAATTCCTGCAAGCTTCGCCGGACATTCGCGCCATTGCCGGCCAAAATATCTTTCCAAATTTCAAACGGGCTCGCGGCGAGGCGCGTCATGTCGCGAAAACCGCCCCCAGCCAATTGCAAACTCGGTTCAAGTTGTGCGTTCTCACGTGCGATAAAATTCATCAGGGCTACAGCCAGCAGTTGCGGTAAATGACTGATATCGGCAACGATGCGATCATGCGTTGCAGGATCAAGCGTGATAACACGCGCGCCGAGGGCTTGCAGCAGGCGGGTGAATGAATCCAATAAATGCGCCGGGAAATTCGACGAGGGCGTGAGCACATACGCAGCGTTTTCAAACAGACGGGCATCAGCATTTTCCCAACCGCCTTTTTCGCGACCAGCCATCGGATGGCCGCCGATAAAATAACGCTCGCCGGTGAAATGTTTCTGCGCGTGCTCGACAATGAGACTTTTCGTGCTTCCCACATCCGTCACCAGCGCGCCGGGGCGAATCGCCTTGGCAACCTCGGGCAGGAGATGCAAAATTACGTTGATCGGTGCGGCAAGAAAAACGAGATCGGCGTCGCGCAAGGCGTGCGCCAAATTCTCCGGCAAAAATGATTCGTCGAGATAGTCGCGCGCCGAGCTGATCACGTCTTGGAAGTCGACGCCGATGAGCTTGCATTCCGGCTGCGCTTGGCGAATGCTTTTGACCAACGACCCGCCGATCAAGCCCAGCCCGACGACGGTAATGCGTTGAAAAGGAGCGCTCATGATGAGAGTGAATTTTCTGCTTGTGAATTCAAGCAACGAGCAACCAGCATCCAGCCACTTACAACCTTCTCCCAATCACTTTGGCAATCATCCGCAACTCTTCCATCAATGTCGTAAACTGAGCGGGCAAGAGCGACTGCGCGCCGTCGGAAAGCGCGTTGTCGGGATCGTGATGCACTTCGATGATCAAACCATCGGCGCCGGCCGCGACCGCGGCGCGCGCCATCGGCGCCACTTTGTCGCGCAGTCCGGTGCCGTGGCTCGGATCGGCGATGATCGGCAGATGACTGAGCTTTTTGACGACGGGAATCGCCGAAATGTCGAGCGTGTTGCGCGTGGCATTTTCAAACGTGCGGATGCCGCGCTCGCAAAGAATGACTTGATAATTGCCGCCGGCCATGACATATTCCGCCGCCATCAGCAGCTCTTCGATGGTCGCCGCCATGCCGCGCTTGAGCAAAACCGGCTTGCGGATTTTGCCCAGCTCGCGCAGTAAATTGAAATTTTGCATGTTGCGCGCGCCGACTTGCAGAATGTCGACGTACTCGACGACGAGCGGCACTTGCGCGACTTCCATCACTTCCGAAACGGCGAGCAGGCCTTCTTTATCCGCAGCCCGTCGCAACATTTGCAAACCGGCCTCGCCGAGGCCTTGAAAGGAATACGGCGAGGTGCGCGGTTTAAAGGCGCCGCCGCGCAAAATTTTGGCGCCGGCTCTTTTAACATTTGCGGCAATGATTTCGATTTGCTCGGATGTTTCCACCGAGCACGGGCCTGCCATCACAAAGACAGTCTCGCCGCCGATTGCCACGTCGCGAATTTTCACCACCGTATCTTCGGGATGAAACGTGCGGCTGACGAGCTTGTAAGGCGTCGTGATGCGCAAAACTTCGTGCACGCCCTCCATCAGCTCGAAGTTGCGCGTGTCGACGCCGCGCTTGTCGCCGATGGCGCCGAGCACAGTCTGATTGACGCCGGTGGAACGATGCACGTCGAATTTCATGTCCACCAATTTGGAAATGACGGCTTGAATCTGTTCTTCGGTTGCGTTTTCATTCATGACGACCACCATGATTCATTTCTCCTTTGACTTTTTGCGTTGATTTGAGGCTTTGCATAATTTGGATTTTGCTGTTAAGCGTTTCGGTTTTTTTCGGCCATTTCTTTCTCGATCCGGCGCGATTCGTCGATGATGCGCTCAAAAAGCCGGCGCACGGCTTTGTCCGAAAGCGGGCCTTGATTCAGGCGTTCCATTCGCTCGTAAATTTGCTGCTCCCGCTCCGGCACGTAGATGGGAAGATGCCGGCGATCTTTGATCTTCCCGATTTCGAGACTGTAGCGCGCCCGCTCGTTGAGCAATTCGAGAAGTTTCAAATCTACCGTATCGATACGCTCGCGCCAATCTTCGAGGTCCATGGCATTCTCCATTTAAAATCAATTCAACTCGCGATGCAATTCACGGATAAACTCGCGAATTTTTTTCTCGCCATCCGGCGACAGGCCGTGCTTTTCAATTTGCGCGAGCAGCGCGCTGCCAACGATCACGCCGTCGCAAAACGCCGCGAGACGCCGGGCCTCCGCCGCATTCGCCACGCCGAAGCCGACCAGCACCGGATTTTGCACTTGCCGGCGCAGCTTTTGCAAAAAATCAATCGCCTGGCTCGCCACATTTTCCCGCGCGCCGGTCACGCCGGTGACGGAAACGGCGTAAATGAAACTTGTGGTCAATTCGTCGATCAACGCCAAACGCTGCAAGGAAATGTTGGGTGAAACGAGATAAATGAGACTCACGTTTTCCGACAACGCGGCTTCGCGCAGCGATATACTTTCTTCCGGCGGCAAATCCGGAATGATCAATCCTTGCGCGCCGGCATTCGCCGCAGCTTGCACGAATTCTTTCGGCCCAAATTGAAGAATCGGATTATAGTAGCCCATCAGAATGAGCGGCGGACGCAATGTTGATTTCACCGCCGCCGCCATTTCCAAAACTTTTTTTAACGTCACGCCGTTTTGCAGCGCGATTTGCGACGTGCGTTGAATCGTCGGGCCGTCGGCCAGTGGATCGGAAAAGGGAATGCCAAGCTCGATCAGATCAGCACCGCTTTCGTCAAGCCATTTCAGCAACGGCAGGGTGGCTTCGATTTGCGGAAAACCGGCGGTCAAAAAGAGTGAGAGGAGTTTGTGGTTCATCTCACGTTTATTGAGCAAATAGTTTTGCAGAGGCAAGTTCATGTCAACTCAATTCGTCTGGCTTTGAAATTCGATACACTGTTCTTGACTTTTGAAAAAAAATTAGCTATTTTTATTCACATAATCAATTATCTAACCGGAGTGCATTATGCCAATCATTCGTCCACTTTCTGAATTTCAAACACGCACCGACGAACTGCTCAAGTCTTGTCAAGAGCATGACCAGCCGATTTTTTTAACTGAAAATGGGTATGGCAGTGTTGTGCTCATGAACCAAACGGTTTTTGATCGAATGCAGGTAATGATGGATCTCAGGAATAAGCTTGATGAAGCGAAACGATCAAAGGCTTTAGGAGACAAGGGTATAACCATCGCAGAATTGCGCCGTCGCTCCAGAGCC
>Ga0247727_10013403_pt1 | contig 13833 bp, 12 predicted proteins | sample WisWelCaveWW1625_FD_202498 | JGI IMG/M metagenome (GOLD analysis project Ga0247727, IMG submission 202498) | Biofilm microbial communities from Wishing Well Cave, Virginia, United States - WW16-25 | ecosystem: Environmental > Aquatic > Deep subsurface > Groundwater > Cave microbial mat | place... | reverse complement strand
AGCGCTACACGATCTACTGCGCGCCCTGCCACGACGTCCGGGGCGACGGTCGAGGGATCCTCTTCCGGCGCGGGAACGTTCCGACCGCCTCCTTCCATCAGGACAAGATCCGCCAGTACCCCGACGGACAGATCTTCGACGTGATCACGAACGGTGTGGGCCTCATGCCGGCCTACCGGTGGCCGATCCCGCCCAGGGATCGCTGGGCCATCGTCGCCTGGGTCCGCGCGCTCCAGAAGAAGAGGATGGCGACCCCATGAACGGCGGCGCCACGCCTTCGAAGAAGCTCCTCGTCCTCCTCGCGGTGGTCGGTGCCGCGCTCGCCCTCTTCGCGGTGGTCCGGGTCGCCTCGTTCCTGACGAGCGCGGAGTATCGCGCCCCGATTCGCGGACCGGAGGCGACGGAGGAGACCACTCCGCGCGCCGAGGGGCTCGCCGACGAGCGTGCCGCGGCCCGGAAGAAGGCCCTGGAGAAGCCCTACGAGGAGGTCGAGTACCGCGCCTTCCCGAAGATCGGAAGCCGCGTGGCGGTCTGGGTCGTCGCCCAGCTCCACCTTCTCTTCGCCGCGTTCGTCCTGGCGGTTCCGCTGTTCGCGTTCATCATCGAGGCGATCGGGTACAAGACGGGGGATGGGCGCTACGACCGGCTCGCCCACGAGTTCACCAAGCTCCTGTCGGTGTCGTTTTCCCTGACGGCGACCTTCGGCGCGTTTCTGACCTTCCTCCTGATCATCCTGTACCCGAAGTTCACGACCTACCTCGTGAGCGTGTTCTCCCCCACGTTCCTCCCCTACGTGCTCCTGTTCTTCGGCGAGGCGTTCTTCCTGTACACCTACTACTACGGCTGGGGGAAGTTCCACCCTCTGGTCCATCTGGGACTCGGGCTCGGGCTCAACGTGGTCGGCACCGCGATCATGTTCATCGCCAACGCGTGGCTCACGTTCATGACCTCTCCCGCGGGGGTCTCGGAGAAGGGGGCGGTGCTGTCGGTCTGGGACGCGGTCCACAACTACACCTGGATGCCCATCAACGTCCACCGCGTCATCGCCAACGTGGCATTCGGAGGATCGGTGGCGGCCGCGTACGCGGCGTTCAAGTTCCTCCAGGCGAAGACCGACGAGGAGCGGGCGCACTACGACTGGATGGGGTACATCGGGAACTTCGTCGCCATCATCGCCTTCCTTCCCCTCCCCTTCGCCGGATACTGGCTGGCCAAGGAGATCTACGCGTACTCCCAGACCCTGGGCCTGACCATGATGGGCGGCGCGTTCTCGTGGCTGTTCATCATCCAGGCCGTCCTGATCGGGAACCTGTTCCTGGCGGCCAACTACTACCTGTGGCTCGGGATGGGACGCATCGAGGGGGTCTCCTCGTTCCAGCGGTTCATCAAGTACCTCCTGATCGCGATCACCGTGTGCTTCATGGTCTGGGCGACTCCGCGGTCGATCATCGCCACGGTGTCCGAGGTCCGGGCCATGGGCGGATCGTCCCACCCGGTGCTGGGCTTCCTGGGAGTCATGTCCGCGAAGAACACCGCGGTGAACATCCTGATCCTGACGACCTTCATGAGCTTCCTCCTCTACCGCCGCACGGGGAAAACCGCGACGGTCTCGTGGGCGCGGGCGGGGAACGCGGCCCAGGTCCTGATCTTCGCCCTGGCCGCCGGGTTCGTGATCTTCCTGGGCATCTACGGGTATTTCGTCGAGGCGACCGTACGGATCGGGCTCTCGGTCCCCCAGGTCCTCTCGGTGCTCATCGCGATGGTGTCCATCACCGCGATCGACGTCTTCCTGTTCCGCGGCGCCGCCAGGACCGGCGAGGTGCGGTGGGGGCGGATCCCCGCCGCCTCCCAGTACGTCTTGATCTTCATCGCGGTGACCTTCACCTGGCTCATGGGGCTCATGGGCTACGTGCGGTCGGGGCTGCGGCAGCACTGGCACGTCTACGGCGTGGTTCGCGACCACTCGGCGGACGCCTTCACTCCGACCCTGGGGTTCGCCACGAAGGTCGTGTCGGTGACCGTCCTGGCGTTCTTCCTCCTCATCGGGTTCGTCTTCTGGCTCGCGAGCCTCCACGACAAGAAGGACTGGGAGCCGCGGACGGGGACGTCATGATCCGGGTCCCCCTGGTCCTCCGTCTCGCGGGTCTCGTGCTCGCGTCCACCGCTTTCTACACCTACGTGGGCCAGATGGTCCCCCAGAAGGAGGTGTTTCCGCCCCAGGAGGTCGTCCTCCTGGCGGACATGACGACGGCGGACATGGTCCGCGTGGGCGGGGAGATCATGGAGGGGAAGGGACTCTGCTTCACCTGCCACACCGTGGGAAAGAAGGGTCCTCTGCGCTTCCCGGACCTCGAGGGGATCGCCGTGCGCGCCAGCGCGCGCATCCCCGGCCTTTCCGACGTGGAGTACTTCGCGCAGAGCATGTACGAGCCCGATCTCTTCGTCGTCTCCGGATTCAACCCGGGGATGCCCGTCATCCCCAAGCCCCCCATCGGCCTCACCGACCCCGAGATCCTCTGCGTGATCGCGCACCTCCAGAGCCTGGGGGGAACGCCCACGGTGACCATGGAGACCAAGCACCGGTACAACAACAGCGCGGTCGCCTCCGGGGCGAAGCCGTGAAGATCCCCGTCGTCCTCGCGATCCTCGCCGTCCTGCTGGTCTTGAAGGTCCGGAAGGCGGGCCTCCTCGCCTGGGCCGTCGCCTGGTGGGCGGGGTTCTACGCCGTGATCCGATTCGGCTTCGTAGTCCCGATCCCCGCCTCGGTCATCGCGATCTACATGGGGATCGCGACCCTGGCGGTCCTCGCCTACGTCTCCTCGAGCAAGGAGCGGCGCGAAGCGGCGGCGCGGCCGCTGATCCGCCTGATCCTGGAGCCCCGGTACCGCTCCCTCCTGGCGGCGATCGTCGTCCTCCTCCCAGCCGCCGCCGCGGCGAACGTGTACTTCCGGATGAGCGTCCCTCTCGAGCCCCCCCTGTTCTCGCGGACTGTTCATCCCGCCTCCCCCGCAGAGATCACGGTTCACGAGAAGAAGATCGATCTCGAGACCGGAGAGAACCCGTACCGGTCGCTCGAGACGTCCGATCCCGAGGGATTCCGCGGGCACGTGGAGAACGGGCGCCGCGTCTACTATCGCAACTGCGTCTTCTGCCACGGGGACGACCTGTCGGGGGCCGGCATGTTCGCGCACGGGCTCAATCCGATCCCCACCAGCTTCTCGGACAAGGGGACGATCGCGATGCTCCAGGAGACGTTCCTCTTCTGGAGAATCTCCAAGGGCGGGCCCGGGCTCCCCGAGGAGGGAGGCCCTTGGGATACGGCCATGCCGGCGTGGGAGAAGTTCCTGACCGAGGAGGAGATGTGGGACGTGGTCCTGTTCCTGTACGACTTCACCGAGCAGCGGCCGCGAGCCAGGGAGGAGCACGAGTGAGGAGTTTCGGTGACAACAACCGAAATAGAGAAACGGTGACAGCAACCGAAACTCGGAGTTTCGGTTGCTGTCACCGTTTCTCGTTGCTCGTCCTCCTCCTCTTCGCCATTGCAAACATCCACGCGGCAGCCCGCGACCTCGGGAGCGACACGGAGCGCGCAGCGGGGCAGAAGCTCTACCTGAAGTTCTGCGCCCAGTGTCACGGCGAGCAGGGAAACGGCGCCGGCGTCGCGGCGCCCCACCTCGCGCCCGCCCCGCGCGATTTCACCACGGGCAAGTTCAAGATCCGCACGACGCCCAACGGGGCCCTCCCCACGACGGAGGACCTCGAGAACATCATCCGGCGCGGAATGCCCTACACCTCCATGCCGCCATGGCCCAACTTCGGCGACGAGGAGCTTCGAAACCTCGCCTACTTCGTCAAGACGTTCTCGTCGGAGTTCGCGAGCCCCGAGGCGAGCGCGGATCCCATCGCGATCCCGAAGGCACCTTCCCCGACGAAGGAATCGACCGAGCATGGGCGCAAGGTCTACGAGGACGGCGGCTGCGTCCGCTGCCACGGGAACCTGGGCCGCGGGGACGGCCCCTCGGCGCCCACGCTCGTGGACGACCTGGGCCACCCGATCCCTCCCGCGGACCTCACCAAGAAATGGACCTTCGTCGGCGGCGGCTCGCGGGAGGACATCTTCCGCACGCTGAGCACGGGACTGAACGGGACCCCCATGCCGTCCTACGCCGACGCCCTCACGCCCGAGGAGCGGTGGAGCCTCACCGACTACATCGACTCGCTGTCGGACGGCGGCGGGCCCGGCTACGCGAACCTTCTTCTGGTCGCACCCGTGGACGAGCCGATCGACCTCGCCCTCGGCGCTGCCGCGTTCGAATCCGCCTCCGTGGCGCGCTTTCCGATCATCGGGCAGATCACGGAGCCGGGTCGCTCGTTCCACCCGCGCGCCACGTCGGTCGAGGTCCAGGCGATCCGCGATCAGGAAACCATCGCGTTCCTCGTTCGCTGGCACGACCGCAGCGCCGAGACGACGGGACAGAACGGTCCGGCTTTTCCGGTCCCGCCCGAGGAGGACGAGAGCCCAGCTTCCTCTGCCGCCGCGCCCGCCGCGGACGGCTCGGACCCATGGGGAGAAGAGGCCGCGCCGGCGCCGGCCCCTGCGGGCGGCGGGGAGGACGTATGGGGGGAGGCGGAGGCGCCCGCCGCGCCCCGATCGGAGTTCTCCGACGCCGTCGCGCTCCAGATCCCCGCTCAGATCCCCACGGGAGCCCGCAAGCCCTACTTCCTCTTCGGCGACGCCCAGAACGCCGTGGACCTGTGGTTCTTCGACCTGGCACGGACCGAGCCCGTGCAGCTCGCGGGAAGGGGGAGCGCGGACGTGACCCCGAACGACACGGGAGAAGTCACCGGCGTTGCGAAGTACGATCAGGGGGAGTGGGCGGTCGTCTTCCAGAGGCCGCTCCGGTCCGATTCGGGCATCCTGTTCCAGCAGGGACAGTTCGTCCCGGTCGCCTTCTCGATCTGGGACGGTAGAACCCGGGAGCGCGGGAGCCGGAGGGGCACAACCGCGTGGTTCCACCTCTACGTGCAGCCAGAGGTGGTCGAATCGGCCGTCGCCCCCATGATCCGGATCGCTCTCTTCGTCTTCGCCCTCGAGGTCGTGGTTGTCGTCTGGGTGAGGAGGCGCTTCGGTGCGCAAAAGGGCTCCGCGATCGCCGCGGAGCGAATGCAGGAGACCCCCAGCTAGTTTTCCTCCGGAGGATCCGATGTACCAGCGAATCTACGTTCCCGTGGACAATTCCGACCACTCGAATCGCGCGATCGCGTGTGGCGTCGAGCTCGGCCGGGCGTTCGGCTCGAAGATGGTCGGCTGCCACGTGTACGCCGCGAGCATGCACGACTACCGCTTCCGGCAGATGGAGTACACCCTGCCCGAGGAATACCTGGACGAGGTCGAGCTCGAGCGCCAGCGGAAGATCCACGACAGCCTGATCACCATGGGTCTGAAGCTGATCTCCGACAGCTACCTCTCCCCCATGGAGCGGATGTGCCGGGAGGCCGCGCTCGATTTCGAGCCGCGGATGATGGACGGCAAGCACCACGCGGAGATCCTCCGGGACATCGCGGGGAACGACTACGATCTGGTCGTCATCGGGGCGCTCGGGATCGGACGGGTGAAGGACAGCCAGATCGGCTCCGTCACCGAGCGCGTCGTGCGGGGCGCGAGCCGGGACGTCTGGGTCGTGAAGCATCTCCCCGACGGCACGGAGGAGACGCGGGACACGATCCTCGTGGGGATCGACGGAAGCCCCCAGTCCTTCGGGGCGCTCTCCGCGGCCATCGACCTCGGCCAGAAGTTCGGAAAGAAAGTCGAGGCCATCGCGGTCTACGACCCGTACCTGCACTACTCGGTCTTCAACGGGATCGTCGGCGTCCTGACGGAGAAGGCGGCCAAGGTCTTCCGCTTCGAGGAGCAGAATCAGCTCCACGAGGAGATCATCGACACGGGGCTCGCCCAGATCTACCAGTCCCACCTGGACGTCGCGGCGCGCATGGCCGAAGAGCGCGACGCCGCGATCGGCAAGACGCTCCTGGACGGAAAGGCGTTCCAGAAGATCCTCGACCACGTCCGGAAGACGAGCCCCTGGCTCCTGGTCCTGGGTCGGATCGGGGTCCACGGGTCGAAGGACGATTCCGGACTGGGGTCGAACGCGGAGAACCTCCTCCGGACCTGCCCGTGCGACGTGCTCTTGACGACGCGTACCGAGGTTCCGCGGCTCGACGTGAAAGCCGAGGAGACGGTGCGCTGGACTCCCGAGGCCGAAAAACGGATGGAGCGCGTGCCGGCCCAGGTGCGCGGGGTCGCGCGCACCGGGATCCTCCGCCTGGCGTTCGAAAAGGGGCACAGCGTCATCACGAACGCCGTGATCGACGAGGCGATGGACCGCTTCATGCCCAAGGGCGCGTCCGAGGCGACGAAGGCCCTCGCCGAAGCGGTCGCCCTCGAGCGAGCGAAGAGCCAGACCGTTTCCATGTGCAGGAAGTGCGGCGTCACCGCAACCGAGCGAGAGCCCGTCCGCTGCTCCGTCTGCGGCGCCACGGATTTCGAGGCGATCTCCCCGGAGATGATCGAGAGGATCGCCCAGGTCGAGGGCGGCCTCGCCGAGGAGGCCACGTACGACGGCCGTACGCTGCGCTGGAGCGAGGAAGCCAAGAAGGCGCTGTGGGTTCTGAAGGACGCCTACCAGCGCCGGCGCGCGAAGGCGCGCGTCGAGAAGCAGGCTCGCATGAGGAAGCTCGACGTCGTCACCCTGGAGTTCGCCCGGCGCGTCATCGAAGAGGAGACCGGCGTTCCCCTCCCCCTGGAGCTCCCGCGTGCCGCGGCCTCAGGCCCCACCACCCCCTCGGGCGGCGACGGATTGAAGCTCGTGGCGCGGGACGACAAGAACAACCCGCTCTTCTCCGCGCTTCCGTGGGCGAAGGACGCCGTGGAGCGGATCCTCCGCGTGCCCGCGGGGTTCATGCGAAACAAGACGCAGGAGAGGATCGAGGAGCTGGCCCGGGAACGATCGGTTTCCTCCGTCGATCTTCCCCTGGTCGAGGACGGGATCGAGATCGGAAAGCGGATGATGGCGGAGATGGTGGCGACCTACAAGGAGCCGGGGAAAGCCGCCCCGGCGCCCGTCGCGGCGGACGCCACGGCGTCGCCCGCACGAGGGCCCGAGGGATATCTGAACGAGGTGACCCTGCGCTCCGCGATGCTCTCCGAGCGCAAGGACGCGTGAGCGCCTACCGCTTCTGCCGCACCGACGACATCGCGCTCCTTGTGGACGCGCACAACCGCTGCTGGCTCCCCCACTTCCCGGGGGAGCCTCCTCTTGTCGTCTCCGAGCTCAAGCGGTGGATCCGCGAGCTGCAGTTGTGGTGCTCGAGTTCCATGGTCGCCTTCGCGGGCGAGGAGCCGATCGGCGTCCTCCTCGGCGCGAAGCGCGCCGCCCAGACGCTCATCCACCGGATCGCCGTCCACCCCGACCACGTGCGCCGCGGGCACGGCCGGCACCTCCTGACCTCGCTGAGCTCGAAGCTGCACATCCTGGGACCGCCGAGGATCGTGGCGGAGGTTCCCGCCGACGCTTCCCAGGCCTGGACATTCTTCGAGCGCTGCGGGTACGCGCGCGAGGGTGTGCTGACCGACTATCTCCTGCCTTCCGAGGGCCGATCTCCGGGCCGCTCGGGCGTCCCTCCGGAGGACGCGTTCCTCGTCCCCCTGACCCTCGACGACCTCGCGGCCAACGACCTCCTGGCGGGCGGATCCCCGCGGTGCTGGGAGCGCGGGGTCGAAGCCCTCTCGGCCCGGAAGGAGACGATCCAGGGGCTCGGCCTGGCGACGGTGGACCGCATCGCGGCCTATCTTCTGTACCTTCCCGACGACACGGGCGGTGCCGAGATCGCGGCGCTTCGCGCGCTCGACGAGGAGGACGCCGAAGGCCATCTCGGCTGCCTGGTCGACGCGCTAGCGCGGCGCAGGCGCGGCCCGATCCGGTTCCGGAGGGTCCACGCCGAGGAGGTTCCCGGTCGGTGGCTCGAGGCATGGGGGTTCGAGCCGCGGGAGACGTTCATCGGATTCTCGAGGCTCGCCACTCCGGCGTGATCCCCGCGTCCACAGCTCGCGGGGCCGGTTGTCATCGCATCCACATCGACCCATGATCTAGTCGGCATGCAGAAGAACCCCTTCGAGATGGAGAACGAGCGACTACGGTCGCAGGTGGGCGCACTGGAACAACTGCTGGGCGTGTACGAGCAGGCCGTAATCGACAAATCCGAGCACGTCGAGAAGGCGCTGGAGGAACTGCGCGGCCGAACCCGGGAACTGGAACGGTCCAACGCTGAACTGGAACAGTTTGCCTACGTGGCGTCGCACGACCTGCAAGAACCGCTACGCATGATTGCCAGTTTTGCAGAACTCCTGGCGCATCGCTATCACAGCAAGCTGGACTCGGAAGCAGACCAGTTCATCTCGTTCGCCGTGGACGGTGCGAGAAGGATGCAGCAGTTGATCGAAGATTTGTTGAGGTATTCGCGGGTCGGGCGGCCGGGTAACGAACTCACACCGTGTGATTGCACGGCCACGTTCCGTGCAGCGGCCGCGAATCTCGAGTCCGCCATCCAAGAGAGCAGTGCCGTGCTCACGCACGGATCCTTGCCCACCGTGAGAGGGCACTCGTCGGAGCTGATTGAACTCTTTCAGAGCCTCCTTGCCAACGCCATCAAGTTCCGTGGCCCGGAGAGCCCGACGGTCCACGTGTCCGCCGAACGGAGAGACGATCTCTGGCAGTTTGCCGTCCGCGACAACGGCATCGGAATCGATCCCGTGTACCATCCTCGCATCTTCGTCATCTTTCAGCGACTGCACAGCAGGGAAGAGTATCGCGGCACGGGGATCGGCCTGGCCTTGTGCAAGAAGATTGTCGAGCGGCACGGGGGTCGCATCTGGGTGGAATCGGAAGTCGGCAGGGGTTCGACGTTTTTTTTCAACCTACCGGTCTGTCCCGCTTGAGCGGAGGTGAGTGCCCGGGAGCGGCGACCGGCAGGCGGACCGTCATGACGGCGCCACCCTCGGGCCGGCTTCCGGCCGTGATCGCGCCGCCGTGCAGCTCCACGAGCCGCTGCGCGATCGCCAGGCCGAGCCGAGGTTTTGGGCGCGCTCTGGGTATCCAGGAATCTCCACGCCGAGGAAGATGTCGCGCCTCACGGTCCAGCTCCCGTCTCCGTCTCTTTGCGGCAGCACCAAGCCGCTTCCGGCACGACCTGTGATCAGTTGTCTCCGCTTCTCCGCGGTGAGACGCGGATCGTCTTCGAACAAGATGTCGTCGATGTAGTACGTACAGCGACCAACCTCGATCACGTGCATGTGCACGTGCGCAGGAAGATCGGTATTTGGATAGCCAGCCGGCCTGATCGTGTCGAAGCGATACTGCCCCTTCTCGTCGGTCTTCGCCCAGCTCCGCAAGAGACCGTGGAGAAACCCAGGTTGCCCTCGCCGGCGCTCGTCTGTCGGGTAGATCCCGCGCGAGTTGGTGTGGTAGGCGTACACGATTACACCTGGCGCCGGATCCCCGTTCCTTGCGAAGACAGTCCCCACGATCCGCATTGCTTGTCCGGGCTCTTCTCGCGATGCGATTCGGGAGTTCGACACCAGCGTCGCCGGGAGACGATCGAAGACGGCCTCACACCCCTCGCATGGCAATCCGACGATCGGTTCGCGTGGAAGGGTCCCCGTCGGCGCCTCGGCTCTCGCACAGCAGCCAGAGCCGACCAGGCAGCTCGCCGCAAGAACCATGGTGATCCATCGGCTCATGTCATCTCCTCATCTCTACCTCTCCCAGTACTCGGGCCACTACCTCAAGGTTGACGCGACGATCATGAAGATTTCTCGGCCGACCGTCTGTCATGGCTCTGTCCAGTGGACCACCAATGTCAGCGGAACGCCTGCTCCGAGGCTCACGTTGCGGTTCGCGAGGAAGCGCGTTCCATCGTGCGTATCGAACTGCCGCAGGCGGTGCTCCTTCAGATCGACGCGGAACAGCATCTCGGGAGCTCCGATGGGTGCGGGTCGGTCCCCTCCGCGGTTCCTGCCCTTGAGCGATACCGCCATCAGACGGGAGTCGAGCGTGACGTAGTAGAGCTCCACTCCGCCCGGGTGCCACTTGGGCATCCGGCCGCCGTCGGCCGATACCCGCCACCGCTCCCCCGGCTCGGGGAAAGTCCCCACGTAGACTTCCATGCTCCCGGTCTCGTCCGAGGTGTAGGCCACATGGCGGCCGTCGGGGGACACCTGGGCGTCCCACTCCCGGAACGGGGTGGCCAGGAACGGCCGGATCTTCCTGTCGGGAATGGAACAGAGGAAGATGTCCACGTCGTCATCCTTCGAGCGATTCAGAAGCATGAGGTCGGTTCGGGGCCAGTCGGCCGGCTCCAGGTCGGCCGCCGGGTCCGCGATCAGGAGCCTCGCATCGCTCCCGTCGCGCGTCGATCGGACGTAGACCACGGTGTGACCGCCGCCCTTTGCCGAGAAGAACGCCACTTCGGCGCCGTCCGGCGACCAGACAGGCACCGAATCGTCCTCCGGAAACGAGCTGAGTCTGGTTCCGGAGCCTCGGTTCACGTCGATCAGCCAGATGTCCCCCCGGTTCGTCTCGTCACTCCTGTCCAGCGCGACACGTGTCCCGTCCGGGGAGAGCTTCGGCGAGTACAGGCTTCCCGGGTCTCCGACGGTTCCGATCTCACGCCCCGAGCGATCGAGCCACACCAGCTCGTTTCCGGCGAGCGAGCCTCCCTCCTGGTAGACCAGAATCCCCGTGCGGGAGACGGAAAAGACGGCGACGGCGGCGCGCGGATCGAATCGTGCGCCGGAGACCAGCACGAACGGCTCACCCTGGAGCTCCTGCCGGTCGGCGTCGAAGCGCTGGGCCCGCAGGTTGCCGCCGTGCCACCAGATCAGATAGCCGGGCGGCGCGTACTGTGCGCTGGAGTTGGAGGAGAAGAGCAGTCTCGATGGCGACCCGTCGAGCGAGCCGACGCGCAGCTGACCCAGCTCCGCCTCGCTGCCGTAGACCCTGTTCAGGAAGAGGAAGTGCCTGCCGTCCGGAAGAAACGAGGGCCAGAGATGTGCGTCGCTCGTTTTTTCCTTCTGTGTCACGGGCTGGGGGGTGCCGCCGCTGGCGGGCACGCGTTCCAGCGGCCTGTCGAATCCGGGGCTGAAGACGATATCGCCCGTCTCGCTCCAGGCTCCCCCGTAGGCGGCGGGAGCGTCGGCGATCGATTCGAGCAGTCCCGTCTCCACCTCGATCTTCCGGAGCTTGCCATCCGCGAAGAACCCGATACGGCGCCCGTCCGGCGACCAGAACGGCGCGGCGGCACCGTCCGTGCCGTCAAGCGGCCGCGCCGCCGGCCGGTCGAGAGAGCGGATCCAGAGGCGGACGCGGCCACTGCCGTCCTTGGCCGGGAACGCCAGGCGCTTGCCGTCGGGGGAAAGCGCCAGGCCGCGGCTGGTGTCGAAACTGACCTCCGGAGGCGGCAGGATCGAGGCCGTCAGGCGGGCGGCGGGGGCCGGCGCCCGCCCCACCCCCTGGAGGGCGATCCAAATAGCGACGAGGGAAGCGAGACCCGCCAGCGCCCAGGGAAGCAGGCGGCCCAGCGCCGGGCGCCTTGCGGCGGCTCCTCGCGGCACGGCACCCACCTCCGCGCTTTCCGCGGGCTCGACCAGCGCTTCGTCGATCTCGATCCGTGCATCGGAGATGTCGTGAAGACGCGCCGCCGGATCCTTCGCCAGCGTGCGGCGCAAGAGCCGGCGCGCGGCCGGAGCAAGGTCTCCGGGCAGCCTGCTCCAGTCCGGCTCCTCCTTGAGGACCGAGGCGAGGGTGTCGGAAATCGTCGAGCCGATGAACGGCGGGGCTCCGGCGAGCATCTCGTAGAGGACGCAGCCGAACGCCCAGATGTCGGCGCGCCGATCCACCGGATGACCGCGGGCCTGCTCGGGGCTCATGTAGGCGGCCGTGCCCAAGAGCACGCCGACGGCGGTCGCGCCCATCGTGAGGGTGGGCGAGCGGGTGAGACCGGAGCTGCCGCCTGGTGCGTCGGGCAGAAACGGCTTCGCGAGACCGAAGTCGAGAACCTTGACCTTGAGGTCCGCGGTGATCTTGACGTTGGAAGGCTTGAGATCGCGATGGAGGATGCCGGCGGTGTGCGCCTCCTTGAACGCCTCGGCGATCTGGCGGGCGATCCCGAGCGCCTCCTCCCGCGGCAGCGGCCCGCGTGCGATCCGCTCCTCCAGCGTCTCGCCGGAGACGAGCTCGAGCACGAGGAACCGCGCCTCGCCTGCCTCCTCCAGCCCGTAGATGGCGGCGATGTTCGGGTGATTCAGGGCCGCGAGCGATCGCGCCTCGCGCTGGAAGCGGGCCACCCGATCCGGATCGCGTGCGACCTCATCGGGCAGAACCTTGATTGCCACGTCCCGCCCGAGCCGCGTGTCCTCGGCGCGATAGACCGCCCCCATCCCCCCCTCGCCGATCTTCTCGGCGACGCGGTAGTGGGAAAGACTCTGTCCTGGCTCCAGGGGCATTCCGGGTCAGGCCTCGACCGCCGAACGCACGTCGGTCTGGGCGAAGTCACGCCCCTTGTAGAGCAATGGCTCTCCCGAATTCATCGACAGGGCGTATGCGCAGCAATCGCCCAGGTTCAGACCTGCGGCATGTCGGCCCTTGCCATAGCGGTGGAATGCCTCCCGCGCCAAGATCAAGTGCGTGTCCGTGAAGGGAACAACGTCGACGCCCGCGGAATGGAAGAGAAGGTCCAACTCCCGGAGCCCCGGTGGCCCCTTCCGCGCCAGCAGAACGATTGCTACCTCGAATGCGTTCACGGCGCTCGCCAACCGAACCTCGGCTCCGCTGATCGCTTCGGCGAACAGGTCCCGCTCCGGTTCCTTGAGAAGCACGGCGAGGACCGCCGAGGCGTCGAGGACCATCAGGAGAATCCTCCTCGGTCGTCGTAGGAGAGGATTTCTTCCGGAGTGCGGGTGTCGAGGTCGGGAAGAGCCGAGCAACGCTCCGAGATCTCGATGATCGCGTCGCGCACGGTGGGGACCGTCTTGCGACCTCGCATTCTGAGAAGCGCCTCGCGTAGCGCGCGAGTCACTGCTTCGGTCATGGACACCCCGGTCTCCTTCGCCAACGCTCTCGCGAGCGCCTCCGCCTTGCTGTTCTTGATGTTCAGGCTCATTCCACCTTCTTCCTCTTTGGCAGGAATCTACCATGACTCTAGGCCCACTTCCAGGCTGGAACGCAGATCCCCACCTCGTAGTCCGGGTCGAAGTCGGGGGTTTTCGGTCATGCATGCCAACTCCCATCCCGTGACCCTGTCGATTTGCGGCCCCATGCGACTGCCCGTAGACTCCCTTGACCTGGATTGGGGGCCAAAGGAGTCGATGATGATCGGATCTTCTTCCGGCATGCGCGCACTGCTGCCCGCGGCCACCCTGTTCGCGACGATCACTCTCGCCGCCGAGCCGCCTGCGCCTTCCTCGGAGGTCCCCACGGCCGAGAGCCGCTTCCACCCCTTGCACCTGAGCGACGGGCAGGAGACCGCGAACGACCGCTGCCCGGTCCGCAAGCGCCCGCTCAACGACAAGCTCGAGCCGCTCTGGGTGAACGGGAAGCCGATCGGGTTCTGCTGAACCCCCTGCCCCCCGGTCTTCGTGCAAGACCCCGAGATCTACCTCTCCGAGCTAGCCGTCGAGCTTCCCTGCGTCGTGGATCCGGCGGAGCCGGCGATCCTGGACGCCGCGCACAGGACCCTCGTGAACCACGAGGTTTTCTTCTTCTCGAGCGAGGAGGCCCG
>Ga0247727_10013401_pt1 | contig 13834 bp, 5 predicted proteins | sample WisWelCaveWW1625_FD_202498 | JGI IMG/M metagenome (GOLD analysis project Ga0247727, IMG submission 202498) | Biofilm microbial communities from Wishing Well Cave, Virginia, United States - WW16-25 | ecosystem: Environmental > Aquatic > Deep subsurface > Groundwater > Cave microbial mat | place... | reverse complement strand
AACTCTTTCCGTCGAATACAATCTGGTATTGGAAATGCAGAAGCGATTGCCACTTTGATTTCGGATTGAGAATGAAATTTCCGCCGGCATGGATTCCAAACGGACCTTTCCAGGGCCTGTAACTCCGGGTGAGGGAAACTTTGGGTCCGGCGAAGAGGATCAAGCGATCATTCCGCATGTCCAGGGTCAGCGCCAGATTGACTCCGGTAAATGAAAAACTGCTGCGGACGCTGAGTCCAAAATTCGTCCCGCCACTTGCTGTGACAGGATTCTCCTGGGCCCGGGAATCGAATGCAAAAAACAGGCAAAGAATGGCTATGGTGAATCCGGATTTCAGCGATTGCATCTTGCCTGCAAATTAATCAAAGTGGCCTTGAAGGCCGGGAGCAAACTTAATTCCGGATTGGGCGTTATCACTACTCTTAAAAGGTTGGAATTCACTATTTTTGGCGCTGAATTGATGATTCAAATGACGACAACCCAACAGGTCCGGAATATCCTTCTAAAACGCATCATGATCCTCGACGGCGCCATGGGGACCATGATTCAGCGATACAAATTGGATGAAGAAGGTTATCGCGGTAAAAGGTTTGCGGATGATCCGAATGATCAGAAAGGAAACAATGATCTTCTTACCCTGACTCAGCCTCAGATCATCAGGGAAATACATCAGCAATACCTGGAAGCAGGCGCTGATATTCTCCTTACGAATACATTCAACAGCAATGCTCTTTCCCAGGCCGATTACAACCTGACGGATCTGGTATATGAACTCAATCTGGAAGCAGCGAAGCTGGCGAAGGAAGTTGCAATTGAATTCACTTCGAAAACTCCTGAACAACCGCGTTTCGTCGCCGGTTCATTCGGACCGACCAATCGTTCTGCTTCCCTCTCCCCCGATGTAAATGATCCCGGAAAAAGATTGGTGAGTTTTGATGACCTCGTATCTGCTTATTCAGAACAAGCGCGTGGATTGATTGACGGCGGAGTGGACATCTTTCTCGTTGAAACTGTTTTTGACACTCTGAACTGCAAGGCTGCGATTTTTGCGATATCAGAAGTTTCGCGTGAGAAAGGAGTTGAACTTCCTTTGATGATATCCGGAACGATCACCGACAACAGTGGTCGTACCTTATCCGGACAAACAACCGAAGCATTTTACGTTTCGATTTCCCACGCGCCGAATCTGATCAGCGTTGGATTGAACTGTGCCCTCGGCGCTGAACAAATGCGGCCGTTCATTGAGGCGCTTTCCCGTGTCGCCCCCATTCCCGTTTCGGCGCATCCCAATGCCGGATTGCCAAACGAATTTGGGAATTATGATCAGTCCGCTTCTGAAATCGCCGAACTGATGAATGACTTCGCAATGAGCGGGTTTGTCAACATCGTCGGCGGATGCTGTGGAACGACGCCGCAGCATATCAAAGCGATAGCCGAAGTCGCCGCAAAAAACCGCCCGCGAACTGTTCCGGAACCGACGCCATATATGCAGCTCAGCGGGCTGGAGCCTGTAACGATCCGCCCGGAGAGCAATTTTGTGAACGTGGGCGAGCGGACCAACGTCACAGGTTCGAGAAGATTCGCAAAGCTCATCATTGATGAAGATTACGAAACGGCCTTATCCGTTGCGCGAGATCAGGTAGAAGGCGGCGCCCAGGTTCTCGACATCAACATGGACGAAGGCATGCTCGATTCGGAAAAAGTGATGGTCAGATTTCTCAACCTGATTGCCGCCGAACCTGACATTGCGAAGCTTCCTATCATGGTGGATTCCTCGAAATGGTCTGTGGTGGAAGCCGGATTGAAATGCCTGCAAGGAAAGGGAATCGCGAATTCGATCAGCCTGAAGGAAGGCGAAGAAGATTTCATCAGAAAAGGAAGAATCATCCGGCAGTACGGCGCTGCGGTAGTGGTCATGGCTTTCGACGAAAACGGTCAGGCCGACACATACGAAAAGCGAATCGCAATCTGTGAACGTGCATATAAGATTCTGGTGAATACGGTCGGTTTTGACCCCCACGACGTCATATTGGATCCGAATATTCTCACTGTGGCAACCGGAATCGAAGAGCACAACACATATGCGGTTGATTATATCCGTGCGACGAAATGGATCAAAGCGAATCTTCCTCACGCCAAAGTCAGCGGCGGCGTTAGCAACATTTCATTTTCATTTCGCGGAAATGATCCCGTGCGGGAAGCGATGCATTCCGCTTTTCTGTACCATGCCATCAAGGCCGGAATGGATATGGGAATCGTGAATCCTGCCGCTCTGGACGTGTATGAAGAGATTCCAAAAGACCTGCTGGAAAAAGTCGAAGACGTATTGCTGAACCGGAATGCAGATGCGACGGAAGCATTGGTCCGGTTTGCAGAAAATTTCCGGTCAGACGGCAAGGTGATAAAAAAGGAGAATCTCGAATGGCGGGATTCGCCGGTTCAGGAGCGACTCCGGTACGCACTGGTGAAAGGAATTGTGGATTTTATTGATGCCGATACTGAAGAAGCGCGTCAACAATTCGAGCGGCCGATTCAGGTGATCGAAGGTCCCCTGATGGACGGGATGAATGTGGTAGGCGATTTATTCGGATCGGGGAAAATGTTCCTGCCGCAGGTCGTGAAGAGCGCGAGAGTCATGAAGAAAGCGGTCGCCTATCTGATTCCCTACATCGAAAAGGAAAAAGAGAGATCCGGAGCGAGAGGTCCGGCCGGAAGGATTCTGATGGCAACGGTGAAGGGTGACGTTCACGACATCGGAAAGAATATTGTTGGCGTGGTACTCGGATGCAACAATTATGAAGTCATAGATCTCGGAGTTATGGTTCCGGCGCAGAAGATTCTTGACACAGCGATAGAGAAGGAAGTGGACATCATCGGCCTGAGCGGATTGATTACTCCTTCCCTGGATGAGATGGTATATGTTGCCAGGGAGATGAAACGACGTGGGATGAAACATCCGCTTCTGATCGGAGGCGCTACCACATCGAAGATCCATACGGCTGTGAAAGTTGCACCGGAATACGACGGGGAAGTGATCCATGTATTGGATGCATCGCGAAGTGTTCCCGTTGTCGGCCGGCTATTGAATCCGGCAGAGAGGAAAATCATTGCGGGAGAAGTTGCGAATGAATATGCGCGCATGCGAACGGATCATGCACAGAGGCAATCTGAAAAGGAATTTGTCACATTGGAAATCGCGCGGGAAAACCGTCTGGACATTCACTACAACGGTTATGTTCCTCCGGCACCGAAAATTCAGGGAATCGTCAAATATTCCGGCCTGGACCTGGAATCTATCCGCCCCTATATTGACTGGACGCCATTCTTTGCAACCTGGGAAATGAAAGGCAAGTATCCGGATATTTTAAAGAGCGCAAAGTACGGTGACGAGGCAAAGATATTATTTGAAGATGCCAATCAATTGCTCGAAAAGATCATATCCGGAAAATTGTTGCGGGCGAATGGGGTAGCCGGGATATGGCCTGCCAATTCTGTTGGTGACGACATTGTTGTATACCGTGACGAATCAAAAAAACAAATTGCAGCAACGGTGCACACCCTTCGGCAGCAGGGAAAGAAAGGCGAAACCGTAAATAACCTCGCGCTTGCAGATTTTATTGCACCGCGGGATTCAGGCAAATCCGATTTTCTCGGCGCATTTGCGGTAACAGCCGGCATCGGTCTTCCGGAATTGTGTGCGAAATACGAAGCCGATCACGACGATTACCTTTCCATCATGGCCAAAGCTCTGGCAGATCGTCTGGCTGAAGCCTTTGCCGAATATCTTCACGAAAGGGTAAGGCGCGAAATTTGGGGATATGCATCGGCGGAAAAATTTTCCACGGATGATCTGATCCGGGAGAATTACCAGGGCATCAGACCGGCACCCGGCTATCCGGCTTGTCCGGATCATACAGAAAAGGCAACCTTGTTTGCATTGCTGAATGCATCGGAGAACACGGGCATCATACTGACGGAGAGTTTTGCGATGTTGCCTGCAGCATCCGTTTCCGGATTTTATTTCTCGCATCCGGAAAGCCGGTATTTCGGATTGGGCAAAATCGGAAAGGATCAGGTAAGCGATTACGCAAAGAGAAAGGGAATGGGGGTAGATGAAGTGGAGCGCTGGCTGGGGGTTCATTTGAATTATTGAAGGGGAGTCCTGAGTCCCGAGTCCTGAGTCCCGAGTCCTGAGTCCCGAGTCCTGAGTCCCGAGTCCTGAGTCCTGAGTCCTGAGTCCTGAGTCCCGAGTCAAAAAATATCCAGACAATTCGTATTTTGGATGCAAAACCAGAACAACATGAAAAAATATTTTTTCTTTTTGACCTTTCCTTTCCTTTTTATTGGAGCCGGATACTTTCCTCGCACATCTTCGATGCCGGGTGATCCTGTCAAGGAAGCGAAGATCATTTACGACATAGACCTTTCTTCGTCCGACATGGATCAAATGGTCAAGGACATGATGGCCGGGAGCACTCTGACCATATCATTTAAAGACCGTTGGGTCAAGACGGTGATGAATATGAATGTATCCAACACCGCTGTCATCATGGATGGAGCAACAGACAAAGGTCTGATGCTGATGGAAATGATGACGATGAAAATGGCAATCCGCCTGGAAAAAGATGATATCATTACCCGAACGGGAGGAGACCAGGAGCAGGATCGCGTGGAATATTTTGAAGAAACAAAGACCATTGCCGGATATGTTTGCAAAAAGTCAAAAGTGACTGACAGTGAAGGCAACAGCAGCGTGTATTGGTATTCGGATCAAATCATGCCAGGCAACCGAAAGACGCAATTTTCTCATGGGAAGCTCAATGGATTCCCGCTGGAAATGCAATTGGATGTAGATGGCATGACGATGAAAATGACGGCGAAAGAAGTCAAAACCGGATCATTGCCGGCTGATGAATTTTCGATGGCAATTCCTGCAGGATACAAGGAGTCAACCATGGAAGATCTGATGCAAATGGGAGGAATGGGAAGGTAAATCTGAAACAATATCTGTATCCCCGGATTTTTTGACTTTCACGAAAAAAAACATCATTTCTTTCGAGACCTTTTTCCAATTATCCGGATTTTTCATCCTTATACGGATGGCTTTTCCGCTTTCATGCCAGGCACAAAACGCTGTTGCAGTTCCGGCTGCCACCTTTTCTCCAAACAAAGTTTATCACGCCGATTCCCTGCGGGAGGATCTGCTGATCCTGCAGACGGCCCTTGAAGAAGTCCATCCCGGATTGTACCGGCATTCTTCCAAAGAAGTGATGGATGCGGCCTTTGACGACGGAATGAACTCCGTCAGGGATTCCATGACATATTTTGATTTTGTCCGGATTTTATCATTCATCAACTCGCCGATTCATTGTGTTCATACGTACGGAATTCATCCGCCTGAATATGAAAAATGGAGAACCGACAGCCTGAAACATTTTCCTTTCCTTCTCCGCTACCTTGATCAGAGGTGGTTTGTCATTGAAAATTACAGCGACAACGAAAATCTCGTTCCGGGAACCGAAATTTCCGGCATTTCCGGGGAGCCGATGGACAAAATCCTCGAAGGCCTTCTTCCCCAATTGCATTCTGACGGATTGAATACTACGTTCAAAATCAGACAATTGGAGACGCAATTCGCCAAAGTCTGGTCCAATTACCGGGACAGGAGCGGAATATTCCATTTGCAGATCAGCAGGGCCAGCGATGGCAAGAATGAAACGATAACCGTTGATGGAATTCCGCGGGATTCGCTGAATGCCCGGCATGGCAGAGCAATGGCTCTTAGAGGAATGCTGGAACCATTCCGGTTTTCCATGTCACCCGATTCCGGATACGCGATTCTCCGAATCCGCACCTTCAACGAACAGGCGCTCACCGGAGCCGGAATTAAATATTCAGAGAAACTTCATGAGATTTTCACAATGATGAATGAATCCGGTGTCACGCAACTGATCATTGACCTTCGCGACAATACCGGCGGACAAACGAGCTATGGTATGTTGCTTGCATCCTGGCTTTCGCCCGGAGTGGAATACATGGATCGGGTGCTGCTGAAAAAGAACAGCGATTATTCATTTTCAAAGTTCATTTCTGATTCTTCGGGACTCGAGGCAGATTCGGTAAAACTTCTTCCCACCGAAAATGAATACCAGGTTTGGTCCAATTATCCGAACCGTTTTTACAATCATCCGATTCCGCGTCCGTTTACCGGCAAAGTACATCTGCTCGTCAACGGAGGGACATTGTCAAGCGCGGCAATTTTTACCGCCGTGATGCATTTCAACAAAAGGGCAACCGTTTACGGACAAGAAACCGGAGGGGCATACACAGGACCAAACGGAAGTCCGCTGATCGTCCGGCTTCCGCATACCGGCATCAGATGCGCGATTCCGGCTGCCAGGTACGAAGTAGCCGTGCCGGGAGTAACTGAAACCGGGGGAGTAAAACCTGATTTTGAATATTCCGGTCACATAGATGATGTTGCCGGCGGAGGGGATCCGCTGATGAAGGTCGTGATGGAGTTTGTCAAGGCCGGATCGAAAAAGCCGGGAGGCAGGTAAGTTATCGGGATAGATTTTGAGATAAAATCTTAAGGGAACCTCTAAAAACTGCGAATTTCTTCACTTCGATAAAAACTCAGTGTAAACGTTGGGCTCCATTGAAAATGCTCATTTACCTCAGTAAACTCCGCTTTTCACTTGCACGCCCGCCTCGAAATCTGTGTTTTTAGAGGTTCCCTTAAAAAATTTCTGTTCCTGCCGTGAAAAATTCCGGGAACCGTTTTCAATTTCTGTTACGGAAAGTGATTTCTGTCAAGGGCAAGAAATGAGGCTATGATTAGCGATTTGAAGGAAAAACAGATTTGGGGAGAATGAAATGGAGGGAATTAAAGGTCCGGTTTTGGTTACCTTCGAAGAGAATTATTCCCTTTACAGCAATGTGCATTTCTATTACCTTGCTCCTGGGGTGGAGGGTGGAGGCCCCCACGTCTTATGCCTTTTTGGCGCCTTTTCTTTTGGGGAATGCGACCCCGGGAAATAGCTTCGATTTGAACCAGGATGAAACTGCCTTTCCTAATCTCCGGTGGTGTTTGACTTGATAGCGAAGAATCTGAAAACAAGCAATTGAGAATATATTCCTGAATTCCAATTTTGATGAGCTTGCAAATGTTTTCTGATTGCACCCTGAAGAATAGAAAAACCAGTGCTTCTTACCGGATTCTGACCTGTTTCCTCCTTTTTGTTTCATACACCGCTTTCCGTGTTCCGGCCCAAAGCCGCATTCCGCATCTTTCAGAGGATGCAGTCATCACCCTCCTCACGTGTGATCCGGGTGAATACATATATTCGATATTCGGCCATTCCGCCATCCGGATTTTTGATCCGGACAACCGCATGGACCGTGTGTACAATTATGGAACGTTTGATTTCGATGAACCCGGATTCGTCTGGAAATTCACACGCGGGAAATTGAATTACAAATTGTCGGTCAATCTGTGGCGCTACTTCCTGGAAGAATACCAGTACGATCAGCGATCGGTGTATTCGAATGAAATTTTGCTCACCCTGGATGAGAAGCAAATATTGTTTGAGAATCTGGAAGTGAATTGCCTGCCGGAAAATCAATACTACAAATACGATTTCTTCTTTGACAACTGCGCCACGCGGATCCGCGACATCATGGATCGAAGTATTCCTGCAATCCGCTGGCAGGATTCATCCGTCACCCTTGATTCCAGTTTCCGCGATCTGATAGATATCTACCTCCTGAATTCTCCCTGGGCTGATTTCGGAATAGATCTGGGTATTGGACTTCCGGCTGATGCAATAGCAACCCATTGGCAAATCACATTTCTTCCTGATTTTCTGCAGAGCGAAATGATGGCTGCAAGTATCGATGGCCGTCCGGGAAACCTGATGGGTCCGACGAAAACCTTATATGCGGCTCCCGTTTTGCAGGCTGAAAATCCCCTTCCGCTGCCCTCTTTCCTCGCATGGGGAATTTTTGTCCTGGTTGCCGGAATCACATTTGCGGGAATCAGGATGAAGAAGAAATTCCGTCTCTTTGATAAAATATTTTTCGGAATCGTTGGATTGCTTGGCTGGTTTATCTTGTTTCTTTGGCTGGGAACCGATCACATCGCAACGGCGAACAATCTGAATTTGCTCTGGGCGAATCCGGTATTGTTGCCGTTGCCTTTCTTAAACAGCAAATCCAAAATGAAAAGGACAGCGGCAATGGCATTTAAGATCACCGGCAGCATCGCATTGCTTTGCGTTATTGCCTGGGCATTCCTTCCCCAGGATTTGCATGAAGCTTGCCTGCCACTGGCGATGGCAGTTGGCATAAGAACGCTTGCTGCGGGGTGGGTTAGATTCTAAGGCTGCTCATGCAACACAAATAATAGTACTGACAGTTCGAGACCGGTACCGTTGATTCATTTCACCACCTTGGTCCTCGATATCCCCCCCCTTGTTTCCACTTCCACGACATATACCCCGTTCGAATTTTCTGAAAAATCAATTTCAATGTCCGTTTCTACCGTGACCTTTTCGTTGGGTCTGGAATTGTAAAGCATGCGGCCGTGAAGGTCGTAAATCGATACGCGTTCAATTGTGGCATTTTCTGCCCGGATTTGAAGTCGTTCGGTAACGGGATTTGGGAAAATGGAAATGGGATCGGAATTCCGCGAAATTGGGTCAAGGGCGATTTGTGAAATGCATGCTGTATCAATAAAAGAATTATGTAACATCGCAAGTTTATGGAAAGGCAACCCATTTATTGTATCAAAATTCCCAGCAAATAACATTACAGAATCCCATGCCTCAATCACAGTACCGGGTTTGTTGAAATCATGGTCGAAACTACACCATTCTTTTCCGTTCCACTTGGCAACATTACTTGCAATGAGTCCGCCTGCCATATCAAACCTCCCGGTAACCCACAATATTCCTTCTTTGACCAAAAGTTCATATACTGCTGGAATGCCAGAACCAAATTTTGAAACGCCACCACCCATACTATTCCAATTGGAACCGTCCCAGCAAACGATGTGATTGCCTGGGTTCCCATCAGATTGAAAGAAAGTACCGGCAATAACCAACTTCTCGTCATAGATGGTCATTGCTCCAACATTTGACCAACCACCAGTAAAACCATTGCCAACAGATTTCCATTGAATCCCATCCCATCTTGCAATGTTACCGGGAAATGCCGAAGAAGACTGAGATGGAAACTGACCGCCGACATATAATTCGTTTTCAAATGCACAAATTGCTGTAATGGTATTCAAATCATTGCCAGTATGATTCGGAAAACCACCGACATCGTCCCATATATTTCCATCCCACTTTGCCAAACTATTCGCACCAATGCCGTCAATTGAATCAAAAACACCTCCCGCATACAAGAACCCACCGTGTGAATAAATCGTATAAAAACCATTGTTCTCGGTTCCTGAACCTAATGAATCCCAAATTTGACCGTCCCAACTTGCGATTCCATTAACTTTGATACCACCCGCTGTCGTAAAACCGCCACAGACAATCAATTTTTGCCCGTATCTTACAAATTTCTCCGCCGGTGCAACAATACCATTGTGAAAATCATCCAGTCCCGTTCCAAGTCCCGTCCAATCACTACCATCAAATTTAGCGACTCCCCTTACCTCAACGCAGTCAATTTTGGTAAAATCGCCACAAATAAATAGCGCACTGGTAGCAGTATCAAAATAAATATCTCTTACAAACCAATCGAAAGTAATCCCAAACGACGACCATGTCTGGGCGGAATGGAAACCCGGAATAACGGAAAGCGAAAAGAAAAGTATGACCGGAATCTTGCCCATTTCAATTCAAAATTATTTTCATTGTTTCCCTTTGATCTTGCCCAATGAGCACAACAAGATACACACCAGGAGCTCTTCCAGAGAGATCAATTTCAACCCTATCACCTGGGAAATCCAGACGTGTTTTGGTTCTGCGTATTTCACAACCCAAAATATCGTAGATGACAATTTCCTCAATTGATTTTGAAGTTTTCGTCATTATCGTAAAATATCCATGTGTTGGATTTGGATAAATGGTCAACGCGGAATTGTAATCAAACTCTTTCTCGATTACTACCGGAAATGACATTTCAAATTGGGCGATAAAATCATCCTTGCCTACATTTGAAGGCGAAACGCCAGCACCCGGATATGGTCCGTGATTATTTGCTAAATATAAAGCGCCATTTCCGGGATCCTGTACGTCAAAGCCGGCCAGAGACCTGGTTTGTCCAGATATATACACATATGTATTATCTATTTTTATATCGTCCAAGTAGTCGCCGTGCGTCCCAACATTGCCTGTTCCACCAAAATAGCTTGCCCAGAATAGATTCAAGCCATTATCAAAGGCTGTAATAAATGCGTCATCGTCTCCTGAATTTGAAGGTTCATCATACAAGCCTCCAATTTGATCCACATTACTCATGTTATCACTTTTTGTCGGCCCTGCTGCGAATAAGTTGTAAAAGTCATCAACCACCAACACATTTCTCTCATTTCCGCGATAAAAACCTTCGTCAGAATCACCGCCGTAAAAGGTCGTCCAGAGTTGTGTCCAGGAACCGCTAAATTTTGCCAGAAACATATCGTATCCACCATTATGAACATTATCATAATAATCTGCAGATCCCGAAAGATCAAATATTGGAAAATTAGTGTTTTCTGTTGACTCCGTGGACCCACAAATAAATAAATTGTTTGAATTATCAATTGCAAGATCTGTACCGCCGTCATTCTCCGTTCCCCCGAAACATGTCCACCAGTTGTAAAACAAAGTTACGCCGTCGTAGCAGCCGATCGTTGCATCAGCATTTCCAGCGCTTTGCATGAAATATCCTCCCTGTTGAGGGTTGTTAAGGAAAAACACATCTGGCGTTTCAACATAGCCAGTTACGTAAATGTCGCCATTCGGCGCTGCTTCAATAGACCGCAGATCGGTTGGCCAATCCCCAGTTGTCCATTGTTGCTGAAAAAGGGAATCAAATCTACCAACGAAGGAATGAATTTTAGAACTTGTGGAATAGGCAGCATTCGGAAAATTTGGGCTTTTGTAGAAGGGTATACCGTTGACATGATCGCCATCCCCGCAAATCAATAATTGGCCGTTTGCATCCATGTCAAGATCATTAACAATCGTTTCTGCTCCATCGCCCCCAAAATAGGTGGACCAGTTAAATAGGTGTCCCTTATCCTTTTTGAATTGAGAAACAAAACCCGACCTCAGTATCGAATAATGTGTGTTGTCTAAGTATTGACCAGAACTTGCCAAAGTTGGGAAATCACTACACTCTGTCGAGCCGCCAATAAACACGCTACCATTACTAAATGATGAAATGTCATCTATCGCTATTGCATTTGCGAAATCATCTCCATTGGAGTTCCCATTTGACTTTGAATTTCCGCCAAAATAAGTTCCCCATTTATATATTCCAGCATCCGTAAATCTCATTAGAAATGCATCCCATCCACCAATTGCAATTGGTTTATATCCCTTATATACCGGAAAATCCAAGCTAAGCGTCGAACCAGTATAATATATATTATTGTCTAATTCATCAATTTCCATTTCTCCCATTTCTTCGAGGGAGTTTCCCCCAATAAACGTGCACCAACGCAGGTTCTTATTTGCCGTGGGAGTCAATGCTCCACCCACCCCTTCTTCAAAGGATATCACGAGCTTATCATTCCCCTCATACTCTCCTATATTCGCAAACGTCACCTCATTCCCGCTGATGCTGTAATCAGGCTGGCCCCCCATCCCGACAAAATCTCCAAAACCGTCTATCTGGAACATCCTCGATTTGGGAAATGCAAGGTCGCCAAAGGCGCTTCTGACGATGAGAGAATCACCGGCATTGACAAAAATGGTATCGTGGCCGAAAAATTTAATACTGATATCGCCGGGATCACCCGGATTTTCAAACGGATCCGTTGCCGGTTTTACTATGAACTGGTACTTTAGTCCGGCGGGGTTTGATGAATAGGAAATATCAATCTTTTCCCAGACCTCGTGTTTGTAAAATCCCTCATATAAAGGAGCCAGGGTCCTGCCTTCAGGAATGTGGCCGAGGTAATAATTGTGATGATACGCCTGGCGGTTTACCGGATAAATGGTACCTGGATTTCCGTCGAAGAGCATGTCAATGCGGTGAAGGCTATCACTGGTAGATGTGTCGCCATCGCAATTACTAAATACGAGGCAGATCGTATCGTCCATGTGGTATGTGCCTGGATAATGTTGAGTCTGGTAATATTTAATGTTTTCGACGATCGCTCCACCGGAATCGGTCAGCTGGTCGTGGTTTGCCACGAAGCGGATAGAACCCACCACTGAATCCGTATCCGGAACCACTTCCACATCCACTTCCACGTATTTCACCGTGACATACTCCCAGGTAGTATCGGGAAGAAGGCTCTGGCCTGTGACGATCACGTTGTCATTGCTGTCAAGAGCAATGTCTGCAGGCGAATCAAACAGGCGGTATTTGCTGTCGTATTCAATTTCCCATGCATCGTTTCCCGATGCATCGTATTTCAGGGTTTGATAATTCAGGCCATTGCCATCGAAACTGCTGCCCGTGACAAGGACATCGCCGTTTGCCTTTACCAATATCGCTTTGGCCGTATCTGAACTGTCACTTTCGCTGTTCCAGATCTTGTCCCATTGCTCCGTTCCAAAACCATTGTATTTGATCGTGACGAAATTTGTCCCCTGACCTAAGGTGTCGGTAAATCCGCAGACATAGACATTGCCGCTTTCATCCACCGCTACATCGTTTCCAACTTCCCTCTGACTGCCGCTGCTTTTCCAGGTTTTGCTCCACTCTAAGGAAAGATCATCGTCCAATTTTACAGTGAGGATATTGAATCCGCTTGTCGGCGACCAGGTCGTACCCGTAAGATAAATGTATCCGCCGGCGTCTATGGCTGCGCCGTTGACCATGACAAATCCGGTTTGGGTATTGCCGCTGGTGTAGCTGTTGTTCAAACTGCCATCATCGGCATTGAAACGCACAACGAGGAAATCCCAATCTGTGGTATCTGTAATGCTGGCGCCGCCAAGCGTGAGCGTGCCAAAGCCATATGCCAGGAAGCCCGTGGGCATATCCCTGGTGGTATCTTCATCGTAGCTCGCACTCCAAAGCAGGGTGGAATCGGTTTCATATTTCAGGGCCAGAAAATCTGCACCGGTATTTGTATCGCTGACAAATCCGCCCACATAGATGGTATCTGCATCCAGGACAATGCTGGTTCCGGCGTCGTTGCCCCCATGATTTCCGCCCCAAATCTCCACCCAGGCCCGGTTGCCGGCGCTGTCATAAGCAATGGTGATAACATCATTGCTGTCGGCTGCATTGATCCAGACCGAACCTGTCAGGAAAACATTTTCATTGATGTCAACGACAAGTGCGAATGCCGCATCGTCCCCGTGTCCGGAGCCGTCGTACTGGTCTGACCAGACTACATCACCGCTGCCATTGTATTTGGTGAGGAGGATATCGTAATCGCCGGATGCATTGAGAGTAGCCCCGGCGACATATACATTTTCATACAGGTCTGTTGCAACAGCCGCTTTGATGAAAAAATTCTGAGTGCCGTCGCGGGATGCCCATTCCTCGAAGACTTTAATGTTTTGGGAATACGACATGGAGAATGTCATCAGACATACAATCAGAACTGTAGGGACAGGTCGGGACCTGTCCGTGCGCAGCAATGCGCCATTTGTGCCGTGTGCCGTGTGCCGTGTGCCGTGTGCCGTGTGCCGTGTGCCGTGTGCCGTGTTGC
>Ga0247727_10013400_pt1 | contig 13834 bp, 9 predicted proteins | sample WisWelCaveWW1625_FD_202498 | JGI IMG/M metagenome (GOLD analysis project Ga0247727, IMG submission 202498) | Biofilm microbial communities from Wishing Well Cave, Virginia, United States - WW16-25 | ecosystem: Environmental > Aquatic > Deep subsurface > Groundwater > Cave microbial mat | place... | reverse complement strand
TCCCTCGCGATTTTGCGAAGGCCCAGCACCCAAATGCGCCTGGCACTTTTTCAGCCGCTCGTGATATGGCGCAAGAACTTGATGAAAGTGGGGACTGCCTTGCTCCTCCTCGCCATCGCAGGTGAACATGATATTGAGCGGCAGCTTTCCTTCCACAGCGATGATAGCTTCGCAGGCATTCAGGAAGGCGCGATTGGGGCCTTTGTCGTTGATGGCGCCGCGCGCAATCAAGACTTGTGCGAATGGATCCATCTTCACCAAGTTCGCAGCGAGGGGCGGCGACGACCATTCTTTTTCATCGTACGGCTGTGTGTCGTACATCATGTAATGCGAGATGGTTTTCTTGGCGCCGGCGTCGTACCAACCCCAAACACCGGGAAGCCCATCGGTCTTGACCAACTCAGCTTCCTTGCAACCAAGCTGCTTGAAGGATTCCTTCATCCGTTCGGCCATCTCGGTGATGCCCATGTTCCAACTGCTCACCGACGGCTGCCGAAGATCGCTTTGAATTTTGGCGATGTGCTCGGCCTTGTGATCTTCAATGTATTGGTGAATCTTCTTAATGCGCGGCGAGGCTAAAATGTCTTCAATGAAACCGTGAGGCGCATCGAGAAAATTGAAAAAGCTCGGAGCGATAGTCGCGCCCAGCATTGCCTTACCGCCGAGATCCATAAATTCCCTTCGTGTTATTTCCATGACTGGCCTCATGAATTTTGGCTGTAATCCCGCGGTATGCTCGCAGGGGATGATTTTAAAATAGCTCTTTGCATATTACAACCCTTTACTGTCTTTAAATATAATTCATCATATCCAGGATGACCCAATCCTTGCGGAAAGGGATTTCGTAGCTCTGAAAGATCGGCTCGGATTCGGCTTCCGGGCGAGAGCGGAAAATTTCTAAAGTGCTGTGGATGGGCATAAGGCCTCGTCGAAGATGATTTCAGTAAAGCACTGTGAGTCCGCTATGATTTGAAGTTGATGCTCACTAAATGAAATAATGGTCTTTTAGAATTACACAACGCGGACAAGCCGCAACCAAACAGGTTTTTAAAAAATGCCCAACGGATAGAAACAATCCAACGGATGAAAAGCAAAAGCATTAGACAAAATAATTAAAAATTTAAATAAATTATTTTGTCGTCAATCATTCTGTCATTAATCTTTTTTTTATTTGAAAATTCGAGTTATAAAATTTAAAATTACAAAAAATAAAAAGTTGGAACCATGAAAAATTCGCTTAAAACCTGCATGAATAAAGGATAAAATGCTATTCGAGAAAAAAATGTTTTCTTTTTTTGCATACATTTCACTTGTTAGAGACTAATGAGTTTGAGGTCGAACATGATAATTATTCTAAGCGTATATTTCTACCACATCGGAAACTTGCTTATACTTGTCAAGACGACGGGCAGAATAGCTTAAGAGTGTTCAGCTTCCTCATTTGATTCGCGAGCAACAAGTTCAGTAGTTAGCTTTATGCATTCCTGTAGCAACTCGAGCGCTTGTTTTTGTTCTTTTCGCCACTCTACACTGATTTCTTCCAAAGCGGCTATCTCTGCTTCTCTTGACTTTCTTCTTAATGTACGTTGAATCTCTAAAGCCGATTGCATCTCCTCTTTTTCAACTTTGCTTACGAACTCGGACAAACTCTGTCCAGAAGGTAACTCTAAAACGAACTTGAATTTTACACGTTGAAGCTCTGCGTTTGCGTCGGAAAGCATCACGGACCAATTCGCTAATGGGCTCCGTAACGCCATGACCGTTGTGGTATTACCTATAGATGAAAGAGTTTGCTCCTTTCTATCAAGACGATAATATTTTGTTTTGGTGGCATCATCATAATCAAAATAATTTGCCCCATCTTGCACTAACTTATAATAACCTTTAATTTGGGGCTCAAATTCACATACCAAACTACGTATTCGAGCTTTGTTAAGAAATAATGAAATTTTTGACACTGTAAAATTTGCTACCTGCCCATCCGTTAACTGTTGTAGCATTTCCTCATAATCTTTTCGCTCGAATGTTTCATCATACGGAACGCTACTAGTTGGTTCTTCCAACCGCCGCGCCCTTGCCCTGATTTTCTGGATAAGTGTCAGCAGATGAGAATGTGAAAAAGCAGTATTTAAATCACCAAGTGGGTCCAAAGGTTGAATTGTTTCATTATCTAGAAGCCGGAAATCTATATACCGCGACACTTCATAAAGCTCTCTCGCAGCGTTAACCCGGACTTCCCAGTAGACCTCTTGAGCTATTCTCGTTAATCTTATCAGAGTCGGTACGTTCTGTGCATCTCTCCAGTTATTAAGCAACGCTAACGTCTGTCTGTAATGATTAATCGCTGCGTCCGCCTCGGCCTTCCTAGAACGCAAACGCTTCAACTCATTCCATAAATTTTTTACTTCTGTTCTTACGTAAAACATCTCATCCTGTGCGCGATCCAGAATATCTCTAAGTTGCACTTCTATTATAGTTTTAATACCCTCAACCGATTTCGCACCTGATTCCAAATGACCAAGTGCTTCGCCAAAGCCATCCAAGACTTTTCCCCAGTTCTCAGTTGTGACCCCTTCGACAATCTTTCCGATACTTGAGACAATGCCTGTAATAGAGTTAAATAAATCCTTCGCATGTTGTACAACCTGCTTTGGCAGCTTAACGAGGTCACGTAAATTTCGCTCAATTCTAGCTCCGAGTGCTTTGATTTTATTCTGGTAAGATTCTATCTTCTCAGATAGATGTTTTATGTCCCTCTCAAAATTGTCAATATCATATTTCAAGTTATTAATCTGATCATTTAGTTTACCTGCTTCAAATTCATATGCTCTTTGGGCCTGTTCTCTTTTCCATATTTGCTCCCTTCTATATTCTAACAATTCCTCTGCTTCAGCAACTTCAGACCGAATTTGGTTAAGCTCATTACTAATTTCTTCGTAGGTCTTTGGGAAATCCTTGTCTCCAACCTTCTTAAAACGAATTGGTGCCCAGTGCAAGTCGTAATTAAAATAATTTCTTTTAGATATCAGACGTTCCAATAGTAATTCGGCTCTCTGCTGAGTTTTTGTATCAGACGCCTGCTCCTTTATTTGTGATAGTAATTGCTGGGCCTTGTCATAATGATTGAGCATGAATAATATTTCTGCTTCCCGTATTTTACCTCCTATTAACGATGGTATATATTTTACAATTGCATCAGTGAACTCGTCCTCTGTCTCAAATCTTTTCGAGGAGTAATCTTTGGGGTCGATATTGCCGCTAGTTCCAGCAGGACCATCAGGGCCTTTTGGGCCATAATCGCCCCGAGGGCCCCTAGGCCCTGATCTTTCACCACCTGGTACCCAAACATCCCAGTCAGCATTTCTAGTTCCACGAGTGCACCACGTTCCCTTGCCCGGGTCTCCACCATCACCTCCGTCTCCGCCAGGCCCTTCTTTACCACCCGGTCCGGGGTCGCCTCGATCGCCTCCAGAGAAATCAACATGTTCAGGTGATGGCGTGGAAAGGTTGATCTGTGAGTCATAGTACCAAATGCTTACATTCCCAGAGGTTCCTCCATCGCCGCCGCGTCCACCCATTTCTCCTTGTCCACCAGTGTGGCCTTTACCACCTTGGTAACCGTTTCCTCCCTTATGGGATGGACATTTCGCATTTGGGCCAGGACTCCCTCGATCACCTTTTTCCCCCTCACCTCCTATTTTTCCCTCTCCTCCAGTCCCTCCTTTTTGGCCCTTGGTACTTATTCTTAGAGAATTGATTGTCTTCGCGATTATGGTTATATTCCCTGCGCTCTCTCCATATGCTCCATCACCTGCAGGGTAATCGCCATTATTTGCAGCTTTTGTAAACCCCGTATGAATCCTGCCTTTTCCTTCAAAGTCAAGAGTCTCGCAGGCAATAAAAACAGATCTGCCTTGAGTAACGATTTTATCTGTAATTTTCACGTGTCCTGTAATGAATCGTATTTCCTCAGTACTTTCCCCAAGACCCGGTATTAGCAAGATGCCACTTTCTAACTCCCTACTGAACACATTGTCTGCAATCTGAACTATGTTACCATGATCCTTTCTTTGCATGACGTTACTCCTCCTTAGTTTATAAGGTTTTCTAACGGTTGCTGTTAAAAGTTCGTTGAGTTCGACCAATTGAGACTGTGCCATCGTATTTTTAAAGCCGCCACGCGAATTCTTATTGCGTTAGGCTCGTTTACTGTTGACCGAAAAGTTTGTTCAGTACTTTAGCGAGTCTATAGCCTGCCATAGCTATACGCTTACTGCATACTGTTTGTGTGTTAGAGGCATAAGTATTGTCAGGCGTTCCCTTTTCTTCTATATTTTGGTAAGCGTCACTCTTGGCAAGTTGGTGGCTTTCTCCAACCCAAGTGCTAGGCTGCAAGTCATCCAAATTTTGCAATGCGTTGGCGGGATACGAAGTCATGACATCTCTTGCAAATTGTCTGATACGTTGCCGGTCACTATCAGTGAGTGGCCGTTTCACCTCGTCATCGTCAGAATTGAATAGTCCAAATAGTCCACCGGCTGCATCCCAGTAACTGTGCAGATTAGATCGCGGCGCATCATTAGTCAGGTAGAAAGAATTGCCGCCCCCATCACCGTCTGGATGTTTTTCCGTATAGCGGGTGGCGCAGTGGAGCGGTTGATGAACATCGCCCATAAGATGAATGAGGTAGGCTAGGGTATACGCTTTCACGTTCTCTTTCTCTTTCTCTTTACTTTTTCTTTTACTTAGCTCTTGAATGCTCCATTCAATGATGGACTGGACATTAACGGGAGGCGGTGGTACGTCCGGTACAGAACCGCTGACAATGAAACGCCTGTTGATATAATGCCACTCCCGCATTGGCTCAAACATGGGAAAGCCTTTTATATCATCCATCCAGCAGGCTACGGTGACAAACTCGTAATTCATCTCAGCGAGTTGAACTCTCCGTGCTAACTGGTTAACACGCTCTCTGGCTTGCTTGTTGAGATTCTCGAAAGCAATTTGCGCTACAACCATGTGCACGGTGGGACTCCATGCAAGTGCGGTTGTCGGCGACAAGATTAGTGCGATAACGAGAATCGATAGTTTCCAAATTTTGCGCATTGGTTTTCTCCTTGAATTGTGGATGATTACTTCCCATACACCCTCTCCCCCGGCGGCCAGCGCGTGATGATCACCGGCAAATACTCCATTCGCGGTGGGCCGTCTTCGTTGCGGTACGCTAAACTGTGCGCCAGAAATTTCTGATCGTCGCGCTGTGCATGATCCGTGCGCTGATGCGAACCGCGCGACTCGGTACGCTGCAACGCGGATTGGATGATCGCCTCGGCAACATCCAGCATGTACGACAGCTCCATCGCCGCGGTGATTTCCGTGTTGAAGGTGAAGCTGTGATCAGCAATGGCAAGATTCAAAAATCTTTTCTGGAGATTCCTGATGATTTCTTCTGATTGCTTTAAAGAAGCCTGGTTGCGATAGATGCCAGCGCCTTCCTCCATGGCCTTGTGCATTTCACTTCTCAACGTAACGATACGCTCGCGCCCACCTTCTTTTCGGAGAAATTGTTTCTCAATTCGTCTCGTCTCGTCGATAACCAGCGCATCTAAAATGGAAATGCTCGGCGCCTTTTGATCTGCGGCGAAGTGAGCTGCGGCCTTGCCGGCACGAGCGCCGAACACCAGCAACTCGGTGAGCGAATTGGAGCCGAGACGATTGGCGCCGTTGATGCTGACGCACGCGACTTCACCCGCGGCATACAAACCTTTGAGCGGCGTGGCGCCGTGAATGTCCGTATGAACCCCGCCCATCATGTAGTGCACCACCGGCCGCACCGGAATCATCTCTTTGATCGGATCGATGTTTTCGTATTTCAGACAAAGCTCGCGGACAAACGGCAGCTTGGTGTTGATAATCTTCTCGCCCAAATGGCGAATGTCCAAGTGGACGTAGTCGCCATACGGCCCTTTGAGTGTTCGCCCTTTTTCCATTTCTTTCACAAAAGCCTGTGAGAGCCGGTCGCGCGGGCCGAGCTCCATGGAACGCAGCACCGGCTTCGGTTCCGGCTTGCCGAGATTGTAATCCTGCAAGTAGCGATAACCATCTTTGTTGAGCATCCACCCACCTTCGGCGCGGGCCGCCTCGGTAATGAGAATGCCGGTGAACGGCAACCCGGTCGGGTGATACTGCACAAACTCCATATCTTTCAGCGGCACGCCGGCGCGATAAGCGAGCGCCATGCCGTCACCATTTTTGATATTGGCATTGGTGGTAAAAGGAAAAACTCTGCCACATCCGCCGGTGCAAATAATGACGGCTTTGGCCGCAATCGCCTGAATTTTTCCGGTGGCAAGCTCGACGGCGACGACACCCTGGCAGCGGCCATCATCCACAAGCAGCTTGGTCACAAACCATTCGTCGTATCTTTGGATGGGTTCGTATTTCAGGGTGGTTTGGAACAAGGCGTGGAGCATGTGAAAACCGGTCTTATCCGCCGCAAACCAGGTGCGCTCGATCTTCATGCCGCCAAACGGACGCACGGCAATCTTCCCATCTTCCTGCCGGCTCCAAGGACAACCCCAATGCTCAAGCTGCAGCATTTCCTGTGGCGCTTCTTTCACAAAGGCCTCAACGGCATCTTGATCGCACATCCAATCGCCGCCGGAGATCGTATCGTAGGCATGATGATCGAGGCTATCGTTCGATTTGATGACGGCCGCCGCGCCACCCTCAGCGGAAACCGTATGGCTCCGCATCGGATAAACTTTCGAGATGACCGCAATGCTCAGTTTGGGATTAGTCTCAGCGACGGCAATAGCCGCCCGCAAGCCGGCGCCGCCGCCGCCAACGATGAGTACGTCGTGGGAGAGAATATCCATCGCCTACCTCTTTCAAAGCCGCAACGTTATAAGCTTATCGAGAATTTTTCCCGGCTATGTCTCTGAAGCAACGTCGAAGATGAGGAGAATGACGCAATATACACAACTCGCGCTGAAAAGTCAAGGGCGGGTTTGAGAAAAATTTATTTTTCAATTTGATCCGGTTATATGCTCGTCGCTGCGGGAAAAGTATTATAGCGGGAGGAAAATCATTGAATAACGAATGAACGATCTGAATTGATCCATCGTCCTTTCAATAAAAATCTCCGGCGTCATTCGATTTTTTTTAGCACCAATTTAAGGAGTTGTTTATGCAGCCTGCTTTCTTTTCTCGCCGCAACTTTCTCGGTTTGTCAACAGCCGGCGCCGCAGGAATTTTGTTGGCGCCCAAATTTCATTTTGAACAAACGCAGCAACCAAACAAACCTCCGGCGCTGCAAGCCGATTTGGTGAAAGAGTTTGTCATTGCCGGCCACGGCAATTTTGATCGCGTCAAAGAATTGTTGGAACAACAGCCGGGCCTGCTGAACGCGACGTGGGATTGGGGCGGCGGCGATTTTGAAACGGCGCTCGGCGGCGCGGGCCACATGGGCCGTAAAGACATCGCCGAGTTTCTTATCAACAAAGGCACACGCATGGATATTTTTGTTGCGACGATGCTGGGCAAATTGGAGGCGGTGAAAGCGATGCTCGTGGCTTACCCGGAGCAGATCAAATCCAAAGGCCCGCACGGCTTGACGTTTTTGCACCACGCGAAAAAAGGCGGGGAGGAAGCGGCTCCCGTTTTGAAGTATCTTGAATCACTGGGCGCCTCGTGAGATTGAAATGCCGAAAATTTTCTTGATGCTGTTATTCCGCAGAATTCCCTATTAACAGGAGCGCTTAGTATGCAAATTCCAATTCGAAAACTCGCAACGCTGTTGACATTATGTGTGATCGTTATTGCGCCACAAACCTTCGCGCAAAACAATGCCAACCAGGCCGTGCTGGACGAAGCAAATAAATTTTTCCAGGCGCAGGATTGGGCGAATGCCGCGAAGGCTTATGAAGGCGTCACCCAAAAAGAGCCGGCCAATTTTCTGGCGTGGAATCGTTTGGGTTCGGCTTATCATTCTGCCGGCAAATTCGATAAAGCCGCGGCGGCTTTTGAGAAAGCCGTGGCGATTAATCCGAATGGGCCGGTGGTGCAATATAATCTGGCCTGCGCTTATGCCCGCCTGAACAATAAAGACCGCGCGATTGAAGTTTTAAACAAGCTCGCGCCCTCAGGTGTCTTCCAACCGGAGCAAATCAGCGCCGATGCGGATTTCGCCGGCTTGCAAAGCGACCCGCGTTTTAAAGAGGTGTTGGCACAAGTGCAAAAAGCCTCGCGCCCCTGCACCACCACGCCGGAGTTTCGCCAATTCGATTTCTGGGTCGGCGAATGGGATGTCGTCGCCAACGCCAGCAACCAACCCGCCGGAAAAAGCAGCGTGCAACTTATGCTGGGCGAATGCGTAATTTTTGAGAACTGGACCGGTGCGCTGGGTGTGAGCGGCAAAAGCTTTAACATTTACAACACCGCGGAAAAGCAGTGGCGGCAAACGTGGGTCGATGATCGCGGCACGTTCACGGAATACGCCGGCGAATTCAAAGACGATCGTTTAGAATATCTTGCCGAAAGCGCCGGCGCCAATGGCCAAAAGCAAAAACTGCGCATGACGTTTTTCAAGCAAGGCCCGGATCGTGTTCGCCAATTCGGCGAAGTTTCGACCGACGAGGGCAAAACCTGGAGCACGCAATATGATCTTATTTATAACCGCAGGAAATGAGAACACAAAATTACATCAAAAACTTAAATTAATATTTCCTGCCCTGTTTTTCTTTTACGGCCTCAGCGGGGCGCAGGAATGGAGCCAATGGCGCGGCCCCACGCGCGATGGCGTTGTTCCAATCGCAAGTGTGCCGAACCCCTGGCCGGATTCGCTGCATCGCGCGTGGCGCGTCGAGATCGGCGAGGGTTTTTCCTCGCCGGTTGTGTCACGCGGCCGCGTCTTCGTCCATAGCCGTCGCGATCCCGACGAGATCGTCATGGCTATCGATGCCACGAACGGACGAGTGATCTGGGAGCGGAAATACACCGCGAAGTTTGAGAAGAACCAGTACGCGGTGCGCATGGCAAAAGGCCCGAACGCGACGCCGCTTCTCGCCGATAATCGGCTTTTCACTCTCGGTGTGACCGGCATTCTCACGGCATGGGACACGATGACGGGCCGTCAACTGTGGAGCAAAGATTTTTCAAAAACGGTTGATACCTCAAAACTCTTTTGCGGCACTTCCGCCTCGCCGCTTTGGCTCGATGGCTTGGTGGTGATTCAAGTGGGCAGCGATATTCATGGCGGTCAAATCATCGCGCTTGATCCGGCCACGGGCAATACAAAATGGACGTGGCGTGGACACGGGCCGGGCTACGCGTCACCCGTCGTGATTGAGGCTGCGGGCAAATCACAGATCGTGACGTTGACGGACAGCTCAATCGTTGGCCTCGATGCAAAAACCGGCAGTCATCTTTGGGCCGTGCCGTTTCTCGACGATTGGCATGAGAACATTGTAACGCCTATTTGGACCGGTGCGTATCTCATTATCTCCGGCGTTCGTCAAGGCACGCATGCTTTTACGCTGCAACAGCGCAACGGCAAGTGGCAAGCCAATGCTGTATGGAAAAATACTGAAGTCGCGATGTACATGAGCTCGCCGGTATTGGGCGACGGCTTGATCTACGGTCACTCCGCAAAACAGAAAGGCCAGTTCGTCGCGCTCGAGGCGGAAACCGGCGCTATTCGTTGGGCCTCGGAGGGACGGGAGGGCCAGCACGCTTCCGTGTTGCTCACGCCGCGCCATCTCATTTATTTGACTAATGGCTCCGAGCTCATCATTGTTCGGCGCCATACGGCGAAATTTGAAATCGAGCGGCGTTACGATGTTGCCGATGCGGAAACATGGGCCATGCCGGTTTTCCTCGGCCCGGATATTTTCGTGCGTGATGCGACAGGATTGATTCGGTGGATGCTGCAAAGGAGGTAATGTCATATAAAAGCTTTCATCCGTTGCGTTGTTTTTATCCGTTGGGAATTTTGCAACATAGGATTTTCTTATCCTTCATCTTGCCCAAACAACGGCGCGGCGTCAATCCACAAGACGCCGCGCCGTTGTCGTTTTCCACTCCGGAAGTAAAGGTTTTGTCGCGATGCCGGTCTAAAATAAACAGCAAGGAAAATTCAGCGAAGGGAAGCAGCGTGCGGAGCATTGCGTATGCACTCAAACGCAGAATAAAATTCTGAAAGTTTTTGATCAAAATCTGCGGATTGAATCCCGCCAAGCGGGAAACTGAGAAAGCATTTCATCGGCGGGGTTCTCCAATACGGGGGGAAGCATAAACTGTCCCGCCGCAGTGGGACTTCGATTTTGAAAAAAGCTTTTCAAAGAACAACTTTTTAAAAACTAGGGGTTTTTCAGCACCCTGTTAAATTATAACATTTCAAAAACCTCTTGCTTTTCTTTCGACAAAATTGTTACTTGTTTATCTGTGCTTTAACAATTTTGGCAAAGAAAATTTAACCCACGCATAAATTTCAGCTTTGTACGACGCAATCATTATCGGCAGCGGGTTTGGCGGTGCGATGACGGCGCAGGCGCTGGTCAACGCCGGAAAAAAAGTTTTGCTGCTGGAGCGCGGCGACTGGGTGCCGCGCGGGCCGCAAAATTGGGCCGCCAACGCTTCGGTTGATCTGACCTCGTTTTGTTCGATGGAATCGCCGTATCGCATACTCGCCGGCGGCAATAAAGATCTGATGGGCGTTTACAGTTGCGTCGGCGGACCGTCGGTTTTTTATGGCGGTGTCTCGTTGCGTTTTCGCGAAGCGGATTTTATCGTTGATTCGGAAATCGCCGGCGACTCGAACGCGTGCTGGCCGTATCGATACGCCGATCTTGAGCCCTATTACACGTGCGCAGAAAAAATTCTCAACGTGGCGGGGGAGAGCCATGCGGATCCCACCGGGCCTTTTCGCAGCGCGCCGTATCCGCAGCAACCCAATGTACTTTCGCACACTTCGCAAATGATCGGGAACGCCGCGACCGCACTCGGATGGCGGCCGTTTCGTTTGCCGTTGGCGATTAATTATTCTTTAAATCAGGCGCGCCCGCCGTGCGTGGCCTGCACAACGTGCGATACGTTTGCCTGCGCCGTGCAGGCAAAAAATGATTTGGCCACTTGCGTGTTGCCGCAACTTCTTGCACAAGGGCTGGCGCTCAAAACCAATATGGTGGCGACGCGATTGCGCACCGAAGCGGGGCGGATCGTCTCGGTGGAATGCTTTGATAAAACGGCGAAGCAAAAAGTTTTTTTTAACGCCCAAACTTTCGTGCTCGCCGCCGGTGCGCTTGGCTCGCCGCATCTGTTGCTCGCCTCGGATTTGCAAAAACTGAATCCCGGCGGCCACACGGTTGGGCGTTATTTAATGCGGCATTGCAACGCGATTGTGTTTGGATTTTTTCCGCGGCGGCCGAATCCGGCGAAACAATTTCACAAGCAACTTGGCATCCATGATTTTTATTTCGGGCACCCGAGCATCAAACATCCGGCCGGAAAACTCGGCAGCATGCAGCAGTTGCAAACGCCGCCCGTCGGTCTCGTGCAGGCGCATCTGCCGAAGCCGTTCGGGCAATGGCTCAGCCCGGCGGTCGAGCATCTCACCGGTTTGCTGGTGATGGCGGAAGATCAGCCGCAATACGACAATCATGTTGCCGTTGATTGGCATCGAACCGATCGTTTTGGTTTGCCGCAGCTCACGGTGACGCATCATTACACGGCGCGGGATGTCGCCGCGTGCAACGCGCTCATCAAAAAGGCGCGGCAAATTCTCCGCAAAGCCGGCGCGGTTTTTTGTTACGTGCACCACATCAAAACCTTCTCGCACGCCGTCGGGACGGTGCGCATGGGAAACGATCCCAAGATTTCAGCGCTCGGCGAGTTTTGCCAATTTCGCGGCGTCAACAATTTGTACGTCGTTGACGGCAGTTTCATGCCGACGTCGGCCGGGTTAAATCCCAGCTTGACGATATCGGCAAATGCTTTGCGCGTCGGCGAGCATGTTGCCGCCATGGCTCAACCTTCATATTGAGCGCGCCAGCACTGAGAAGCTGAAGCGCAACATAAATGTTGCGCCACATTTTAAATTTAATTATGCCGATCAATCTTGCATTTTTAGGTTGCGGTTTCGCAACACGCTTACATAGCAAAACGCTTAAGAATTTTAAACGAGAAGTAAACTGCTTGTATGCCAGCCGCGATTGGCACAAAGCAGTTGCTTTCAATACCGAATTTAACGGCAGCGGCGCTTTTGCTTCATACGAAGCGGCGATCAACGATGCAAAAATCGATGCCGTGTTGGTGGCAACGCCGCCGGCTTCACATCTCGCATTGACGCTGCAAGCGCTGCGTGCCGGAAAAAATGTCATTGTTGAAAAGCCGCCTTTTTTGCATGCCGCCGATTTTGAGATAATTCACCAGGCGCAAAACGAGACCGGCCGCCGCGTTTTTGTCGCTGAAAATTATTTTTATAAACCGCTGGCCCTCAGGTTGCGTGAACTCATCATGAATGAGGTGATCGGCGAAATACTTTTTGTTCACGTCAATGCGATTAAGCTGCAAAAAGCCGGCGACTGGCGCGATGATACGCAACTCTCCGGTGGCGGCGCTTTGTTTGAAGGTGGCATTCATTGGATCAATCTCACCGCGAATTTGGGCTTGCCAATTAGATCCGTGCGTGGCCTGTGCCCCGGTAAGCGTCACGACGCCGAAAAGAGTATGCTCGTCGCGATTGATTATGAAAATGGTGCGGTGGGAACATTATCGTATTCATGGGAAGTGCCGGTGCTGCTGCAAGGCGTGCATCTTTCCCAACTTTATGGCCGCAAGGGCGTGATTACGTTTGAGTCGAATGGAATTTTTATTCTGGTGAACGGTGTCCGGAAAAAAATTATTTTTCCCGGACTCGGCGATATTGCCGGATATAAAGGAATGTTTCGCGATTTTTTGCGGGCCTTGCAGACGGGGGAGCAGCCGGCCATGAATTTGGCGGCAGCGCAAAAAGATTTGCAGCATATTGAGAACATTTATCAATCTATTCAGTGAAATTGTCATTCTGAAAAAATCCTGTTTACATTCAGTATAATCGTTGGAAACAAAAAGGATTCCTGCGGAATGACATTTGTTTTTTGGGCGCGATTCAATATTTCATTAAAACGGAGGAAAAAAAACCTATTATGAATTTGTTTATTGCCCTCGTCGTCGGCCTGGCTGCCGGCGCGCATACGTCCACCTGGGGCATGTACAAAGACGCCATTTACGAAGGCTTCACGTATCGAAAATATTTTCGCAGCATCGTGCTGGCGGGAATCATTGCGGTCGTCATGGAATGGATAACACAATTCGACCTCACGCGCGCGGCGAATCTCGTCGTGCTCTACGGCGTGACTTACGTGATCGAGCGCGCCATTCTGGAGTTTTACAAAACTTTTCTGCGCGAAGAAGATCAGGCAAAATATTTCATTCCGATGCAATTTCACGTGCAGGGCAAAATCGTGCAGAGCCGCGCAAAGCGCTGGATCTTGGGCGCGGCTTATGCCGTTGGCGTGGCGCTCGTCGTCGCCGGACTCAATTATTTGCAGCAGGCCAATTGGCAAATTCCCGGCATCGCCGTCGTTTGTATCATCGGCAGCTTCGGCGGCTGGATTTCCGCGTTCGGCGGCGCGTGGAAAGATGCGCCCATCGAAGGTTTCGAAACGCTCAAATTTTTTCGCAGCCCGCTGATCGCGCTGACGTATGCGCTCATGATGGCCTGCTTCACGACGAATTACATTTTCATCGCGATGGGGGCGCTGGGTTATACGATCGGCACGATTGAAACCTACAA
>Ga0247727_10013399_pt1 | contig 13835 bp, 13 predicted proteins | sample WisWelCaveWW1625_FD_202498 | JGI IMG/M metagenome (GOLD analysis project Ga0247727, IMG submission 202498) | Biofilm microbial communities from Wishing Well Cave, Virginia, United States - WW16-25 | ecosystem: Environmental > Aquatic > Deep subsurface > Groundwater > Cave microbial mat | place... | reverse complement strand
CTCCAGTCGCCCTACGGGCTCCTTCCGTCCGAGGCGCGCTTACACCACGCTCCCCCTCCATCCCCTGTACCTCCTTGGACATCCATTCTCCCCTTATTACGTGTCCAAGAAAACAGGGGCCAACTCAGGTTTTTGAAAAGTTTTGGCCTCTCTGCCATTGGAATATTGCTGATTATGGGGATGGGCACTTTCTGTGGCCAGAATGACAGTGGCAATAACGGCGTTTCCGCGCAAGTCGTATGGCGTGGGCTGAATACGCCGTGCGGCGTACAGCTAACGGCCGAGAACAATGGCCTCGAGAAAGGCTCCAATTACCGATTCACCGGCTACGAAAAAGACGCCAGTATTGCGATGTTGGATGCAGGAGCCAGTTTTACGAAGCAGAGCTCTGCCGATTTACAGGTGTTGACCCGGTCGATCATCCAGGTAAGGACACATACGCTTACGCGTCCAACAACCCCATAAATCGGATTGATTCAGATGGTAAACAGGACAAGAGAATAAACTTCATCAAGCAGGTCGCTCGAGCTCTAGGCATCCCTCTTACTGACAAGATTGCAATCGGAGTGTTGCCTTCTGATGCTGATGGGAGGTTTCACTTTCATCAGGTTATTTTCAGTGAAGATATTATTGATAAATCATCTTTTCCCTGGGTTGTCTTTCACGAATATCAGCACCAGTTATTCGAACAAGAGACTTTCGATCTTCTTCTTAAGATGAATTACAGATCTAAGGTAACGATACCCTTGAGCGAGTTGATCCCTGTTCCTATAGCTATTCCTGACACTACTGAGGATGGGAAGCTCGATTTTCGAAAATTTACTGGTTCGAGAATGATATCAGTCTTTAACTTTTCGCTCTATCTCGAGCGAGCAAAGCCGGTTATAGCGCCAGTCATAGAAAAACTGGGTTTCGCACCATTTCATTCTATTACGGCGCTGAACAATTTTGCGGAGATCATCATCAAAGATCCATTTCATCATCATCTGAACGAGAGCATTGCTCATTACAGAACTCTACTGGACTTAGAGAAGAAAGGCTTTGAAAACGGGCCTCTTTATCGATTTTGGTATTCGACACTTAGGAAAGGTTATCAGAAAGCATGGGATTCTCGTCCTGGCGAGAATCCGTTTTACTTAAATGAAAGCCGACTGCAACTGCTTGAAAAAACCATCCCCGATTTCTTAGAGGATCGAAGGGTTAAATTTAATCTTCCGCGTTGAGCAAATGCGTGTTCGGTGCGGGTCATGTCCGATGGACAGTAGTGAGTAAACTTCTAACGTTGAAGGGTGTCGAAATTGAACCCGCAGCACATGTTATAACCCGGCGAATTCTTAGGGCTCTGTTTGCGTTAGGTCAACGGATCTTTCTGCAGCACGAACACCAGGAAGCCGGCGTAGCGAGAAGCGCGGCTGTCCATGAGCCCCCACTCGAAGCTTTCAAGGATTTGCTTAAGCAGCGGGATGCGCAAAATAAAGGGCGCGGGTAGAGCGGTGCGGATACCGGCTTCGGCGGCGAGTTGTGTGCCGGCCGGGAAGCAGGCTATGGCTTCCTCGCGAGTGAGAAAGCGCGTCGGGATGGCGTGTTCGTCGTAGCGCTGGGAAGTCTTGCGCGGACCGAAGAGATGCTTCGTGAGATAACGCAGCGAGCGTCGGTTGTAGACGTCGAAAATCAGGTGGCCGCCGGGGCGCACCACGCGCTGCATTTCCAGCAGCGCCTGCTCAAATTCCGGTACGTGGGCCAACACTTTGAAGGAGTATGCGACATCGAAGCTGGCATCAGGGAAGGGGAGTTTCCCGGCCTCGCCTTCGCGCACGTCGAGACCGCGGCGCCGCGCGTGCTCGAGCATGCCGGGAGAGAGATCGACGCCCTGAGCACGCGCTGCGAAACGCGCGGTGCGCTGCAGGATGAGGCCGGTACCACAACCGACCTCGAGCAGTTCTTTGCCCTCACCATAGCGGCGCACGATCTCCGCGGCCTGATCGTCAATCAGCTTGTGGTAGCCGGCGTTGCGGCGGGCGTCGTAACCCTCGGCAAAGGCGTTGTAATAATCGCGGTTGCTCGTCATGGGTGGCTTTTAGCGCCGAGTTCATCGTAGAGCGCGGCGTACTGCTCGACCATGGTTTCTAGCGCAAAAGCGCGCCGGCTGAGCTCGCGCGCGTCTTCGCCCCAGCGTACCAAAGTTTCCGGATGACCGGCGATCTCTCGCAGCACCGCGCCGAGATCACCTGCCGACGTTTGTAGCGGCAACAGGCGTCCAGGTTCGAGCCGGTACTCGCGCGCACGGGCGAAGATCTCATTCACGGGCGCGAAGTCGAAGGCGATGAGGGGTAGGCTCCGACTCATGCCTTCGAGCAGCACCAAGGGAATGTCCACTTTTTTGTGCATGTGCGTTGCGAGAAAAAGCTGCAACGTCGCGCGCTGGAAGACCGCTTCCATGTTCGGGACCTCACCCGCGAGTAGGACCTGTCCCACGGCGAGTTCACGGGCCAACGCACCGCGCAGTCGCGCGCGCGCGGCTGCGTCGTCTTTTGCTTTCGGGCGGGCGGCGATCTCCAGCGTCCAGCCTTGCAGGAGCGGTTGATCCAGTGCGCGACCCGCTGCGATGAGGTGCTCGACGACTGCAAGATCCAAGTCGCCGGCGTAGAGCAGGCGCCGGTTGCTCACGGATTGTTTGACTATTGCACCTTCGGCGACGGCTGGGTAGATGCGCCGCACGCGCTCGGCGGAGAGACCTGCCTCGAGCAGTGCATTTCGCGTGTGTTCCGAGAGCACCACCACGGCGTCGAGGTCGCGCAAGAGTGGTGCGAAGCGAGCGGCTCCGTCGGAAGACATGAGACTTTGCAGGACGGGGCGTTGCGGTTGCGAGCGGTGCAGAGCGGCCAGCACGCCGGATGTCACGCGGTTCGGTGTGAAGAAAAAGTGGAGAGGCAGACGCCGGTGGCGCGCTGCGAAGAGCGTGGCCAACACGCGCGCCTTCGCGATGAGTCCGGGTGCGAAGCCCATGTCTGGCAACGACAGGACCTCGTCGTTTTCCTGTTTGCGCAGCGGTTGCTCGGGGTCGCCGTAATAAGTGAGCGTGAAGCGCTCCGGCAGGTGCTCAACGAGCTGTTTTACGAGTACGCTGGAGCCGTCTCGGAAGGGCGGACGCAGGGGTTTCGAAACGAGCAGCCAGTGGGTCGGAAGCAAGGCTTTACTCCGTGCGTGAATTAAACCTCTGGCGCTTTGCGGTGTTTTGTTTAACGCCGTAGTCCTGAAGGATAGCCTCGAGATCGAAGGGTGGCGGTGAATCGGCCGGCCCCGCGTTGGGGATTGAGTCGAAACCTTCTACGCGGTAGCGCTGCGGCGTGTGCTCGCCGAGCAAGTCGAGCACGTATTTCGTGTCCGGCGTTCGCACCGCCAGGAGCCACTCGCCGCGGTGCTCGGCGTCCTTGGCCAAGCTCGTGACCAGGGTTTTCTGCGCTGCGGGATCTAAGATTGAGACGGCGTCCGCTGAGAGCCGCTCCTCCACGCCGAAATAGGAGAGGATTGTCTGCGTGAGATCGATGGTCTCGAACAGGCGGTCGTCTTTTCCCGTGAGTCCTGGTCCCGTCACCAAGAGCGGAACGCGGATCGCTTCTTCATCCACGTGGTAGTGGTAGGCGTAACGCCGATTGCGGAACATGTAACCGTGGTCGGCGGTGACGAGCAGCACCGTGTCGCGGTCCCAGCCGCGCTCGCGATAGATCTCGAACACGCGTTTTAAGCTCTGCAGCGCCGTGGGGATGATCTCTTCCGCACGATTTTGGCGGTGCTGATCGACCAGGGGCTGCCACTCAGGCGCGTAGAGGTTGTCGTTGCCCTCGAGCCGTTCTTCCAACTCGTCCTCTAGATTTGGATCAGCAGCGTAAGCAGGTGGCACGAAGGCCCACTTGGGTTTCCACCACTTCCACTTCTCCATGCCCGGTGATTTCTCAGCGTGAATGAGAAAAAAGAAGGGGCGCTCCCGGCCGCGCAGCTCTTCAACTTCACGAATCAGATCTTCTTCAAGGATCTTGCTGCCGCGGAACGGCAGATTGGAGAGGTACGTCAGCCACAATTCGCGTTCACCCATGGGCGTGCCGCGGCTCCGGAAGCCGCGGTAGCGGAAGATGTTGTAATCAAGACCGAGCCAGGCGGGGATGAAGTTGAAATTTTGCGTGAGAAAGGCCGAGCGCAGCCCGCGGTAGGCGAGTTCATGTGTGTCAGGTACGCCGTTGTTGTGGTAGGCCAGCCAGCGCGTGGTGACACCAGCTTCCTGGAGTAGTTGCCACAGATGGCGCTCGCGCGGCGCGCCGGCCTTGTGACCGCTGTAGAGCACTTCGAAGTAACCGTTCGTGAACGGATGATTCGTGTACATGTGTGTGTATAGGAGTCCTCCGCGGGCCAGTTCTTCGAAGTCCGGCGTGTCGGCGGCGGGGTTGTAAGGCGAGAGAAAATCCTGTCCCATGGCGTCAATCAGGAGAAAGATGAAATTCTTGGGCGGCGCTGCGGCTTTCACGACGCCGTCTTGAAAAAGCAGCCGGTTTTGGGCGGCCAAGCCCCCTGTGAAGAGCAGGCTCGCCGTCCAGAACGCGAGCGCGAGGTGTCCGATCGATCGCTCGGCCCCCGCGCGCTCGGGCAGGCGCAAGACGAGGAACAAACAAAGTGCGAAGAGCACACTCCCCACCAGCAGCGAAAGCACGGCGGATTCGCTGGCGAAAACGGCGTCGAGGGCGAAGGCGGCACCGCCGAACAGCAGATTCGTGAGGCACAGCACCGCCAGCGTGTGTTCCAGTGTTGCGCGGCGAGGAGGCGCCAAGCGGAGCGGGAAGAACAGGCCGAGAATCGCCAGGGGCAACCACAGTGCCAAGCTCATGCCTACGGTAAACGCAAGCGTTTCGACGAAACTGCTTTTGGCGAGCAGGTGGTCTTGGCCGAGTCCAAACCACAGGCCGGTTCCCGAGAGCAGCCAGAGATGGAGCAGCGCCAACCGCCGGATCATTTTTCGCACACGAGGATGCGGCGCGTCGGACGGTCTGACTCGAAGGTCTGTAGTTTGAAATGCCGGCTCAGCGCTTCGCTGACGCTGGCCAGCGAATAATTGATCGGGCGGCCGCAATCCAAAAGGTGGATGTTGTCGTCGTCCATCGCCACGTATTCGAAGATCACCGCACGGGCGGCGAGTTCACGGAGCATGGCCGCGATGCGTTCAAAGGATTGCCGGCCGTTCATATGCAGGTGGTGCATCAGACCCAGACACAGCACGACGTCCGAGCGGAAGCGCTCGACCAGCCCGGGAAATTGGCGTCCGAGAAAGCCGAAGGCCGGCGTTGGGGAGAGTGCGTTCGCGACGACGGGTGTGATGTCGAGCCCGTCGGTTTTCGCTTTGCGGTACAACGCTTCGATGCAGTGTTCGCTGCCGTCGATGGAGCGCACGCGAGCGCCGCACTGCGCGGCCAGAACGGAATAGCGGCCGACGTTACAACCGAGGTCGAGCACCGTGTCGGGCCGCAGCGCTTCCAGCAGACTTGCCACGCGGCGGGCTTTCTCGTCGCTCTGCGTGACTTGCGTGACGCCGGCGTAGTAGTCGCGCCAAGTGTCCTCCGCCTCGCGGATGCGGATCTTTTCCACGCGGCGCAAGAGCCGCGTGAAGAAGCGCTCGCGCAAGTTGGCATCGCGCACGGCGAAGCGCTCGGAATGGCTTGCCGCCTGTAGGCGCTGCTTCAGCGCGCTGCTCTTCTGAATGCGTGCCGAGAGGCGCGCCGCCGCGCGCTCGCCGAGTGCGCGCAGTGGGTGACGCAGCACGTAACCCGGCGTGCGCTCGGCGATGACGTCGGCCGAGTTGATTCCCTCGATGGGGTCGTAGAGTAGCCCCCGCGCCACTTTGCCCTTGCCCATGCGGCACAGCTCAAGAGGGTTCAGAAAAAAATCCATGAACTGCTGGTGGGCCGGCCACAGGAGCGGTGTCTCGGCGGGAACGATCGACGTGAAATCGACGAAGACGGGTCGCGTGCCGGAGAAGAGCACGTTCCAGGGATAAGCATCCTGCAAGAAACAACCGCGCGGCAGCAGGGCGAGAGCCAGCTCTAGCGTCGCGCGCGCGGCATCTCTCAGCATCGAGGGGCACCACTCGACGCAGTAGGAGAGCGGACTCACGCGCGCGTGGCGCAGGACGAGCCGGCAAGCGATCTCCGGGATGGTGTAATCGCTAATCTCGGTTTCGACGAGGCCGTGGTCCTTGATCAGGCGGCCGACGCTTCCGTCGCTCAGGAGTCCTCGATAGAACGCTTCGCGCTCGGGGCGGATCGCGCGCAGAATTTCGCCGCCGTGTGCAAAAACAAAACCGTTTGGGTCGACATAGGAGGAGGGATCGACCGCGAGTTGGGCGAGCGCTAGTTCCGCCATGGCGGGCGATCTCCTAGGAGTCTGACCCAAGATGGGGTGCGGCGCTCCAGGCGTGCAGACGCGCCGCTCGCTGCGTCGCATTCCGCTCGCCGTAGCGCTGCTACGCCTTCGCTCATGCTCCTTGCAAACGGCGCGTCTGCACGCCTGGAGCGCCGCACCCCATCTTGGGTCAGACTCCTAAGAATTCTGTTGCGTCTGCTGCTTGGCCTTGCGCGCCTTCCACCTGGCGGCGATGTAGCGGTGTGGTTTGGTCACGATCGCTGCGAGCCCGCCGAAGATGCCGACGTAAATCAAATGGTAGAGCTGGCCGAGGATGCCCGGATCCACGTAGGCGTGGGCGCGGCTGGGCACGAACAATGCGGAAACAACCACCGCAGCAGCGAGAGTGAACCCTTTCGGCGTTTGCATTACCGGTTGGTAACAGCTTCTGGAATCAGCGGCAACGGTCGCTCCCTTCGGTTCGATGCTTTTTTCATGAGCCATTTATTTATTTGCATTGCCTTGCCCCGAGGGGGCATTTGCTTCCGAGAGAAAGTGCCGGACCGTTTCGTGAAAGCGCTCGGCGGATTCGGCCAGGATGAGGTGCCCGCCGTAAGCAAAAGCAACCGGGCGTGCGTCGGGAATGCCTTCGGCGAGCTCGCGCTGCAACTTGGGCGGGGTGAGCTGGTCATTCCGCCCGTAGGCCACGAGCGTCGGGCAGTGGATCTCACCGAGCCGCGCGTGGGTGTCGTGGAGCAGGCAGGCGTCGCACTGGCGCATGAAGAGATCGCGCGACATGGGAAAACCTTCCTCTTGGAAGCGCGCCATCATGGCTTCGACGAGGTCGGTTTGCTCAAGGGTGGTGTCTTCCAGGGTCCACAGCAGGCGCTCCCGCACCAGCAGCGCGAGGTCGGCCCCGCGCCGCGCCGTTTCGCGCCAGTGTTCGAGGAGCAGGCGCCGCTTGGCGTCCGGGCGCGCGTAGCTCCCCACCAAGATTAGGCGCCGCACGCGCGCGGGGTGCCGCAGCGCGAGTTCCTGGGCCACCATGCCGCCGAGGAAGGTGCCCAGCACGTCCGCGCGTTCGATCGCGAGGGCAGTGAGCAGCCCCGCCAGATCGTCGGCGAGATCAGCCGTCGTGAAGGGGCCGCCGGGATCGCCGCTTTCACCTACGCCCCGGTGGTCGAAAATCACGACGCGGCGTTCGCGAGAAAATTCCGGGACCTGGAGCGGCAACCAACCGCGGTAGGACCCGCCGAGGCCCGTGACCAGCACGAGCGGAACCTCTCCGCCCGCACCGTGCGCCTCGTAATAGAGCTTGCACCGGTCGCTCGCTGCCTGGGGCATGGTGTTCCAGGGTAACTAAAAGTTTTTTGGAAACGGAAGTTCCCAGTCGCCCTTATAGACCGAACTCAAGATCAACCTTGTAGACTTGCTTGCCTTTGAAGTCAGGTCTTTTCGTCGTAAAGTTGCGTTGGAGGACAGTGCCGAATCCGAAGGATACATTGCGTTTGCCCAAACTGAAATCAAACCGACTCTGAGCTCCTACGAAGGCCTGGACATCTCCTATGAATTGGATTCCTGTGATCAACCGGACGCTCGGGCGAAGAGAACCCAAACGTACGAGTCCGTTGAGCCCCTTCTTTAGAGGTGTAATGCTTCCGATCAGGTCGAATTCGACTTCCACATGGCTGGGGTCATTCGGCAGTACACTGAGCGTTGCCCCATAGCCGAAATCAGTTCGCGATAGCCCGGCGTAACCGACCTTCACTTCCTTAAATTGGGGTTCAGCAGAGTTGTTTTCCGTACTCCTTGAGACAGCTACGACTCGGTTTGGAAGAAATTGCAGACCCAGGCCGAAGGCGACGCCTCCCGAAACGCTGTTATCGGTCCGGCCTCTGAAGATGGTGTTTACCTTCCAGGCGTGCACGATTCCGAAGCCGAGTTCCTGTCCGGGTTGCGCCGACAATAAAAGTTTTCCCAAGGCTGCTTGCTGCTTGTCGTTCAACTGGTTCACCATTTGAAGCCCTAAGGAGGATTGCGCTTTCCGATCTTGTGATCCGTTTGGTTGTGTCGCAGCAGTACCCTGCATGAAACCGAACGGCATACCCATCTCACCTGCTGGATCGACGCGGTTCATAGGATTGTTGGCGACGTAGGTGTAGAGGCTGCGACCGTTCGCTTCATCGTCGAGCGCGGGGTCGAGGGAGGTGAAGCGACACAGGCGCGGATCTTGAAAGCGGGCGCCGAAATCGAAGGCGGCGAGGTCAGCGTCGTGTTCTTGGCCGGTAAAGCTGTAGTCGACTTCGTGAGTGAGGTCGTTGGTATCGGCGGGGAGGGAATCGCCGCAGGGCAGGTGCAGCGCGCGGTAGACGACCTGCCCCGAGCGTGTGCCGGCATCGCCGCTGTCTACGCCGCAGCTTGAAGCGCCCAGTCCGCTGCCGACGCCCGCGGCGAGCAGCAAAACCAGGAGAGCGTGCGTTCTTTGTCGGTGACTGCGCTGAGATTGCGACTGCAAAGTAAGTTCCTCCTTCTACGGCTCGGCCGCGTCTGCATTTTGCACCGGACAATGTTTTGGGTGTGGTTTCAGCGTCCCATCTTCTTGAGTTCTTGTAGGATGCTTTTCCCGGCTTCTTTCAGGGTTTCGAAAACTCCCTGGCCGGTCTTGGCCGAGGCTTCGAAATCCGGGAGGCCCGTGGGGTTCAGGAGTTTGCGCATTTCTTCGATGGGGGCCGCGTTGGGCAGATCGCGCTTGTTGTACTGCACCACGCAGGGAATTTTCTCGAGCTCGTAGCCCTGTTCCTTTAGGTTCTCGCGCAAGTTGTCCATGCTCTCGAGGTTGGCTTCCATGCGCTCGACCTGGCTGTCGCCAACGAAGACCACGCCATCCACGCCTTTCAGAATGAGTTTGCGGCTGGCGTCGTAGAACACCTGCCCAGGCACGGTATAGAGATGGAAACGCGTCTTGAAGCCGCGGATTTCTCCCAGCGCGAGCGGCAGGAAATCGAAGAACAGTGTGCGCTCGGTCTCCGTGGCCAGGGAAATCATCTTGCCTTTCAGTTCGGGCTTGGTCTTGTTGTAGATGTACTGGAGATTGGTGGTCTTGCCGCACAGGCCGGGGCCGTAGTACACGATCTTGCAGTTGATCTCGCGGGCGGAATAGTTGATGAATGACATGGTTGTGCTCGTCAGCGGCTGAAGAGGTTGTCGATATCCTCGTCCGTGATGTCGTTGAACGGGGCCGCGGCCTCCACATCGGAGGAGCGTCCCGTTTGTTTGACTACTTCTTCCAATACGCGCCCCAGCTCATCGGCGGCGCGCCGCACGCGCAGGCGCACCAGGCCGAGGGAGCTGCGGTCGTCGAAAATCACCACCAAGATGAAGCGCTGTGCCACCACGTTGATGTGCAGGTGGTCGCGCTGTCCCTGGTAGAAGTGCACCGGAAACTCGTCTTCTCCAATCAGCTTGGCAAGCCCGCCGGTGGCCGCGATGCTGCCCGCCGCCAACGAGGCCAGGCTGGTGGTATCGAGGCTAATGAGTTCTCCGGCCTGGCAAAGCAGCTGTCCATTTTTATCGAGCAGGAAAAGGCCCTTGGCATGGGCGCTGTCGGCGAGCTTCTCGAGGACCGCGAGGATCCGTCGGTGATCTTCCTCGTACATCACGAGCTGGGTCTCGAGCATGGCCATGTGCCTCTCGCGGCTCGGATCCTCGCGAAACCAATTCACGAGTGGGGTCTAGCCCACACCTTTCTCACCAGATCGCTACTGCGGCCGCGTATCTCCACGCGGTCTCGCGCACTCTACCCCGCTGATCGGCGCGAGGGCAAGTGCGCGCGGCGCAGGAGATTTTTTCTGATCGCCTCATGAGATGAAGTGTTTTATCCGCACAAACGCGGTTTCAGCTCACGTTAGCGAGGGAGGGTTAGGCTGAATTTGCGGGAGGCAAATTCAGCCTAACCCTCCCTCTGCTCTTTGTCTGCGAGGAGCTGCAATCTCTCCAAGCGATGGGAGCGCTGCGATTTTGTCGGAGCGAAGTTCAGAGTTCGCGGCGGTTGGCCATGGCGCGACTCACGGTGACGTGATCCGCGTACTCGAGATCTCCCCCCAGCGGCATGCCGTAGGCGATGCGCGAGAGTTTGGCTCCGCAACCGTGCAAGCGTTCCGCGATGTAGTAGGCGGTGGCGTCGCCCTCGGCGTTGGGATTCGTGGCGAGAATGATTTCGCGCACGCCGCCGCGCCGCACGCGGGTCTCGAGCTCGGCGATGCGGAGCTGCTCCGGGCCGACGCCGTCAATGGGAGAAAGCGCGCCGCCCAGGACGAAGTAGCGGCCGCGGAATTCCTGTGTGCGCTCCACGGCCGCGCGGTCGGCGGGTTCTTCGACCACGCACAGCAGAGCGGGATCGCGCTTCGGATCGCGGCACAGGGAGCACGGTGAAATCTCGCTGAGGTCGAAGCACTCCTCGCACAGGACGACGTCTTTTTTCACGCGCAGGATGGCGTCGGCCAATTCCTGGGCCAGCGGTTCTGGCACCGAAAGTAGGAAGAAGGCGAGGCGCGCCGCGGATTTCTCGCCGATGCCGGGCAGGCGTTTCAGGCACGAGATCAGGCGGTCGATGGCGGGGGAGTGGGTCACCGAGGCGTTAATGGCTGGATGGAGACAATCTCCGCGCCGAGGAGATCGACGGCGGCGTTGATCGCGGGGTGGTTCAGGGCCGCTTGCCTGCGTTGACGCGCCACATCGGAAGAGAGTTCCGGTTCCGGGGTGGTGTCTGTTTCGCTGTGCTCGATGTCCACGGCCAGCGGACGTTCGAAGCAGTGCGCGGCGATGCGAGCCAATTCTTCGTGGCGGGCAAGTAGCCGTGTGGCTGCGAAACGCTTTGGGACGCGGATGCGGATGCGATCCGCGTCTTCTGTGACAAGGACTCCGTCTGCGAGGGCGGCGTAGAGCCCGCGGTCTTCCGCTTTCACGGCGTCGCGAAAGCGCTGGAAAGCGTCCGTAAGGGGGGCCACGGCGTCACCACAATTCGTCTTCGCGTTGGAAGCGGTACGGCTGACCTCGGGGGTTGTACGGCTCGTGGTCGGTTGCGATGCGCGCGCAACCGGCGCGCGGCCTTCGCCGCCTCCTGGCGGCGGAAAATTTCCTGCTCTCTCTGGTTCTAGGCGGCGTTCGAGGGCGTCGAACCGCGCGATCAGCGCGGCCACGTCGGCTTCCTTGGGCAACGTGGCCAGGCGCACGCTGGCCATCTCAAGGACGGCGAAAGGTTCTGGAGCCCACGCCAAATCTTCCTGTTCCTTGAGCAGCGCCCGGAACATGCGCCGCAGGCGCAGGGCGTCGGTCTTTTCGGCAAGGGCGCGCAGCTCGGCCAGCTCCGCGTCACCGGCCTCCACCAAGCCTTCGCCTTGGGGTGCGAGGCGCAGCACCACCAAATCGCGGAAGAGGTGCAGCAACTCGCCGCCGAGGCGCTTGGCGTCGATGCCCGCGCGCGCGCCCTCGGCGACGGCGGCCAGCGCGGCGGGTACATCGCCCTCGACGCAAGCCTGGCCGATGCGCAGCAAGAGCCGTCGGTCGATCAGATCCAACACGTCGCTCACTTGTTCATCGCTGATCTCATCTCCGCCGTAGGCGATGAGTTGGTCGAGGAGAGTGAGTGCGTCGCGCAGCGAGCCGTCGCCCTCGCGCGCCACCGCGAGCAAACTTTGAGGGCTGATGGTGAGACCTTCGCTGCGCGCGATTTCGCCCATGCGTTGTGCGATCTCGGCCGCGGGCAGGCGCCGCAGGTCGTAGCGTTGGCAGCGGGAGGCGACGGTGAAGGGGAGTTTCTCGGGGTTGGTGGTGGCGAAGACGAAAATGGTATGCGGTGGTGGTTCTTCCAAGGTTTTGAGCAGGGCGTTGAAGGCCGCCGCCGACAGCATGTGGACTTCGTCCACGATGTAGATCTTGTGCTTGCCGGGCGTGGGCGCGTAGCGCACCGCTTCGATCAGCTCGCGCACGTCGTCGACGCTGGTGCGGCTGGCAGCGTCGATCTCTTGTACGTCGGTGGAGGTACCAGCCGCGATGGAAGTACAGAAGGAGCAGGCGCCGCAGGGCGTCTCTGTCGGTCCTTTGTCGCAGTTGAGGCAGCGGGCCAGGATGCGCGCCAGCGTGGTCTTGCCGACGCCGCGCGGTCCTGTGAGCAGGATCGCATGGGGCACACGTTGGCTGCGGATTGCGTTGCGCAGAGGCGTTGTGACGTGGGGCTGGCCCGCGACGTCATCAAAAATTTGCGGGCGCCACTTGCGGGCGAGGACTTGGTAGCTCACGGGTCTCTCCTGAACCGCCCACAATTGAGCGGTCTGCGAGGGAGCGGGATCGCAGGGGGTGGCGCCCTCGTTAGAAGGTGCCGCCGCTCACAACCGAACCCCCGCTACCGCTGCTTCCTTCCGGACCTGACGGGGTTCACAGGGTTTCGAGCTCGAGCGGGCCCCTGCGATCGCGGTTCCCCTCACCCATTCCGACTTTACCGGCAGCAGCGTGGCGGGTCAAAGGGAAGGGGGAGGGAGGTTTTAGGCCGAGTACTCGGAAACTATGCGATAATGGTGCCGGTTGTGAGGAGAGGAAGCGCGCAACCGCAGTGGTTGTACACGCTGCTTGCTCAAGTTGGAGGGTTACCCCGTGCAAACCTGCCGAACGTTTTCTTCAGAGATTTTTTCAGGTGTGATTCTTCTCGCGGCGCTGAGCGTGGTTCTCGGCTCCTTGGCCTGCGAATCGGGGGGGGGCGATAACACAACTGCCCAGGTTGTTTGGCGCGGATTGAATACGCCGTGCGGTGAATCGCTCAGCGACGGAAACCTCGGGGGCAGTCCCGATTACGCCTTTGTCGGCTATGAACGGGAGAACGCACTGAATCTACTCGACGCCGATGCTCGCTTCTATCAACCGGCAATTTGCCGGTTGAATAGTCTCGATCCGGAACTCCAAAGTGAAGAACTTGGTCTCAACCCCTACCAGTACGCGGGAAATAATCCGATCAAGAATGTCGATCCAGACGGGCGCTGGTTTGGTCCCGTTTGGGGAGCGGCGATGGCTCGGCGGCTTTCCCAGCAACGGCAGTCGTCGCCGCAACAACAAGAGCGACTTACCTCGGCGAATTTTCCCGTCCAATTTTTGGGACCGATGAAAGTTTTGATAGCTGGAAAATCTTTCACGGTGAATCAGTGGTTGGCGGGTGCGAAGCCTCTCCATCCATCTCCCGAACGAGCAGCGTATCTCAAGATGATGCCATCTCTCACTACGCCTAAAATTCTTACAGCGTTTTCAGTAAATGTCGTAAACGCAGATGGTTCAAAGAATGAGTTGGCCCCTGTTTTCTTGGACACGTAATAAGGGGAGAATGGATGTCCAAGGAGGTACAGGGGATGGAGGGGGAGCGTGGTGTAAGCGCGCCTCGGACGGAAGGAGCCCGTAGGGCGACTGGA
>Ga0247727_10013398_pt1 | contig 13836 bp, 12 predicted proteins | sample WisWelCaveWW1625_FD_202498 | JGI IMG/M metagenome (GOLD analysis project Ga0247727, IMG submission 202498) | Biofilm microbial communities from Wishing Well Cave, Virginia, United States - WW16-25 | ecosystem: Environmental > Aquatic > Deep subsurface > Groundwater > Cave microbial mat | place... | reverse complement strand
GAGCAAGAACACCTACGGCACCGGCTGCTTCATGCTGCTCCACACCGGCGCCCGGCCGCTCCCCTCCCGCGCCGGGCTGCTCACGACCGTCGCCTGCGGTCCCGAGGGCGAAGCCGCCTACGCGCTCGAAGGCAGCGTGTTCATCGCCGGCGCCGCGATCCAGTGGCTGCGCGACGGGCTCGGAGCGTTCGCGCGCGCGGCGGAGAGCGAGGCGCTGGCGCGCAGCGTCGCGGACTCGGGGGGTGTCGTGCTGATCCCGGCGTTCGTGGGGCTCGGGGCCCCCTACTGGCGGCCCGACGTGCGCGGCGCGATCCTGGGCCTCACCCGCGGCACCACCCGCGCGCATCTGACCCGCGCCGCGCTGGAGTCGCTGGCGTTCCAGACCCGCGACGTGTTCGACGCCATGGCGCGCGACGCCGGCCGCCGGGTCACCGTGCTGCGCGTGGACGGGGGCGCGGCCGCCAACGACTTCCTGATGCAGTACCAGGCCGACCTGCTGGGCGTGCCGGTGGAGCGACCGGCAATCCTAGAGACCACGGCGCTCGGCGCGGGGCTGCTCGCGGGCCTCGGAGTCGGCCTCTGGAGCGCTCGCGACCTGGCGCGGGCGCGGCGGATCGAGCGCCGCTTCCTGCCCCGCAAGGGCAGGGCATGGCGCGAGGCCGAGTACGGCCGCTGGAAACGTGCGGTCGCGACGCTGCTGGGGTGAGGAGCCGGGGCACCTGATCGGGCGACATGCCTGCGAGATGAAAGCCCTCGCGGTGCGCCCGGGACGAGCGGAGCCAGGGACGGCGAGAGCGAGGCTGGATGCAGCGAGCGGGAGCGGGGGGTACCCGCGCCAGCGGGTCCGGACGCGAGCGTGCCGCGGAGGGCTTTCATCTCGCAGGCTTTGGCCACGTCGAGCAATGCCCAGCCTTCACCAAGCAGCGTCGCGACTGCGCGCGCCCGGCGCCTTCAGACCACCAGGATCGCGTCCATCCAGCCGACCAGATCCTGGATCGCCCGGTCGCGGTCGAGGTCGTTGAACACCTCGTGGTAGCCGTCGCGGTAGGTGAAGAGCCGCACCATCCCGTGAGGGGCCAGTCCATTGATCTCGAGCGCTCCCGACGGGCTCACGACCCGGTCCGCCGTCCCCTGGAGGATGAGGGTCGGCACGTGGAGGCGGCGCGCCTCCGCCCGCACGCGCGTGCGCGCCGCTTCGAGGCCGAAGTAGAGCCGGGCGGTGATCCTGTCGTGGATGAGCGGATCCTCGTCGCGCAGTTTGCGTACCTCGGGATCGCGCGAGATCCCGCCTTCATCCAGTCCGCTGTCGAACCCCGCACCCGGCGCCACGGCGTTCGCGGCCTTGGCGAGGAGAACCTTCCACCGGGGCGGTGGCGGGCTCTTGATCGCCGGACCGGAGAGCACCAGGCCGAAAATGGTCCTGGGATGCGCCAGCGCGTAGTCGAGGGCCAACACTCCGCCGAGGCTGTGGCCGAGCAGAACGACCGGAAGCTCGGGGGGCTGGCCGGGCATTCCGCGAGTGACCGTGAACATCGGCGGGATGCAAAGGTCGCGTAGGAACTCCCACGACGCCGCGTCACCCCGCGCCCCCGGCGCCTCCCCGTGTCCCGGGAGGTCGAGCGAGACCACCGTAAAGCGGCGCGCCACGAGGTCGCCGGCGAGCGCGCCGTAACGTCCGCTGTGCTCGCCGAGGCCGTGCACGATCGCCACCAGCGCCCGCGGGCGCTCCGCACACCAGGCGCGGCCGGGCAGCAGGGTGTGGCGATCGATCCGGACTTCGATCTGGGTGACGGGGACCGGGCTTTCCGAGGGATTCACGGGCGCACATTCTGTGACAGACTTCGCGTCCACGCACGGGTTTTTCGTATCATGGCCGCGTCTCTCGACGGTGGCTTCGAGCGTCTCCGCCCGATCGCGGGAGTCTACAGGGAGGGCTTATCGACCGTGCGCCCCGCGCTCTTCGCGCTCATGCTGTGGATCGCGGCGGTGTCGCGATGCGACGAGCCCCGCCCTCCGGAGCCGGCGCCGGTCCCGGGTCCGGGCGGTTTCGTGAGGGTGCGTGGGAGCCTCGCCGAGGACGTGGACTGCCGGCTGCTGCGCGCGGAGGGGGGCAGGACCTACAGCCTGTCGAGCAGGCTCCGCAACCTCGCCAACGGGACCAAGGTGTGCATCCACGGCACCCTCGCCGAAGCGAGTCCGTGCATGACGGCCCCGATGATCGAGGTTCAGTCGGTGCGACCGTGGTCCGCGTGTCCGTGAAAGCTTGAGGCCCCGTTCCGGGGCGCAGTAGACTGCGTCCCCTTTCCAACTCATCGCTCACCGGGAGATTACGTGCCCATCGATCCGCCTTCCAGATCCAGGCCCGGCCGCATCATCGTTCCCGGCGCCGGCGCGCCCACGGATGATGTCGAGGCGAGCGAGGCGCCGCGCATCGTGCTGCCCCCCGGGGCGACCCGCGAGGAATCCGACGACCTGCCGGAGTATCCGCGGCTGCGCCCGCTCGAGATGATCCCGATCCGCGAAGGCGACCGCGACTACCTGCTGGTCACCGACCCGACCGGGGTCCTTTCCTCTCCGGTGGCGCTTGGCCTCGAAGCGCTCGAGCTGATGCAGCTGCTCGATGGCAGCGTGTCGCTCAACGAGCTTTCGACCCTGGTGGCGCGCGAGAGCAAGGACATCCGCGCCGCGCGCTTCGTGCGCGACTTCGTGGCCCAGCTCGACCGCCTGCTGCTCCTCGACTCCCCGCGCTACGAAGAGGCGTTCGCCCAGGTGCGGAAGGCCTACCACGCGCTCGAGATCCGCCCGGCCGCCCTCGAAGGGGTCTCCTATCCCGCGGACCCGCGTGAAGCCGGGACCCTCCTCGGAAGGCACTTCGAAGAAGCGCAGAAGCTCCACGATGGGGGGCCTTCGGCGGCCGTGAAGCCCCGCGCCCTGCTGGTGCCCCACCTCGATCTGCGAAGGGCCGGCAAAGCGATCGCCCGCGGGTACCTCGAGCTGGAGCGCGATCCGGGAGCACCGTCCGCCGGCTCCCTGCGCGTGATCGTCTTCGGCGTCGGACATGCGCTGTTCGGAGACTGGTTCGCGCTCACGCGCAAGCACTTCGAGACTCCGTTCGGGAAGCTCCCCTGCGACACCGCTTTCGTCGACGCCGTGGCCTCGCGACTCGGCGACCAGGCCTGGCGCAGCGAGCTGGCGCACCGTGACGAGCACTCCATCGAGTTCCAGGCCCTCTACGTGCGGCATCGCTTCCCCGACCGCGCGATGACCCTGGTGCCGATCCTCTGCGGAGGGTTCCACGCCCTGCTCGATCAGGGACGAGGCCCACGGGAAACCGAGCCGATCGAGAACCTCATCCAGGCGGTGCGCGACACCGAGCGCGACATGGGAGGCGACACCGTCTACGTGGCGAGCGTGGACCTTTCGCACGTCGGCACTCGCTTCGGCGATCCGGCGCTCGACGACCGCACGCATGGCGAGGTCGAGGACAAGGACCGCACCGCGCTCGAAGCAGCCCGGCGCGGCGACGCCGACGGCTGGCACGCGGCGATCGCATCCCACCAGGACTCGACCCGCATCTGCGGCTGGGGCGCCACCTACGCGATGCTGCGCTGCGCCGAGCCGGGCGAAGGACGGCTGCTCCACTACGAGCAGTCGCGGGAGAACAATGGGTCGCTGGTGAGCGTGGCCACGCTGGTGTGGCCGTAGGCCGCGCCCGGCGCGTCGGGCGGCGCATCTCAGGATTCTCTTCGGAGCTTGTGCTAGCCTCGCGCCCGGATCGAACACCGCTCCAGGCACCGCTCACGGAGGTCGTCCATGGTCGCCACCCGCCAGATCACCGTGAAGGACGGCGACGTCCTTCTTCTCGTCGGCACGATGAAGGGTGCCTTTCTGCTGCGCTCGAGCGGCGCGCGGAAGCGCTGGGAAGTGGGCGGACCCTATTTCCCGGGTCTCTCGGTCTACGCCATGACCTTCGACGACCGGGCCGGGCGGCAGCGGTTGTGGGCGAGCACCAACAGCATGCACTGGGGCGCCGTGCTGCGGTCGAGCGACGATTTCGGCCGCACCTGGACCAACCCCGAGTCCGCGAACGTGCGCTTCCCGGCCGAGACCGGCGCCTCGCTCAAGCAGATCTGGAAGATCCGCCCCGGCCGGCGTGACGAGCCCGGCACGCTCTATTGCGGTGTCGAGCCTGCGGCCCTGTTCGAGTCCCGCGACGCGGGCGAGACCTGGACGCTGAACCCGGGGCTCTACGGGCACCCGCACCGGGCGCGCTGGCAGCCGGGCGGCGGCGGCCTATGCCTGCACACGATCCTGCCCGACCCCTCGAATCGCGAGCGGCTCCTGGTCGCGATCTCGACCGGCGGCGTCTATCGCAGCGACGACGGCGGCCGGACCTGGAACTCGCGCAACCAGGGCGTGCGCGCCGAGTTCCTCCCCGACAAACACCCCGAGTTCGGCCAGTGCGTCCACAAGGTCGTGCTTCACCCGGCGCGGCCCGAGCGGCTGTTCCTCCAGAATCACTGGGGGCTCTATCGCAGCGACGATGGCGGTGACTCGTGGCAGGACGTCGCCCGGGGCGTGCCTTCGGATTTCGGGTTCTGCATGGTGATGCACCCGCACGACGCCGACACCGTCTACATCCTGCCGCTGGAGTCCGACGAGTTCCGCTGCACACCCGATGGCAAGCTGCGCGTCTACCGCACCCGCGACGCCGGCGGCTCGTGGGAGCCGCTCACCCGGGGGCTGCCCCAGAGAGATGCCCTCGAGACCGTGCTGCGCGACGCGATGACGGCCGACACGATGAATCCCGCGGGCGTCTACTTCGGCACCCGCAGCGGACAGTTGTTCGGCTCCAGCGATGGCGGCAGCTCGTGGACCCGCATCCTCGGCGGGCTTCCGCCCGTAGTGTCGGTCGAAGCGGCGGTCGTGGGCGAGCCGAAGCCGGTCCGGACCGCGAAGAAGACGGCCCGGCGGGCGTTGAAGGCCCGGGCCCCGAAGCGCGTGGCGACAGCTCGCACCGGGGCGAAGCGCGTGGTGAAGGCGCGCGCGAAGCGCGTGGTGAGGGCGCGCGCCAAATCGCGCTCTGCCCCGCGCCGGCGAGTGAAGACCGCGGCGCGTCGGGGACGCGCGGCGCGCAAGAAGAAATAATGGCCGTCACGTTCATGATCCCGGGGTTCCTGCGCCAGTTCACCGACGGGCGGAACCGGCTGGCGAGCGACGCGCGGCCGGCCACGGTGGGTGAGGCGCTCCAGCACCTGTGGGCGCTTCACCCCGGCGTGCGCGACCGCGTGGTCACAGAGCAGGGGGAGGTACGGCCCCACGTGAACGTATTCGTCGGAACGGAGAGCGTCCGCTTCACAGGCGGCCTCGCCACACCGGTCGCCGAGGGCGCGGAGATCTGGATCGTGCCGGCGGTGAGCGGGGGTTAGGAGCTCGGTCCGGCTGCGCCGGCCGCTCAGCGCCGTATCGTTAGGCAGTGAGGTGACCCACATGCACCCATCCGCAGCACGCCATCGCGCATCGCCCCTACTGTTCGCAGGCATCGTGGCCGGTGTATACGTCACCGCGCTGGCGGTGGTCGGCCAGCTGCCGCACCTGGAGGGCGCGAGCGCGGTCGCGGTCGGCCTGACGCTGGACATGGTCGTCGTCGTTCCGCTTGCGTTTTACCTCCTGGTCGTACGCCGCCGGGGCCTGCCCATCGTCATGCTGGCTCCGGTGCTCGTGCTCAGCGTGCTGGCCGCGTCCCGAGTTCTTCCCCCTGACCATCAACAACCACTGCGCGTCCTCGAAGCTCTGGCTGCGCCCATGGAACTCGGCCTCATCGGCTGGATCGCGTGGCGTGCCGCGAGAGCATTGGGCAGAGCGCGTCGCGATGCGGCAGCAGATCCGCTCGAACAATTCCGGCGCGCGGCGTTCGAGCTGACTCAGAACGACCGAGTCGCGGCAGTGCTGGCCTTGGAGATCGCCGTCCTCTACTACGCGTTCGCGTCGTGGCGGGTTCGGCCTCACGTGCCCGCAGGCACGTCCGCCTTCACTCACCACAACCGCAGCGGGCACGCTGGGATCGTTCTCGGCTTCCTGCTCGTCATGTCGGCCGAGGGGCTCGCCGTGCATGTTCTGCTCCTCAACTGGAGCCCACTCGTTGCGTGGCTCTTCACGATCGGCACCGTTTACGGCGCGCTATGGTTGATCGCCGACTACCGCGCAACCGTGCTGCGCCCGATCCTGGTCAGCGATGAGAGTGTCTTGATCCGCGCCGGATTCCGCTGCACCATGCACGTGCCGCGCGCGCGGATTGCCGCAGTCGGTCGCAAGAAGCCGGAGTTAGGGAAGGAGAGCCTCAATCTCACTCTCCTGAGTACGCCCACGCGCTGGCTTACATTTTCCGAACCGATGCTGGCACACGGTCCGTACGGCTTCAGTCGTCGCGTGCGTGCCATAGGCATCGAGCCCGACATGGCCGAGGATTTCGACCGTATCCTCGATTTTCGGCCCGTCTAACAACGGCATGCGGACTGCCGGCGCTTCGCGTAGCAGCTGATACCTTTCGTTCAGCGGTGGTGAGCCGGGGTCTTCAAGCACTCCGCGCCACCACCGTCACCCGTTCGCAGGCCGCGGGCTCGCCGCGGAGGTCTTCCAGCCTGCCGTCGTGATGAAGGCCGAAGGTCGCGCTTTGGTCCTCGCCGCTGGTCGAAATCGTCAAGCGGAACCGGTAGGGCGAAGCGCCGGCCCGCCTCGCCACTGCCTCCGAGGGCGGCGCCAGGAACACGACCGAGGCGTCACGGACGAGCATGGCCAGGAGCTGGTCGACTGGCGTTGCCGGAGGGGGCGGCGGGCCGGGAGCGCCAAAGCGGCGCCCGAAATCCTCGTAGCCGGAGATCCAGCCGTCGCCGCGGGCGTGGTACTCGCCTTCGACCGCGACCGCGTAGCAGCCGGGGCAATAGCCCCTGACCGCCACGGTGTCGTGCATGAAGCGGGCGATCACCCGGTAATCGGCGGTGCGTTCGCCGCAGCGGTTGCACGCCGCCGAGGCCCCGAACGCGCGTTCCAGGGCGTCGGGGCCCGAGGTGCGGCGGGCCGTGGATTCACCGCTCATGGCGACCCTCCTCTGAAGCGGCTTCGGGGGCGCCGCGCGTGGTTGCGCGACCCCCGGAGCGCCATTAGTCTCGCCGGCATGGCGACGTTTCTGGTCAAGACCGAGCCCTCGACATACTCCTATGCCGACCTCGTGCGGGACAAGCGCACGGTGTGGGACGGGGTCTCCAATCCGCTGGCGCTCAAGCACCTCGCCACGATCCGCAAGGGCGACGTGGTGGCGATCTACCACACCGGCAACGAGAAACAGGCGGTCGGCCTGGCGGTGGCCGCCTCCGACGCCTACCCCGATCCGAAGCTCGGCGATCCCCGCCGCGTGGTCGTGGACCTGAAGCCCGATCGCGCCCTCCCCCGGCCGGTCACGCTCGCCGAGGTCAAGGCCGACGTGGTGCTCAGGACCACCGAGCTGGCGCGCCTGCCGCGGCTCTCCGTCATGCCCTTCTCGGCGGCGCAGTGGAAGCAACTCCTCAAGCTCGCCGGAGCCTGAGGCTCGCGTGACAAAGTCCGAAGCCGAGAAGCGCATCCGGCATCTGGTCCGCGAGATCGGCGAGCACGACCACCTTTACCACGCGCTCGACAAGCCGATCATCTCCGACGCCGAATACGACCGGCTGATGCGCGAGCTCGTGAGTCTGGAGGAAGCGCACCCCGACCTCCGGCTCCCCGACTCCCCCACCCTGCGCGTGGGGGGCGCGATGCGCACGGCGTTTCGGAAGGTGCCGCACGGCGCGCCCATGCTGTCGCTCGAGTCGCTCATGGACGCCGACGAGGTCCGCGAGTTCGACGCCCGGGTGCGCAAGGGGCTGGAAGCCGCCCAGGTCTCGTACACCGTCGAGCCCAAGTTCGATGGCCTCTCGGTCGAGCTCACCTACGAAGACGGGCTGCTGGTGCGCGGCTCGACCCGCGGCGACGGCGAAGTGGGTGAAGACATCACCGAGAACCTGCGCACCATCCGCGCCATTCCGCTCCGGCTCTGGGAGCAGGGCCCCCCCGGGGGCCAGAAGGGTCTGATGGCGGTGCGCGGCGAGGCGCTCATGCCGCTGCCCGAGTTCGAGGCGCTCAACCGGCGGCTGATCGAGCACGGCGAGGAGCCATTCGCCAACGCGCGCAACGCCGCCGCCGGCACGGTGCGGCAGCTCGACCCGAAGATCACCGCCTCGCGCCGGCTCGACCTCTACGCCTACGAAGTGATGCGGGCCGACGGGGTGACGTTCGCGACCCAGGGCGAGATGCTCGAGGCGCTCAGGGCCTGGGGCTTCCATGTCGAAAAGGACGTGCGCCTCTGCCGCGGGCTCGACGAGGTCCTCGCCTACCACGCGGCGCTGGCCGCGAAGCGCGACGGTCTCGAGTACGAGATCGACGGCGTGGTCGTGAAGGTGGACCAACGCGAATGGCAGGAGATGCTCGGTGTGCGCTCGCGCAGTCCGCGCTGGGCGGTGGCGTTCAAGTTCCCGCCGCGCGAGGAGATCACGAAGATCGTGGACATCGTGGTCCAGGTCGGGCGCACCGGGAAGCTGACGCCGGTGGCGCAGCTCCAGCCGGTGGACGTCTCGGGCGTCACCGTGAGCCGCGCCACGCTCCACAACCAGGACGAGATCGAGCGCAAGGACGTGCGCGTCGGGGACACGGTGCGGGTGCGGCGCGCGGGGGACGTGATTCCCGAGGTGGTCGAGGTGCTCAGGGACAGGCGCCCGCGCGGCACCGAGCCGTTCCAGATGCCCCGGCACTGCCCGGTGTGCGGCGCGCGCGTGGATCGGGTGGGCGCCTATCACCTCTGCACCAACGGCTTCGCCTGCCCGGCCCAGCTCAACGGACACCTGGTCCACTTCGCCGCCCGCGGCACCATGGACATCGTCGGCCTGGGCGAGAAGACCGTGACCCTGCTGCTGGACGCCGGGCTGGTGAAGGACCTGGCCGACATCTACCGCCTCACCCCCATCGATCTCGCCGGGCTCGAGGGCTTCGCCGAGAAGTCGATCGAGAACCTGATCAACGCCATCGAGGCCAGCAAGAGGCCGCGGCTGGAGCGCTTCCTGTTCGCGCTCGGCATCGAGCACGTGGGCGTGACCGTCGCCCGGCTGCTCGCCGAGCACTACGGCTCGATCGAGCCGCTCTGGGAAGCCACCGAGGAGGAGCTCCAGCAGATCCATGGCATCGGGCCCGAGGTGGCGGAGGCGGTCCGGCGCTTCTTCCAGAGCGCGCGAAACCGGAAGGTGCTGGAGCGGCTCAAGCAGGCGGGCGTACGCCCGGTGAAGGAGTCGCGCCCGAAGGGCCCTCGGCCGCTCGCCGATCAGGTCGTGGTGTTCACCGGCGGTCTCGAGCACATGTCGCGCCCCGAAGCGGCGAAGAAGGCCGAGGCGGCGGGCGCGCGCGTGGCTTCGGCGATCACCAAGAAGGTCACGCTGCTCGTGGCCGGGCCGGGCGCGGGCTCCAAGCTCGACGAGGCCCGCAAGCTCGGCATCGCGGTGATCGACGAGCAGGAGTTCCTGAAGCGCATCGGGGGGGCCCGATGAGACGAGCGACCCTCGGCCGTGTGACCCGCGCGCCGAAGAGTAGGCCATGACCAACGCCGACATCGCGAAGGTCTTCCAGCGACTCGCCACCATGCTGGAGATCGACGGCGCCAACCCCTTCCGCGTTCGCGCCTACCGCGAGGGGGCGCGGGTCGTGGAGTCCCTCACCGAGCCCGCTGCCGAGCGCGACGCCGCGGGACTGGCCGAGCTGCCGGGGATCGGCAAGGACCTGGCCGGGAAGATCCGCGACATCGTGGACACCGGCACGACCACGCTGTTCGAGGAGATGAAGGGCAAGGTCCCGCTCGAGGTGGTGGCGCTCACCGAGCTACAGGGGATGGGGCCCAAGCGGGTGAAGACGCTGCTCGAGCGCGGCATCGGCAACCGCGCGCAGCTCGAGAAGGCGGCGCGCGCGCGGCAGCTGAGAGAGCTCCCGGGCTTCGGCGAGACGCTGGAGCAGAAGATCCTCAAGGCCATCGCGGTGGCCGAGAAAGCCTCGGGCCGGGTGCTGCTCGCTGCCGCCTGGCCGGTGGCTCACGCCATCGCCGCGTCGATCCGCAAGGTCCGCGGGGTGTCGCAGGTGGAGGTCGCGGGGTCCTTCCGGCGCCGCAAGGAGACCGTCGGCGACCTCGACATCCTCGTGGTCGGCGGGGAGCCCGAGACGGTGATGAAGGCCTTCACCGGCTACGAGGAAGTCGCCGAGGTGCTGGGGAGCGGCGAGACCAAATCCTCGGTGCGGCTGCGGAGCGGGCTCCAGGTGGACCTGCGGCTGGTGCCGCCCGAGTCCTTCGGCGCCGCACTGCTCTACTTCAGCGGCAGCAAGGCGCACAACATCGAGCTGCGCAAGATCGCGATCGAGAAAGGCATGAGCCTGAGCGAATACGGGCTCACCCGCGAGGACCGGATGGTGGCGGGGCGCACCGAGGAGGAGGTCTACCGGGCGCTGGGGATGGAATGGATCCCGCCCGAGCTTCGCGAGGCGCGCGACGAGATCGAGCGCGCGATCGCCGGGATCCTCCCCCGTCTCGTCGAGCTGGACGCCCTGCGGGCCGACCTGCACATCCACAGCGACCGCAGCGACGGCCGCGACACCCTGGAGACGATGGTGGGCGCGGCCCGCGAGCGCGGCTACACCTACTGCGCCATCACCGAGCACTCCCAGTCGCTGGCGATGGCCAAGGGCTTCGACACCGCCCGGGTGCGGAAGTCGGTCGAAGAGATCGAGGCGGTGCGCCGCCAGGTGCCCGGCATCGAGGTGCTGCACGGGCTCGAAGTGGACATCCTCGGCGACGGCGCGCTCGACCTCAACGACGAGGGGCTCGCGCTCCTCGACTGGGTGATCGTGTCACTGCACTCGCGGCTGGGCCAGCCGCGCCCCGAGATGACCGCGCGCGTCCTCAAGGCGCTGGAGCACCCGGCGGTGCACGTGATGGGGCATCCGACCGCCCGGCTCATCGGGCAGCGCGAGCCGGTCGAGTTCGATATGGAACGGGTGCTCGACCACGCGGCGAAGCACGGCGTCATGATGGAGATCAACGCGCAGCCCGACCGCACCGACCTCGGCGACCTCCACGCGCGCATGGCCAGGGAGCGCGGCATCCCGCTGGTGATCAGCACCGACGCCCACGGCGTGAGCCAGCTCGACTTCATGCGCTACGGGGTCTTCGCGGCGCGGCGCGCCGGACTCACGAATGACGATGTGCTCAACACCCGTGACCTCGAGGCGTTTCGCGAGGCGCTCAGCCGCCGCCGGCCGGCCACGAGGGCCACGCCGCGCCAGCCGACTGGAGAGGCCGGGGTCCGGAAGCCTGCCGTCATGGCAGAAGCCAGGAAGGACCGGCGACCCTCGAGGCCCGGGAGGACCCGACCATGAACGACACCCGTCCACGCGGCCGGCTGGCGGTGCTGGCGATCTTCGCCATTGCAATGGGGTGGCTCGAGGCGGTGGTGGTGGTCTACATCCGCGGGCTGCTCGGCTTCGCCCACGGCCAGCCTGTGCCCCCCGCCGCGGAGACCATGGGACGCTTCCGATCGCTCCCCTGGCTCCTCGCCACCGAGCAGAGCCGGGAGGTGGCGACCCTGCTGATGCTGGCCGCGGTGGCATGGATTGCCGGTTCGCGGTTCCTGACGCGGATCGGGGCGTTCCTGATGATCTTTGGCATCTGGGACCTCACCTACTACGTGGGCCTGTACGCGCAGGTCCGGTGGCCGCCGAGTCTCGCCACCATGGACCTTCTGTTTCTGATCCCGCCCGCTTCCTGGTGGTATCAGCCGGTCTGGATTCCGGTCTCGATCGCGATAGCGATGACAGCCGGGGGTCTGATGCTGGTGCGGTCACGGCCCTGAGCCGACCTTCTCCGCCACGCTCTTGGCCTGCAGGAAGAGCAGCAGGTAGTCCCGCCCGCCGGCCTTGGAGTCGGTGCCGCTCATGTTGAAGCCGCCGAAGGGATGCACGCCCACGATGGCCCCGGTACATTTGCGGTTGATGTAGAGGTTGCCGACGAAGAACTCGCGCTTGGCGCGCTCGATCTTCTCGGGGTTCCTGGTGTAGACCGCGCCCGTGAGCCCGTAGACGGTGCCATTGGCGATCTGCAGCGCTTCGTCGAAGCTCTTCGCGGGGATCACCGCCAGCACCGGACCGAAGATCTCCTCCTGCGCGATCGTAGCGTTGGGCTTCACGTCGGCGATCACGGTGGGCTGGATGAAATAGCCGTCCTTGCCGGCGACCGCGCCGCCGCCCGCGATGATCCGGCCTTCCTTCTTGCCGGTCTCAATGTACGCGAGGATCTTGTCGCGGGCCGAAGCGTTCACCACCGGGCCCAGCGTCACCCCCGCCTGCTCCGGCTCGCCGATCGTGATCTTCTCGACCTGCGACTTGAGCCTGGGCAGGAAGGCCTCGTACACCTTCTCGCTCACGATCGCGCGCGAGCAGGCCGAGCACTTCTGGCCCTGGAACCCGAAGGCCGCAGCGGCGACGCCCTGCGCGGCGGCGTCGAGATCCGCCTCCTCGTCCACGATGATGGCGTCCTTGCCGCCCATCTCGGCGACCACGCGCTTGAGCCAGAGCTGACCCGGCTGGACCTCGGCCGCGAGCTTGTTGATCCCGATCCCGACCTCCCGGGAGCCGGTGAACGACACGAAGCGGGTCTTCGGGTGCCGGACGATGGTGTCACCCACCACCCCACCGCCACCGGTGACGAAGTTGAAGACGCCGGGCGGGAGGCCGACTTCCTCCATGAGCTGGAAGAACTGCCACGCGATGGCGGGCGAATCGCTGGATGGCTTCACGACCACGGTGTTGCCGGCGACGACCGCCGCGGTGGTCAAGCCGACGCAAATCGCGAGCGGGAAGTTCCAGGGCGGGATGATCGCCCCGACGCCGAGCGGGACGTACACCATGGTGCCCTTCTCGCCCGGCAGCTGGGTGAGCGGCGGGGGCGAGTCGTAGCGCAGCATCTCGCGCGCGTAGAACTCCATGAAGTCGATGGCCTCGGCGGTGTCGCCGTCGGCCTCGGCCCAGCTCTTCCCGACCTCGTAGACCATCCACGCCGAGAACCAGTGTCGTCGTTCGCGCATGCGCCGCGCCGCTTCGATCAGGTAGGCGGCGCGCTCCGCCGCCGGCACCCGGCTCCAGTCCGCGAAGGTGCGATGCGCCACCTCGATCGCGCGCTCGGCCTGCTCCCGGCTGGCCGACTGGAAGCGCCCCAGCACCTCGCCCGGCCGGGCCGGATTACGACTCTCGAACGTCTTCTCGCCCTTGAGTCTCTCGCCCCCGATCACGATCGGGTGCTCCTGGCCGAAGGCGGCGCGGACGTCGGTGAGCGCCTTCTCGAAGGCCGCTTTGTTCTCGGCCTGAGTGAAATCCACGTAGGTCGTGGGTGCGTAGGGCGGCAGCGCCCGGGCGTCGACCGGGGCGACGCGGGTGGTGGTGGGGTTCATGAGGCCTCCAGCGAAACGCCCGGCACCTTGGCGCCGAGGGCCGCGATCAGCGCGCGGCAGAAATCGGGCAGATCAGTCGGGGTGCGGCTCGAGATCAGGTGTCCGTCCACGACCACGCTCTGGTCTAGAAACTGGGCGCCGGCGTTCTCGAGATCGTCGCGGATCGCGCCGACCCCGGTGACTCTGCGGCCCTTTAGGATCTTCGCGCTGATCGGCACCCAGCCGGCGTGGCAGATCATCGCGATCGGCTTCGTGGCGGCGTCGAACTCACGCACGAGGTCGAGGACGA
>Ga0247727_10013397_pt1 | contig 13836 bp, 11 predicted proteins | sample WisWelCaveWW1625_FD_202498 | JGI IMG/M metagenome (GOLD analysis project Ga0247727, IMG submission 202498) | Biofilm microbial communities from Wishing Well Cave, Virginia, United States - WW16-25 | ecosystem: Environmental > Aquatic > Deep subsurface > Groundwater > Cave microbial mat | place... | reverse complement strand
GATTAAAGATCGCCTGATCCTCAGAACTCCAAACTCCAAACTCCAAACTCCAAACTCCAAACTCCAAACTCCAAACTCCAAACTCCAAACTCCAAACTCCAAACTCCAAACTCCAAACTCCAAACTCCAAACTCCAAACTCCAAACTCCAATCCTCATTTCACACATCCATCCTTACGAACCTCAAACCTGCATCCGGGACGAGCGTTGTTCCATTCGACTCTTACGCCGATCAGGTTTGCGCGCGACCTTATGTTGGCAATGCCGTGACCGGCTCGGTTGATCCTCGCGCCATCGAATCCGATCCCATCGTCGCAGATTTCTATCACCAGATCGTTCGCGTCTTCCGCCCGCACGGACACCTTCACGTTCTTCGCCTGGGCGTGGCGGCAGATGTTGTTGAGCGCCTCCTGCACGATGCGGTAGAGCTGAATCTGCTCGATGTGCGACAGGCGCAAACGGTCTTCCAGATTAGGCTCGCAGATGAATTCATAAGCGAATTTCTCTTCGGCAGCGAGGTGCGCGACCGAATCGCTCAAAGCCCATTCGAGCGCGGGCAGAAAGCCCAGGTTTTCGAGCGCCGACGGACTCAGGTCTTCGCAGATGTGGCGAATCTCGCTCGAGATGACTTCGATCTCTTTGCGGATTGCTGCGGGCGAAGGCGCTGATTCATCTCCGTTCGCGGCCGGCAGTTGATCGGTCAAGACCAGCAGGTGGCGCAGATCGGCCAGCGTTTGGTCGTGCAGGTCGCGCGCAATGCGGCTGCGCTCGGCTTCGGTCTCGTTGGCCAATCGCAATCGCGTCGCGCGCAACTCCGCGTTTGTTTCTTCGAGCGCGCGGTTGGTTGAGGCGAGTCTTTGTCGCTGACTGTAAGCCCAAACGGCTGCCGCGACGGCTACTGCCAGCAACGAGCCGAGCAGCAGCGTTGGCCAGGGGAACGGCGCGCTGCGGATTCGCAAACGAACATCGAGCGGTTCGGAGTAGACCAGATCGCGGCTGATCGCGCGCGCGACAATCGAGTAAGCGCCCGAGCGCAGGTTTTCGACGGCGAATTGCGGATCGCGTGTCTGAACTTTCCTGATCTCCTCCCGGTCGTGATTGAGCAGGGTGAATTCGTACTGAAACTGGCTGGGAAACGTCTTGCTGCCCAGCCCCGTGACTTCGAGCAGGAAGTTCCGCTGTGTGTGCGGCAGCGGCAGCTCGGCCAGCAGGTACTCGGGCAGATAGATTTGATCGGCGACCAGCCGTTTGATCTGCAAGCGCGGCTCGATGGCGCTGGGGCGATGGCGCGCGACGCCGCGACTGGCGCCGATCCAGATTTCATTGCCGGCGCCAGGCGCGACGGCGAAGACCTGTTGCGAAGCCAATCCCTGTTCGGTGTCGAAGCGAGCGAAGATGTTCTGGCCGGGAAGCAACTTGATCAAACCGGCGTTTTGAGTGGCGAGCCAGATGACTTCACGCGAGTTGTTTTCGGAAATCTTTTCTTGCGTGACGATCAATGATCGCACGTCAACGTCCGGTTTGATTTCGCGGATCGCCTCGCCTTCGCGCAGAAACAAACTCTGAGAAGTGCCAATCCAGATTCGCTTGCCGTCAATGCCGATTGCGCGCACCGCGCGGTCGGCGGAAACGGCCGGCTGCTTGTCCGGCAAGTTGATCGAGGTGGTTTGCGAGCCGTCGAAACGCCGCAATTCGCCATCAGCCGTCCCGAACCACAGAGCCGCATCGCCTTCGGCAGCCAGGCAGATTGCGTGTTGCGCCGCCGCATCGGTCAACACCGGCGTGCGTCCATAGCCGGTCTGCCCATTCCGGATGGCGTCAATCCGCTCGATGCCGCGCTCGTAAACGGCGGCATAGACCTGGCCACGGAAGCTGGTTATGGCGCGGACGCTTTCACGCGTGGATGGCGCGGTCGGTTGTGGCGCGGCGGCGGCGGCGTTTGGTGGCTTTGGCTCGCCGGATTCTGCCTGGCCGGGTTCATGGTTGTTCGTGGTCGTGATCGCCGTGTTCGGCGCGGATGAGATTCGAGTGAAGATCGAGGAGGTTTTCGATTTGACGAACAGTCCACTGCTCGTGCCCGCCCAGATTGCGCCGCTCGCGTCTTCGGCCAGAGCGTAAAGCGAACGGCCTTGCAGTTCGCCAACTTCGGCCCACGAATCCGCATTGGTCTCGTTGGCGTTCGATGCGAGTTTGAACAATCCGCGATTCGCGCCGAGCCACGTCTCGCCGTTCGTCGCCTGGAGCATCACGCGCACGAAGTTGCTCTGCGAAATTTCGCTGACGTTCGAGGCGCGAAAGCTGTGGCGGTCGTAGCGGCAGACTCCACGGTCTGTGCCGAACCAGACGACGCCTTCGCGGTCGCGGAAGACCGCGTTGATGCGATTCGAGCGCAATCCACCGGCGGTATTTTCAAACGTCAAATGTTCAATCTGTTTTACGCCGTCATTTTCGGGCTTGAGCAGGAAGACGCCGCGCCTGCTCGTTCCGACCCACAACTCGCCGTCGCCGCCGTGCACGGCTGTAACCGCGCCCGCTTCGAGCGAAGTCCGAGTCAACGATCCATTGCTCCAAATCCACAAACCGCCGACCTGTGGGCTTGCCTGTTCGGCCAGCCAGACGCGCGCGCCGTCTTCATAGATCGAGCTGATGAAGTAGGGACGCGGAGGTTTGATCGCGGCTTCACGCAGATCGTTTGCTCGATTGAGGAGCAGCCCGCGACCGCTGGATCCGATCAGCCAGTCGCCAGCCGCGGTGGACGCGATTGCGGTGAGCGGAAGAGTCTGGTTCGATTGGTTCGGCGATTTGAGCAGCGGATGAGTGTTTTGATCGAGCTTCGTCGCGGTCAGACGGCTTTGAGTGCCCTTTTCGCTGCGAAACTCCGAGCCGCCCTGTTCCTGATAACGAATGATCTCGCCGCTGGCTGTGACGAGCGCGACCTCGCCTTGCGGCGACGCAGCGATGCCGGTCACCGTGCGGTTGCGCGTTTCAGGGAGGACTTCGACGCGGCCTTCGCGCAACCTGGCCGCGCCCACGTCAGTCCCGACCCACAAATTGCCGCGCGCGTCGAGCCTCAAGGCCTGCGCTTTGCGTGAAGGCAATGACGATTCGTTCGGCGCGGCTTCGATGTTGCGCCCGTCATAACGAACCAGTCCATTGTCCGTGCCGAACCACAGCGCGCCGCTGGCGTCTTCGGCGATGGCGTTGACGCGATCCGAAGGCAGGCCGTGAAAGAGTGTTACCGCGCCCCAGCGATGCAGGTTGAGCGTCGCGTTGTCAGTGACTGCTAAGATCGGTGTGGCTGCGGGAGCCGGAAGCTCTGGCGCCGGTTGGTTGGGCTGATCTGATTGAGAGAAGACAGCAGAGACAATGAGGGCGAGCAGCAGGAAAGAACAGGATTTGAAGAAGCTTGATCGAAACACGATGAATTCAGTCTGCCTTTGCCGCCCACCCGGCGAAGAGGCGCTCGATCTCGTCGCGCGTGATCCGCCCCGCTGCAAGGTCCAGATACATCTCTTCCAACTCCTCGTCGGAAGCCTGCAACGACGCATTGTTGATCGTCAGAAAAAGCTCGGCGATTGCGGCGGCGATCCGTTTGTTGCCATCAATGAAAGCGTGCGCCTGGGAAAGGTGGTAGGCGTAGGTTGCGGCGCAAGTCACGACATCGGCCTGCTCGTAATGGCGCCGGTTCTCGGCGGCCTTCAGCGCCGATTCAAACGCGCCTTCGTCCCGAAGCCCCTGCGAGCCGCCGAAGCGTTCGATCAGCCAGGCGTGATACTTGATGACTTTTGCCTTGTCGGGGAAGATCATACGGGTCAACAGCTATTTCGCGCCCTCAGCCAAGCGCTCGAACAATTTGCTGCGGCGTTCCATCAACGCCTCCATCACCTCGCCCATCATCCCTTCCAGTTCGGCCTCGTTGAGCGGGCGAATAATCAGTTTGCGACCTTCGATGGTGACCTTGACCTTGTCGCCTGCGCCAACACCGATCTGCCGCAGGATTTCTTCAGTGAGCGCCAACCCGACTGATTCACTCAGAGTGACAGTCTGTTCAATTGCCATAGCTTTCTCCAAATTCGAATCAGTACCGCGAGCGGTAGCGAGCGTGGCTTCATGCTCAGGTTGAATCTGAACCGCCAGGGCGCTCGTGAAGCCCAGCTCGGTCCGCGTGCATTTGCGTTCATCGGCCAAGTCAGGTTCGCTTCGGAGGGATCAAGTTCTTCGGTTTGATTTCTTCTCGGCGCCTCAGTTACTTCGTCTTCTTGCGCCGACCTTGCGCCTTCTTCTCCGCGTCATCCAGAATGCGTAAGATTTCCTCGCGCATAAACGGTCGAAGTTCTTGGCATGGGACGTCGATGTCCTGATAAAATCTGGAATTGGACGATGGCATCCGAATGACTCCTGGCGCGAGACTAAACCCAGTATCATCGGGATTGACCGTGGAGGAGAGGATATATTCGTCGGCTACTGTCTTTCTGATTACGCGAGCCATCGCCTCTTCCCAGTTGCTTCCTGGCTTAAACAAGTCCCGGAGTTTCATCTCGCGAAAATGCTCACCCCAGATTTTCAGATTGAGATCCCAGCCCCAAGGCCCCGCCGAGGCCCCAACATTCTCACTCCCATCACAATGTAAACTCACAAGACGTGACGAGACAATACCGGCTTCGCAGCCGGCATTAACGAAATTCGCAGACTCTTCTTCAATGATAGTTCTACAGCGCGGCCACAAACGCCGCGGCGTTTTGCTCTCCTCCTCATAGTCACTGATCATTCCGTGGATCTCTTCTTTCGCACGTGTTTCGATAAGCTTGTTGATTCTCCACGTTAGTCTCTTGGAGTGGAAACGAATGTGGGGGAAAGAAGCCTCGCCGGTGACAACATCCCGGATGCAAACACCCTTCTCATCAGGATCGTCAGGCACGCGTTTGACATGCCGGCTGTACGATCTCGTTTGTACGATCACAGGATCAGGAGGTCGCTGCCGAGCCACCCTTTGCTTCGTCTGAGCAGGAGAGCAGGTTACCAGGATGATAACAAGAGCAATGGTCTTCAGCATTTGACAAACGAAGAGGTTCAAAACAATGGGACAACGAATCCGGTATTGCATATGCCTCCTTTGGTTGGGACAGTTCACAATGGTTGCGCGTTATTCCTCGATGACAACTCGCCTTCAGCGTCGCGCCTCGGCAGGCTGCTCGCTCTGAAACTTCTTGCGATCCTTCTCCAACCACTTTTCCAAATCCGCGCTCGCCTTCTCCAACTCATCCTGGTTGATCAACCCGCGCCGCAGCGCCTCGAAATAAGCCCGTGTGCGGATGTTGAAAGCCAGTTTGTCGTAAGCCTCATCGGGCGTGCCTTCGGCGTCCGTAACCAGCAGCTTCTCGTAAAGCGTCGTCAGACGGCTTTCGACTCCGCGCAGGCTCAGATGGCATTTGCGCGCAATCGCCCAGTTCGACAATCCCAGCGCGAGGTAATACAGCGCCTCGGCTTCAAAGTCGGTGAGCAGCGGCTGGGTGAAAGCGTCTTTGAAGTTCGGGTCAATCATATCCGCGCCGTCTTCGAGCACGGCGGCGACGAAGCGCAGGAAGCGGCTTTCGGGATTGTTCTTGTCAATGAAGCCGTAAGCGGGCGGGGGTTGCACGCCGCGCACGATCTTGCGGATTTCGTTGATGTAGATTTCGTGCGGGAACTGCGTCCAGAAGATGATCCGCGCTTCGGGAAAGCCTTTCCAGATGGCGCGCGCCGCTTTGACTCCCGAAAGATGCGGCATCTGGATGTCCAGGACGCAGAGCTGCGGGCGTTCGGCCAGGGCCAGCTTGACCACGCTCTCGCCGTCGGCGGCTTCGAGAATGGGTTTGTAGCCGGCGAACTCGCGGTCGAGCAACTCGCGCAGATAAGCGCGTTGCGCAACGTTATCTTCAGCGATCAGGATTGACATATCCGGCATATTATTCCGCGCGCAGGCTTATGGGCAATGGCTCGCGCCGCGTTCGCCCGGAGAACGTGGCGGCGAGCCGATTGTGGGTGAAGCCGCGGTCAGCAGCAACCGTAGAATATTTCCAGCGCTACCACACGCCGCCGCGCCAGTTGGCGCTTGATCTCAGTCCATTCTATATCCCGCTCCGAACAGCTTTCAGGTCTTTCCAGCCGTTGGCTGATTTGCTCTTCGATCTTTTTCAGCTCTTGCTGCCCGATCTCGCGGTTGTAGCTGATGAGCATGCCGTCGAAGGCGGAGCTCTCGTTGATAACCGCCTGCGGCTTTTCGGAGACCAGCCAGCGGATAGCTGCCGGCGAGGGCAGCAGCGGAATCTCGCCGTAAACGCCATAACCATCGTGTGATCTAGGCAGGGCCGTGATCTTCGCGATTTGCGGAACGGGGAGCACTTGCATCTGGGCCCGGGTGGTGACCAGGAACTTTCCCTCAAGTCCCAGAACCCGCGCCACCGGGTAGACTTCCGCGTAGAGCCGCAACTGGCCCTGTTCGTCGGGGCACTTCCAACTCTGTTGGTCAATCAGGGATTTCGGGAATTTGGCTCCCTCTTTGAAAAGATAAGGGTTCCATTCGACGTAACCGGCCAATTCGCGCCCATCCTTCATCTGCACGATAACTCCGCGCAATCTGGCGCAAGGCTCATCGTCATTATCATCGGCGGCGGTGGTGGCGGCGGCGCGGTTGAATGTCAAAGCTGTCGCTGCCGCCATCCCGATCAGCGCCAGAATAAGGACGCGGTTACCGCTCGGCATCATCATCTTCATTTTTCTTATCGCTGCTCTCATCGTTTGCATATTTCCTCCTGGCAAAAATTGTTGGGTCGTCGCTGGCGGCATCGCCCGATACCGTCCACTTGACGTGGGCATCATAGTTTTGAGCGACAGATTGAAGTAGCGTTCGTCCCGCAGTTTCGGTTGTGGATAACCACGAAGGCCTGACCGGTCGAAGACGGGGACTCGACCGCAAGGGACGGGCAACGAGACGAGGAATCGCGCTCTGGCCGTGTGGGTGCTTGATTTCGTCAATTCTTCCGGCTATTATCCCGCTTACTTTCGAGGTGGGCAGTGGCGCCCACCTTTTTTGTCGGCTTTTGCCTTGACGACTTTCCACCCGGAACCAATCGCGGGAACCAGTAGAAGGAGTTCTGAAGGTGAGGCTTGATCCGCGCGTCGGCGAGATCATCGAGCGTGTTGCTGCACGCGAAGGGATGGAACTTGTCCACGCCGAAATGACCGGCGGCAAAAATCCGATTCTGCGGGTCTACATTGACAAGCCGGGCGGCGTGACGCTCGACGATTGCGTGGCGGTGAGCGAGCGAGTCAGTCTGGTTCTCGATGTCGAGGATTTGATCCCGCATCAGTACACGCTCGAAGTGGCTTCGCCGGGGTTGGATCGCGGGCTGTACAAGGAAGCGGATTACGAGCGATTCGCGGGATTGCCGGCGCACGTCAAGCTGTCGGAAGCCATCCCCACCGAAAAGGGGGGGCAGAAGAATTTTCACGGGAAGTTGATTGGCCTCGATCGCGAAGGCGAAGTGGCGGCTGTGATCGAAGAGCCGGATGGCAAGCGCCACCGCCTGCCGCTGGTGAAAATAGTGAAGGCCAATGTTGAAATCGAACCTTGAGGCGGTGGCCGGTGGCTGGAGGCCGGTGGTCAGCGATGACGCGTCAATGACCACCGGCCGCCAACCACTGACCACCGGCAACTGACGAACATGAACTTAAGCTCAATTGCACAGAACATCGAAGTTCTCAGCAAAGAGAAGAAGATTGATCCGCAGATCATCATCAGCGCGATTGAAGACGCGGTGGTGACTGCTTCGCGCAAGCATTTCAAATCGGGCGAAGACCTGCACGCGCGCTACAACGCGGATAGTGGCAGCGTCGAGCTGTACGCGGTCAAAACCGTGGTTGACGAAATAACCGATTCGGCGCGCGAGATGACGGTCGAAGAAGCGAACCAGGAGGTCGGCGAAGGGGCGGAAGTCGGCGACATGCTGGAATTGCCGCGCCCAATGGAAGAGCTGGGACGGATTGCGGCGCAGACCGCCAAGCAGATCATTTTGCAAAAGGTTCGTGAGGCCGAGCGCAACAACGTTTATGAAGAATACATCGGCCGTCTGGGCGAGTTGGTCAACGGCTTCGTCAAGCGATTCGAAAGCGGCAAGGTCGTGGTTGATATAGGCAACGGGATCGAAGCAGTGATGCCGAAATCGCAGCAATCGCGGGCCGAGTCTTTCACGCAGGGCGAACGCATTCGCGTCGTCATCCACGATGTCAACCGCGAATCCAAAGGGCCGCAGATCGAAGTCTCGCGCATCAATCCCGAGCTGCTCAAACGATTGTTCGAGATGGAAGTGCCGGAGATTTACGACGGCACGGTGGTGGTCAAAGCCGCCGTGCGCGAGCCGGGCGAGCGCGCCAAGATCGCCGTCGTTTCCAACGAGCGCGACGTTGATCCGGTCGGCGCCTGCGTGGGGATGAAAGGCTCGCGCGTGCAATCAATCATCCGCGAGCTGCGGGGCGAAAAGATTGACATCATCGAATGGTCCGAAGACCCGGCGATCTTCGCGGCCAACGCCTTGTCGCCGGCGAAAGTCAGCAAGGTGACGGTGGTTGATTTCGACGACCGCAAGCTGCAGGTCACGGTCGAAAACGAACAGCAGAGCCTGGCCATCGGCAAGCGCGGACAGAACGTTCGTCTGGCGGCCAGGCTGGTCGGCTGGGACATTGACATCCGCAGCGAAGAAGAGATGAAGCGCGAGATCGCTTCGCAGATGGAGCAGATCATCACTGCGCCCGAAGTGCGGCTCTCGGCAATCGAAGGCATCTCGGCGGGCGATTCCGAAACGCTGGCCGAACACGACATCGAAACGGTCGAGCAACTGGCCGAAGCTTCCGTTGACGGTCTGTCCGAATGGCTCGATCTGAGTATTGACGAGGCGCAGGAATTGCTCGATATGGCCACGGCGATTACCGAAGCCCGGCGCGCTCACGCCAGGGAGCAGGCTGCGGCGCTGGAAGCGGGCGAGGCAATCGCAGAGGAAGCCGAAGCAGTAGAGGCATTCGAGGAGGAATCCGAGCTCGACGAGCCGGCGGACGCCGAGTCTGAAGACGACGAGCAATTCGGCGAAGATGAGAGCGAAGCCGATGGCGAGGAATTGGCCATCGCCGGTGATGACGAAGAAGGCGCAGGGGTAGACCAGGAGGTGGTCGAGGAAGAAGGCGAAGAGGAAGGTGAGGAAGAAGCCAAATAAATCTGGGAGTTCAACTCTCGAAGGTATCAATGGGCAAAGTCAGAATTTACGATTTAGCAAAAGAATTGAAGCTTGAGAGCAAGAGGATTCTCGAGGACGCCCGACGTATGGGCGTTGACGTGAGCGTCCCGTCAAATACGCTCGACGATAATATTGCGGCCAAGATCCGTGAGATGTATTACCCGAAGAAGGAGCAGGTGTCCGTCGCACACAAAGCCCGTTTGATCAAACATCAGCCTTCGGCAACCCCGGAAGTGTCAACCGCGCCCGAAGTAAAGACCGAACAATCAACGGCAGCCGCTCTTGCCGTGGCTGAAAAATCACAACCGGCAGCGAAACCGGCGGGAACGGCGGCGGCGGCTCCGGCGCAGAAAACCGCTGCGCCGGTTTCTCAAACCAGGATCAAACCGATTGCTCCGCCGCCGATTGCTCCGCCGAAGGCTGCGCAACCGGCTCGGTCATCGCAAACGGCGTCACAGCCGGCGGCGCAATCATCGCCCCAGACAACGCCGCCGCCGGCCGTTCAGCCGGCCGTCGCCGAGCCGAAGCCCAAATTGGTCAAACTGCCGGCTCTGGCTGCGCCGGCAAAAGCCGAGCAGGCGAAAATGCCGGAAGTCGGAGTTGAGACTGCCGTCGCCGTAACTATGGAGCCGGTGGCAGAACCCCGGATCAAAGAGATCGAGGCTGAACAGATTGCGATAGAGATTCCGGCGCCGGAGTTTGAAGTTGAAGCTGCGCAACCCGAAGTTGCGGCCACACCGTCGCCCGCTGCCGACGACGGCGCGGAAGAGAAATCAACCGGAACAAAAGTCATCAAGTTAAGGACTCCGACGCGGCCAATGCCGAAGCCAGCGCCGGTGGTGGCGCGACAGACGGTGCCGGAAGCCCGCGTCGCCGAACCGAAACCCGAACGCGACGGCCGCGAGAAAGACAAACGCGAGAAAGACAAACGCGAGAAAGGCAGGAAAGACAAAGAGGTTCATCTTCTGCCCTCGGGCGCACAGCAGCGCAAGGTCTACATTCCGCCGAAAGACCAGCGCCCGAAAGGCCGTCATCAGCAACGCCACAAGACCGAGAAAGAGAAATTCCAGGAAGGCAATCAGCAGCGGGTGATGCCGCGCAAACACGCCCAGGCGCTTCCGGTGACGCGCGCCCTCCCTGAAGTCCTGAAACAGGTTCGGCTGGTCGAGGGCAGCACGGTGCGCGAATTCGCCGAAAAGATTGACGCGAAACCGCGCGACATCGTCTCGGCGCTGATGCAGCGCGGCGTGATGGCGACGATCAACCAGACGATCAGCACTGATGTGGCCAGGGACCTCGGCAAACAGTACGGGTTCGAGGTGAACTTCGGCGGCTACGAGGACATGATCGTCGAATCGGAATTCGAGATCACTCCCGAAGCGATGGAAGACACCGATCCGCGCGCGCCCGTCATCACCGTGATGGGACACGTTGATCATGGCAAGACCAGCCTGCTCGACGCCATCCGCTCCGCGCGCGTGGCCGAGGGCGAAGCGGGCGGGATCACCCAACACATCGGCGCCTACTCGGTCGAAGTTCCGAATCCCGACGATCAATCGCGGCTGCGCCGCGTCGTGTTCCTGGACACGCCTGGCCACGAAGCGTTCACGCTGATGCGCGCGCGCGGCGCGAAAGTCACGGACATCGTCGTGCTGGTCGTCGCCGCTGACGACGGCGTGATGCCGCAAACGATCGAAGCGATTGACCACGCCAAAGCAGCCGGGGTGCCGATCGTCGTCGCCATCAACAAGGTTGATAAGTCCGACGCCAGTCCCGAGCGGGTGAAGAAGGGGCTGGCTGATCGCGGCCTGCTGTGGGACGGCTGGGGCGGCGACACGACGATGGTCGAGGTCTCGGCCAAGCTGAAGCAGAACATCGAAGGCCTGCTCGAAATGGTTCTGCTGACGGCGGACATCCTTAACCTCAAGGCCAATCCGACGCGCAAGGCGACGGGCACGGTGCTCGAAGCGAAACTGGATCGAGGGCGCGGCGCGGTTGCGACCGTGCTGGTCCAGAACGGCACGCTGCGCGTCGGCGACCCGTTCATCGTCGGCAATTACTTCGGCAAAGTTCGCGCATTGATGGATGATCGCAGATTGCGCGTGCCTGAAACGCCTCCGGCCACTCCGGTCGAAGTGCTGGGTCTGGAGGGCGTGCCGGCGGCGGGCGACCAGTTCCAGGTCGTTAACGACGTGGCGAAGGCGCAACAGATTTCGCATTTTCGCCAATCGAGGGCCCGGTCGCTGGCGCTGGCCCGCACCGCCGCGCGCGGTTTGGATCAACTGGCTGCGCAGATGGAGACGGGCGAAGTCAAAGAGCTGCTGGTCATTCTCAAAGCCGACGTGCAGGGTTCGGTCGAAGTGCTCAAAGACACACTGGCCAAGCTTTCGACTGGAAAGGTTAAGGTCCGCATCATCCGCGCGGGCGCCGGCGCCATCACTTACGACGATGTGCTGCTGGCCAGCGCCTCGAACGCCACCGAGACCGGCGCCGCGACGGTGATCATCGGATTCAACGTCCGGCCTGAGTCCCGCGCCGACGAGGCGGCCAGGCAGGAGAACGTTGACATCCGGCTGCATTCGATCATCTACAAAGTCGAAGAAGAGATTCGCAATGCGATGCTCGGTCTGATGGAAGCCACGACCAAAGAGGTGGTCATCGGCAAAGCCGAAATCCGCGACGTCATCCGCGTCCCGAAGGTCGGCTCGGTGGCCGGTTGTATGGTGACGAGCGGCCAGATCAAGCGGACGGCGCATGCGCGATTGATCCGCGACAACGTGGTCATCTTCGAAAGCCAGGTCGGCAGCCTCCGCCGGTTCAAGGAAGACGTCGGCGAAATTCAGCAGGGATTCGAATGCGGCATCACGGTCGAACGTTTCAGCGACTACAAGGTCGGCGACGTCATCGAAGCGTTCGTGATTGAAAAAGTCGCGCCGACCCAGTTGTAGTGGTTGTATGTTGTATCGTTCCCACAGATTGGCTGAGCAATTGAAGAACGAGATCAGCGCGATCATCGCCCAGGAAGTCCGGGACCCGCGCGTTGGTTTCGCGACCGTGACCGAAGTAAAAGTGAGTCAGGATTTACGCTACGCACGCATCCTGATCAGCGTTTTAGGCTCCCCAGAGGAAAAGCAGGAAACCTTCGATGCTCTCGTTCGCGCCGCCGGTTTCATTCGCCGCCTGGTAGGCGCGCGCGTCAAGCTGCGTCATACGCCGGAACTGAGCTTTGCTTACGACGATTCGATTGAACAGGGCGACAAGCTGATGCGGTTGTTTGAGCAGCTTAAGCAGGAGTCCCCTGAAGAGTAAGTATGTTAGGACAGGTTATCGAGCTGATCGAAAAACACCAGCGATTCGCCGTCACTTCGCACATCAGACCTGACGGCGACAGCATGGGATCGTCCCTTGCCCTGGGCTGGATTTTGCGGGGACTCGGGAAAGACGCCGAGGTGGTGATGTGCGACCACGTGCCGCACGCTTATGCGAAATTGTCCGGCGCAGACGAAGTCCGGGTGGCGCCGGATATTGATCGCCGGTACGACGCGGTCTTCGTCATCGAATGCAGCGACGTCTCGCGTCCGGGCTTGCCGAGCCTGAAAGACCAATTCGTCGTCAATATTGACCATCATTCGACGACCGAATTGTTCGGCGACCTGAACTGGATTGATTCGACTGCGGCGGCGGTCGGCGAGATGATCTACAACCTCGCCAAAGCCATCGGCTCGAAGATCACGCCAGAAATCGCCAGTTGCGTTTATGCCGCGCTGCTCACCGACACCGGCTCGTTCCATTTCTCCAACACCACCGAGCGCACGTTCAAAATCGCCAGCGATCTGGTTCGCCACGGCGCGCAACCGGCCAAGCTCTCACAGGCGATCTTCTACAGCTATCCTTACGCCAAAGTCCTGCTGGTCGGCGCGGTGCTTTCGACCTTGCAGCGCGACGAGTCGGGCCGCATCGCCTGGATCACGATGACCAAAGAGGCGCTGGAGCGAAGTGGCGCAGCCGAAGACGATTCGGACGGGATTATCAACTACCCGCTGACCGTGGGTGACGTCGAGGCGGTCGCGTTCTTCCGCGAACTGCCCGATTCGACCTATCGCATCAGCCTGCGCTCGAAGAACCGGGTCAACGTCGCCCGCGTGGCTGAAAGTTTCGGCGGCGGCGGACACGCGAATGCCGCAGGCTTCATGATCAAAGCCGATTTCGAAACACTCAACCGCGAAGTGATCGCGAAGTTGAAAGAAGCAGTGGCGAGCGCGCCGACTGTTAATGGGCGGGAGATCAAGCCGAGGTAGGAGCGAGGGGGCGAAGGGGCGAGAAGATGCGCTCGATGATCAGTATGATAAGATTCTTGGTCAACTTGTGCGAATGATTTCATCACCCGATCAATGGACGATTCGCTGATTCACTTCGCCCCCTCGCCCCCTCGCCCCCTCGCCCCTTCGCCCCCTCGCTATTTCCCGATTTTCAGCGGCAATTTCACCATCAGCGGTCTGCCGGGTTTGACGGCCACGCGAAAGATGGTTTGCGGCAGCGGGTCCTCTTGCGTCAATCGTTTTGCTGAATTG
>Ga0247727_10013396_pt1 | contig 13836 bp, 7 predicted proteins | sample WisWelCaveWW1625_FD_202498 | JGI IMG/M metagenome (GOLD analysis project Ga0247727, IMG submission 202498) | Biofilm microbial communities from Wishing Well Cave, Virginia, United States - WW16-25 | ecosystem: Environmental > Aquatic > Deep subsurface > Groundwater > Cave microbial mat | place... | reverse complement strand
GGCGGCAGCAGTTGGTTTCCAATTTTTGACGAGCAAGCGAGTTTGTCGATCGGCGCGCTGGCCGTCGATCCTAATCATCCCGAAACCGTTTACGCGGGCACGGGCGAGGCCAACGGCAGTTTCGATTCCTACGCCGGCGACGGCATTTATAAATCGGCTGACGGCGGCTTGACGTGGACCAACCTCGGGTTGCGGGAAAGCAATCACATCGGCCGCATTGCGATTCATCCGCGCGATTCCAACATCATTTACGTTGCCGCCTGCGGCCGGCTTTATGGCAAAAATCCCGAGCGCGGCATTTATAAATCGCGCGACGGCGCACAAACCTGGGAGCGCTCTCTTTTTGTGACGGATTCCACCGCGGCCATCGACGTGGCGATCAATCCGCAACAACCCGATACGGTTTATGCCGCGACCTGGGAACGGGTGCGCGCGCCCAATCGCCGCAAAGTGGGCGGCTTGAGCAGCGGCATTTATCGCTCTTTCGACGCCGGGCAATCTTGGGAATTGTTGAGCAGCGGCTTGCCGGCTGCCGCGCGCAATCGCGGCCGCATCGGATTGGCGGTTTCGCCCTCAAATCCGGCGACGCTTTATGCCATCTATGCCAACGATCCGGGCAATTTCGACGGCATTTACAAATCCCTCAATCATGGCAACACCTGGCAGCGCGTTGCCGGCAGCGGCTTGCCGGGCGATTTGTTTGGCGGGTTCGGCTGGTACTTTGCCAATATCCTCGTTGATCCGCAGAATGCCGAGGTCGTTTATGCGTTAGGGGTTCAATTTTATAAATCCACGAATGGCGGAAATTCCTGGTCGAACATCCGGCGCAACATTCACGTCGATCAGCACGCATTGTTCGTCGATCCCAATAATCCGAATCGCCTTTTCGCGGGCAATGACGGCGGCTTTTATATTTCAAACAACGGCGGTGGCAGTTGGGCGAAGTCTTTCAATTTGCCGATCACGCAATTTTACGCCGGCACCATTGATTTCTTGAATCCGCAGCGAACTTACGGCGGCACGCAAGATAACGGCACGATGCGCACGCTCACCGGCCGCGACGACGATTGGGAAGAAATTTTTGGCGGGGATGGATTTTATTGTTTGGTCGATTATACCGACGCGCGTTATGTCTATGCCGAATCGCAAAACGGCGGATTGGGCCGGTCGCTCAATGGCGGCAGCAGCTTTCTCAACGGCACTAATGGCATTGCTTCGAGCTCGCGCACGAACTGGTCCACGCCGGTGATCATGGACCCTAACGATCCGCGCGTGTTGTATTACGGCGCGGAAAGAGTATATCGCACCGCGAATCGCGCCGAGTTTTGGACTGCGATCAGCAGCGATCTCACCAACGGCCCGGGGCCGACCACTTATCGTTACGGCACGATTACGACGCTGGCGGTATCCCGCCTCAATGCCAATCTCATTTACGCCGGCACCGATGATGCCAACGTTTGGGTCACACGCGATCTCGGCGCGAATTGGACGAAAATCAACGCCGGCTTGCCGCGGCGCTGGGTCACGCGCGTGGCCGCGGATCCCCAAAACGTCAACGTGGCCTACGTCACTTTTTCCGGCCATCAAGAAGACGTTTTTCTGCCGCACATTTTTCGCACGGAAGATCAAGGCGCAACTTGGAGCGACATCAGCTCGAACTTGCCAGAAGCCCCCATCAACGTCGTGGTCATCGACCCGGCAAATAATTCCGTGCTTTACGTGGGCACGGATGTCGGCGTATTTTATACCAACGATCTCGGCGCAAACTGGCAACCGTTGGGCACGGGCATGCCGTTTACACCGGTGCATGATTTGACGCTGCACCCTCCCACGCGCAAGTTGCGCGCGGCGACGCACGGACGTTCTTTTTATGAATATGATTTGAGCATTTTCACCCACGTGACGGCACCGGCAACACCTGCGCCCGGTGCTTTTGTTTTGCATCAAAATTATCCCAATCCGCTCTCAACAAATTTGCCCGAAGCGGCGACCATAATTACTTTTTCTCTAAAAGAAAAGGGCAACGTACGGTTGGAAGTTTTTGATCTGCTCGGGCGGCAAGTTGCGCTGCTAGTGGAGGGCTTGTTGGAGGAAGGCACGCATCGCCGCGTCCTGCATGCGAAAAATCTGCCGAATGGCAATTATTTTTACAAACTCACGTTCCACGATTCCGCCGGCAAAAGCACGGCACAGAGCCGGCAATTTTCGTTGGTGCGATGAGGCAAGTTTTTACGTTTTACTAATTACGCATCACGTAAGCCATAATGCGTAAAACGTAATGCGTAAAAACCGTTTTGCTTTTTTTACAAAGATTCAACCTGTAATAGACTACGCCTGAATTTCAGGCAAGCTGAAAACTGTAGCCCCGCGGCAGCACAGAAAAACTCAAGGCAAAACGATTTTAAAAAATCGTTTTGCCCGAAATTGTTTTGCCTTAAACTTTTAATTTGCGCCGTCGGGATCGATTCTGACGCTGGCGCCGGCTTTGATGCTGGTTTTAATCTTCAAGAGCTCACCTCCTTTCTTTTTTCTCGGTATACAATCCGTCAAAAACCACATTCCATGTTTGTCCGGAATCTTCCGAGTTTTCCCAAAGCTGGCGCACCGTGCCCTCGGCAGCATGATTGAACCAGGTGATGCGATTCTGCACTTTCTTGCGGTCTGGCATGGCTTCGCCAGACAGGATCATTTTTCCATCTTTGTACTCACCGGTGAGCACAAGAATGTCGCCGGCGCTGCCCACCCAAACTTGCTGCCATTTGTTCAGTTCGGTATTGAAGAAGTTCAAGCTTTTGCCGGAATAACCGCTCTGGCTTTGGTATTCTTCCAACAGCGCGCAGCCGCCGGACGCGCGTGAAATGCGGTTCGTGCCTGCCAGTTTGCCGCCCGCCGTAACCTCCCACTCGCCGAGCCAAAAATCGAATTGGCGCGTTTCCGGAGAGGAACAGGGCTTTCTTTCCTGCGCTTGGCCTAACGGATTGTTCCAGGCCGGATCGATGCAAAAGAACAATCCCAAAGCATAAAACCACGTGCCGGTTTGCAGAAGCATATCACGCCTTTCTTTTATCTGATCAAAATCATCTTGCGCGTTTGTTGTACTTCGCCGGCGCGCAAGCGGTAAAAATAAACGCCGCTGCCGGAAAGTTGCGAAGCCTCAAAAATAATGGCGTGTTCGCCCGCCGCTTTGTGTTCGTCAATCAAAGTAACAAGCTCGCGGCCGGTTACATCAAAAACCGTCAACGTAACCAACTGCGCCTGCGGCAAATTGAATCGAATCCGGGTAGAAGGATTGAAAGGGTTCGGATAATTTTGTTCCAAAACAAAGGTCTGAAGAAGAGGTCCCGGACGATCGTTCACGCCGGTGGTAAGGCTTTGGCCTTCTTTGGCAATCAAGGATCTATCCGCAGCGACATTCGAGTAAGTATCTCGCCGGCCTGATGGCCATTCGATTTTCAAAGAATCGAGGCTTGCCGCATTGCCCAACCCGAAGTGCGCATTCAGCATATTGTGGCCGTTGAAGCTGTTTTGGCTGGAAATTTCGCGCAATTGCCAAACCGGCGCGCCGTTGATGATGGCTCTGGCCCTCAGTTTCGTGCCGAGACCGGAACGATTGGAGGCCACACCTTCGCACAAAATGTTGATCCAATGATTGCCGTTGCTGAGATCGTTGCGGAACAAACCTTTTGCCGTGCCGGCGCCGGTTAAATAGACGTCCAAATCGCCGTCTTTGTCATAGTCGCCGAGAGTGGCGCTGGCATGCCGCAGCGTGCCGGAAGTTAACGCCGGTGCATTGCCGCGTGCAAAAGTGCCGTTGCCGTTATTCAGATAGAAGCGCGTCGGCGAACCGATATCTTTGGTCACGATGAGATCCAAATCGCTGTCATTATCAACGTCGCCCCAAACATTGGCAAGCGAAACGTCGCGATCGGTTACTAAAACTCCCACTTGCGCGCCGGTCATGCGCACGAAAGCACCGTTGTCATTGCGATAAAGATTATTTGCCAAACCCGGCTGCAACAGACCGCCGCCATAGTTGGTGAGATAGGCGTCCAAATCGCCGTCGTTGTCATAATCGATCCAATTCCACACCTGGCCGTCAACCAAATCCGTGGCAATGGGCGCGGTGGTTATGCGCTCGAAATTTGCCGCGCCCGTTTCCTTGAGCAGGTTGCGATAAAGAAAATCTACCGCCAGCCTCGCGCCGGCCGGGCCGCTGCCGACAAACAAATCTACGTCGCCATCGTTGTCATAATCCGACCACGTCCCCACGGTGTAGGGCGCGAGGCCGGTGACGACCGGGCTATTCGTGACGCGCGTGAAAGTAAAATTGGGCGGGCCATCATTATGCAACAAATGGTTTGGAAAAACAGCGGTGGGAATAAAATTGGCCGGGTGGGTGATGAACAAATCAACGTAGCCGTCGTTGTCGTAATCCGCCCAGGCAGAGGCCCAGCCCGCCGTGGCGAGACTGTCGCCGATCGCACCGGTCAAGACCGGCGCAAAAACACTGTTGCCGTCATTGCGATACAGCCGCGAGTGGGCGCCGGAATAAAAAAGATCTGGGTCGCCGTCATTATCGTAATCCGCCCAACTATTGCCGCTGCCAATACTTTGGGTGAGATTCCCCTGAAAACTGACATTGATTTTGAGAAATGCGCCGCCACCGTTATTCTGATAAAGAAAGTCGCGATTGGCAAACAAATCGAGCAGGCCATCGCCATTGAAATCGATCCAACTCGCGCCGGTAAAGCCGTTGGAGCCGGCATCGCTTACAATCGGATTGGTCGTGTCCGTGATACGAACGAACGTCTGCGCTTGTAAAACCGCGGCGCAAAGAAGCACGGCGAGACCGGCCACCGCGTTCTCTTTGATGATACTTACAGTAAATTTTCGAGACATCTCCGCCTCCAGGGTTGATTTGATGAGAATCGATGTCCAATGATCTGCCACTAATGACCTGCCAGCAATGGCCTGTCATTCGAAGAAATCTTTTGAAGCATAACCACTGTGCTTGCGGCTTCACAAGTTCCCTTCTGGATGACAGGTTTCTTGGGATGCTATAGCGGAATTACGAAAATTTTTACATTGCTGCGATCACCCGATCAGGTGGTTTTGCAAGAAAGGAGAAAAGGCAGGAATTAGGAAAGTATAGAAAAAAATTGGGCGGACGCCAACAGCGCGCCCGCCCAACCTGGTATGATGGAGTGGACTTTCGTAATCTTTGCACCTAATCGGTGCGATGACGAAATTACAGCGAGAACCAGCGGTTCAGCTTGATCAAAAAAACGTTGTCGGGGTAAATCTGGTAGAAAAGATTTTTGAGATCACGGCGGGCGGAAAATTCGCCGGTACTCTCGGCGCCGGTGCGATCCTGCGACCACACCACGAACAAAGCCGATCCCGGACTGTACTCCCAGCGCAACACAAAGTTCGAGCGGAATTGCTTGAAGTTGAAATCTGGATTGTCGAAGCTGTAATCCGCGGCGCCGTTCAAATCTTCGTCGACTACATATGCCGCTTCCTGCTCGTTGAAACGAATCTCATTGGTGAAGGTATGAAAGCGATCGGCATAGCGCGCGGCGCGCGGCGAAGTGATGCGCTTGAATTGCGAATATTTGCCGGCCGAAATGAACGGCAACCCATAATATTGCAGCGACAAGTTGGGGGTGAGGCTGTAATCCACGCGGAAAGTGATTCCCAAAGTTTTCTGCTGCAGGCGGCCCATAATGTAACGCGATTCACCGACGCGATCCAAAGTCTCGACGTATTGCAGGTTATCGCGATTGAAATTATAAAAAGGATTCAAACGCAACGAAAGTGAATTGACGGGACGATACGTCAAGTTAAACCCTGCTTCATTGAAGCGCGAGCCGCCTTCGGTAATCCAGCTATTGAAGCCAAAGAGGCCGAAGGTCAGATTTTTACGCTCGTCGGTGAAAACGTTGTACCATTGGTTCCACTGGCCGGGCAAGCGCAAAGCCGGTCCCCCGCGCAACGCCGAGGTGGCCAGGTTCGCGCCTTCATAACCCACGCCGCCCCAGATGAACCAATAGTTTTTGAGCTGACCGCCGCCATTGACGTTGCCTCCGGCAAACACGGTTTCGCCGCCGAAATTCCGGCCCCACCATTGATTGAGGTTGACATTCAAACGATTGAAGATGCTGAAAGGATTGGTGATGCGATAGCCGGCCCAAAAGCTTTGCATGATGCGGTCGGCTTGGCGCAAAAAGCCGGCGTCGTTGAGCTCCAAACCCGGCGAGCGCCAGGTGGTTCCCAATTGCATGCGCAAACGGCTGTTGCCGCCGCGGCCGATGCTGAGGTTGCCGCCGTGGCCGGTCAGTGCCGTGCGCGCGGGATCGAGCGTGAGATAATCCGCATCGGGCCGCTGGTAGTAGCGCCGCGAAGAAACTTGCGCTTCATAGATCGACGCCGCGGAGCCGCGAAGCTGGCTAACCACACCAAGAGCTTCTACATAGTACGTGCGTTTGTGCCATTGATGCCGCAAATCGAGGCCGCCGGAATAAGCGGAATGATGCAGGAAGCCCAATTGCGGCGCGCCGGAAAGATTGCGATGGGTGGCGGTAAAGACGCCGCCAAAAGCGCTCGCGCCGCCGTTGAAATCTTTTTGCAAACGGCTGACAAAATAATTTGTGCACGGCTCCACGATTTCTTTGCGGCGGGCGCCGTTGAAGGCGACTTCTCCTTCTTCTTCATCGGTCACGGCATCGAGCACGCCAATCGAAATGCCGTTTTTGGTTTTGCCGGTCAATTTTGCCGCGCCCATGATGGAAGTACGATTCGGCGCCTCGGCAAATTCATCGTCGTTCAATGCCGGATAACCGCGCGGCACGCGTCCGATGCGGCGCGAATAAAACAATTGATCGTTCGAAAACGACCCGTCGCCGCCGGTCATGCGAAAATCGAGAATACTTTTGCCTTCGATGAAAAACGGCCGTTTTTCCTGAAAGAAAGTTTCGAATGCGGTGAGATTCACTTCCGAAGGATCGGCTTCGACCTGGCCAAAATCGGGATTGAGGGTGACGTCCATGGTGAGATCGCTGGTGACGCCGAGCTTGGCATCCAGGCCGCCGGAGAGATTTTCGCTCTGGCCGGTGGCAAAGGGATTGCCGTTTATTTTTTCATTGCGGCGCAAACTGCTCACACCGTAAGGCAAAATCTCGAGGCGCCGCGCGGCACGGATATTTTGCAAACCGCGCAATTCGCCGAAAAAGCTCACCCATCCCGGCGTGTTTTGTGGAATGTATTGCCACACCGAGCGCTCTTGCTTGCGGAAAAGACGGCGTTGCACTTGAATGCCCCACACATGCTCCGGCTTTTCGCCGAAACGCAACTGGCTGAAAGGAATGCGAATCTCGGCATTCCAACCGCCGTCGTCGAGCGCCACCACCGCCTCCCACACCGGATTCCAATTCGAGTCCCAATTGTCGCCGTCGTTGGAAATGGCTTCGTCGCCTTGCACGCCCGCAGCGTTAATGGTAAATGAGAAGCCGGTGCGATGATCGAAATAGCTGTCGATGTTCACTTCCAGCCAATCGCCGTCGAATTGATCGCGGCGCGTCACCCGGCGCACGATTTTGTCCGGCTCGCTATCGTGAGCGCGAATAGCGAGGTAGAGATTTTTGTCGTCGTACGTGATTTTGAAATTGGTCTGTTGCGAAGGCGCTTTGCCGTCATCCGGCTCGCGTTGGGTAAAATCGCCGGCCCAATCCAATTTTTCCCAAACTGGATCCTCAAATTTTCCGTCGAGTTGCGGCGGATGCGGATTGATGTGCTTGGTATGATAAACTTTTTTTTCAGCGGGCGCCTGCGCGGCAAGAGCCGCCGCCGACAACGAAAGCAGAAAGAGTAGCAGTTTGTTTCTCATGACACCGCTCCTATCAAAATCGCAACGTGCAAAATGGCAGCATTTTGCACGCCGGTTTGATATTCAAGTTTTGCACCACGGAGAATTAAAAATAATCTTCGCGAAGATTTCGATTTATATGACACACCTGACGGGCAAATGGTTGCAACCGCTCGTTAAAAAATGGGCCTTCTGGAATAATCTAAAAATCCGCGCGTAATTCAAATGTAACGAAACCACAAAGCCGGCTTGGCAACACTCAAATTTATGTTGGCACCATCAAACTTCGGGAGTCTCAAATGTTACGAAAACTCTTTTGCGCATTGGCGCTGATGGCGGGAACGGTCTCCGCACAAGAAAGCGCCGGCGAAGATAAAACCCTTTCGCCTTATTTCTTCGTGAAAAGCGATGATCCCAGCCTGGATCAACTGCCGTTGAAATCCACCTCGGCGGAAGTGAATATCGCCGGCGTTATCGCGGAGGTCAAAGTCACCCAAACTTACAAGAACGAAGGCCGGCGGCCGTTGGAAGCGGTTTACATTTTTCCCGCTTCGACGCGCGCCGCGGTGTACGGCATGAAAATGACGATCGGCGATCGTACGATCGTTGCTAAAATCGGCAAACGCGAAGAAGCGCGGCGGGAATATCAAAAAGCTTTGGAGGAGGGCAAAAGCGCTTCGCTGCTGGAACAGCAAAGGCCGAACGTCTTTCAAATGAACGTGGGCAATCTTTTGCCGGGCGATGAAATTAAAGTGGAATTGAGTTACACGGAGTTGCTGGCGCCGGAGGAAGGCGTTTATGAATTTGTTTATCCCACGGTCGTAGGCCCGCGCTATTCCAACCAGCCGGAAGTTGCGGCCGCGGCCAATGACAAATGGATCAAGAATCCGTACTTCAAGCAAGGCCAGGCGCCGAGCTACACGTTCGAGGTTACAACCCATCTCGCCGCCGGCGTGCCGATTCAAGAAGCGTCGTGTTCTTCGCACAAAGTGAACATCAACTACGACGGCCCGGCGGCGGCAACGATCAAACTCGACGACAGCGAAAAATTTGGCGGCAATCGCGATTATATTTTGAAATATCGCCTGGCGGGCGGGCAGATCAATGCGGGTTTGCTGACTTACCAACATCAAGATGAAAATTTTTTCTTATTGATGATGCAACCGCCCAAGCGCGTTGCGCCCAATCAAATCCCTGCGCGCGAATACATTTTCATCGTCGACGTCTCCGGCTCGATGAACGGGTTTCCGCTGGAGATTTCAAAAAAGTTGCTGCGGGATTTAATCGGCAATTTGCGGCCGCAGGACAAATTCAACGTCGTTCTCTTCGCCGGCAGCTCGAGCGTCATGGCGGAAGAATCCTTGTCCGCAACGGCGGAAAACATTCAGCGCGCCATTCGCACTATTGACGAACAACGAGGCGGCGGCGGCACCGAGCTGTTGCCGGCCTTGCAACGCGCTTTGTCGCTGCCGCGCGGCCTCGGTTCTTCGCGCACGGTCGTGATCGCCACGGACGGTTATGTTAGTGTTGAAACCGCGGCCTTTGATCTCATCCGGCAAAAACTGGGCGAGGCCAATATGTTCACCTTCGGCATCGGGTCGAGCGTGAACCGCCATCTGATCGAAGGCATGGCGCGCGCAGGCATGGGTGAGCCGTTCATCATCACCAATCCCAATGAGGCAGCCGCAGAAGCAGAAAAATTTCGCCGCTACGTGCAAACGCCGGTGCTCACGCGCGTGCGCCTCGATTTCGGGCAATTCAGCGCGTATGCCCTCGAGCCGCCGGCGATTCCCGATGTTTTGGCGGAACGGCCGGTGATCGTCTTCGGCAAATGGCGCGGCGCGGCGCAAGGCACAATCAAACTCAGCGGCGTGACCGGCGAGCAAGCTTACACGGCGAATATCAATGTGAGCGATGCAAAATCTTCTCCCGCACATTCCGCTTTGCGCTATCTGTGGGCGCGGCATCGCATTGCCGTGTTATCGGATTACAATGCCTTGCAGAACGACGCCGATCACGTCAACGAAGTGACCCAACTCGGCTTGCAATATAATTTGCTCACGGCCTATACTTCTTTCGTCGCCGTGGATTCGAAAGTGCGGAAGAGCGACGGTCAAGTGACGCGCGTCGAGCAGCCTTTGCCGCTGCCGCAGGGTGTTTCGGATCATGCCCTCGGCGGCTTGCAAGGGGTGGCTTTGAACTCGGCGGCGTCGCCGGGTTTGCACATGACCAGAGCGCTCAAATCAAGAGGAGATGGAAGCTTTGCAGAATTATCTGCGCCTCCGGCCGCACTCCACGACCAAGCGACGCCACCCGAGGCGAACAATGAAAGCATCAAAGTGAATACGATTGTCGTGCGCGGTGGCATGAGCAAAACCGGTGTGCAAGCAGCTTTCAAGCAGCATGGGGAAGAAATGAAAGCGTGCTATCAACAAGCGTTGCGCGGACCAGCGGGAGGGCGCGGCAAAATGGTGATTCAGTTCACGATCGATGCGCGCGGCGCCGTCACCGCCGTCAAAATCGTTTCCGGTGATTTGCAGGATTCAAATTTATCTTCTTGCTTGACGCAGCAAATGAAAGCCTGGCATTTTCCCGGCGCAAAAAGCAGCGGCGAAGCCACGGTGACGTTTGAATTCAGGCCTTGAGTGATTTTCAATTTGAAGCATTTTCAAAATGCCATGGCCTCTCCTGCGGTGACGCATGAGAGGCCATTGTTTTTGGACCGCGGGAATGCAAAGCAGCTATACTTTGCCAGCATACCAATCCAGCGTTTTTTTCAACCCTTCCTCAAAACCCACTCGCGGTGTGAAGCCTAAAATCTCTTGCGCGCGGCGAATGTCGCCGCGATGCCGGCGAACATCCGCCGGACGTGCATCGCGATATTCGAGGGGGCCGTGATAATTAAAATAAGCGCAAATGCCGCGCATCACTTCAACAATGCTGATTTCTTTTCCGGAAGCGAGATTGAGGACTTGCCCGCGCGCCGCCGGCGTTTCATAAGCGGCAAGAATGCCGCGCACCGTGTCTTCGACATAAATAAAATCGCGCGTTTGCAAACCGTCGCCGTAAATCACCGGTTTCTCCCCGCGCATCAAGCGTGCCGCGGTTAACGGAATCACGGCTTCCAAACCGCGATCTTGGTTTTGGCGCGGGCCATAATTATTAAAAGGGCGAACGATAGAAAGATCCGCACCAAAAGTATGCGCATAACTCAGCGCCATCAAATCCGCCGCGGCCTTGCCGGCGGCATAAGGCGTGGCGGGAACATAAGGATGGTTTTCATCCATCGGAAAAATTTGCGCGGTGCCGTATGCTTCCGAAGAAGAGCAATGAATCAACGTTTGAAAAGCGCCCTTGCGCTGCAAATAGAGCAGAGTGCGCATGATATCGACATTCACCGAAAATGCGCCTTCGGGATTTTCAAAACTATACAGCAAAGCTTTGGTGGCGAGATTGAAAACCACTTCGACATGATGCCTGGCAAGCAGATGATCCATCGCGAACAAATCCGCCGCATCTTCGCGATGAAAATGCATGCGGCTGGATTTCATCGCCTCAGATAAATTCTCCATCGACCCCAGAAAAAGATTGTCAACGATAACAATCTTGTTTGCTTTTCGCAGCAGCAAGGCATCAACCAAGTGGCTGCCGATGAAGCCCGCGCCGCCGGTAATCAGAACCGATTTGCCTTTCATTCACATGTCATCCGTCAAATCAAGCGCGAAAATGATCTTCTCGCCAATTAGTTTCAAATCGGATTTGTCGATTGTGCCGGGATACTTCACAAAAACGAAAGAAGACATTCAAGCAAAAATTTTTGCTCCAGTCACTCGTCATCGAATCTAACATTGCTGCTTTGAAAATATTGCATGGCGGGTTGCGGCTCAATTTCCTCATCAACTAAAACCGTTTTCAATCCCAGCCAGAGCCCGTCGCCGGCCGGGACGATCACGTGCAAACCAGGCTGCGGCTGCAAAGTGGCTTTCACAATTTTAATTTTGCGCCCGCGATAATAGGTGAAGGCGCAAGGATACGGCAAGGTTTGCGCGCGAATGAAATTGTAAATCCGGCGCGCCGGCCAGCGCCAATCAATTTTGCCGTCTTCAGGCGAACGCGGCGGAAAAAAAGTGGCGGCCGCTTCGTCTTGCTCCCAGGGCGCAGCCGTGCCGGTCAAAATTTTTGGAATGTACTCTAGCACCAGTTGGCCTGAGACTTCATTGAGCTTTGGAATCAAATCGCCGACTTCTTCTTCGCCGATCAACACTTTGGCCTGCGCCAGAACTTTGCCGGCGTCAATTTTTTCTTCGAGATAAAAAAGCGAAGCGCCGGTTTCGTTTTCGCCGTTGATCATCGCCCAAACCAGCGGCGAGCCGCCGCGATATTTGGGCAATAACGACCAATGAATGCCCACCGTGCCCAGCGCGGCCAGTGCGCGCACGTGCGCCGGAATGAGATGATACCATCCGATGACGACGAATAATTCCGGCTGCCAGCTCGAAAGCTTCTGCAAAACTGCGTCGTCAAACTTGCGCGTAAAAGTCAAAAGTGGAATGCCAAATTCATTTTGAAAATTTTGAAATGAGCGATGGCGCAGGTTTCGCACTTTGCCTGGCGCGTAGGAAATTTCGAACTCCGGCAAGCCTGTAACCATGCCGCGCACCGGCAAACCGGCGCGAAGCATTTGATCGAGGCAATGCCAGCCGGTATCGGTTGTGCCGAAGAAGACGATGTTCATAAAGTATAATCCCGTAACAAACCCGTGGCGATATTTTCTTTTTGAATATAAGCCGTCAAATCTTCAAAAAACGACAGCGCGCCGTAATCCGTGCGGCGATGCTGCGCCAATTTTTGCGGTTGATGTTGATGGGGTTTGAACGCGTGATAGTGCCCGGTCGAGGCCGTGTTCATGAACAAATGAATCGGATGGAAATTAAAAATTAATCGAAACCGGTCGCGTTCCAGAAGCTTCACTGAAAAGCGTGCGCCCGGCTCGACCGTGAACCAAATATCGTCTTCCCAAAAAACCGGCAAGCGCAGCAGGCCGTTGTAATAGACAAACGCTTGTGCGGCGGCATCGCGATAGCGCAAAATATTGCGATCGTAACGCAAGCCATGGTGCTTGAACAAATTGAGCAACGGTGTGTTGCTTGTCATGGCATGGCTGGCAACGCCGGCGGCTTCCGGATAAAGCCGCAGGAGTGTTGCCAACCTTTGTTCATATTGTTCCTGAGCAGCGCCGTTAAAATTGGGATGCAAACCGATTTCCAGCATCGCCTCCTCGCGCTGCTGCAAAGCCGCATAGGCCCCGGCGGCAAAAACCGTGCATGGCAACCGGCGAGCGCGGAACAAATTCAGGGCATATTCCAGCACTTCTTCCGTGCACCAGTCGGTATCCATCGTCAAATAAAGCGTGCGTGAGGTTTGCGCCATGGGATTGAATTATGAAAAGCGTAGCCGGATTTTTTCTGCACATTTGACTGTGAGATAACGTGTGCGGCAAAGAACAGAACTCAAATACTGCTCCCACTTTTGCGCCATTTGCGCGAAATATTCGTCCTCGCTTAAAACCGCGAAAATGCGCAGCAACTGCACGTGAATACGAATGTAATCCGGCGAAGTCAGGCGCGGGCTGTGATGCAGATCGTAGAGGTTCCAATAGCCGGTGTCATAGCGCCCAAGATTGGCTTTGATGCCGGCGAGGCCGGCGGCGAAACATTCTCGTGCGTGCGGATCGTTGAAATATTCGGCGTAATCATGCAAGCCTAACAGCGCGAACAGCATGCCATTGAGCACCAGCGAGGGCTCGGCGGTGGTATATTCTTCAAAAGCCACGCTGCCGTCGGGGAAAGTGCGCGCCACGCCGCCTTCGTCCATGACATGATAAAAGGCACGCACCGCACGAGCGCAGGTTGGCTCATAATTGCTTTGTGGAAAAAGCTGCTGTACGCGCAACAATAATGATATGCCCTGCC
>Ga0247727_10013395_pt1 | contig 13836 bp, 9 predicted proteins | sample WisWelCaveWW1625_FD_202498 | JGI IMG/M metagenome (GOLD analysis project Ga0247727, IMG submission 202498) | Biofilm microbial communities from Wishing Well Cave, Virginia, United States - WW16-25 | ecosystem: Environmental > Aquatic > Deep subsurface > Groundwater > Cave microbial mat | place... | reverse complement strand
GAAAAGGACGATGCCGTCCAGCGACGGGAACGGAGCAAACAAAAGTTGCGCAAGAAACTGGAATCCGGGTCGATGGAAGATCGCACGGTCGAGTTGACCATCGAGCATCGTGCCGTTCCGGTTCAAGTGTTCTCAAATGTGGGTATGGAGCAGATGGATATCGACTTCCAGCGCATGTTCGAGAACATCATGCCCAAGCAAACGCAGCGTCGAGAGATCACGGTCAAGGACGCGCGTCGCATTTTACTCGATCAGGAGACAGAGGCCCTGATGGACCGCGAAAAAATCTCACAAGAGGCAGTGCGACGAAGCGAAGAGGGCGGCATTATCTTCATCGACGAACTCGACAAAATCTGCGGCCCCGAAAGTTCGCACGGCCCGGATGTGTCGCGACAGGGTGTGCAGCGAGATCTGCTGCCGATCGTAGAGGGCACGACCGTACTTTCCCGCTACGGGTCGGTGAAAACCGACCACGTGCTGTTTATCGCGGCCGGGGCATTTCACCGGTCCAAGCCATCGGACTTGATGCCGGAGTTGCAAGGACGGTTTCCGATCCGCGTCGAGCTATCCGACCTGACCAAGGATGATTTCCTGCGAATCTTGCGCGAGCCGGAAAACGCGCTGACTCGCCAGTACCAGGCCCTGTTGGGGACCGAGAAACTCGATGTCACGTTTACGGACGACGCCGTGCAGGAAATGGCCGAGTACGCCTTTCGAGTAAACAAGTCGACTCAAAATATCGGCGCCCGCCGGCTGCACACGATCATTGAAAAGCTGGTTGAAGATATCAGTTTTGACGCCCCGGACATGAAGGACAAAGTGGTTCGGATTGATGGCGCGTACGTACGGAAGCGACTGGAATCCATTTCGGCCGACGAAGATTTGAGCCGGTTCATTTTGTGAATGCCGCACGGAAACAGGAGATCAAATCGCGCAGGTTTTGTAGGAGAATTCAAGAGACTTCTCGCTCATCCCCACCGACCCCCGCCGGCTCGTCTGGCGGGTGAAGATGATTGGCGGGCTAACGCGACGTGGCCCACTCCATTTTTCCTTCCTCCACCCCCGCCTGTGGCGGCTGTGGAGGAACAAGAAAGAAGGGTGGAGTGTTGCCGCTCCCTACTTGCCGCTCAATCATGCGTTCCTGCCAGGCAAGCTGCCCGGGGACGGTGGAGATCAGCGAGAAGTCTCGAATTCAACGGTTAGTTCCAGACTTCTCGCTCATCCCCACCGACCCCCGCCGGCTCGTCTGGCGGGTGAAGATGATTAATGAGCTAGAATGGCTGCCCGATACCATCTTCTTGCTCTTCCTCTTGCTTCTTCCGCCGCGGCAGTGGCGGAAGAAGCAAGTGGAAGAAAGAAATTTGGGCGCTTCGCACCTAGCCGCTCAATCATGCGCTCCTGTCAGGCAAGCTGGCGAAGGGCGAACGGCGGAGATCAGCCAGAAGTCTCGTTATTTCACCGGCTTTGACAAGCTATCTACCGGCTCAATGTCCGGCCGCCCAGTTTGTCTGGCTAGTGCTTCCTGGCTCGGCCGATGGTTCGGCTGTATGCGCAGGGCCTCCTCGAACCAGCAGCGTGCTTCCTTGAATCGACCCACGGTCTCGTAGAGTTCTCCCATTCGATGGCGAAAACCGGCCGTTGCCGGTTGTGTGGCGGACTCTTGAAGCAACTTGCCGATGGCGTCTGCGTTGAGCGCTCCCGAGATTCGTGTGTGGATTTTCAGTTGACGATCAGCCTTTTCCGTTTCACCCATTGCGCGGAGACAGGCAGCGTAGCGGTAGCGAACTTTCCAATTCTCCGGTTGCGACTGAAGTACCTGACGAAAGGTCTCAGCGGCCTTGGGATAATCTGCTTTGTGCTCCTGTTGGACTGTGCCGAGCAGGATGAGATGTTGAACGTCGCGATGTTCTTCGGGCCAGGCGTCCAGCAGTTTCATGGTTTCTTCGGCATTCTCCGGAAACGAAAGTTGGGCCAGGGCAGCCCAACAGTCAGGGTGATTAGGATACTGTTCCAAAACTTCGCGTAGCATTGGAACGGATCGGCCGATCAGCAGCGGGTTTTCTGTGGTGGAATAAGCGGTGGCTAATGCCGCGACAGCGTCAAGGTCGTTAGGATTGTTGGCGATAAATCGTTCGAGACGGGCGATGCGTAGTTCCAAGGGAAGTCCGGCGAAATCAATCCGGAAGAGCTGGTCGAGTGCGGCAACGCGGTTGTCAGGCCGCACCAAATTGTAGACTTCCCAGACGAGTCTTCGCGCTTCGAGTGGTCGATCTTCCCAGAGATACAGCTCGACCAATTTCTGGCGGGCGGGCACGGAGTCGCGTTCGAGTACAATGCATTCGTGCAAGGTCCGCTCGGCCTGTGCTCCGCGGTCCAATTCTAGTAACGCCGATCCTTCGTAAAATCGTGCCTCGGCCAGGTTCGGTGAACCATCAGGAATTAGCCGCAACTGTTCTAAGCCGGCTTGCCAGTCTGCACTGCCAAATTTTGCGCGCGCCATGAGTATCCGAGCTTGGTCGTGTTCAGGGTGCTGATCAAGAAACGGTCCGAGTAGTCGAGTCGCAAGCGACCACTGGCCCGTGGCGCAAGCCCGTTCGGCACGAGAAAGTGGCGAAGACCTTGACCAGAAGTGAATCAAAAATCCACCGACGATCGTCAGGATCATTCCAGTGATTGCTGTAATGACCCACGTCTTGGCTGATTGAATCGGCAATTATGTTTGCCTCGCGCAATTCGATGAGTTCTGCAGTTCAGTTTTGTCGGGTTGCGATCACACCCTGCATAACCGTAACTACGAGCAAAAAAAAGGGGAGCACTCAACCGGAATCCGGAAGAGTTCTCCCCATTCGATCAAAAACCGAAAACACTTTTACAAGTTCGTCGAGTCGATCTGCTCCTGCCTGGCAATAGTACCAAAGGCCCACCAAGTCTTGGTGTCGATGCCATCCGAGATAAATTTGACAGCGCCGTCACCGAACAGCACGTTGACACCGCCGGGGTGATTTGATGTGGCCGTATTCGCACCGGCTTGTCCTCGCCCCCATGATCCAACGACCGCGCAAGCCCTCAGGTTTGGTGTCATGACATGGTTGTAAGCCGAGCCCGTGCTCGAAATCCCCCAGAATCCGCCTCGCGAATCGTAGTGATTGCTCCATGTGTTTACAGGACAATTGTCGTTTCTGTTTGACGAAGTCGTCATGGGAGCAGTTGCGTTCCGACATTGGTTGTACGCTAGCAGTGTTGCCGCTTCCTGAACCTGCGGAATTGCGGTCGCACTTGTTGGGGACGTTATGGCGCAGATGTGTCGGGTTCGTTCGTTAAAGGTATTGGAAACTCCTGGCGGATGAAGCCGCTCAGAGAACGCCGCAGTGTGGGAAAGGCCGTCTAGAACGTCCCTTTCGGCTCGCCCGGCGCGAGTATTGGCAGGTCCGTTGATCCAAAAGAACCCGTCTCCACCGCGGTTGTTCGTCGGCGCCGTGCCGAGCGAATACCGATAGTTGTTTCCGGGCCGATCTGACCCTGAGATTTTGGCTACGTCAGACGGGCAAAGAAAGACCTCGATTCGCTGCCACACTGCTGTGGTGTTGGTGTTGAATGCGCCGGACTGCCCCCACGGGTTGGGGTTGGAGTTGTAGTTGAGAGCATTAGCGACGGCGTCATTCTCGGTGTACGGCAGCACTTGGGCCAACGGATTCCACTTCCCGGACAGATACACTCCAAACCAACTCCATTGCATGTTGCTGCCAGGGAACATGCCATGGGTGGAGTGATAGTTGTGCATGGCCAGCCCGATCTGTTTCAAATTGTTCCTGCATTGCGTACGTCTTGCCGCCTCGCGGGCCATTTGCACCGCTGGAAGCAGCAGTGCAATCAAGACGGCAATGATGGCAATAACGACCAGCAACTCAATGAGCGTGAACCCTACCTTCCTGCGTCTAGTTCGGATCATGACAAACCTCCAATGGGAAAAAACGATGAAGAACACGCACAAGAATGTTATTCAGCACACCAAAGTAAAATGGCGCACTTCCCGATTTCCCGGGGCTGTTTGGCACTGTCTTACAACAACTGCCTGTGTGAGTGGCCGCGCCCTACCGAGCAAAACAAATTCTACTGTGGCGGTGCTCCGCCACCGCTTGGTGCTCCGCCACCAGGAGGACCGCCGCCTGGGGCACCGCCGCCCGCTTGACCTTGGTCGCGATACCCTTCAGGGACAGCGCCGCTGCCGGGTCCTCGGCCCATCTTCTCGGCCTCATCTGCGCCGCCACTCATCAATGGACTCGCTTCGGCACCCTTTGGAGTAGGCGGACCCTGGCCGATTCCCCCACCGGTTGAAGGTGGCGGGGTGGGAGCGGAATCACCGCATCCGATCATGAAAAGTGAGACCAAGACCAAAAGACTTGCACCGAACCAGAAGAACTTCATAGATGAGACCTCCTTGCCCGTATCGGGGCTCAAAACAACGGTGAGTACCAGGGCCAGCTTATGCGTGATTGTGGGTAGTCGTTCAGGCAATGTCAACAAAAATTTCCATTTTTTTTGAAGGTAGAGATTCCACAACCGACTACGCTCAGTTTCCTGTTGGTTCGCGAACTGAGTTTTGAACACCTGCTGCTTGTTCGGGACGGTGTATCGTGAGCCCGGAATTCCAGCGAAATTCGATTTGCCGAAGCGACGAACCTGTAGCCTTTCCAAGGATCACTCGCGGATCGTTGCTCGATAGGTAACTGCCAGAGACGTTCACATGACGGACGAAATCGCGTCGTGGACCTTCGTCCACGGAGTCTTTAATCGAGAAGGCGACCCGGGTACCCAGCGCGTTGCGGTCAGATCGGACGCCGATAAGTCTGAGGCTCAGAAACGCAGCGGTGGCCGGCGAGTCATTTCGTAGAATTGCGGCTGCTTGATGGTGGTGTACGACGACGATGTCGGTGTCGCCGTCGTTGTCGATGTCGCCGAAGGCGGCGCCGCGGCCATTCCACGAGGTTTGAAAATAGGGGCCGGCCTGACGGCTGAGATCGGTAAACGTGCCGTGGCCGCTGTTGCGAAAAAGTTGGGCGGGCATGGCATACGGTTCCAGTCCGCTGCGATCGTGATGCACATGGCCATTGGCGGCGAACAGATCGAGCCAGCCGTCGTTGTCGAAATCACCAAAAGCCGTACCCCAGCCGAGGACCGCGCGCGTGGCGGCTGACAGTCCGGCCGACGCGGTTTCGTCGCGGAAGCCACGCTCGCCCAAATTGTGGAACAGCGTGGCCCCTTCGAGATAGAAATTCGTCGTAAGAAGGTCCGTCCGCCCGTCCCGGTCGTAATCGCCACAGGCAATCCCCATCGTCGCCGTCGCTGAGCCATCGCCGGTCAGCGCGACCCCCTGAGTCATGCCCACTTCCCGAAACGAAAGCCCGCCCAGATTGTGAAACAAGAAACTGGGGGTCTTGTCGTTGGCCACGAAAATGTCGAGCCATCCGTCATCATCGAAATCGAAGACCTGAACGCCAAGCCCCTTGCTCTCCGGCCGCGGAGTTCCATCGGGCATGTTGATGCCGGCGGTGTGGTTCACATCGGTAAACGAGCCGTCGCCGAGATTGGCGAACAGAAAGTCGGGCAGCGGTCCGAATGAACTTGGGCCACAATACCCGCGCTGGCCAGTGTGCGGGTCGCCGCAACGCGGCGCAGTCTTGGGATCGAAATCGACATAGTTGGCCACGAACAGGTCGAGGTCTCCGTCGCGATCGAAATCTCCGAATGCAGACCCGGTGCTCCACAACGGGCAGTCGGCATTGGCGTCGCCCGTGACTTCACGAAAGGTTCCGTCGCCCTGGTTGTGATACAGCACGTTCGAGCCGAAGCATGTGACGTACAGGTCATCGAACCCGTCGTTGTCGAAGTCGCCGACCGTGCAGCCTTGCCCGTACCCATTGTGTCCCACGCCGGTCGGGCCGGTCACATCGGCGAACTGACCGTTCCCCAAGTTGCGGACCAGCCGCGATGTGTGAGTAAAATCCGCAGGATCACGTGGCTGACGGCAGCCGTTCACAAAATAAATGTCCAGCCAGCCGTCGCCGTCGAAATCGATCAGGCCCACGCCGCCGCCGGTCGTCTCGGTCAGCCAATACTCGCCCGTTTCGCCGCGAAAGTACGTGAAGTCGACTCCCGCTTGCCGGGCCACGTCCACAAACCGAAAAACGCCAGGAGCGGTTTCGTTTTGATTCTCGCGACGGGTGATCAAGCGCGGCTTGCCTCGATAGGCCAGCCAAACTCCTGCAATCAGCAGCATTGCGATCGCCAGGCTCAGGTACCAGCGGGCATTCATTTCGTTCCAACCGTCACAAGGATCATAGCAAATTATCGACTCAAACTGTAAAGGATGAAACCACGGATGAACACAGACCGGAAATAAACCGCAGAGGTCGCGGAGTAACGCCGAGGAAGGCAAAGAAAATCACCGTTCGTTTTCTCTGCGGTACTTTGCGGTCTCCGCGGTTAAGAAGTCTGCGTTGGTCTGCGTGCATTTGAGGTTTCTTGTCAGTCTGAGTTATTGAGAATCGACATTCTCCAAACGAGCCAGCTTTTCACGGCTCTTTGCGTTCGCGGGATCACGTTTCAAAACTTCACGATACCAGGCGGCGGCCCCGCTCTTGAGCCCCAATGCTTCGTAATGGGAGCCCATGTCGTAGCACAGATCGCTGGTCGGTCCACTCCGCTCTTGGTTTGCGAGCAGGAGCTGTCGATAGAACTCGCGCATGGTCGCACGTGTTGCGGCCAGTTCCTGGGCGCGGGCCGTGTGTTCTTCGCTGGCCGCGAGATCGGCCCCCAATTGGTAAATTACTCGGCCCAGCCGAAACTGCAATCGGCTGTCGAACGGATCGAGTTGCAGGGCCTGTCGATAGGCTGCCTCGGCCGCGGCCAGGTTGCCGGCCTGTTCTGCGGCGAAGCCCCGGAAATGCCAGCACCAAGCCGTCTCGTTTGCCGCGGCGGGCAAGCGTGAAATTGTTTCGTTCAATGATTTGAAGTCTCCCAAATCGGCCAGGCAGCCGAGCAGCGTCTCCCACGCGGAAAGCCAGTCGGGTCGAGAGGCGACACACTGTTCGACGAGTGGCAGGCCATCGCGAGCGCGGCCGAGATTCAAATAGTGATGGGCCAGGCCACGGCGAGCCTCAAGGTCGTTCGCGACGTTGGCAATAAACTTTTCCAACACCGCGATGGCCTCGTGCGGATCGGTCCCTTCGACGTCCAGCCGGCCAAGCAGTTCCAACACCGCTACCGGCCGCGGACTGGTTCGGTAAAGTTCCCAGATCATCTCGCGAGCCTCTGGGTATCGAACCTCCGTGGCGAACAACTGCACGAGTCCGAGTCGCGCGGAATCGACGGTGCGTTGTCGGCCTCCGGTGGCCAGGCCTTGTTCGATGGCCCGGCGAAAAGCCCGTTCGGCCTCTGGACCGAGATGAAGCTGCCGGCAAACTTGCCCCTCGCGCAATCGGGCTTCGGCCGACCAGGGGGAATCGCCGGGCACTCTGGCGAGCAGCTCCCGGCTGATCTCAAAACGCTGATCGGCCGCCTCGCCGCGGGCCACGAGCACAAGCGCCTCGGCGTCGTTCGGGTTGCGGCGCAGGTATCCGTGACCGCCGGTCCGCACTCGCGACCAGTTGCCCGCGGCGCTGGCCTGACGCAGTCCGTCCAGGCTGATCGTCGTGTGTGTGCGATCCCAAAAATACCAGCCGGCGAGCGCCCCACAGCTCGCCACGACGGCGAACCCAACGAGCACTCGGCCGCGTGACCAACTGCTTTTTCTCGGTGACTGCATTGCTGTCCACTCGGTCAGTCTAATCCTCAAACAAGCGAGGATTTACTCCCTCTCCCATGAGTACAGGGGAGAGGGAATGCCAGCGCGCCCACGGATCGCTTGTTTGAGGTTTGATCGCAACAAATTTTCGTTGCTAACTCGAACGGGTCGAATCCAGTGGTCGGTGAATTTCAGATTTGTGTGCAGCGGTAATTTTGGCATGTGGCAGCCGATGCAACTTCGGTCGCCCGGTTCGGCCGAGCACGCGATGTTTCGCGGATCGCGTCGCGGGTCGTGGCAATCGCGACACTTCCCATCGTAGAAACCGGCCGGCGGATGCTCTGCCCCGTGCGGGTCATGACAGGTGACACAAGTCAAAGTTCCCTGCGCTTCGGTCGCGAGAAAACACTTCGACTGCACCAGGCCGACCGACGGGAAACGTGCGATCACCGGGTTGTTCGGGCGAATCTCATCGTTGATCTCGTCGGGCCGGCGATGGCATTCGCCGCACGCATACACTTGCTGTCGAGCCGGCGGAGGCGTTCGCGTTTTGGTCGATTGCGGGCTCTTGGTTCTTAGCATCCGCTCGACGTGGTCCCTTTGCGGGCCGTGGCAGCGTTCGCACTGGACGCCCGGTATCATGCTTGCTGTATCGATACGCGCGCCGTCATATCGAAAAGCCGTCGTGTGACAAGAAAAACACATCCGCGTCGCCCCTGGATCATACACCTGCCCGAAGAATTCAAGGCCGCTAGCCTGGTTGGTCACCGTGTGACCCGGCGTCTGGGCCAATACATCGCCGTCACGAAACCAACTCCAGTGATGCTCCAGCAGCCGCGATCGGCCGAATCGATCTTGCAGCAGCGTGACAAACGTCATGCCGAACTCGCCGGACCCAAAACACCAATCGATCGGCAATTCGCCGTTGGATGATTCGAGAGCTACCGCGCGAAGCCGGCCGTCGACTCGCTTGAATTCGATACGTCCATGTTTCGGGTCTGGATCGTTTTGCTGGGGCGAGCTTCGTTCGTCCACAAGGTTCGCCGCCTCGCCCGAGTCTGCCCGGAACAGCGCTCGTGCGTGGCCGGACCGTGCGAAGTCCTGCGATTCCTTTTGATGACAACCCGCACATGCCGCGTTGCCCGCGTACTGCTCAATCGCATGGTGCCGGTCGGTCGCGACGCTTGGATTTGTCCGCGTTCGAGCGGCGAGCAAACCGGCCGTGAGCAGCGCAACGAATGCGAGAATCACATATTTCACATGATTCGATTCGCAAGCGCCGGCGCTGGTTACTGTTTGTGAACTCATTGGACCGTTGAATGTTTCTCAGGGATCAAACTCGAATTCTGAATGACAAACTCCGTGTTGGCCTTCTTTTCATCCAGCCGTTTCAGAAGAGCATCTCGTTCCTTGAGTAGTTTGGAGCTATCGACTTGCGACAGCAAGTAGAAGGCGATCTCCGGCCGGTCGAGTGCGAAATAAACTTTGGCTAGCTCCAGAAACTCTCGCTGCGACAGAGACCGCCACGCATCCTTTTCCATGATAAGCGAGAATGACTCAGGAGTGTTTGGAGACAATTCCGGCACGCCGTCGATCCCAAACACCGAAACTCTCTTCAATTCGTCGAGCCGACTCGTGGCCGACTGGACTACCGAGTGCTGCTTCGGGCCAAAGATGACAACCTCCGCGTCCCAGTAGGCTGGCGCCCAGTACGTGCTGGAACTGAGCATCTGATTGGCTTCTACGTCCGAAGCCCGGCTCACGATCCACTCGAAAGGCAGGACGTTGGCCAATTGCCTCCAGCCTCCGATCGTGCCGTCCGTGCGGCGATACGAGTTGTGTCGATCGTGAATCACATCGAGGCAAAACCGGCGGTACATTGCGTAGTCGTTAGCGAACAGACCCACACGATCGTCCAGCACGGGCCGCAACTGGGGAATACCCCAGACGAGCCAGCCGGCATCGGCGGGTGCGAGGACAAGCACCGGATCGGTCAGGTCGCTGGCCGGTAGCAATCTCATGCGACTCTGAGCCACGGTGGTTCCAGCCAATTGTCGGCGAACGGCCGCAAGTCCATCTTGAACGTCTTGCCAACAGAGCAGCACGACCACGCCGGCAACGGCAAGAAGCAGCGTGCTGACCAGCCGATCAGGAATCCGGGCCACGAACGAAACCAGTCGAACAGATGCCTTCGCTGTGGTCGAGTCTTCGCAAGCAAACTGCAGATCTCGCGCGAGCCACACGGTGGCCAACGGCAGTAGCCGAAGATCTGCGATACCAAGCACGGAGAGAAATATGGTGGGCATCAGCGACGCCAGGCGAATCCCGGCGACAAGGCCGCACAACACTGCCGTGACCAAAAGAACGGAAAATGAAATCCAAATGGGCGAAGACCATTCCAGTGACCACAGCGGCACCAACCCCGAAACGAGCGACTGGGCTTCCGCGTCCAGGTGAAACGCCCCGAGGCAGTCCGAACGCGTCGCCTTCCAAATGTGCAGGCCGTACGGGTTCGCCAGTGTGCTGAAGAATATTGCAAACGTGACGATTACGCTTCGCAAGTTCCAGGGACCGTCGTTGGTTCGCTTTGTGCTGGACCATGTATCGCACATGCCGCCCAGGTTGCGCAAACAAAAGAGCAGTGCTCCGAGCCGAAACGTCGGCGCCGTGTTGGCCCAGAGCGCTTGAGTGAGACAAAGAAAGGCAACAGTCCGAAACGCTGGCCGGAGTTCCCACTGACGCACCAGCGATGCCCACACTGCCACCAGGACCATGCCCGCCAATGTGGGGGAAAGGGCGAGGCCATCTCGAATGGCAACCAGTGCCGTGACGATGGGCAGGAATTGCCAGAGCGCTCGGTCGCGTTGCAAAGGAACCACAAGGGCGACGGCCAGCAGGATGATCAAGAGCAGTCGAATCGCAACGAGGCCGGCGTCACTACTCGCCACGAACGCAAAGTATAAGCCCAGATCGAACAGCCACGAAACATTCGCCCAGGACCGATTGGCTCCAAGCACGGTGAAAGGGTCGCGGTCGGGCAGGCCGTTTTCCGCGATGTACCGCCCGGTGCTCAGATGGCGCAGAAATGAGGGTGCTTCGCGCGCGGTCGAACTCGCCAATATCATCCACGCAATCGCACTCGTGGCCACCGGACCGACCCACCACATCCGGCCGGGCTCGACTTTCGTCCGCGACGCAGCCGGCTCAGCGCGTTTGTGTGCTGACGAATCGTTCACGGGAAAGTGACCTGTTCGACTCTGGCGGCCAGCAGGTGCCTGGAAACGAAGAGTATCGCTATCGTGCTACCGTCGCTCACCCGACGTAAATCACCGTGCCCACCTGCTCGCCGTCGAGTGCCCGCGTCAGGTTGCCGGGGACCAGGCCGTTGATCACCTGGATCTCTTTCATGTTGACCGCAAGGAGCATGTTCTCCAACACGATCCGTTCGACAACGAGATCGTTGAGGTCCATGTCGAGCAGTTCCTGAACGGTAATGCGCGGGATGAATTTGGCGTTTGGGTTCTTCTTTGGGTCGGCTGTGAACAAGCCCTGCTCGTCCTTGACGAAGATGCACGAGCGGGCGCCGAGGAATTCGGCCGTGAGGTATACGCCCGAGTCGGTGCGGTTGGCCGGGATGCGGCCACTCTCGGCGGGCTTTTCCCAATATTCGTACGGTGGCATGCCGACCATCACGGGGATGCAGCCCACTCGGAAGTAGAGCGGCAGCTTTTCGAAGTCCTCGGGGTTCAAATATATGCCGCCCTGTTTGGACAGCAGCATTTGTAGGATGCGGGCGTTTTGGCGGCTCGTCGCGACACCCACCGCGGCGAGCACGCCAGTGGGCAAACCGAGATCGAGCGACACCGAGTAGGCGTGGCGGGCACGGGTGCCGCCGCCGGCGCCGATCAGGATGCTGTGTCGCTTGGCAGCCGCGGCGATCTCGTCGATCAGCGGGAGCACAGCCGCGCGGCCGCGGTCCATCACACTCTGACCGCCGATCTTGACCACGTTCACGTCCGGCAAGATGCGGATCGGCTCGCCGTATTGCTTGTCGAGCGTGAGGTCGCGGGCCATGAGCGTCGAGCCGGCCAGCGGCGATTCGATCATCTCACGGGCCTTCTTCGCGGCGGCGGATTCGGCGGGCCGACCTGGTTCGCCGTTGCGGCGCGCTGATGACTTTGTCCGGTTAGCGGCCATTGCCCTTCCTCCTCTTCGTCGCGCGGCCGTCGGCGTCGCCCGCGTAGATGATCGTGCCGACGTGTTCGCCGGCCAGTGCCCGACGCAGCAGCTTCGGCTTCAGGCCGTTGATGATCTGAATCTGTCGCGTGTGCCGTGCTCGCAGCATCGTCTCCAGCACGCTCCGCTCGATGATCAAGTCGGGCAGGTCGAGCCGCAACAGTTCGCTCGCCTCGATCTTCGGAATGAACTCAGCCTTCGGGTCCTTCTTCGGATCGGCGGTGTACATTCCGTCTTCGTCCTTGACGAATATCATCGACCGCGCGCCGAGAACTTCGGTGACCATATACAGCCCGAGGTCCTCGCCGTTAGCCGGCACTCGCCGTTCGCCGGTCGGCGGCTCCCAGTAGTGGTACGGCGGCATACCCGTCATGATCGGGATCATGCCCGCCTCCAACCACAGCGGCAGGTCGAGGAAGTGGTCCTTGTTCAGCGTGATGCCTTTGTGCTTGGCCAAGAGCGACTGCAACATCTTCGTGTTCTGCTCGTCCACCGCCCCGGCGACCATCGCCAGCCCGCCCAGCGGAATGCCCAGATCGAGACAGATGTGAAACGTGTGCCGCACCCGCGCCCCGCCGCCCACGCCGACGACAATCTTGTACTTCTTGCGGCAGTGGACGATCTCATCCACGAGCGGGAACAGCGCCGACTTGCCACGATCCAGAATGCTCTGGCCGCCGAGCGCGACCACGTTCAGGTCGGGCAGAATGGCCAGCTCTTCTTCCGTCGCCGTCGATGCCATCACTTGCTTGTCGAGCAGCGACTCGCGCATCAGCTTTGACGGGATGTGCGTGCGACGCGGCCGAGTCACCGCTGCTGTTTGGCTCTTCATGGGCTCTCCTCCGATGAACAAAAAGAACGAATAATGAACGCACCGTGCAGGCGGGCGTTTTGCAAACCGGTTTACCCTAACAGACACGAGCGTGTGATAGCAAGCGCCATGTTCTCGACTCCATCTGTTCGTTCGTGTGTTCGTGGCCAGTAACTCCGACGAAATTGCCCCGCTGGCTTGAGACGGGTTGGCCAGTCAAGATTCCATAAATCATTTTGTCCAATGCTCGCGTTGCGTTTCGTTCCACGGTTCGACACACCGTCCAGAAGTGCTCGTCCGTCTGAACCGCCGGAGAAAAAGGCCATGTTGGAATTGGGCGAAGCGGTAACGCGCGTACTTTCTACGGGCCGTTCGGGGAACGGTTTTTTTGACCAAGCGTCAGGGTGCTTCGACGGACGGCACGGGCCACCTCTTTCGGTTGTGTGATCACCGTCTCGCCATACTGGTACATCAGGGGAGTGACCCCACGCTGCCTTGACCCCACGCTGCCTACCCCACGCTGCCTCTGGTACATCAGGGGAGTGGGTACATCAGGGGAGTGACCCCACGCTGCCTTATCAGACGTTGAGTGATCCGAAAGAGCGCTACTCTTTTCTTTAAGACGTTGGCCGACGTTCGACTTTCGCCGCGCGTCGGTTTCTCGCCATGGGGACGCTAAGTAGACCGGCATGAGAAAGTATGTCGGCGAGCGGGGGGCGTCAGCCCCCTGATATATCGGGATTCCGCGAGAATCAGGGGGCTGACGCCCCCCGCTCGCCAGCCCAATCTTCAAAGCGGGTCTACTTAGACGTTTTCGGCTCGCGCGTCCGCGCCGGCTACGCGGGGGTCGCTCCGCCTGACGCTTCCGATTGTACCGTTGTCACTCCCAGCCGAGCCAGCACCGCGGGCAGAATGTCGCCCACCGGTTGCGGACCGCGGCGGCGACCGGAGCGGATCGCTTCGAGTTCGCGTGCCAGCGGCGCCGCCTCCGCCGCGTGCGCGCTCG
>Ga0247727_10013394_pt1 | contig 13836 bp, 10 predicted proteins | sample WisWelCaveWW1625_FD_202498 | JGI IMG/M metagenome (GOLD analysis project Ga0247727, IMG submission 202498) | Biofilm microbial communities from Wishing Well Cave, Virginia, United States - WW16-25 | ecosystem: Environmental > Aquatic > Deep subsurface > Groundwater > Cave microbial mat | place... | reverse complement strand
TGAATGCGCTCGTTGCGGTTTATGCCGAGCGCAAGATTTCCGCGTGGATGCAGGATCGCCTCGGCCCGATGGAAGTCGGCCCGCAGGGGATTCTGCAAACGCTCGCCGATGCGATCAAGCTTTTATTAAAAGAAGACATCGTTCCCGCCGCGGCGGATAAAAAACTGCACTGGTTCGCGCCGTTTCTCGTTTTTGCCGCGCCCTGCGCCGCTTTCGCCGCCTTGCCTTATACCCGTGAATTTGTTTTCGCGAATTTTGATATCGGGGTTTTCTACGTCGCTTCGATCACCTCACTCTCCGTCATCGCCATTCTCATCGCCGGCTGGGCGTCCAACAATAAATGGGCGCTGCTCGGCGGCATGCGCGCCGCGGCGCAAATCGTCAGCTACGAAATCCCCGCCGCCCTCGCGATGCTCGTCATTGTCATGCAAGTCGGCTCGCTGAATTTCAACGCTATCAGCGCCGCGCAGGATGGCGGCATTCATCACTGGTTCATCTGGCGCTATTTTCCGTTTAATTTCATCGCGTTCGGCATCTTTTATATCGCCACCCTCGCCGAATGTAACCGCACGCCCTTTGATCTTCCCGAAGCCGAATCCGAATTGGTTGGCGGATTTCACACGGAATACAGTGGTTTCAAATGGTCGATCTTCATGCTCGCCGAATATGCGGAAATGTTGGTCGTCGCATTGGTCGGCGCCGCGCTCTTTCTCGGCGGCTGGTCGAGTCCCATTCCTAATTTCATGAACACCGGCGCGTGGGGCGTTTTCTGGTTTGCCGGCAAAGCCGCGTTTTTAATCTTCACGCACATGTGGCTGCGCTGGACGTTGCCTCGTCTGCGCGTTGATCAGCTCATGCACCTCTCGTGGAAAGTGTTGACGCCGTTCAGCTTCGCCTGTTTGCTCGGCGTCGGATTGTGGATGTTGGTTTAGAAACTAAAGAGTTAAATCTGTGCAAAAAAAGCAAAACTTTCTGGCTCACGGAAATGAACTCTCACGGAAATAAACAGATGAAAAATTCCGTGAGAGTTCCATTCCGTGAGCAATAATCTTTTTGGGTTGCGGCTCGCGTTGTGCCTTACGAATTACGGTTTACACCTTACGACTCACGTTTCAGGAACAACTTATGACCTCATTTGACGTGATGTTTTACCTGATCGCCGCCCTGACGTTGTTCTCCGCCGCGGTTATGGTGTTCTCAAAAAACATCATCTACAACGCCATGGGCTTGCTCTTTGCATTCTTCGGCGTTGCCGGCATTTACGTCATGCTTGGCGCGGATTTTTTGGCCGCGACGCAATTGCTGATTTACGTCGGCGGCATTTTAGTGCTGCTGCTCTTCGGCGTCATGTTATCGCAGCGTTTCAGCGGCGCGGAGATGCGCACGGGCACGCTGCAAGTTTTGCCGGCGATCCTCGTCTGCGCCGGCATCGCCGCGATTTTGCTGCGCATGATCTGGCAAACGCCGTGGCAAAAAGCCGAAATCGGCGCGCCGGCGCCGACGACAAAAAATATCGGCACGTTGTTCATGACCGATTACTTGATTCCTTTTGAAATCGTTTCCGTTTTATTATTAGCCGCGCTGGTCGGCGCGGCATTTCTCGGAAGGAGAGACGCGCGATGACGCCAGTCGGACTCACCCATTTTCTCGTGCTCGGCGCGATTCTGTTTTGCCTCGGCCTGCTCGCGGTGATTACCAAACGCAACGCCGTCACCGTGCTGATGGGCGTCGAGCTGATCATCAACGCCGCCAATATCAACTTCATCGCCTTCGCGCGCTACACGGACAAAGATCTCGACGGCCAGATGTTCGGCGTCTTCGTCATCGTCGTTGCCGCCGCCGGCGCCGCCGTCGCGCTGGCCATCGTGCTGAATATTTATCAACGCATGCGCTCGGTGAATTTGGATGAGGCGGATTCGCTGCTGGGATAATTGCCCGGCCCCGCCCCGATGCCCGCCCCGAAATAAATTTCGGGGCTAAGATGTGCAAGGACGCTAAAGCGCCCTAATGATTTATCGAGCTTTAATACATAAGCCGGACGAGCCGGAACCAAAAAGATTATTGCTCACGGAATAGAACTCTCACGGAATTTTTTTCCGTGAGACGTTCCATTTCCGTGAGCCATATTTCTTTGCTTTTTTTGCACAAATTTAACTATAAAGGGACTAAAGGCTTTTTTCGTTGCGGTTCCCTTTTCGTTGCAAATTTAATTTTGAAATTTTTTCGTTGCAATTCCCTTTTCGTTGCGAGATTTGCTTTTAATCTTTTGTCGTAGAATTTACAGCGAGGGAAGAAACTTTGGAAAATACTATTCTCTATCAGGCGATTGCCATTCTTTTGTTGCCGCTTGCGGCGTTTGTCATCCAAATTTTCATCGGCAAGCGCCTGCCGCGACACGGCGACTGGCTGCCGACTTCATTCATGTTCATCGGCTTGATTTTGTCACTGCTGATTTTCAGCCGCGTCATCGGCCAATACGATGCCGCCTTCAAAATCAACCGCACCTTCGAGTGGATTAAAGTCGGCGCCATCAATATCAGTTTCGGCATTCTCATCGACAACCTCACCGCCGTGATGTTGGTCGTGGTGACGTTGGTGAGCGCGCTCGTGCATTTGTTCTCGATTGGCTACATGCACGGCGACGTGCGTTACAGCCGATATTTTGCATATCTCGCGCTCTTCACCTTCTCGATGCTCGGCCTTGTGCTCGTCGACAATTTTTTTGGCATTTATATTTTTTGGGAACTCGTCGGCTTGAGCTCGTATTTGCTCATCGGTCACTGGTACGAGAAAAAATCCGCCAGCGATGCGGCCATCAAAGCGTTCATCACCACGCGCGTCGGCGACATCGGCATGTTCGTCGGCATGATGATCATCATCGCCACCCTCGGCACATTTAAATTTGACGAAGTTTTTGCCGGCGTTGCTGCCGGTGATAAGTTGCACGGCGGGCTTTGGACGCTCGCGGGCATTTTGATCTTCTGCGGCGCGATTGGCAAGTCCGCGCAATTCCCGCTGCACGTGTGGCTGCCCGATGCGATGGAAGGCCCGACGCCGGTCTCCGCGTTGATTCATGCCGCCACCATGGTCGCCGCCGGCGTTTATCTCGTCGGTCGCACTTACGCGTTTTATTCCGCCGACGCGCTGCTCTTCATCGGCGTGATCGGAACCATCACCGCCTTCATCGCCGCCACCATCGCCATCACGCAAATGGACATCAAAAAAGTAATGGCGTACTCGACGATCAGCCAGCTTGGTTACATGATCGCCGCATTGGGCGTTGGCGGTTACATGGCCGGACTTTTCCACCTGATGACGCACGCATTTTTTAAAGCGCTGCTCTTCCTCGGCTCCGGCTCGGTGATTCACGCGATGCATCACGCCTATCACGAATTGCACGATCATCATTCCGACCCGCAGGACATGCGCAACATGGGCGGCATGCGCACGAAAATGCCGGTGACTTTTTTAACCATGCTGGCAGCAACCCTCGCCATTTCCGGTGTGCCATTCCTGTCCGGATTTTTCAGCAAGGATGCGATTCTCGCCGCCGCGCTGGAAAAAGCGTTGACCTCACACAATCCCACGCACATGATCATTTTCATCACGCTTCTCGCGTGCGCGGGCATCACCGCCTTTTACATGTTCCGGCTCGTCTATCTCACCTTCTTCGGCGAACCCGCGAAGAAAGAAGTGCACCATCACATTCATGAATCCCCGACCGTCATGACCGTGCCGTTGATCGTGCTCGGCGTGCTCTCCATCGTCGGCGGCTACGGCAGTTGGTTCAAAGATTTGATCGTCAAACCCGAGCTTGCGGCTTATGCAGCGGGCGCGGTCGAACATGCCGCGACGCACGAAGTCAGCCCTGAAATCGAGCACACCGCACACACCGTCGCCATGTGGCTCTCGATTATTGTCGCGGGTCTCGGCATTCTCATTTCCACTGCGTTTTATTACTGGAAAAAATTCTCCGCTGACGCGATGGCCGAACGCTTCAAGCCGATCTACAATTTCCTGCTGAACAAATGGCATTTCGATGATCTCTACATGAAAACTTTTGTCGCGGGCACGCATTTGTTCAGCCGAGTGATGGCATGGTTTGATTTGAAAGTCGTCGACGGCCTTGTCAACGGCGCCGCCAGAATTACGGTTATCGGCTCGCGCCTCAGCGGTTGGAATGACAACAAAATCGTCGACGGCCTTGTCAATCTTACCGCGAATGTCGTCGGCTGGTTCGGCGCCACGTTGCGCGAAGTACAAACCGGTCGCGTGCAAAGTTATATTTTGATGGCGCTCGGGGCTGTGGTATTGTTGTATGTTTTGCAATTGGCGTTTGCATAACGATCTCGAATTTCCATGTTAAGCACGTTACACGTTCAACGTTACACGGTAAGCTCAAATAGATAAAAACTCTGAAGAGGAAGAAATGCTCTCAAACGTTCTCAGTTGGATTATCTTTTTGCCGATCATCGGCGCGGTGTTGGTTCTGCTCGTGCCGCGCCATGAAAAGCAGACGACCATCATCCGTTGGATTTCCGCCATCGCCACCGGCCTGCAGGTGGTGCTGGCAGGTTTCATTTTTATGAAATTCGACCGCAACACCGCGACGATGCAAATGGTCGAGCAGGCGAAATGGATACCGTCTTATAATATCGAATACTTCATCGGTATCGACGGCCTGTCGGTGTCGATGGTGCTGCTGACGGCGCTGCTCTCGTTTATATGTATCTTCGCCTCGTTCGGCATCGAGAAAGCGGTCAAAGGGTATTTTGCGCTCTTCCTTTTGCTCGACACCGGCATGATGGGCGTGTTCTGCGCGCTGGATTTTTTTCTCTTCTACGTTTTCTGGGAAGTCATGCTGCTGCCGATGTACTTTCTCATTGGCGTCTGGGGCGGCCCGCGGCGCGAATATGCCGCGATCAAATTTTTCCTTTATACTTTGTTCGGCTCCGTGCTCATGTTGATCGCGCTGTTGGTTTTCTATTTCAATGTGAAAGACCCCGTCACCGGCGGCCACACCTTCAACATGCTGCACATGATGGATCAAACGCTCCATCAGGGAATGCTCAGCCAGTTCAATATCCGCCTGCTGGTTTTTGCCGCGTTGTACATCGGCTTCGCCATCAAAATTCCCGCGTTCCCGTTTCACACGTGGCTGCCCGACGCGCACGTCGAAGCGCCGACGGCAATCAGCGTCATCCTCGCCGGCGTTCTCTTGAAGATGGGAACCTACGGTTTGCTGCGCATCAGCTATCCCATCTTGCCCGATGCGATGATGTATAAACCCTTCGCGTATGGTTTTGTCATCATTGCGGTGATTAACATCGTCTACGGCGCGTTATGCGCGATGGCACAGAAGGATTTGAAAAAAATGGTGGCGTATTCTTCCATCGGCCACATGGGCGTCGTCATGCTCGGCATGTCCGGCCTCACGCCGCTCGGCATGAACGGCGCGGTTTTGCAAATGTTCAATCACGGCACCGTCACCGCCATGCTCTTCCTGCTCGTTGGCGTCATTTACGATCGCGCCCATCACCGCGACGTCGAAGGCTTCGGCGGCCTCGCGCAGCGCATGCCGATTTACACCGGCATCGTTACCGTCGCATTTTTTGCGAACCTCGGCTTGCCCGGACTCTCGAGCTTCATCAGCGAAGCCTTCAGTTTTCTCGGCGCATTCAGCTCGACGGCATTCAATTTGAAAATTTATACCATCATCGCAACCCTCGGCATTGTTTTGGTCGCGGGCTATATGCTGTGGACTTTGCAGCGCATGTTCCTCGGAAATTTGAATCCGAAGTACGCCGACCTGCCGGAAATCAACGGTCGCGAGTTATTCACGCTCGTGCCGCTGGCGATCATCGTTATTTTTCTCGGCGTTTATCCCGCGCCGGTGTTGAATTTGCTGGAAGTCACGATGAACAATCTTATCGTCGTCATGAAAGAAGCCCCGGCCATGTGGGGAATGCAATAGAAAAGCAAACGGCAAACAGAAAAAAGCAAAAAGAACTCCGACAACGATATTTGTAGTTTGCTTTTTGACTTTTGTTTTTTAACCACGGAGCTGAAATGGATTCCACTGCTGTGGCAAGAAGTTTAAAGGATAATATTAGCAGTCTCGGCTACTTCGTTCCCGAGTTCATTCTCATCGGCCTCATGCTCGTGTTGATGATCGTCGACATGATGATCAAGCGCGAAAAGACGCCGTGGCTCGGCATGATCGCGCTCGGCGGGAGCATCATCGCGCTCGTTGCCGTTTTTGCGCAGGCCTCGCTGCCGCCGATGGGATTGTTCAACAACATGATGGCGGTTGATCCGTTCTCGTGGTTTTTCAAAACCCTTTTTCTCGGCAGCATGGTGATGGTGGTATTTCTGTCGATGTCCTCGCTGGAGCTGGCAGGCCGCAACGTCGGCGAATATTTTATTTTGCTCACCGCCACAACCATCGGCATGTTTTGGATGGCTTCGGCCACCAATTTGCTGACCATTTTTATTTCCATTGAAACCGTCAGCATCACCTCGTTCGCACTGGCGAGTTATCTCAAAACCGTCAAGCGCTCCAGCGAAGCCGGATTGAAATACACCATCTACGGCGCGTTCTCTTCGGGTTTGATGTTGTACGGACTCTCGCTGCTTTATGGCTTGACCGGCTCGCTGAACATTATCGAAATCTCCAAAATTTTGTCCGCCTCGCAACCGCATCCGTTGACGCTGTTCATTTCCGTGCTGTTGATTCTCGCGGGTTTCGGTTATAAAATCGCCTCGGTGCCGTTTCATTTCTGGGCGCCAGATGTTTATGAAGGCGCGCCCACGCCGGTCACCGCCTTCCTCAGCGTCGGCCCGAAAGCCGCGGGTTTCGCGATGTTGATTCGCTTTTTCAACACCGCGCTCGCCACCACCGAAGACGGCGCGATCTGGTACACGGTAGCGGATGTGAATTGGCCGCAATTGCTCGCCGTCGTTTCTGCCGCCACGATGACGCTCGGCAATTTGATCGCCATCAAACAAAACAACATTAAGCGTTTGCTCGCCTATTCGAGCATCGCCCACGCCGGCTACGCGCTGATGGGCGCGGTGCTGTTGACGTGCGAAGGCGTTTACGCCACGATGTTTTATCTCGTCGCCTATTATCTCATGAACCTCGGCGCGTTTTTAGTCGTGATCATCTGTCAGGATTTGATCAAAAGCGAGCGTATCGAAGATTATCGCGGCCTCGGTTTTCGCGCGCCCGCGGTCGCCGTAGCGATGACGATTTTCCTGTTCTCATTAACCGGCTTGCCGGTGACGGTCGGGTTCGTCGGCAAATTTTATCTGCTCGCCGCACTCGTGCGTGGAGGAGAGCAATACATCTGGCTCGCGATCGTCGCCGTTATCAACACCGTGATTTCGCTGTTTTATTACGCCCGCATTTTTAAAGCGATGTATTTGGAATCAACCGACGATCTGGTTTTGACACGCATTCCGGTTGCCACCTCAGCGCTGGTGTTGCTGGCAATCCTCGCCGTGCCAACGGTTTTGCTGGGCGCGTATTGGGCGCCGTTGTTTGATTTGACCGTTTCGTCGGTGAAATTTTTTTCGGAGTTGTAATATAAAAATTTTAACTTGCACTCTTCAAAAGATTTTCGTAAATTTTTTCCCACAGTCGTCTCTTAAATTTGATTTTTAGGATCGACCGCCGCTTTTCGACGTAGTTTCTTGCCGCACCTCATGGATGACGTTTGGCTGTAGGGCGAAGTAATGCTGTCAAGCTGTCCATGCACGCTTGGTTTCTCCTGTCAGTATAATTTTCCGAAATCACTCCAGTTGTGCGAGGCCTTGCGCAACTGGCAAGGCCGGATCACATCTTTTCGACACGGGTTTGCGAGATGAACCGGAACATGACTTCTCCTCGGCGCCGCATCGTTGATGTCACATTACGCTTTTTCCGGTTGAGCAACCAGCGTCCTGCCATTGCGGGTTTGTTGAGTTGGCTCTGTTTTACTTTCGTGTGCAGTTGGCTTTTGTTTCGCTTTCATCACAAACTTGCCGCAGCTTCTCATGATGGTCACGCTTCGGCCATCAATCCCCATCCGCCGAATCTCTGGCAGTGGTTGAATGGGCCGTACACACCGGAGCAAAAATTTGTCGGCGCTTCCTTGCTGGGCCTGCGTTCGTTTAATCCTGAAAATAGTGCGAGTGTTCTGAGCGCTTATCCGCGTCTCGCCACCCTCGAACGTCAATTCACTGATCTCGTGCGGGCCTATCCGCATCTGGCGCATCTCGAAAAAATCGGCGAAACCACGGGTTGGAAACAGTCGATTTGGGGAATTCGAATATCGGATCATCCCGACCGCGATGAAGATGAGCCGGCCCTGCTCTTCACCGGCGTCCATCACGCGCGCGAGCCGCTCGGCGCTTTTATCTGTCATGAAATTCTGCGCGAGCTTCTCATCAATTACGGCAAGAGCGCCGAACACACGCGCCTCGTCGATAGCCTGGAAATCTGGCTCGTGCCGATCGTCAATCCCGACGGCTACGAATATATCATGCAGAATCAATTGCAATTTCCGTGGTGGCGAAAAAATCTCCGCGACAATAACGACGACGGCGTCTTCGATCCGCTCGTGGACGGCGTCGATCTCAATCGCAATTATGATTTTAACTGGGACGAGGGCGGGGACGGCAACCCGGCGAGCTGGTTCTATCGCGGCGGTGGCCCGTTTTCGGAGAAAGAAAGTCAAGCCCTGCGCGATCTCGCGTGGCGTGAAAATTTTTTGGTCGGCGTTTCCTATCACAGCTACGGCGAGTCGGTGCTCTATCCGTGGGGAAATTATCATCGGCCGCCGGATCAGGAATTGCTTGTCGACATCGCGCAACGCTGCGCGGAGAAAATTGGGCGGCTTTCCAACAACGGCTCGTATAATGTTTTGCCGCTCAACGGTCGCGTCGGCCAAAGCTCGATCTGGATGTACGGCGAGCTCGGTACGATGGATTACATCATCGAAACCGGCGAGGCTTATTTCGCCGCCTCGGAAGATATTGCGCGCATTGCGCGCGAGAATGTGTTGGGCGCATTGTATTTGCTGGAACGTTCACTCGGCAGCGGCGTGACCGGCCACGTTCGCGATCGTTTGACGGGAAAGCCCGTTGCCGCGGAAATTCATGTGAACGGCTGCGAGGCATCCTATGTCAAATGCCGGCGCGCCGACGCCATATTCGGGCGCTTTGATCGTTTGCTCTTTCCCGGCAATTATACCCTCGAGATTCGCGCCCCCGAATATAAAACCGAAATCCTCACCGGCGTGATCGTTCAACAAAATTCCACCATCGGTCTGGAGATTGCGTTGACGCCACAGCCGGCTTCGATGTTGCCGAGCACGCATTGAAGTCGGAAAGGTAAACGATGTGAGCGAGATGCAACCTCAGTTCCTTCTTTTAATAAAATGCCATCCAGCAAGGCAAAACAGATGTAGACAAAACAGGCTCACGGCGCTTGACTCTTTGCAAAAATTTAATTATTTTAAGTTGTAATGCTAAGGAGATGAAACACAGATGATGCATGAATTAAGTGAAGGCTTGGACGAAGGCCAGGCGCCACACGACGCCGCTCGCAATCACGATGTTTATCTTTTGTAGATTGCACTTCTTTTGCCGTCATGAGAAATATGGCGCTACAGGAAGCCTTCACGAATGACCATCACTTCCGCATTATGGGATTTATTACTCGCCCTTAAACTCAACTCACACCAAAACGATAATTTTCAGTATTCGATTACGCCGGCATATCGTACCTCTCAAAAAAAAATTTGTCAATATCAGATTACCCGGCAAACATATTGTTGCATCAAATCGAGATTCGCTTCTTTAATTAGCATACCGCCGCTCGAAGTAGCGACGCCGATATTTCCTGCCGCGCAGCAGACGGCCATTTGCAGGCAGGTTGGCAGCGGCCACCCGTCGTGGCAGCCGTAAATAAATCCGGCGCAAAAGGCATCGCCGGCGCCGGTGGTGTTGCGAATTCTTTCCGCCGGCAATTCGAGCGCGCCCTGCCAGCAGTTCTCGCTATTTTTGCGCCGCGCAAACCCGCCTTCGGGAAAATGAATCGCCACGCCGAGATTGACGCCGGATTTCAAAAGTTTGTTTGCGGCGGCTTCAATCCCCTCTTTTAATAAAATGCCTCCCTGCCGGGTTTTGATTCCCGTCGTGCGTTCCGCTTCAATTTCGTTGATGACGAGATAATCCACGAACGGCAACGTGGGCACGACGATGCGCGGGAAAGCCTCGCTCTCGGCTGTGACCACATCGACCGAGGTGATGAGTCCGGCGGCCTTCGCCATTTGCAAAACGCGTCCGGCTTTCGTGCCAAACTCCGCATCCGGCTGATCGAGTTTTTCGAGCAAAAGCAAATAACCCAGATGCAGCCAATTCGCCAGACAGTGGCCGAAATCGAAATGGGCCACGTCCAGCAAATTATTCGCGCCGGGATGATAGAAAAAGGTGCGACGGTTGCTCGCCTGCGAGAACATCACTTCGGTATGTGCAGTTGGCGCCTCGGCGGTGGCAACAAGTTGGAACGTATCAATATCGCGCCGGTGACAATCGGCGAGAATGAAATGACCGTCTTCATCCTCGCCGACCACGCCGAGGGCATACAGCGGCAACTCCGGATCAATCGTGCGCAAATTGCAAACCACATTATACGCGCCGCCGCCGGTGCTGTTGGACTCTTCGCGAATGAACGCGAGTCCTTCTTCGTTCGGATAATGATCGATGAGACGAATGTGGTCGATAATCCAATTGCCGGCGCAGGCGAAGCCTTCACGGTGGGGCATGTTAGTGCATATTTAAAAATCTTCAACTTTTATCACCAACGGATAAAATGCTGCCAACTGATTTTAGATTTTTCCATTTAATTTTTTTATCCGTTGGTCGTTTTTTCATCCGTTGGGCAAATATTTTTAAGCCTGTTTAGTTCCGGCTTGTTGCGTTGAGATTACAGCAACTTGAAATACTTCTCGCGCTCCCATTCGGTGATCGTGCTGATATATTTTCGCCACTCCGCGCGTTTGATGGTTGAATAAACCTGGACGAAATCTTCGCCCATCCCATTCCTGAGTTCCGAACAATTCGCGAGCGCCTCGAGCGCGGCGTGCAAATCGCGCGGCAGGGTAGAAGGCAGGAGGTACGCATTGCCTTCAATCATCGGCTGCGGCTCGATTTTTTCTTCCAATCCTAAATAGCCAATCGACAGCGCGGCAGCGATGACGAGATACGGATTCGCATCCGCGCCGGGCGTGCGAATTTCCAGACGGCAGGCGTTCCCGTGCGCCGGCGGGATTCGCAACGAGACCGTGCGATTATCCATTCCCCACGAATCATTTACCGGCGCATACGAGCCGGGGCGCAGGCGTTTGTACGCATTGATCGACGGCGCAAAAAACGCGGCCGCGGGATTGAGATATTTCTGGCACCCACCGATGAAGTGCAGCAACTCTTTCGGCAATGTTTTGGGATTCGGTTCGGAAAAGGCAAAAACATTTTTGCCGTCTTTCCACAAGCTCACGTGTAAATGAAAGCTCGATCCCGCGATATCCGCAAACGGCCTGGCCATGAACGTGACGTGATAGCCGAGTTGCTGCGCCGTCTCTTTCACCATATTGCGAAAGAGAAACGTGTGATCGGCCATCGCCAGCGCTTCTTCGTAGCGCAGATTGATTTCGAATTGTCCGGGCGCATATTCGGAAAGCGTCGCTTCGAGCGGAATGCCCATCGCCTGCGCGTTGCGTTCGAATGCTTCGATTTGCTTTTCGGTTTGGACGAGATGGAGAATGCTGTATGAATGCGTGCCTTCGGTGGTGGGTTTGAACGTGTCGCCGTGCAAAAGATAAAACTCCAGCTCGGACGCCACTCTCGCTTCATATCCCGCGGCCGCCAATTTCGCCAAAACATTTTTTAGAACCTGCCGCGGCGCGGCGAAGAACGGCGAGCCATCCGCTTCAAACGCATCGACGATCACCTGTGCCGTATTGGGTTTCCACGGCACGAGGGTGAGCATGGAAAGTTCGGGAATCGTGATAATATCAGGATCACCTTTTTCAAAGAGAAGGCCGGTTTCCACAATCGTCTCGCCTTCGATGTCCATCGCGAAAATCGACGTGGCGAAGCCAAATCCGGTGGCGAGATTTTTAAGAAACATTTCAGCAGGAACGCTTTTGCCGCGCGTGAGTGCGTTTTGATCGGCAAAAACAAGACGCACGTTTTTAACGTCGTGCGCGCGGATAAATTCATGGGCGGCGGTTTCGGTCATTATGTGCAAGATTTATTTTTTGAACACGGGGTAAACTGATTATCACAGATTTTGACTCCAACGGATGAAAAGCGACCAACGGATTTATTTCAAGTATCCGTTGGTCGCTTTTTATCCGTTGGAAAATTTTTTGAGATAGCGGTTTTATTTCAGTTTTTGGGTTGTTGACGTTCAACCACTTCGTGAGTAAAATTTTGAAAAATCGACAGCGAAAATTCATCCACCTCCCACGTGCGTTCGGGATGCCATTGGACGCCGAAAATATAATGCTCATCGAGATTTTCATTCTGCACGGCTTCGACGACGCCATCCGGCGCCCATGCAATCGGGACGAGCCCCTTGCCGATTTTGTTGACCGCTTGATGATGGAGACTGGTGATGGGACGTGAATTCTCTTGCCGGGTTGAATTGAGCACCGACTGTGGTGCTAATCGCACATCATGAGCAAACGGCTTTTGGGGATTCCAGTCCTCATCGTGCGGTAGGCTGTCTGGTTTTTGGCTCGCCAAATCTTGAATGAGATTGCCGCCGCGAAAGACATTGAGCGCCTGCAAACCGCGGCAAATGCCCATCAGCGGGATTTTGTGTTCATGCGCATATTCCAGCAACAGCCAATCAAATTGATCGCGCACCTCGCTCATTTGACCCAACTTCGGATGTGCCGTTTCGGCATACAATTTCGGATCGATGTCGCTGTAGCAGCCGGACATGATGATGCCATCCAGCTTTGCAAGCACCGCTTCGAGATAATCGCGCGCCGGAATGAGCGGCAGCATAACCGGTATCGCGCCGCCGGCGTAAATGGCTTCGGGATATTTGTGATTAAGCCGATATTCGTTTTGCTCGGCAAGCTTGCGAACTTGAATGCCGATGAGGGGCTTGGCGGACATGATGGCGTGAGGTAAAGTTAAACGGTCAAATGAATTTCCTGACCGATAATTTGTCTGGAATAAACGTCGGGCGAGTAGAAGTTGGCAACGATCAATTGGAAAATGGTTTCTAGATTGACCGGCGGCGCATTGAAATGCGGCAGGTCTAAAATGACGTGCATGTGATATGCGGGCTTGCGAATGAGGTCGTTCGTTTCTTCGCGTTCGTAGCGAAAGAAATAGCCGTTTGGGCGTTGGTAATGGTAGGAGTATTCAAGCCTGTTAATTTCATTATTAACGACTCGGACTTTCTCATAAACCTGGAGTCTTGCACCATCTCGGAAAACCAAATCGGGATCATGAGCAAAAATATTACCACCTTCCTTTGCCGGAATTTCTCTGGAAGTGGAGAATTGGAGCGGTATTGTTCCAGCCAGAATACCTTCTCGCCCATATTCGGTAATAATAGCACGAATATGTTTTTTGTATTCAGCATAAGTCATCGACAAGGCCTATTATTTAGCTATGATAATCGTCTTTACCGTTCAGAGCTTTATAAGAGTCGATTAGGCCGCGCCAGACAACTGATTCGGCAACCCAATAAGCCTCGCCCGTTTTCCATTTTTTTGAGAATTCTTCCGAAGTCATCCCGTACTTGCGTTCAAATTTTTCCAGCATAGC
>Ga0247727_10013393_pt1 | contig 13838 bp, 3 predicted proteins | sample WisWelCaveWW1625_FD_202498 | JGI IMG/M metagenome (GOLD analysis project Ga0247727, IMG submission 202498) | Biofilm microbial communities from Wishing Well Cave, Virginia, United States - WW16-25 | ecosystem: Environmental > Aquatic > Deep subsurface > Groundwater > Cave microbial mat | place... | reverse complement strand
CCATAAGCCGTAACCCTAGTTGCCCTACGGGCTCCTTCCGTTACGGCTTATGGTGATAAAATATTTTTAAAAAAGCGCTGGACTCTACGACCTTCCATGGTTACATTTTATTTTGAGGCAACGGGGGTGCCCGAGGTCATTACGGATTACGTTTTAGGCACGAAGCGCCACATGTTCAGCGCATGCTACGAACGCAGTCGTCACAGAATTTTTTTCCGCAATCACCTTTGATGACCGCTACAAATCAGCAAAGCTATGCAGGAAAAATGGCATGGCTTGCTGAAGTGTGCCTGTGGGCTGCTGATTTTGCATTCACGGGTGTCGCCTCGGCAAAATGCTTTTCAGGGCCGAAGATTGCCGGGAATAATTCCTACGGGCGTTGCCCTACGGGTGTAACCCACCGAGAACGGACTCTCCATTTTGTATGAGTTTAGCAATCTGAACCGGAGTGCAATGCTTTAGCATTGCAAAACTGAAGTTTTGCACTCCGAGTTCATTTGGCTAAATTCATACTCCATTTTTTATATTTTCAATACCTCAAAACAAGGCGTGATGCCCGGCGCCTCGTTTTTTGAATTGTTCGCATCGTTATCCATCTCTGCATAAATTTCCCGTCTTGGATTGACGACGATTTGGCTGAAGGGGCTGCATCGCAACGATATTGATCAAGCCAGCTCGGAATTGCCCTGTTTTAGCGGGGCAATGCTGAAGCATTACACTCCGGATTCTACCGGCGCGTTTTGGCGTCGGGCTGGTTCGTTGCATCTTTTAATTCATTGCGGCTCACTGTTTAACTTGTGAGGAAAGCTATGCAAAGTGTTTACGGCTTCGTCCGTGGCTGTTGTGGGATTAGAGCATTATTTTTTGCCAGCTTCACTATTTGTAGTATGTTGGTTTGGTCGCTTTTCACCTCGACTGGTTATGGACATCCTGCAACGGGTGCGGTCTCCGGCACGGATGCTTCCACGCTGACGGAAGCCGGCAGTTTCATGCCCGTGCCGGCAGCCCCGAGCGGTTTGACGGCCGCCGCCGTGAGCGGCAGCAAGATCAATCTCGCGTGGACGGACAACTCCGGCGACGAGACTGGTTTCAAGATCGAGCGCAAGACCGGCGCGGCAGGCACTTTCGTGCAAATTGCCACCGTCGGCGCCGACGTGACGAGTTTTTCAAACCTCTCGGGATTAAGCCCGAACACCGAGTATTTCTATCGCGTGCGCGCCAACAACGCGAGCGGCAATTCGGCGTTCTCGAATGTGGCGAGCGCCACGACGCTGGCAGGCGCCCCTGCCGCGCCCAGTAACTTGACGGCGACGGCGGCGAGCAGCAGCAAAATCGATCTGGCGTGGACGGACAATTCCGGCGATGAAGACGGCTTCAAGATCGAGCGCAAGACCGGTGCCGCCGGCACTTACGTTCAAATTGCCACGGTCGGCGCCAACGTCACGATCTTTTCAAACAGTTCAGGCTTAAGCTCGAGCACCGAGTATTTCTATCGGGTTCGCGCTTACAACGCGAGCGGCAATTCGGCGTTCTCGAATGAAGCCAGCGCGACGACGCTCTCGGGCGCGCCTGCCGCGCCAAGCGAGTTGGCCGCCACGGCCGCGAGCAGCAGCAAGATCGATCTGGCGTGGACGGACAATTCCGACAACGAAGACGGCTTCAAGATCGAGCGCAAAACCGGCGCCGCCGGAACTTTTGCCGAGATTGCAACGGCCGGCGCTAACCTCACGAATTTTTCCAACACGGGCCTGTCGCCGAACACCGAATATTTCTATCGCGTGCGTGCCCACAACGCCATCGGCAATTCGGCCTATTCCAACACCGCCAACGACACCACTTTTCGCACGCTGCCGGCCAAGCCGCTCAATTTAACCGCCACCATGGTGAACAATACCCAGATCGATCTGGCGTGGACGGATAATTCCGGCAACGAGGACGGTTTCAAGATCGAGCGCAAAACCGGTGCCGCGGGAACTTATGCCGAGATTGGGACGGTCGGCGCGAACGTCGCAAATTTTTCCAGCACGGGTTTGACGGGAAACACCCAATACTTCTATCGCGCCCGCGCCTTCAATAACGGCGGCAATTCGGCTTATTCCAATGAAGCGAACGCGACAACGCAGCCTGATGCGCCCGCGGCGCCGAGCAACCTGGCTGCCACCGCGGCGAACAACGTTCAGATTAATCTCACCTGGGCGGACCACGCGAGCGACGAAGACGGGTTCAAGATCGAGCGCAAAACCGGCGCGGCCGGAACTTATGCCGAAATCGCCACGGTCGGCGCCAACGTGACGAACTATTCGAGCCTGGGCTTGGCCGCGAATACCGAGTATTTCTATCGCGTGCGCGCCCACAGCGTGAACGGCAATTCCGCTTTTTCTAATGAAGCCAATGCGACGACGCTGTCCAATATTCCGGTGCCGCCGAACGGCCTGGCCGCAACGCCGGTCAGCAAAAGCCAGATCAATCTGGCGTGGACGGATAATTCCAGCAACGAGGACGGCTTCAAGATCGAGCGCAAGCTGAGTTCGGCTGCAACATTTACTGAAATTGCCGCGGTCGGCCCCAATGCCACGAGCTATTCGAATACCGGCCTGGCCACCAACACGGCTTATTCCTTCCGCGTGCGCGCTTACAATACGCACGGCAACTCGGCTTATGCGAATGAAGCGAACGCAACGACTTTTCCGAACTCGCCGGCGGCGCCGAGCAATTTGGCCGCGACGGTGATGGGCATCACGCAGATCGATCTCGCCTGGCAGGATAATGCGAGCAACGAGTTGGGTTTTATTATCGAGCGCAAAACCGGCGCGGCCGGAATTTACGCCGACGTTGACACCGCCGGCGCCAACTTGACGAGCTATTCGGACACCGGCCTGGGCGGAGGCCTGCAATATTTTTATAAGGTACGCGCTTATAATTTGGGCGGTAGTTCGGCCCGTTCCAATGAAGTCAATGGCACCACGCCGCCGGCCGCGCCTTCGGCGCCGGGCAGTTTGACGGCTAATGCGATCAGCGGCGACCAAATCGATCTGGCGTGGACGGATAATGCGAGCAACGAAACCGGTTTCACGATCGAGCTTAAAATCGGCCCTGCGGGAACGTATGGGGAAATCGACACGGTGGGCTCCAACGTGACCAGCTATTCGAGCACGGGCTTGGATCCGAGCACGCTGTATTTCTATCGCGTGCGCGCTTTCAACAGCGCCGGCCCGTCGGCCTATTCCAATGAAGCGAGTGCTACGACGCTGGTCGATCTGCCCAGTGCGCCAAGCGGCCTGGCGGCAACGACGATGAGCAATACGCAGATCAACCTGGTTTGGACGGATAATGCGGACAACGAAACCGGTTTCAAAATCGAGCGCAAGCTCACCTCGGCGGCCTCGTTCACGCAAATTGCGACGGTCGGCGAGAATGTGACGAACTTCTCGAGCATCAGTTTGGCCGCGAACACGGCTTATTCCTACCGCGTGCGCGCCTACAACGCCGGCGGCAATTCGTCTTATTCCAACATTGCCAGCGCCACAACTTTTCCGAATCCGCCGGCGGCGCCGAACAGCTTGACGGCGACGGTGATGAGCAGCGCGCAGATCGATCTCGCCTGGCAGGATAATGCCGGCAACGAGGATGGTTTCAAGATCGAGCGCAAAACCGGCGCCGCCGGAATTTATGCCGAGATGGCGACGGTAGGCGCGAACGTGACGGCTTATTCGAGCACCGGCCTGACCGGCGGCTTTCAATATTTTTATCGCGTCCGCACTTACAATTTGGGCGGCAATTCGGCCTATTCCAATGAAGCCAATGGCACCACGCCGCCGGGGCTGCCCGCCGCGCCGAGCAATCTGGCCGCCAACGCCGTGAGCAATAATCAAATCAATCTCACGTGGACGGATCAAGCGCTGAATGAGAACGGTTTTACGATCGAACTCAAAATCGGTGCCGCCGGAACGTATATAGAAGTTGACACGGTTGCCGCGAACGCGACCAGCTATTCGAGTACGGGTTTGGATGCGAGCACCGAGTATTTCTTTCGCGTGCGCGCTTTTAATGCCGTCGGCAATTCAGACTATTCCAACGAAGCCAGTGCCACGACCCAGGCGGATCTGCCTGTCACGCCGAGCGGCTTGACGGCAACTCCGGCGAGCAACACGCAGATCAATTTGGTGTGGACGGATAATTCGAATAACGAAGACGGTTTCAAGATCGAGCGCAAGCTCAGTTCGGCGACAACTTACACGCAGATTGCGACGGTTGGCGCGAATGTGACGACTTATGCGAGCACGGGCTTGGCCGGAAACACGGCTTATTCCTACCGCGTGCGCGCCCACAACACGGGCGGCAATTCTTCTTATTCCAATGTTGCCAGCGCCACGACTTTTCCGAATCCGCCGGCCGCTCCGAGCCTTTTGGCAGCCACCGCGGTGAGCAATAGCCAGATCAACCTTTCCTGGCAGGATAATGCGAGCAACGAGCTGGGCTTCAAGATCGAGCGCAAGACCGGCGCCGCCGGCACTTACACGCAAATCGCCACAGCCGGCGCGAACGTGACGAGTTTTGCGAGCAGCGGTTTGGACGGCAACACCCAGTATTTTTATCGGGTGCGGGCTCACAATGCCGGCGGCCATTCCGCTTTTTCCAACGAAGCCAACGCGACGACGCTGCCCAATTCGCCGGCCGGCCCCAACGGCCTGGCTGCCACGGCCATCAGCAACACGCAGATCAACCTCGCGTGGGCGGATAGCAGCGACAACGAGGACGGTTTCAAGATCGAGCGCAAGACCGGCGCCGCCGGCACGTTCACGCAAATCGCCACCGTTGGCGCGAACGTAACGAACCATGCGGACAACGGCTTGAGCGCGGTCACGACGTATTTCTATCGCGTGCGCGCGCACAACGCCGGCGGCCATTCGGATTTTTCCGAAGAGGCTAATGCCACGACGCTGCCCAATCCCCCAAGCGCGCCGGACAGCTTGACGGCCACGACGGTGAGCCAGACGCAAATCGATCTGGCATGGACGGACTTCGCCAATAACGAAGACGGTTTCAAGATCGAGCGCAAGACCGGAGCCGCCGGCTCTTTTGCTGAAATTGGCATGGTCGGCGCGAATGTGACGAACTATGCGGACAACGGTTTGAGCGCGAACACAGAGTATTTCTATCGCGTGCGCGCTCACAACATTAGCGGCCACTCGGCTTATTCCGGCGAAGCGGACGCCACGACGCTGCCCAACCCGCCGGTATCGCCGGATAGTTTGGCCGCGACCACCGCGAGCACCACGCAAATCAATCTCGCGTGGGCTGACAACGCCGACAACGAAGTTGGCTTCAAGATCGAGCGCAAGACCGGCGCGGCAGGCGTTTATGCGGAAATTGCGACGGTCGGCGCCAATGTGACCAGCTATTCCAACACCGGCTTGACGGCAAGCACGGAATATTTCTATCGCGTGCGCGCTCACAATACCGGCGGTCAGTCGGATTATTCCAGTGAAGCGAGCGCCACGACGTTTCCCAAACCACCGGTTGCGCCGAGCAACTTGGCCGCCACTACGGTGAGCCAGACTCAGATCAATCTCGCCTGGACGGACAACTCGGCCACTGAAACCGGCTTCAAGATCGAGCGCAAGAAGGGAGCAGCCGGCACGTTTGCCCAAATTGCGACGGCCGGCGCGAACGTGACGAGCTTTTCCAACACGACGGGCTTGATCGCGAACTCGGAGTATTTTTATCGCATCCGCTCTTACAACGCCGGCGGCAATTCCGCTTATACGAGCGCCGTGAACGCGACAACGCTGCCAAACCCGCCGAAAGCGCCGGGCAACCTGACCGCCACCACGGTGAGCCAGACTCAGATCGATCTGGCGTGGGCGGACAGCTCCAGCAACGAAACCGGCTTCAAGATCGAGCTTAAGATTGGAGCGGCGGGAACTTATGCTGAAATTGGCACGGTCGGCGCGAATGCGACGGGCTATTCGAGCATGGGCCTCAACCCGAACACCGAATACTTCTATCGCGTGCGCGCTTTCAACACCGGCGGCAATTCGGCTTATTCTAATGCTGCGAATGCGACCACTTTGCCTTTGCCTCCGGCAACGCCGAGCAATTTGGCCGCTGCTACTGTGAGCCAAACTCAGATCGATCTGACCTGGACGGATAATGCGGACAACGAGACCGGCTTCAAAGTCGAACGCAAGAACGGGGCGGGCGTTTTCACGCAAATCGCTCTTCTCGGCGCCAATGTGACGAGCTATTCAAACAGTGGCCTGACTGCAAACACCGAATACAGCTATCGCGTTCGCGCTTACAACACAGGAGGCCATTCGGATTATTCGAACGAAGCGAATGCGACAACGTTGCCCAATCCACCAACAGCTCCGACCGGTCTGGCCGCCACGCCGGTGAGCAATACGCAGATCGATCTCAATTGGACGGATACGGCGGACAACGAAACCGGCTTCAAGATTGAACGCAAGACCGGCGCAGCCGGGACTTATGCTGAAATCGGCACGGCCGGCGCGAATGTGACGGCCTATTCGGATAACGGCTTGAGTGCGAATACCGAGTATTTCTATCGCGTCCGCGCTAACAACACCGGCGGCCATTCGGCTTATTCGAATGAGGCGAACGCCACGACGCTGCCCAATGCTCCGGCGGCGCCGGGCAACTTGACCGCCACCACGGTGAGCCAAACTCAGATCGATCTCGCCTGGGCGGATCTCGCCGACAACGAAACCGGCTTTAAGATCGAACGCAAGACGGGCGCCGCCGGCACTTATGCTGAAATCGGCACCGCCGGCGCGAATGCGACGAATTATTCGGACAACGGCTTGAGCGCGAACACGGAATATTTCTATCGCGTGCGCGCCAGCAACACCGGCGGCCATTCGGCTTATTCGAATGAAGCGAACGCCACGACGTTGCCCACCGCGCCCACCGCGCCCACCGGGTTGGCCGGTACGCCGGTGAGCAACACGCAGATCAATCTCAATTGGACGGATACGGCGGATAACGAAGCCGGTTCCAAGATCGAGCGGAAGACGGGCGCCGCCGGCACTTATGCTGAAATTGGCACGGCCGGCGCGAACGTGACGAGCTATTCGGACAACGGCTTGTCGGGAAACACGCAATATTTTTATCGCGTGCGCGCCCACAACACCGGCGGCCATTCGGCTTATTCGAGTGAAGCGAACGCCACGACGCTGCCCAATCCGCCGGCAGCACCGGGCAGCAGCTTGACCGCCACCACGATCAGCCAAACTCAAATTGATCTCGCCTGGGCAGACAGCAGCAACAACGAAGACGGCTTCAAGATCGAGCGCAAGACCGGCGCGGCTGGAACTTATGCACAGATTGCGACGGTCGGCGCCAATGTGACGAGTTTTTCAAACACGGGCCTTACCGCGAACACCGCCTATTTCTATCGTGTTCGCGCCCATAATGCGGGCGGCAACTCGTTCTACTCCAACGAGGCCAGCACCACCACGCTGCCCAATGTTCCGGCCAAGCCGCTTAACTTGGCCGCGGCCACCGTGAGCAACACGGAGATCAACCTCACGTGGACCGATAATTCCGGCAACGAAAGCGGCTTTAAGATCGACCGCAAGACCGGTGCAGCGGGGATTTATGCACAAATCGCGACGGTCGGCGCGAACGTGACGAGCTATGCGAACACCGGCTTGTCGGGAAACACGCAATATTTCTATCGCGCCCGTGCTTTTAACGCCGGCGGCAATTCCGCATTTTCCAATGAAGCGAATGCGACAACGTTGCCGAATCCGCCGGCATCGCCGGGCAGCTTGACCGCGACCACCATGAGCAACACGCAGATCAATCTTGCGTGGGTGGATAGCTCCAATAACGAAGCCGGTTTTAAGCTCGAGCGCAAGGCCGGCGCGGCCGGCACGTATGCTGAAGTTGGCACGGTCGGCGCCAATGTGACGAATTATTCGGACAACGGCCTGAGCCAGAGCACGGAATATTTCTATCGCGTCCGCGCTCACAACGCCGGCGGCCAGTCGAATTATACCAATGAAGCCAACGCCACGACGGCGCCCAACGCACCGGCCAGTTTGGCTGCCAGCACCATCAGCAATACGCAGATCAATTTGAGCTGGACGGATGCTGCGACCGGCGAAGACGGTTTCAAGATCGAGCGCAAGACCGGGGCAGCCGGAACCTATGCTGAAATTGCCACGGCCGGCGCGAATGTGACGAACTATTCGGACACCGGTTTGGATCCGAACACGGAATACTTCTATCGCGTTCGCGCTCACAACGTTGGCGGCCATTCGGCTTATTCCAATGAGGCGAATGCCACAACGCTGCCGAACGCACCTGTGGCGCCGAGCAGCTTGACCGCAACCACGGCGAGCAACTCGCAGATCGATCTCAACTGGACGGATAATGCCGATAACGAAGCTGGTTTCAAGATCGAGCGCAAGACCGGCGCTGCCGGCACTTATGCTGAAGTTGGCACGGTCGGCGCCAACGTGACGAATTATTCGGACACCGGCCTGAGCCAGAGCACGGAGTACTTCTATCGCGTCCGTGCTCACAATACCGGCGGCCATTCGGCTTATTCCAATGAAGCGAACGCCACGACTTTGCCGAATCCGCCAACCGGCTTGGCTGCGACCACTGTCAGCAACACCGCGATCAACCTGAACTGGACGGATGCTGCGACCGGCGAAGACGGTTTCAAGATCGAGCGCAAGACCGGCGCTGCCGGCACTTATGCTGAAATTGGCACGGCCGGCGCGAATGTGACGAACTATTCGGACACCGGTTTGGATCCGATCACGGAATACTTCTATCGCGTGCGCGCGCACAACGTTGGCGGCAATTCCGTTTATTCCAATGAAGCGAATGCCACAACGCTGCCGAACGCACCTGTGGCGCCGAGCAGCTTGACCGCAACCACGGCGAGCAACTCGCAGATCGATCTCAACTGGACGGATAATGCCGATAACGAAACTGGTTTCAAGATCGAGCGCAAGACCGGCGCGGCCGGCACTTATGCTGAAATTGGCACGGTCGGCGCCAATGTGGCGAACTATTCGGACAACGGTCTGAGCCAGAGCACGGAGTATTTCTATCGCGTCCGCGCTCACAACACCGGCGGCAATTCGGCTTATTCGAATGAAGCGAGCGCCACAACGGCGCCCAACGCGCCGGCCGGTTTGACCGCCACCACCATGAGCAACACGCAGATTGACCTCGCGTGGGCGGACAGCTCTAACAACGAAGTGGGTTTCAAGATCGAGCGCAAGACCGGCGCCGCCGGCACGTATGTGGAGATTGCGACGGTCGGCGCGAATGTGACGAGCTACTCCAACACTGGCTTAACGGCGAATACGGAATATTTCTATCGCGTGCGCGCGCATAACGCCGGCGGCAATTCGGTTTATTCCAATGAAGCCAATGCCACGACGTTGCCCAATCCGCCCGCGGCGCCGAGCAGCTTGACGGCTACGACCGTCAGCAGCAGCCAGCTTAATCTTTCCTGGACGGATAACGCCGGCAACGAAACGGGATTCGAGATCGAGCGCAAGACCGGAGTTGCCGGCACCTATACGGCAATCGACACGGTCGGCGCGGAGGTGACGAGCTACCCGGACACCGGTTTGGGCCCGAACACGGCGTATTATTATCGTGTGCGCGCTTTCAACACCGGCGGCAATTCGGCCTATTCCAATGAAGCCAACGCCACCACGCTGAGCGGCGGCAATCTGGCGCTCAACAAGCCGGCGACCGCCTCGCATACGGACAGCAGCAGCACGCCGGCCCGTGGCGTGGATGGCAATGGCGCCACGTATTGGCGCAGCGGTTTTGTCAATGGCGCCAATCCGATTGCGTGGTTGCAAGTCGAGTTGGTTCCCAGCTCCTCGATACCGGTGGGCCGCGCCGTCGTAACCTGGTATCAAAACTATTTTGCCGAGGAATATGATTTTCAAGTCTCGACCGACGGCACGAATTGGACGACGGTTTACACCAACAACGCCGGCGCGATCGGCACGCAAGACTTCACTTTCACGACGACGATGGCCCGATTCGCCCGCCTTTATTGCAAAAAGAATTCGAAGGCGAATTATCGCGTCGCCGAGCTGGAAGTGTACGCCGGCTCGTTGACGAAGGACGCGGCGAACGGTGCCGAGACGTCGAGCATTCCCGATGTCGTTGCGCTCGCGCAAAACTATCCCAACCCGTTCAACCCGACGACGACGATCTCTTATACGTTGCCGGAGGGCATGCACATCACGCTCAAGATTCTCAACGTCGCCGGCCAGGAAGTAACAACCTTGGCGGAGGGCTATCAAGGACGCGGCATTTACCGGATACCCTTCAATGCCTCGCGCCTGCCCAGCGGCGTTTATTTCGCGGTCTTGAAAGCAGGTGCAACCGTGCAGACGCGGCGGATGATTCTCACGAAGTAAAACGTCAGGCGTAATACGTGAAGCATAATTACGTATTACGCCTTTACGTTTTACGCCTCAGGCTTTACGCCTTATGCGACCTTTGAGGACCTTTTGGCTGTTTTTACTGGCAATCGCCGTCCTACAGCTTTTGCCGGCAAAAGCTCTAGCACAAGGCGCCGTGCCTCTCGGCGGTGCCGGTGCTCGCGCGTTAGGCGCCGGCGGCGCTTTTGTGGCTCTGGCCAACGATGTTACTGCCGGCTATTGGAACCCCGCCGGCCTCGGCGAAGTAACCGGGCCGCAGCTCGGCGGCATGTATTCCGTTTTGTCGCTGAACCGGCAGCACAATTATGCCGCGGCCGCCTACCCGCTCGGCCCGACCGGAGCTATGGGCATAAGCTGGATCGGCTACCGCTTCGGCAAATTGGGCAGCGACCGGAACGCCATGCTCTTTTCGTACGGCAATCAACTCACGGAGACTTTTGCTCTCGGCGGTAATGTTAAACTGCTCTGCCAAAATTTTGCCGGCGCCAGCGCTTCCGGAATGGGGTTCGATTTGGGGGCCAAGCTCAAGCTTTCAGAGGTCGTGACCTTGGGCGCCGGCGTGCAAAATCTGCAACCCCAAGTTTCCTGGAAAATCGTGGGGAAGGGACGGAAGGCCTTGCCGGTGAATACGCGCGCCGGCGTCAATGTCAAACCGTTGCCGTTTATGAATCTTGTGGCCGATTTTGAGTTCAACGATCAACAGAAAGGAAGATGGCATGCCGGTTGGGAGATTTTTCTGGGCGACATGTTCGGCCTGCGCGCCGGCAGCGACGACGGCGCTTTCACGCTCGGCGCCTCGCTCATGCGGCTCGCAGTCGGCAGCAATACGCTGGAAATGGATTACGGCTTTGCCAACGATGCGCTCGATCAAAGTGCGTCGCATCGCCTCGCCTTCTTGTTGAAATTTGGCAATTCGGGGTTCGGGATCGCGCCGTTATCCGAACGCGAAAAAAAAGCGAAGCAAGCAGCGGAGGAGACAGATTATGCAAAAATTCTGGCAGCTAGAGAAAAAGATGGTTTGACGGTTGAGAAAAGTGTGTCCGGAGAATCGGCAGCGGCTGAACCCGAGGTTGAAATGTCGAATCAGAGCGCATTCGAGCAAATACTCGCTGACGATGAAAGCGAAGAGACAACGGCAGAGCCTGCGCCGGAAGGGGAAAACGCCACGCTGCCCGAAGTCGATCTTCCCGCCCAAAACATGATACCGGAAGCTGAACGGAACGGGATCGCGCTGGAGCAGCGCCGCGAGGAGGCCGAGTTGTCTTTAGATGAAAGAATCGCCGCGTTCGAGGCGCAAACAAACGCCGGCAAGAGAGCCGACGCCGAAACCGTTTCTGACGAGAATGTGGAAACGGCGTTGGCACCGATGACAACCGATGCGACTGAGCCGACGTTCGAAGAGAAGATGGCTCAGCTCGAGGCGCAAAAAAACTCCGGTGAGAGCGTCGATGACGGGACCGTCTCCAACGAGAACGTCGAAACAACGCCGGCGCGAATGACAAGCGATGCAACGGAACTGACGTTCGAGGAGAAGATGGCCCGGTTCGATGCGCAAGCCAATGCCGGCGAAGGCGTCAATGCCGAAACCGTCTCTAACGAGAATATGGAAACGGCGCCGGCGCTAATGGCGGCCGATGCCGCAGAGCCGACGTTCGAGGAGAAAATGGCCCTGCTCGAGGCGCAGACAAACGCCGGCGAGGGCGTCGGGGCCGCAACCGGTTCCGATGAGAATGTTGAAACGACGCCGGCGCCAATCGCAACCGATGCTGCGGAGCCGACGTTCGAAGCTAGGATGGCCCTGCTCGAGACGCAAGCAAGCGCCGGCGCGGAAACCGCCGCGAATGAGAGCATAAGAACAGCGCCACAAAATGGAATGGAAGTCGCGACGCCGCAAATCACCTATGGCAATAAAAACGGCCTGACCATACCGGCAATCGCTCCCGGCAAGCGCCTCGGCCATTCTTTGGCCGCCTTGTTCCAGGCGCAAATCATCGAAGCCCGCCCGGGATATTGGATTATCAATCTCGGCGAGCGCGCCGGCTTCAACGCAAATATGATAGTGGAAATTTATCAGCCCACGCCGGACGGCGAGACCGGCCGTGCTTACGGCACCGCTCAACCGGTTGACGTTCGCAGCCTCTATTCGGTCATCAAGATCACCAAGCGCCGCTCGAAACACGTGCCCGCCACCGGCGAAAGAGTGATATTGAAATACTTTTATCCCGCAGTGGATTATTGAAGCCGCCGCGTAGCACAGACCGCCGGTCTGTTGCTTGAACCTCTATGTTTCTTAGTTTATAAGAGCTGCAAACGTATGGCTATAAAACACGGAAGCGCCAGTTGAACAAACACCGGCGCTTTCGTATTAGATATCACAATGATATTTACGACAGCTACCCGCGCAATTTTGCCAACTCCTCACGCAAACGGGTTATTTCTGCTTCCGCCGTCACAGCTTTGGCTTCGGCCACCTGCCGTGCTGTAAATTCCTGAGTGGCTTTAGCTTCTGCCGCTGCGGCTTTTGCTTCAGCGGCTGCGGCTTTCGCTTCCGCTTTCCGGCGAGCGGCTTGGGATTCTTCATAGGTGAGCAAACGCTGGCCGGTGTTGCGGTCGTAGAGACGCAACCGGCCTTGCTCAACCACTAAATCGATATCGAGCACCTGGCTTTGCAGGCGTGAGCCAATAATCGGAATGTACTCGCTGTCGTTCAACCGAAACCCGCGCAACTGCCCTTTGATCACTTCGCCGGTCGGATCGAACACATAGTATTCCCGCACGCCAAGGCTGGCGTAGAGCACGCGCTTGTTGCCGAGGTCTTCCAATTTCGTGCCGGTGGAAATCAACTCGATGATCAAATCCGGCGCTTTGCCTTCCTCTTCGATGTTGTAGTAGCGCCGCTCTTTGTTTTCCACGTCCAGCACCACAAAAATATCGGGCGCCACCGACTGGCGTTCGTTGGCTTCGTCACGATAATAAACGAAAGTATTGCCGCTGGCGTAACGCCGCGGGTGGGGGCGAAGGTGCTCTCGAAGCTCATCGAGCAAATCGACCATTTGGTTGCGATGGGTATCGGTTTCGGCCATAGGCTTTCCATCCGATTCTGGCAGGCGCTCCGGCGGATAGGAGTCCAGCCTCCGGAGTGCTTGTGCGTTTGCGGTTGCCATGATTTTCACCTAAGAATGAATGCAATGCTGCACGTCGAGGGAAAATAACCAAATTTTCTGCCAAAGTCAAGCCCTTTGCTTCCCACGTCTTGCCCCGCATTGACTCATAAAAAATGTAACCATCGCTTTGGACTGATGGTGTCGTTGCCTCATAATTTATGTAACCCAAAATTTGAGGCAACGAATCATGAACAACGGCTCCAAGCAAGAATACCTATCG
>Ga0247727_10013392_pt1 | contig 13839 bp, 11 predicted proteins | sample WisWelCaveWW1625_FD_202498 | JGI IMG/M metagenome (GOLD analysis project Ga0247727, IMG submission 202498) | Biofilm microbial communities from Wishing Well Cave, Virginia, United States - WW16-25 | ecosystem: Environmental > Aquatic > Deep subsurface > Groundwater > Cave microbial mat | place... | reverse complement strand
CCCCAGCTCACCGGCGATTGTCCCCACAGTTTGATCTGGCTTGGATTCATTGCCGTGCCATCGAGCCGCGCATAATACAGCCCCTCCAACGTGAACAGTATCGCCGTTCCGGCCGGATACCAGTCCGGCACCTGCACTACCATCGTAGCCGTGTATACGTTGACGAAGCCTCCCTTCACAATCGAATCCGGACTATCTGTGCACCACCACGTGTCCCAATAGCCGTATCGTCCCAGTTTCAGGCCAGCCCCCGGCTCCGGGTCATAGCTCGTCCAGGAGTTGATGTCCTGATTCTCCCAGTTCACAACATCCAGATCGTCTTCCTGCATGCAGTCGTCCTCGGCATCGATGCTGATCGCCACGACCGAGTTCCACCCGCCCGACCAATCTTCCTGCCGATCATATCCGGGATATCCCAACGTGTAGAAGAACCAATCTTCGCAATTAGGATCCGGCGGCGGCTTCGAGAAAACCCCCGCCGGATGCTCGATCGATTGGCTGTGTTTCTCCTTGATAACATAGCCTTCGCACAGATACTCCGGCACGTCATCGGTGCTCCCATCCTCCCACGCCGCCACCATGTTTGCCAGCACCGGTGACCCATCCGCCGGTACCGGGATCGAGCTCACCGTCGTGAACGACCGGTTCCCGTTGCCGTCCACCGCGTCCAAGGTCGTCGCCACTCCGTTGACGGTCACGCTGACGACATTCGTCTCCGTCGTCAATCCCTCGTCTTTCTTGGCGCTGACGTAGCCGGTGACAGTGACATTGGTGGCATTGGCGTATGAGCCGAACTCCGGCGACGTAATGGCCAGCCGGTACCGGGTGCTGCGGACGACCGTAAACATGTTCGTGGTCGCATTGCCGGCGGCGTCCGAACCGATAACCAGCACCGTGTTGGTGCCGGACTCCAAAGGCAGGAAATACCCAAACCGGTTTGTCCGGACATTCATCACGAGGGGATCGTCCTCGTTCACCTTCGCCGTCACGATAGCGTTCAAATCGTCCATCTGGCCAGTCACCCAGACCTGCGGCATGTCCGGCAGATTGATGACCGTGTTTGTCAGAACGTTGAAGGCCGAAAGCGTCGGCGCATTCGTGTCGCTGCTCGGGTCCACGTACACATTCACGCTCGCCGCGCTCTGGTTGCCGGCTTCATCTTCCACAGTCACGATGATGTTGTTGTTCGTGTCGGGCAACACCGGTACGCGCGGAATATCAATCTGCGTCCCGCGCCGGTTCCAGAATTGCTCGCCGTTCACCCACACCTTTACGAGACGAAATGGATCGCTCACCGCCGCATTGGTCGGCGCGGGATCATAGACCACCGCCCGCAAATGGACAAACGCCTGGTTGTCCACCGCGTTGGTCGGCGACGTGATCTGCACAAACGGCGCGAGGGTATCCAACACAACCCGCTTCACGATCACCGGCCCGAGGGCGTTCGTTGTCTCGGACGCGTACTGACAGAATATCGTTTGCCCGACATTGTTCGTTGCCAAGGTGTAACTGAACGGCTGCTGAAGATTGTCGTACACCTGCGCTCCCTGCATCGAAGGCGTCGGGCCGACCATCACTTTCGGGTAGGGATAGCCGGTGGGGTTGAGAAACACGACAGTGTTTGTCGTCCAGAGCTTCCCACTGTTCACAACGACATCGAAAATATTCGCGAGGAGTGGGTGGGTGTCGTACTGATATTCCTGCAGGTTCGTCAGCTTGTCGTCATCGGGGTCATCGCCCGCGTCATTGGCCAATGGGTTCAAGCCATACCTCACCTCCCAACCATCGGACATCCCGTCCCCGTCTGAATCCGTTTCAAACGGGTCGGTGTCGTAGATCGTAATCGGTTGTTGGGGGTAAAGCGTCAGGTTCTTCTCGCCGGGATTCCACGCGAACTCTTGATAATAGCCGGGCGCGATCACGATGGCGTCGCCATCCGACGCAACGCTGATGGCGACGGTCACCGTGCGAACGGGGCCATGCGACGTACCGGCAACGACAACGTTCGTCGAGCCATCCAGAGCATCATCGCCCCAACCACAGTCCACGTACAGCGTTGCTGCGTGAATCGCCGGCTGACCGAAGAAGGTGCAGCCGACGGCGACTGCAATCACGGCGATAGTTCGCATGATCTGGCGGCGCATTGGTTGTGCCGTCCGGTTACTGGGAGGCGGAAACGGCTTCCGATGGTTGTACCGGCGTTCGCGCCGGCGCCCTGCTGTCGGCACCTGAACTCAGCCGGTAGAACTGGCCATCTGTCGTATCGAACACATAGCCTTTGCGCAGGCTGTGCCGCGGCCGCTTCACTGTCTGCTCCGCGATCACTTGGCCGGTTTCGGCGTCGAACCGGTAGCGCGTGCCGATGGTCACTTCCGCTTTCGGCGGCGCGATGACGGAGACAATCTTGCCGGCAAGGTCGTAGTATGTCCCCTCTGCCGGGACATACACCTCCAGTCGTTTCGCGGTCTGATCGAAGAACAACACCGCGCCGCCCTGTTTCTCCGGTGAAACTTCGCGCGCCACTCGCGTCGCGATGCCGTCCCTCGTCTCCGCATCAAGTAAGAGGTAGGGCGGATCCATGCCGCCGTTGACGTTGAGCTTTCCCTCGACCGTCACATCGCCGCTGAAGACGGCGTTCGTTCCCACATTGAATCCGTCGTTGGCGTAAAAAGCATTGATACTGACCTGCCCGCCGGTGATGTTGATCCCCAACTCGGCCGGGGTCGCATTCTGGTCGGCAAACACGTTGATGGCGGCCTTTCCGCACCAACCCACGACTGAAGAGAGATAGCCGTCCTCACAGTAGTCGTTGCGGAACATCGCCAAGCCGTAGCCAATGTCATTCGGGTTGTAGACGGCAAAGTGGTAGTCCCCACTTGGCCCGACCGCGAATGACTGCATCGTCAAATTGCTCGACACGTTGAAATCACCGCTCACGCTCAAACTGCCGGCGATGACCGACGTTGCCACCAAGCCGAAGCCAACCATCGCCAGCGAAATCATCGTTCTCGTTCTAATTCTCATGGTCTCTCCTTTTGGTCCTCATGCGGATGCCAGCAACGATGGACCGGGATGCACGTAGATTGTGCAGGACAGCGAAGGGATAGATTGGGGTGCTGAGGGTAGAAGCCTACGGAGACGTCGTGTCGTGTCGTGTCGTGTCGTTGTCATCATGGCACCCACACTCGCAGTCGCACACAAACTCACTCGACAGTGCGTTCTCTACTCCCGGCACCGTTGTGTCGTCAACGTGAAAAGCTCTCGCACTCGTCCCCCTCAGAAATTCCCTGCCGCGCGCGCCCGAAAAAGAACTTCACGCCAACCGGCCACAAAAACTCCCAATGGCCGGACATCTTCGGTGTCCTGCGCGGGACGCGTTGTGGGTCAATACTGGAATTCCATCTCGCCCGCCTACGTCCGCGATCCGGACGGTCGCCCGAATGTTTGCTTTCGCTCGGTAAGCGAGTTGTGTTAGCGTTCGCGCCAACGATGCCGGATCGCAGTCAGTCCACCAACCCGCTCCGCGAAGGGATTGTCTCGCGTCGCGTCGCCGAGCCGTGCGCGATCGTCATCTTCGGCGCGACTGGCGATCTGACCCACCGCAAACTCGTCCCGGCCCTCTACAACCTCGCGCACGAAGGCCAGCTTCCCTCCGGCTTCGCGGTCGTCGGGTTCGCGCGCCGGCCGAAATCGCACGACGAGTTTCGCGCGGAACTCCGGGAGGCCGTCGTGAAGTTCTCGCGCTTTCAACCGATCAATCCGGCCGTGTGGGACGCGTTTGCCCAGGGCATCTTCTATCATCCAAGTGAATTCGGCGACGCCGACGGCTACACGCGGCTCGCGAAATTTCTCCAGCAGCTCGACCGGGAACGCGGCACGGCCGGCAACCGGCTGTTTTATCTTTCGACCGCGCCGACGGAGTTCGCGACAATTGCCGGCCAACTCGGCGCCAGCCGCCAAACCGGCAACGCGCGCATCATCGTCGAGAAACCATTCGGCCGCAGCCTCGACACGGCGCACGAATTGAACGCGACGCTCGCAAGTGTCTTCGATGAACCGCAGATTTACCGGATCGATCATTATCTCGGCAAAGAGACGGTGCAGAATATTTTGGCGCTGCGCTTCGCGAACGAAATCTTCGAGCCGTTGTGGAATGCGAAGTATGTGGATCACGTCCAGATCACCGTCGCCGAATCGCTCGGCGTCGAAGGCCGGGGCGGCTACTACGATCAAAGCGGCGCGTTGCGCGACGTGGTGCAGAATCACATGATGCAATTGCTCGCGCTGACGGCGATGGAGCCGCCCATCTCGCTCGAAGCCGAAGTCATCCGCGACGAGAAGGTCAAAGTCGTCCGCGCCATCCGCCCAATCCTGCCGGAACAGGTCGCGCAATTCAGTGTGCGTGGGCAGTACGCGCGCGGCTCAATGGCCGGCAAGCCCGTGGACGGTTACCTCAACGAGAAGCACGTCGCGCCAACTTCGCGCACCGAGACGTTCGTCGCGCTGAAACTCTTCATCGATAATTGGCGCTGGGCCGGCGTGCCGTTCTATCTCCGGCACGGCAAACGCCTCCCGAAAGGCGTCGCGGAGATTGCCATTCAATTCAAAGCGCCGCCGTCGGTGTTGTTCGCCGCGGATTGCGCGTCGCCGCTGATGCCGAACGCGCTCGTGCTGCGCATCCAACCGGACGAAGGCATCGCCATCCGCATGAATGCCAAGGTGCCGGGCACGGCGCTCAACATCCAGCCGGTCAAGATGGACTTCCGGTACGGTGGCAGTTTCGGCACGCGGTCGCCGGAAGCGTACGAGCGATTGCTCCACGATGCGATTGCCGGCGACGCGACGTTGTTCATCCGCAGCGACGAGACCGAACGCTCGTGGCAGATCATGGACGCGTTGCTCGAAGGCTGGAAGACCGCGCCGCCGCCGTTCGCCTACGAGTCCGGCACGTGGGGGCCACCGGAGGCCGATGCGTTCATCGAACGAGATGGAAGACAATGGCGACGACCCTAGAAACCTTCACGGCCGGCGTCGAGACGGCGGTGGATGTGGTCGCCGTCGAACGCCAACTCCACGAGTTGTGGCGGTTGGCGGCGGAGTCGGAGAGCGGGCAAGTCACGCGCGCGTGCTTGTTCAATCTCGTCGCGTACGCCGAGACCGAGGAAGCGCGCGACCACGCGACGAATGTCATCAGCGAGTTGACGAGCCGCGATCCCTGCCGGGCCATCGTATTGCTGGCCAAACCCGACCAGCCGGTCGCCGAGCTTTCCGCGTCCATCACCGCGCATTGTCATCTGGCCGGCGGCGGCAAACAGGTTTGCTGCGAACAAATCTCCATCGAGGCGGCCGGGGCGTCGGTCGAACATCTGGCGTCCACCGTGTTGCCACTGCTCGAATCCGATTTGCCGACGGTCGTTTGGTGGCCCGGCAATTTCCTCCTTCGTCCGCAAATCTTCACGCGGCTCGGCGCGGTCGCCGACCGGGTACTCTTCGACACATCGCAATGGGAGAAACCGGCCGAGCATCTCGGCGCGCTGTCGAAAACCATCGCCGCCATGCCGGGTTGCAACTTTGCCGACCTGAGTTGGACGCGGCTCGGGCTGTGGCGCAAGCTCGCCGCCGAGATGTTCGACGAACCGCATTGCCGGGAAGAACTCACGCGTCTGAACTCCGTCGAGATCGTTCACGGCTGCGGGCCCGGTGCCAGCCTGCGCGCGTTGCTCTACGGGAGCTGGGTCGCCTCGCAACTCCGTTGGTCACCGGCCGACGTGAAGACACGCGTCCGGTTGCAGGCGCGTGACGATCGCGATGCCACGTCCGTCGGGATTCTCTCCGTCACGCTCCGCAGCGATGACGCCACGTTTCTGATCCAAAAAAAGCACGGCGAACGCACCGCGACCGCAAAGATTTCGATGCCGGATATTTGTGGGTTGCCGCGCACACGCGCGTTCTGGCCGGCCGACGACACTTCCCTGCTCTCGCAAGAACTCGATCACACCCAGCGCCACGTCGTCTACGAACGCGCGCTCGCGTTGGCGGCGCAACTTGCCGGCAACCAGTAGGAGCGCTGTCGTCGTGTACACGATTATTTGGGAATTCCGTCCCGCGCCGCAACGTGAAGCCGAGTTTGTCGCAACCTACACCGCCGACGGCGCGTGGGTGAAGTTGTTCTGTCGCGGCGCTGGCTATCTCGGGACGGAACTGAGTCCAATCGCCGGCAGGTGGTACCGGACGATTGACCAGTGGGCGAGCGAGGAAGATTACCGGCTGTTTCGCCGGCAGTTCGCCGGCGAATACGACGCACTTGATCGCGACTGCGAAGCATTGACCATGCAAGAGCGCGAGGTGACAACTTCAGCTTCGCCGTGACCGACACCGGCCCGTCAAATGGGCGAATTTGCATAGAGCGTGCGCGACGAAGCGAATTGCACGCGCGGCGCACCCCCCTTAGACTTTCGACAATTCAAAGTTGGGAGACAATCAATGGATCTCCATGAGTACAAGTACATCCACTCGCTCTCGCCTGACAAGGTGTTGCGGCAAATCGCAGATTATGAACTACAGAATTGGTCGCTCTATCTCTTGCAGCCGAGCCAGTTCTTCTTTCTTGGCAGTGGTGGGAGTGCCGGTTTGCACGCCGTCATGCGTCGAATCGTGAAACCAGGATCGCAGAGTGATAAATGACGTGTCAGGGCTGGATCGCCGTGTTGTCCCTTGCTGTTGCCGGTCTCACACAGGCGGAAGCCAGCTCTTACACCTACACACTAATCGCCGATAACACGGGCAGCTTCAGTGCGCTCGACTCGGCCCCGACACTCAACAACGCCGGCACGGTGGCGTTCTGGGGATCGTACGCGGCCGGTGGCGAAGGCATCTTCACCAGCGGCGGCGGTGCGGTTACCACGATTGCTGCCGGCGATGGGGTGACGACAAGCTTTGCCGCCATGCCATCCATCAACGACGCCGGTACTGTGGCCTTCATCACCAAAGGGGACTTCGGCTACATCCGCGGCATCTTCACGGGCGATGGAGGTTCGACGAGTGCCGTCTACACGAACTATGCCTTCGGTGGTTACTCCGGTTTCTCGCTTCCCGTTATCAACAACTCCGGCACCGTCGCCCTCAGTGCGATTCCCTACAAGCAAGGCACCTACCATCTGCTCGTTGGCAACGGCGGACCGCTGACGGACCTCGCCACAGGTCCCGGGGGACAGTTCTTCGGCTTTTCAATTAATGATTTCGGGCTGGTGGCCGTCAACATAGTCGGCACATCCGTCACCGTCAGTGATGGAACCACGTCGTCCAACTTTGGCTCGGTTCTCTACAACCGCCCGGCGATTAACAATTCGGGCACCGTTGCGTTCGGGGCGTATGACGGCAGCCTCGTCTTTGGCTCGGGTGGCCCGCTTACGTTGGTAGCGGACACTACTGGAGCGTACGCGGCCTTCGGCTTCGGCTACTACGCCGTCGCCGTGTCCATCAACGATGCCGGCATTGTCGCATTTCGCGCAGAACTTGACGCGGGCGGCGCCGGTATCTTCACCGGCCCGGATGCCGTCGCGGACAAGGTGATCGCCGTTGGCGACACGCTCTTCGGTTCGACGGTCACGAATCTAGTCTTCGCGTCCGGTGAGCAACTCAACGATGCCGGCTCCGTCGCCTTCGTCGCCTACCTTGCCGATGGCCGGCAAGTCATCGTCCGCGCCGATGTGATTCCCGAGCCGAGCACGTTCGCGCTCGTCGGTTTGGCGCTTTGCGTCTTCCTTGCGGGGGCCGGCGTGGTCACTTGGATTCAGCCGGTGGGAGCGCGCCGCGCTTTTCGAGCAAACGGAAGAAGGCCGTGCGGCGACGCATCATGAGTGGGAGGTTTTCGCCGTCGGACGGTTTGCGTAGTTTCAACGCCCCGTCGTAAGCTTTCAGCGCTTCATCCGGCAAATCTCTTGCCATGAGGATGTCGCCTTTGGCGATCCAAGCATCGATGCTCTGCGGGAAGCGTTCTGTCTCCGCCAGAGCTTCGTCGTCCTTGCCGAGCAACAGAGCGCGCTGGATTTTGAGCAGGCCCAGCGTGTCGGCACGTTCCGGGTTCGGCGCCTCGACGCGCAAGTCGCCGGATTCGATCTTCAAGTCGCCGGCTGGTACGAGTGTGAGATGGTAGCGGCCGGGCGCCAAAGTTTTTGTCGCAGATTCGCCGGCAATCCAGAAATCTTTCACTCGCTCGAAAGCCATCGCGATTTCCTTGTCTTTGTCGTCGGTCATTTTGACGTCGAGACCGGTCGGTATGGGTTTGTCGTCGGTCATTGCAGCGGAGACAATGATGGGCCAGCCGGGTTCGGCGACGCCACCGGCCAGTACGTTTGCACCAACTACAACTGGGATGACCGGCGATTGCGGCTTGCGCAGCTTCGCGCCGTGCATCATCGGCGGCTGGTTGGTTTGGCCGATGGCGAGCGGGGCGATGGGAACGAGAAGCAGAAACAGAATCCAAAGCGGCTTCATCGTCGCGGCTCCTGGCCGAGATCATTGACGCGGAGTTGAAATTGACACTTACCGCGCTGAGCCGTCACGCCCAAGCCGCCGCTGGCCGCCGTTCCGTACCGGGATTGGGGTCGGCGCCCGGGCGAGTTCACTCCCGTTCCTGTCGTTGTGCCGCAAAAGCCCATGCCGGTGGACTCGCCCCGTGAAAGATACCGGACACTCGGATCGGCCGTGGAGCGGTAGGCGATCGCGACATCGTATCGCATCAGGCAATCTTCGTGTCCGCTGTGTTGTCCGTGCTCGACGCCAAGCCATGCTTCGACCGTGCTCTGTTTGGCTGGGTCGGGAAAGCCGGCTGCGGGGTCAACCGCACTACCGTTTTCCTCTTTGATCGTGATCGGTCCATAGCCCACCTCGACGACTTGAGCCGGAGGTCCCGCCACATACTTCCATTCGACGGTCGTGTCGGCTTCGCCGTGGTGCCAGACGTTGCAGTCGTGCAACATTTCATGGGCGAGCGTTGCGGCGAAGTATTCATATGTCCGCCCGTGGGTGGCTCTGAACTCCAACCAGTCCGGTGGGACGCGAACGGCCTTCGCGGTGCCGGGCGTTCCGACGTCCTCGACGAAGGCGGCCGTCCCGCCATCGGAAATTTTTGGGCCGGCCAAGATGCGGATGACATGTTGATCCACCACATGGGGCGCGTCGGTGCGGTTGAAGTTGATGACCATCGCGTCATTCACTTGGTAGTCCCTCAACAGCGAGCGCGTATTCAGCCGGGTGACAACCTCAAACAATTCGATCCCGCGGAGGACCTGCTTCATCCCGCGCAGTTGGTTGAGGATGAAGACGTCCTTCGATTTCGGGTCGGTGGTGATCCAATCGTTTCCGCACTTGAACCCGCGATACTCCTCGTACAACGTCAGGCCGTCGCCTTTGAAGCCGTCTCCGACCGGGTCGTTTTCGGAATCGTCGTCGTCCTTGAGGTCGCCAAGTCCCTGGTCCTTGAAGAAGACCGAGGCGATGCGCGAGCCGGTCTTGCGCTCGGGCAAATTCAAGTATTCGCGCTGCGTTCCTTTGACGGTCCCGAGAATGGTTCGGCCGTCTTCCAGTTGGGCCTCTGCCGTGAATGTGCTGCTCGCGCCGTAATCGAAACACGAGATGACCACCTGCCCTTCCGTCATGTGTTTGCCGTCCTTTGAAGCCGACTGTCTCTCGTTGTCGCCGATATCGAGGTCTGCATTTCGAGCGGGCTCGAATTGAAGGTCGCGCGGCTGATTGTTCGCGGGCCGCAACGGCCAGTTCATGCAAACGCCCTTTTCGCGGGAGGTTTCCGCCAGCCGGTACTTGAACCGCGTGGCCTTGGTCTCAGGCACGCCGCCGCCGCGTTTCTGGAGTCGAACTTTTATCGGAACGAAGTCGGCCGCCGTTGTTTCGTCTTCGCCGCCCAGCGGCCGCCAGTTCTCGTAATCGTCGGGCGGCTCAATGATCAGTTCGACCAGCTCCGGTGGTTTCGGTGAGAGCACATATTGGATGATGAGCGTGCCCTTGAGTTCGGTGCTCCCCGCCTTCACGCGTACGCTGTAGGAGGGCGAGCCAGACAGATTCCCCAGCTTGTCGGGCAACGTTCCCTCGATGATGTCGGCAGTGCCGTCAATTGACAATGGCGGCTCGGACGAAACAATGCTCTCGTGAGGGGCGTGCAGTCCTTGCTCGATGGGCCGTCGGTCTTCGCGCACGGATCCGTCCAGCCCATCTTTGAAGTGGTTATAATATTCGCCGGTCACCGCCTTGCTATCCGGCGAGGAGGTGAAGTTGTGTGTCAACATCAGCTTATACTTCTTGTGCTCCGCGTCGATCTCCAGCATGTACCTGCCGATGGACATTTCAGATCCGCTTCCGCCCACCGTTGTGCGGCTGGTATCCGTCCCCCCTCTCATTTCACCTCTTGGCTCCTCGACGTCTACTGACTCGCTGGCGAAACGAAACGTCCCGTGGGCCTCGGTATTCTGTTTCAACACCTTCAACAAATCCGCGCTCTGTTCGTCCGAGCTTTTCGATTTGTCGGGCATGATGCCGCCAATCCAGGTTGCGAAGCTGTTGATCATCTTGAAGAACTTTTCGTCCACGGGTTGCGTCATGCCGGTCACGCTTAAGCTCGGCCCCGGCGTGCGAATGCCCAGTTGCACGGTGCCGTTGTCGGTTCGTTGCAGCGAGGTCTTCCACGAGGATTGTAGATACGGTGCCGAGCCTTCCCCCGCGCCCGCGGCCGTCAGCGACAGCTTGTAACTCAGATACCAAGTCGGGACGGCGAGAAATTCGCGCACGTCTTTGGGCTGGGGCGTATTTTGAGCCGTCGCCGAGAACGCGACCAGAAACAGGACCGGTAGGAATTTGGAATTCACCGTTGCTCGCCCCGAGCCGCTTATAGGCCTCAAAGAACGACCGCGCAATCTCAATCGGCCCCTCGCAACTATTTTCTTGGTGTCTTGGCGACTTGGTGGTTTATCTTCCCGGCCACATGAAAGTTTTCGTCATCGGCGGCGGCGGACGCGAGCATGCGCTGTTGTGGAAACTGGCGCTCAGCCCGCGCGCGTCGAAACTCTACTGCGCGCCCGGCAACGCCGGCATCGCCAATCTCGCCGAGTGCGTGGACATCCCGGCCACCGACATCGACCGGCTCGCGGCCTTTGCCGGCGAGAACCAGATTGATTTCACCATCGTCGGCCCGGAAGCGGCGTTGTGCGCCGGCATCGTGGACGCGTTTCAGGCCAAAGGGCTGCGCATCTTCGGCCCGACGCAACGCGCGGCGCAACTCGAAGGCAGCAAGGTCTTCGCGAAACACTTTCTCCTCAAACACAAGATTCCGACCGCCGCCGCCGAAATCTTCGACGACGCCGACGCGGCGCGCGCGTTCGTCCGCAAGTCCGGCGCGCCGGTGGTCGTGAAAACCGACGGACTTGCCGCCGGCAAGGGCGTCGTCGTGGCCAGCACGGTCGAGGAAGCGGAGCGCGCCATTTCAGATTTGCAGCGGTTCGGCCACCGCCTTGTCATCGAAGAATGTCTGCGCGGCGAGGAGGTCAGCGTGATGGCGCTGGTGGACGGTAACACTTTCAAGTTGCTGCCGGCGGCACAGGACCACAAACGCGTCGGCGACGGCGATACCGGCCCAAATACCGGCGGCATGGGCGCGTATTCACCGGTACTGCTCGATGTGGATGCGACCGGGATCTTCGAGCGGACGCTGGCCGGCTTGCGCGCCGAGGGGATCGAATACCAGGGCGTGTTGTATGCCGGGCTGATGATGACGCGCGACGGACCGAAGGTGCTCGAGTTCAACTGCCGGTTCGGCGATCCCGAAACGCAAGTGATCGTACCGCGCATGGATTTCGATTTGCTCGACGCCCTGGAAGCCACCGCCGCCGGTCGGCTCGAAGCCGTTGCTCTGCGTTGGAAACGCGACGCGGCGGTGTGCGTGGTGTTGACGGCGCGCGGCTACCCCGGCGATTTCTGGCAGGGACAGTTGATCGGAGGATTGCAAGCGGTGGCGGAATTGGCTAACGTTGTCGTGTTTCATGCGGGTACGCGGCGCAATGTGGCCGGCCAATACGCGACCGATGGCGGACGCGTGTTGGGCGTGATGGCGTGGGACGACGATCTCGCGGCGGCGGCACAACAGGCGTACCGGGCGGCGCGGATCATCCATTTTGACGGCGCGCATTATCGGCGCGATATTGCCGCCCGCGCGTTGGGTCACAGGTAAAGGAAGCCACGAAATGAGAATACTTTTGGGAATCATGTTGTTTGTCGCGGCGCAGGGCACCGGCCTCACGGCGACCTCGACGGGTGTCGAGTTGCGTCCGGCCAGCGAGGTCATTGACCTGCTGAAATCCAACTACGTCGATCACGACAAGCTCGACGGCAAACTTCTCAACGACGCCACCGTTGCCGGCATCCTGCAAGCGCTTGGCCCCGGCGCGCAGATCATCACGCCGGACGCGCCGGCCTCCAACGGGACCGACACCGTCGCCGCCCCGCCGCCGGCACCGTTGGCGCGCGCGGAGATCATCGAGCCGGACATCGGGTACCTCCGCATCATTGACCTGTCGGACGCCACACCGGCGGCGGTGGATATGGAGCTGAAGAAGTTTAGCACAGCGAATGTGTCCGGCATGTTGCTGGACCTGCGTTTTGCCGGTGGGACGAATTTTGCGGCCGCGGCCGTGGTGGCTTGCCGGTTCGTCGGCGACGACCGAAATCTATTCGCCATCAAGGGCGCGGCGGCCGAACCGAAAGTGTTTTCGACCGGCGCGTGTACGGCTACGCTCGGCGCGGCGGCGGCGTTGCGCGAGGCGCCGTTGCTGGTGCTGATCAACTCGGAAACGCGCGGCGCGGCCGAGGCCTTGGCCGGCGCCCTGCGCGCCCACAACCGCGCAATCCTGGCCGGCAGCAAAACCGCCGGCGCGCCGGTCGCCACGCGCGATTTGCCGCTCGGCGATGGCCGGGTGTTGCGACTCGCCACGGCCAAGGTGTTGCTGCCGGCGGACGAGACGAAGAGCGTGTTCACGGGCGAGGTGTTCCCGGCGGGATTGACGCCGGACATCGCGATCAAGATCGACGCGAAGATCGAGCGCGAGGCGGTGTTGAACGCGGCGGCCGATGTGACGTTGACCGCGAGTTTGCAGCCGAAGGAATTGAAGCGGCGATTCGGCGAGGCGGATTTGGTGCGGGCGTTTCGCGGCGAGCCGCTCGATTTGAAGTTGTCGTCGTCGCAGACGAACGTGACGCTGACGCCGAAGTTGTTCGGCAATGAGACAAATACGACGGTGACTCCGAAGATGCTTGAGAGCCCGGTGATGGCGACGAACAGCCCCGACCCGACGACCGTGGCGGAGCCGGTCACGAGCAAAGCCGGCGGGAACGGCGATGCCGGCAGCGAGAAATCGAAAGACGACGAACCGGAAATGGAGCCCGTGCGCGATGTGGTGTTGCAGCGCGCGGTGGATGTGTTGAAGGGCATTCGCGTGTTGCTGTCGCGGCTGTAGGCGCGACGGCGATCGCGGCGAGAATTTGATGAAGACTGTCCTGTTTGTTTGTGCCGGCAATGTGTGCCGCAGCCCGATGGCCGAGGGGCTGTTCACGCAGATGGTGCGCGGTCGCGGCGACATCGTGGCGGCGTCGGCGGGACTCGGCGCGATGGACGGGATGACGCCGAGCGAGCCGGCCATCGACGTCATGACGGAACTCGGCATCGATATTGCCGATTATCGCAGCCGGGCGTTGCGCGCGGAAATGTTGGACCGGGCGGATTTCATCTTTACGATGACGCGCCAGCAACTCGACGCGATTCAGGCATTGTACCCG
>Ga0247727_10013391_pt1 | contig 13839 bp, 12 predicted proteins | sample WisWelCaveWW1625_FD_202498 | JGI IMG/M metagenome (GOLD analysis project Ga0247727, IMG submission 202498) | Biofilm microbial communities from Wishing Well Cave, Virginia, United States - WW16-25 | ecosystem: Environmental > Aquatic > Deep subsurface > Groundwater > Cave microbial mat | place... | reverse complement strand
GCTCTCCCCCCACCGCGCGAAATGCGCGCACGGGCGAGCTGACCCCGCCCGGCATATACCGCTTGGCCTCTTCAAAAAGTTTGGAAGATTTTGTCTGCTGCATGGCGTGGGCGGCTGATTATTACAGACGGTTTTCTCCGAGATCGGTCGCTAATAGCTGGGGGTTCTGCAACACCGCGTTGAACGTGGATAAAAATTGAGCGGCCAGAACACCCTCCGCGACACGATGATCGGTCGAAAGCGTGACCTTGACCGTCTTGTCGATCGTGACAGTTTGATTCCGGACAACCGGTTTTTCCATGATGGCGCCAATGGCCAAAACGGCCGACTCCGGCGGCGCGATAATGGCCGAGAATGATTCAACCACCGGGTACATGCCAAGATTAGAGAGGCCAAAGACCGCACCGCTATATTCCGAAGGGGTTAACCCTTTTCCATGTGCCCTCTTCGTTTTATCACGAAGGTCTTCTGAAATTTCTGAAAGCGTTTTCCGATCGCAATCACGAATGACGGGTGCGATGACCCCGTCGGGTGTCCCAACGGCCACGCCAATATCAATCCGTTCCACCACGCGAACGGACTCCCCCTCATAGGACGACCGATAGGCCGGGAACTTTCTTAACACGATGGACACCGCATGGCGAACGCAACGCCGGTGGCGACAGCCGCATGTCCTCCGACGATGGCGTATCCTCCCATAAAGTGTCTGGCCACATCGAAAAGATGCATGGAGCCTCCTTTTCCCTTGGAGACCCCTGTTACTTTTCCAAACAGTTCCGCCATGACCCGTTTGGGATCGGAACCGCGCGCGAGGCAGTGACCATGATCCCGATAGGACGAGAGGATATAATCTTCCTCTTGACTGGCGGCCATGGCGCCCACGGCGACCGCTTCCTGTCCAATGTAAAGATGACAGAAGCCCGCGATCTTTCCTAATGCGTACATTTCCGCGCACCGTTCTTCAAAGCGGCGGATGAGGATCATCTGTCCCAACAGGAACTTTTTGGGGATCTCGTGCAGCATGATTGGGGCGCCAAGGCCACGGCAAAGTGAAGCGTAAGTCATGAAGCCTAAACGAAAATTCATACCCCTCGAGGGGGAGGTTGTGGGGGTGCCCTCCCATCAAGGGAGGGGCATACAGTGCATCATCTCATCCCCTACCTGTTCTGCCGCGCCAGGGCTACCATTAGAATCTCAATCGCCGCCGGCGTCACGCCGGAAATGCGCGAGGCCTGGCCCAGGGAGCGGGGCTGGATCGTCTTGAGCTTCGACTGCACCTCCCGCGACAAGCCGGGAATACCATCATAGGAAAGCGACTGCGGAATCGTCTTCTCTTCCATCTGCCGGAAGCGCGCCACATGGCACCGCTCTCTCTGGATATAACCCTCGTACTTGATCTGCACCTCGATTTCGTCCGCATGGGATGCATCGAATGTCTCGGAAAGGCCCAAATTGTCCATCAACTTTTTGTACGTGATATGAGGCCGTTTGAGAATCTGCGCTAGCGATGTGGTGGGGGAGACCCCATAAATCCCTTCCGCCTCCAGGCACTGAATGCCATTTGGAATTTTTCGGATTTGCGTTTCCGAGAGCCACCGTTTGCATTGCTCCAATTTTTCCTGCTTTTCGCAATAGCGCCGATACCGCCACGAAGGCAGCAGCCCAACACGATGCCCCACCTCCGTCAGACGCAGGTCTGCATTGTCATGGCGCAAAAGGAGGCGATACTCCGCGCGCGAAGTAAACATCCGATAGGGCTCTTCCGTTCCCAGCGTCACCAAATCGTCAATCAGCACACCGATGTAGGCTTCTGAACGGTCTAGGATCAGGGGGGGCTGTTCCCTGAGTTTTAGGACGGCATTGATCCCCGCCAGAATTCCCTGCGCCGCGGCCTCTTCATAACCGGAAGTACCGTTGATTTGGCCGGCGTGGTACAGTCCCGCAACCGGTTTCGTCTCCAGCGTGGCATGTAGTTGAAGCGGCGGCACATAGTCATATTCGATGGCGTAGCCGGGCCGTACCATCTCGACCTGTTCAAGCCCAGGAATCGTCCGGACAAACGCCATTTGAACGGCCTCGGGCAGACTCGTGGAGATGCCGTTTGGGTAAATGACCGGACTGTTGCGGCCTTCTGGTTCCAGGAAAACCTGATGACGTGGATATTGCGAAAATTTGACCACCTTGTCTTCGATGGAGGGACAGTAGCGCGGCCCGATGCCGGTTATCGCACCGGAGTAAAGCGGCGACTCCGAAAGATGGGCATGGATGATCTCATGCGTCTGATCGTTCGTGTAAGTGAGGTGACAGGGGAGTTGATCCACCGTCAGCCGTTCCGTTGAATACGAAAAGGGGACCGGCGGATTGTCGCCATACTGCGGCGCCAAACGGGAGAAGTCAATGGAGGCTGCGGCCAGGCGCGGGGGGGTTCCGGTCTTGAGCCGCCCCAACGTAAACCCCAGGCCGATTAACTCCTCCGATGCGGCCTGCGCCGGTTTTTCGCCAAATCGTCCCGCCGGAAACGACTTGGACCCGACATGAATCACGCCGCGCAAGAATGTGCCGGTAGCCAGGATCACCGCGCGGGCCGAAATCTGCGTTCCGCCGTTTAATTTCACCCCCACGATCCGTCCCGCCGCAACGAGAAGCCCTTCCAGGATTCCTTCCCGTACCGTCAAGTGCGACTGGTTAAAGAGTGCCGATGCGAGGGCCTGCCGGTAGACTTCGCGATCTGCCTGCGCCCTGAGAGCACGCACCGCAGGCCCTTTGCTGGTATTGAGCATTCGAAATTGGATCCCCGCATGATCAATGGCGCGACCCATTTCTCCACCCAGGGCGTCAATTTCACGCACCAGGTGTCCCTTCGCAATACCACCGATGGCCGGGTTGCACGACATCTGGCCAATGTTAGAAAAATCCATCGTGATCAGGAGGGTTTCGACCCCCATGCGGGCGGAAGCCAGCGCCGCTTCACATCCAGCATGGCCAGCCCCCACTACGATAATGTCAGCAAGAGAAGTCATGCCACTTTCCCCCGCATGCGATGGTTGGTAAGCACTTCCAAATCCGCGATCCATGCCCGAACAGTTTCCCGAACCGCGCCTGAAAAGGCCGAGATCGCAGCGACGCCATCGGCCCCCGCCGTCATGATCTCGGGCAGGCAGCCACGCTGAATCCCCCCAATCGCGTACAGGGGAATCCCAACTTCACGTTTTACCTGTGTGAGGGCCTCCACTCCGAGTGGCCCGCCAGAATCGGCATCCATCTGCTTGGTGCGGGTTTGGAAGATCGGGCCCAGACCGATGTAATCGGCCCCTTCGCGTTGGGCGCGCATCGCCTGTTCCAGATTATGCGTGGAGATTCCCACGACCGCCGCGTCGCCCAAGAGTTTTCGCGCCACCCAAATCGGAAGGTCCGTCTGTCCCAGATGGACCCCATCCGCACCAACCGCCAGCGCTAGGTCAACATGATCGTTGATGATCAGTGTCACCCCGCGTGGAGTTGTCACATCCCTCAGACGCCTTGCAACCTCGTACATCTCCCGCCGCGAGACATCTTTGTCCCGATACTGCACCAGCCGCGCCCCCCCCTCCATCGCTTCGACCACCCCCTCCACTACCGTCCCTGGACCGTTGAATAAAACAGGGTGGGGCTGCGTTATAAAGTACAATGGAAACGGCTGAAAGGGGGCGCGGGGGGAAGAACCATCGTTTGTCATGTGGAGAGCGCAGCCAGATAGCGCGTCGTATAAACGCCTTTGACAAACGTCGGCTCCTCAAACGTGCGCCGATGGAAGGGGAGCGTCGTCTGAATTCCTTCGATGACGCATTCTGCAAGCGCCATCCGCATCTTGGCGATCGCCAAGATGCGCGTTGGCGCATGGACGATCAGTTTTGCCAGCAGCGCGTCGTAGTGAGGTGTCACCACACACCCGGGATAGAGGGCGGAATCTACCCGAACCCCTGGCCCGCCTGGGAAATGGCAACTCTGAACGGTGCCCGGAGCGGGGGTCCACTTTTCCGGACACTCGGCGTTAATTCGGCATTCGATGCTGTGTCCCCGCAACTGCACCTGACGCTGTTTGAAAGAGAGCGGCAGGCCCGCCGCGATCTCTATTTGCGCCCGCACCAGATCTATCCCGCTGACCATCTCTGTCACCGGGTGCTCCACCTGAATCCGTGTGTTCATCTCCATAAAATAAAAGCGGCGATCCGCGTCCAATAAAAACTCTACTGTTCCGGCGTTGGTGTAGGAGACCGCCGCCACGGCGTTCAACGCCGCCCGCCCCATCTCTTTGCGCAACGTATCGTCCATGGCCGGGGAGGGAGATTCTTCAATTAACTTTTGGTGTCGCCTCTGAATCGAGCAGTCCCGCTCCCCGATGTGGACGCGATGGCCCTGTTCGTCGGCTAGAACCTGCACCTCGATGTGGCGGGTATCCGTAAAATATTTTTCGATATAAACCCCCTCATCGCCAAAGGCCCCCTTCGCCTCAGACTGCGCGGACTGTAACGCGGGCAACATCTCCTCTTCTTTGTGCACCACGCGCATGCCGCGTCCCCCGCCTCCAGCGACGGCCTTCACCAAGAGCGGATAGCCGATCTTGGCGCCCACTTCCAGGGCCTCGCGCAGATCGGCCACTTGTCCCTCACTCCCTGGAATCACGGGGACGCCACACTTTATCATCCGTTCTCGGGCGTTCGCCTTGTTACCCATCAGGCTAATCGCTTCCGGCCGGGGCCCGATAAACTTGACGCCAGCCGATTCGCAGACCTCCGCAAAATGGCTGTTCTCGGCCAGGAATCCGTAACCGGGATGAATTGCCGACGCGTGGGTCAGCTCTGCGGCGCTTAGAATATTCGGAATGTTACGGTAGGAAGCGGACCCTGCAGCAGGCCCCACACAGACACTTTCATCGGCGAACCGGACGTGAAGTGATCCGGCATCGGCTTCGGAATGAATGGCCACCGTTTTGATCCCCATCTCACGGCAGGCGCGAATAATCCGAAGCGCAATCTCTCCTCGATTGGCAATGAGTATTTTCTTAAACATACGCCACGGTCTCTTAGGAACGCGGCTCGATCCGAAAGAGAACCGTTCCGTATTCTACGTCCGTACCATCGTCCAAACAGACTTGGATGACCTGCCCATCTACGTCGGATTCGATCTCATTCATCAATTTCATCGCTTCGATAATGCAGAGCGGTTGACCCTTCTTTACCACATCGCCCGCCTCCACGTAAGGATCGGCATCTGGAGAGGTGGCGCGATAAAAGGTGCCCACGATTGGAGAACGTACCAGATGCGCGGGGGTCGTCTCCTCGGGAAGCGAGAGGGGCGCCGCTGCTGCTTGAATATCAAGCCGCACCGCCTTGTCCTGCAACCCGGCGGCGGGCACTGAAGTCTCCCTGCGGAGACGGATTCGCTTTCCCGTTTCCTCCACTTCGAGCTCTGTCAGCGCCATTTCGCGCATTAGCTCGACCAATTTTTTGATCTCTTTGAAGTCCACGCTGCCACGCACAGCGATGCGCTTGCGCACCGACTGGTCCCGAACACTGCATAAGGATGATGCAAGCTGCCCTACTTCACCCGTTCCACGTAGGTACCCGTGCGGGTGTCTATTTTAATGACGGTCCCCGCCTCGATATAGAGCGGCACCTTCACGGATCCACCCGACTCCAATTTGGCGATTTTCGTCCCGCCTGTTGCGGTGTCGCCGCGTGTACCAGGCGGCGTCTCGACGATGGTCAGTTCGACGAACAGGGGCAGGTCCACGGACATTGGTTTTCCCCTAAAAAAGAGGACCTTGACCATCATTTCCACCTTCAGGAAGTCTTTCGCGTCACCCATCTGTTCGGTGGTAAGGAATAACTGCTCGTAGGTGTTGATGTCCATGAAGTGGTATTCATTTTCCTGCACATACAGAAACTGCATGGCCCGTTCCAACAGGTCGGGTTCCTCGAACTTCTCGCCGGAGCGGAAGGTTCGCTCCAGCGTGTTGCCCGTCTTTAAGTTTTTTAATTTGGTTCGGACAAAAGCCCCCCCCTTGCCAGGTTTTACATGCTGGAAATCCACAATGACGTAGGGGTCTCCGTCCAGCTCTAACTTCGCGCCCCCTCTAAAATCAGTTGTTGTAATCACGCTTGCCCTTTCGATTTACGTAGAACGACCTGCCTTCTCTGCCTGAATGGCGGAGAGCCATTTCCGTAAGCGACGGAGGCGACGTGCGTTCGGCCCCGGTGGGTCGGCCTGGGGAACCCCCTCCGATGCGGGGCCCGCCTGTCGCAGCCGCACTGTATCCGAAGGTGTCCACGCGACACCCTCACTTTTCCTGTCGTCGGATGAATCCTGGATCGCCAGCGCCCGATAGACCGCAGCGGCCTCTTTGTGATGTCCCTGATGCGCATAGAGGGCGGCCAGTATCGGCGACACAACGGCGGGTGGCAGCGCGACATCCTCATGGGCACCTGGGGTGTCAGCATCGGAGGGAGCCACCGAAGGCTCCGGGATCGTCCACTCCGCGAGGGCGGCCTTTGCCTCTCGGTCCGAAGGATCAATCTCCAGGACTTTTTTAAGAGATTGGCGGGCGAGGGCCGTCTTCCCTTCTTCTTTACAAAGCAGCGCCAGTTGCTTATGGGCCTGAACATGAGAAGGGTTCAGCGCAATCACGCGCTGAAAGGCCTCTTTGGCTCCCGATACATCTTTCTTCCGGATGCATACCTGCCCCAACACACCCCAACCGGCTACATAGTCGGGATAGTCCCGCACCCCTTTCGATGCGAAGCGGATGGCCTCCCCTAACTGATCAGATTGCAGATACGCATGGACCAGCGGGACAAACGACCGGGGATTTGTGGCCAAATCTTGCTGCAGTTTTACGATTCTGGGAGAGGGGCCCTCCTCGTCCATCTGGACACCCACAACGACATCCTCAAAACGGCGGGACATCATAACAGATGACCCGAGAAAGTCAATTTTATGGGCACTTCTATAAATCCGTTGTTTTGGGTGGGGTGAGGCGGCGGGGCGGATGAGGAGGGGTTTCCCACGTTGTAACGTTCTGCGGAGAGACATCTGGGCTATTGTCCCCCGCTCGCGTCCTTCCTCTCGCCTCAATCGCGCCTCCCATTCCCGTTCTCCGCATCGTCTTACACTGCCCCACAAACCGGTGCCGTAACCCGCGTGAACGGAAACACCTTGCTGCGGATCAGCCACTCGACACACACCCTCGCCCCGCCCAAAACAACGGATTTATAGAAACCCATGACATGATCATGGGGCGATGATCAGCAGATCTTGCCCCACTTGACATTCCTTATTTTTGGGAATAATATACCAAATATAAGGTTGAGCCCAGATATATAATCCGCTCTGGCACGCTCCTTTAGGGATAGGCAAATGCAAGCGGTCTTCCACAACGCCCTTTTCAAACTTTTGCGGCCGCTGGTGCGTATTCTCCTGCGCAACGGCATTGCCTACGGGGCATTTTCAGAGGTGGTGAAGCAGGCGTATCTGACCGTCGCCTACGAGGAGTTTGGGATCGCGGGCCGCAAGCAGTCCGATTCCCGCGTCTCCATCCTCACGGGTTTGACACGTAAGGAAGTGCGGCGGATCAAAGAATGTCCCGCGCCACAGGGCGAGGAGGGTGCAAGGCAATATCATCGCGCCGCCCGCATCATCAGCGGGTGGACACAGGACTCCCGTTTTTGTGATGCGGCGGGGCAACCGCTTCATCTTCCCTTGGAAAGCGCCGAAGAGGGGGGGGCAAGTTTTGACGGGCTGGTCAAGGCATTCAGCGGAGATATGCCCACGCGCGCGGTGTTGGACGAGTTGCTTCGGGTGGGGGCGATTGCCCGCCTGCCCGACGGGAACATTCAGCTCCTCACGCGCGCCTACGTGCCGCATGGGGACGACATCGCCAAAGTAGCGATCTTGGGAACCGACGTGGCCCTGCTCCTTCGCACGATTGACCACAATCTTGGCCATGCCGAAGCGGCCCGCTTCCAACGCAAGGTCGCCTACGACCATCTTCCCCAAGAAGCAATCCCCGTCTTTCGGGCGCTGGCGGCCCAAAAGGGACAGGCACTTTTGGAGGAGATGGATCGCTGGCTGGCCCAGCGGGATCGCGATCGCAATCCGAGTGATGCCGGAACGGGCCGGATGTTCGCTGGATTGGGCATCTACTACTTTGAAGAAGAGGTCTCGCATAACGCGCGCCAGGGAGTCTCCCCATGAAAATTGGGCTGTGGTCTCTCCCCATGATGTTGATCCTGGCGATGATCGCCTGTTCCGGCGATTCGGGGACGATGACGGCGTACAACGACGATGGCGGCATTGGCGGCACGGGTGTCAGCGATGATGGCGGGATTGGTGGAACGGGTGTCAGCACCGGACCGATTGAAGATTTTGGCAGCCTTTGGGTCAATGGGGTTCGATTTGAGACCCGCGACAGCACGGTCATCATCGAAGGGGGAAGGCCGATCACCGTGCCGGACACAGAGGCGCTACAGCGCCATTTTAGGCGCGGCATGATTGTTCAGGTTCATGGCACTGTAAATCCAGATGGCAAGACCGGTGTCGCCGACCGCGTCTTTTACGGGGACACATTGCAGGGGGAGATTCTTGAAATAGATACTGCGGCACGCCGCATGACGGTCCTGGATCGCAAGGTCGCTGTGGACGCCGCCACCGTGATCGGCGAGGCCAATTTTCCACGACTCACACTGGAGTCGTTCCGCATCGGCAACATCGTGGAGGTGAGCGGTTTTGCCACTTCAGACGGCACGATTCGGGCGACGTGGATTGGACTGCTCAGCGCGGATGCGTCGGATCGCGCGTTTGATGTAGAAACGGACGGCGTAGTGGCGCAGCATGACGCGCTGTCCAAAACCTTTTTGCTCGGCGATCTTCAAGTTCAATACGGCAATCTTTCTGAGGGTCGGCTTCCTGCCGATCTGGCCGATGGCCAAAGGGTGGAGGTGCGGGGCCGCGCGGATACCCTTCAAAAAACAGTGGATGCAACCTATGTTGCCATAATCGAGGAGGAGGCGCCGCTGGATGTGGGGGCATCGTTCTGGCTCGATGGCGTGGCAACTCAGGCAAACGATCCATTCAGAGTTACAATCAACGGCCGTCCGATCATGGTAAATAACGACACCCAGTTTGAACAGGGAACGGCGGCAGATCTGGCGCCGAATGTCCGGGTGGCAGTAGAGGGCATGGTGAATGCGGAGGGGATGCTTGTGGCACGGAAAGTGGTCTTTCACGATCCCAAACCCCTTGAGGTTCTCCTATCTCAGTCGGTTCTTTTGGAGCATCGAGAGGGAGAGGATGTGCAGGTGCAAATTGTAGCGGATCGTGCGCCGAGCGCCCTCTACCACGCCGAGGGTCTTCCTTCGGGTCTTGTCCTGGACTCAGAGACCGGCCTGATTTCCGGTGTGCTCTCTTGCGAATCCGCGGGGGACTATGAGGTCCGTGTTTCGCTCGATGGCGTGTCGAGTGCTCCGACAACCTGGGTTTGGGCTGTGGAAGAGGCCTGTGTGACAGAACCGTTGTTCCCGATTGACCGTCCACCGATTCTTCTGCTGGCCGAAGATCGAAGCAGCCCCGAAGGGGAAGATATTCTGCTTGAGATTGAGGCCGTCGGATCGGATGGCGAGACACTCACGTTCGAGGCCGAGGGCTTGCCCTCTGGATTGATTTTGGATGCCGTAACCGGCGTGATCAGCGGCACGCCCACCTGCGATGCAGCGGGTCTTTACGCCATCACGCTGCGCGCGACCGATGGGGTCTTCACGGATGAACTTTTATTCAACTGGACGGTGGAAGAGGCGTGTTAGACGAAACAGAACAACACAAGGTAGTTCCAAACCATAAGGAGGGACCGCAATGAAACACTTCGCAAAAAATATGATCACGTTTCTGGCCGCGCTGGTGATGACCTACGGTCATGTGGGACATACGGAGGCAGAACCCATCTCCATTGCCGAACCCACATTCCTCCATATCCAGACCCCCCCCGGAGGGGAAAGGCCGGAATCCGTTGCGCTCGGCGATTTGAATGGAGATGGGAATCCTGACCTCGTCTCGGCCAATTATTCCAACAACCTCTCAGTCTTCCTCGGGGTGGGAGACGGTACGTTTGGAGCCGCCACCAACGTCTCCGTGGGGAAGGTGCCGAATTCTGTTGCGATCGGTGATCTGGATAGGGATGGGCACCTTGACATCGTAGCAACAAATTTGGGCTTCGCTGGCGACTCTAACGTTTCTGTTCTCCTCGGCGTGGGGAATGGCACGTTTGGGACCGCCACCAACTTCTCCGTGGGGAACGCACCGCATTCTGTTGCGATCGGCGACTTGAATGGGGATGGGAATTTTGACCTCGCCGTGGCCAATCTTGGGGACAACAATGTTGCGGTCCTGCTCGGGACGGGAGACGGCACCTTTGGAACCCCTACCAACTTTCCTGTGGGGGATTACCCGCATTCTGTTGCAATCGGCGACCTGAATGGGGATGGGAATCTTGACCTCGCCACAGCCAATATCGTGAGCAACAATGTTTCTGTTTTGATCGGAACGGGAGATGGCACGTTTGGAACCGCCACCCACTTCCCTGTAGGGGATGCCCCGCATTCTGTTGCAATCGGCGACTTGAATGGGGATCGGAATCTTGACCTCGTCGTGGCCAATTTTGGCGACAACAATGTTGCGGTTCTAATTGGGACCGGCGTTGGCACGTTTGGAACTGCCACATATTTCTCCACGGGGTTCAGCAGCGCCTATTTTGTTGCGCTCGGCGACCTAAGTGGCGATGGAAACCTTGACCTTGCCGTGGCCAGTGAAAACGCGAGCATTTCGGTACTTCTCGGAACGGGCGTTGGCACGTTTGGGACCGCCACATACTTCGGCTTTGCTGTGGGAGATTTACCAAGCTCCATTGCGATCAGCGACCTGAATGGGGATGGGAAGCTTGACATGGCTGTGGGCAAGGGAGGTGTTGCTAATGTCTCTATTCTCCTTAATACATCCCCAATGCCCCAGTCCCCAAATAACTACCCGCCGGTGATCACAAATCCGGGCGAAATCATATCCGCAGAGGGAGACGTGGTCGCACTTCAGATTGTGGCCCGTGATCCCGAGGGCGATCCCCTGATTTTCAGCGCCACGGGCCTGCCGCCCGGGTTGAGCTTTAACTCGTTAACGGGGACGGTGACAGGAACGTTGCCGTTTGTTGCAGCCGGTGTTTACTTGATCACCCCCTGCGTGTCGGATGGAAGCCTGTCGAGTTGCGCAGGCTTCACATGGACGGTCGTCAATATCAACCAGGCACCGACGATCGTTTCGCCCGGGGATCAAACTTCTGCAGAGGGAGACGGGGTCGCACTTCAGATTGTGGCATCCGACTTAGATGGCGATGTCCTGACCTATAGCGCCACGGGCCTGCCATCGGGATTGAGCATTGACCCGACAACGGGAACAATTTCAGGGCTGTTATCTTGCGATACCGCAGGAATATATGCCGTCACCCTGTCGGTTAGCGATGGTGTATTGAGCACACCGATAGTATTTGTCTGGATGGTCGTTGACGCCTGTAGTGTGCCACCTCCGCCCCCGCCTGTACCGACAACATGTGGTGGTAAAACGATAACGATCCTGGGCACGTCGGGGGATGATGTCATTCATGGAACCGATGGGCCGGATGTGATCCACGGTCTGGCGGGTAACGACGTGATTTATGGTGGAAAGGGCAATGACGTGATCTGCGGCGGGGATGGAGATGACCACCTCATTGGCGGCGCAGGAAGCGATTTCCTGCTAGGGGGTCGTGGCAATGACACGCTCTCTGGAGGCGATGAGGGGACGCAACCACATAATAAACATGGCAAGTCATCTGCCGGAACGGACCGCGACCGGATGAATGGTGGACAGGGGAAAGACCTCTGCCAGAACGGAAGTTACAGCTACCAATACCGTAGCTGCGAACTGCGCCAGCGCTAACACAAGGCCACAAGGATAACGGGCAGAAGTGGCATGTGAAAGGGGATGCCCTGCGGCGCGTCCAAGGACACGACTTTCCTGAACCGGACGTGCCGCGTGCGTACCCTTGAGGGCACCGCTATAAATCCGGCTTAATACTCTGGAAAGTTCGGGGGAATGGTATACGTCCCGCAAGATGATGGATGAGGGTCGAAAGACCCTCATCCAACGCCGTAGGTTCTGAGGCAAAACGGAACACAAAATGAGAGGGGGGCAGATCGTAGAAGAAGCCAGGATGGACCAAAATGTGATGCTGACGCAACAGGTCCAGTACCAGGGCCTCATCGTCCAGGGTGGGGGAGACCACACAGGCCGAAAGATAGAATCCCCCGGCCGGCGGGACCAGGCGAAGACGCGGGCTTTGTGAAAGAAGGCGGACTGCCAGTTCGGCGCAATCTTTTACGGTGCGTTGGTAGGCGGCCAAAAAGGGCCGTCCCTGCCGCATGATCTCCCGCAGCGCAAACTGGGCCACCTCATTCACAGGCAGAAAAGTATCCGACAGGACGGAAAGGGCCTCCAGGGCAGACCGAACGAGGGCCGTTTCACCCGAGAGGGCCATCCACCCGATCTTCATCCCTGGCAAGGCCCACCCCTTGGAGAGCCCATTTAAGGTCACGACCAGCGGCGCGGACGTGGCGGCGGGTCTGGGAAACGATGAGGACGTGAATAGGAATGGACTGAAGACCTCGTCGGAAATGATCGGCAGGCGATAGCGACGGGCCAGTGCCGCAAGGGCCGCAACCTCGTCCGCGCTGGCCACGGCCCCGGTCGGATTGTGCGGCGAAATGAGAATGATGGCCCGACTCTTGACTGTAATGCGTGCTTCCAGATCGGCCAGATCCATGGCCCACTGTCGCGATGCGTCCAGAGGGTAAGAGACGATCCGCACCCCGGCCAGGGCAGCGATCGTTTCGAATAGGGGGTAGGTCGGACAGGGGCAGAGGATTTCATCCCCTACGTCAGCAAAGAGTTTGAAGGCATACCAGTAGGAGAGGCTTGTGCCAGGCGTCAGAACAATCTGATCTGGCGGTATGGAGAGCCCGACCGCTTCGTAATCATCTCGGATGGCCTCACGGGCCACCCGCTGGCCGAGTGGATCGGGACGATAGACCCGCGCCTGTTCCGCTCCATAACGCAGGGCTTCCGAAACCAGACCGGGGGGATAGATATCATGGGGGTAGACCGGACCACCGATCAAGTCCGTTACGGGTTTGCCACGGCGGAGCAGGGCGTCCCGTTCCAGATAGAGGCGATTGACCGTTCCACGCAGTCCTTCGGCGCATTTCGAAAACATCGTCACGCTTCGCACAGCAAGGGAAGGCATGAGTGCCTACACGAGGAAGTCCCGCAGCGTCATCAGGAGTGTCTCCATTGCCAATTGTAAATTGATATTGCGCATCCGTGCCTTCTGAATTTCGTAAATCCTGGCCAAAAACTGTCCGGCCTCGTGGCAATTCATCCGAGTTGCCCACCGCGCGATCTCCTCGGATCGCCAAGGATAGACCAGCCAGGATGGGCTGATTTCCGCTGTCGTGGCCTGTACGACCAACACATCCCGAAACCACCCCGCCAGATAAGAACAACTGGCATCCATTGCGGCATCGTCTTCCGCATGGCGTTTGGCCACTTCAAGCAGACGGTCATACGCTTGGAGGGTCTCCTCGGAAATGAGGTCATGCAGGTCGGCCTCCTTTTGGCGCGCAACATCCACGTCCAAGGCAAGGGCCGCACCGATCCGGCCTCCCGCCAGGGAAACGACCAAGCGGGCCTCCTCCGTTGTCCAGCCTCTTTTTTCCATCAGAACTG
>Ga0247727_10013390_pt1 | contig 13840 bp, 18 predicted proteins | sample WisWelCaveWW1625_FD_202498 | JGI IMG/M metagenome (GOLD analysis project Ga0247727, IMG submission 202498) | Biofilm microbial communities from Wishing Well Cave, Virginia, United States - WW16-25 | ecosystem: Environmental > Aquatic > Deep subsurface > Groundwater > Cave microbial mat | place... | reverse complement strand
TCCAGGTTGATGTTGGGCGCGATGAAGCCGTCGCGCATCATCAGCATGCTGTAAACTAGCTCGCTCACGCCGCTCATCCAGCACTCGTGGCCGGTCATCGACTTGGTCGACGACACCGGCGGGCCGTCGCGCCCGAACACCTCGAGGATCGCCCGGCCTTCGAGCAGATCGCCCGTCGGCGTGCTGGTCGCGTGCGCCTTGACGTAGTCGATGTCGGACGGCTTGAGCTTGGCCTGGGAAAGCGCGCGCTTCATGCAAAAGACCGGGCCCTCGACCGTGGGTGCGCTCAGGTGCGCGATGCCGTTGGAGGCGAACGCGTAGCCCGCCACCTCGCCCCAGATGCGCGCGCCGCGTGACAGCGCGTGCTCGCGACTCTCCAGCACGAGCGCCGCCCCGCCGCCGCTGGGCACCAGGCCGTCGCGATTGCGATCGAAGGGCCGGCTCGCCTTCTCGGGTGCATCGCGCCGGTTGCTGAACGTCTTGAGCGCGTCGAAGGCCGCCATCGATTCCCAGCCCAGCTCCTGCGCGCCGCCGGAGATCACGATCTCCTGCTGGCCCGCGCCGATGAGCATCGCCGCCTGGCCGACGGCGTGCGCGCTGCTCGCGCAGGCCGCCGCCACCGTCCAGTTCGCGCCCCGCACGCCCAGGAGCGTCGCCAGGTTCATGGTGACGGTCGAGGCCATCATCTGGAAGATCGCGCCGGAGCCCAGCGCGCCGGTGTAGCCGGCCTCGCGCACGCGAGCCGCCGCCGCGGCGCTCGCGCTTGAGGTTGAGTCGTTGCCGAAGATCACGCCCGCGTCGGGAGAGCGCAGCCGCTCGCGATCGAGCCCCGAGTGGTCGAGCGCCGAGAGCGCCGCGGCCGTCCCGAACAGGGCGGGTTCATGCATGGACTTGTGCGTCTTGCGGTCGAGCGTCGGGCCGCCGTTCCAGCCCAGCAGCCGTCCGGTCAGCGCGGAGGCGAAGCCCAGCCGCTCGCGCTCGGGGTCACAGACGATGCCGCTGCGCCCCCGCCGGAGCGACTCCGACACGGTGTCGAGGTCGCAGCCGAGGCTGGAGACGATCCCCATGCCGGTGACCACCGTCCGGCGCATCATGTATAGAGCCCTCCGTTGACGCCGATGACCTGGCCGGTCACGTAGGAAGCCGCATCGGACGCGAGGAAGCGAACGACCGCGGCCACCTCGTCGGGCCGGCCCAAGCGCTTGAGCGGGATGTGCGGCAGGATCGCGTCCTTGGGCAACTCGGCGGTCATGTCGGTTTCGACGAGACCGGCGGCGACGGCGTTCACCCGGATGTTGCGCGGCGCCAGCTCCAGGGCCAGCGACTTGGTGAAGCCGATGACGCCGGCTTTGGCGGCCGCGTAGCTCGACTGCCCGGCGTTGCCGCGCTGTCCGGAGAGACTGGTGACGTTGACGACGCAGCCCGATCGCCGCTGGATCATCCCTCGCACCACGGCGTGCGTGACCGCGTACGTTCCGCGCAAGTTGACGCGCAGCACCTCATCCCAATCTTCGGGGGAGGTGAAGGCGAGCAGCGCGTCGCGCGTGATGCCGGCGTTGTTGACCAGGACGTCGGGGGCGCCCTCGTCGGCCTGGCGTCGAGAGAGAACCTCCTGGACGGCGGGCGCGTCGCCCACGTCGAACGGCAGCAGCGACACCTCGGCTCCCCGGGCGCGACAGCGCTCCGCCACGGCTTCGGCGGCGTCGCGCCGTTCCCGGTAGTTGAGCCAGAGCGTCACGCCCGGCTCCGCGAAGGCCTCCGCGATCGCCTGTCCGATGCCGCGGCTCGCGCCGGTGATCAGCACACGACTCGCCACGCGTGCGTTCCCTCCTTGCCGCGCTTCTATCACAGGGAGGAGCGCGGAAGAAACGGCGCTTCCCGCGCCCGACGCCCTCCGGGGAGGTATAATGCCAACTGGCCGGGGCCGCCGGATAACCGAGAGAGGCACGAAGCTCGGAAACATGTCGTTTGCGCGCAGAAGGAAGCTGGATGTTTCGAACGGGCACGCGCCACGCGTGTACTCCACTTCTGTAGCGGACCTCGGCTACCCGCCTCTGCGGCTGCGGCAGCCGCTCGTCGTCGTCGTCGAAGACTTCGGCGACGAGGTGGTCGCGTCATGGCCGGAGGTCGAAGCCTGGGGCGCCGGCAGCACGGCCGCCGATGCGATCAACTGCCTCAAACAAGAAATCGCCGCTCTCTACGGCGAACTTCGCCGTATCCCGGAACGGCGGCTCGGCAAGCTCCCGCGCCGCTGGAAGCAAGCGCTCAGCGTCGTCATCCAAGGTTGACCGTTTGGCCAAGTATCGCGAGGTCACGCGCGCCATCGACGTCAAGGTGCCCGGCCCGCCGGCCCGTGCGGGGCGCGAACGCAATCGCTGGGCCGAAATCGATGGCCGGCTTGTTCTAAGGGTGACCTATCCGAGGGTCCACTCGCGTGCCGACCTACCACTTGGAACGTTGCACAGCATCCGCAAACAGTTGCGCCTGGCGCAGGGTGAATTCGACGCGTTCGTTGCTTGTCCGATGTCCCGAACCGACTACGAGGCCCACCTCCGCAAGCTCATCGACAGTGGGATCTTGTAGGCGCTTGGCAAGCGTTTCCGTCGCGGCAGCGCTGGGGGTGGTTGGTGCGGTGTTGGGCGGGTGGCTCTGGTGGAAGACCGCTCTTGTCCTGACGCCAGACGGGGCGGGGTGGATGGGGTGGGTCGTGGGCCTCCTGACTGGTGTAGCCGTGGGAGTCGGATCCACGAAGTCGACATCCAAGATCCCCCGCGTGCTGGCCTCCGTGACGACTCTGTTCGCGATCGCTATCGCGAACAGATTCATCGCCTGGCACTGGAAGGTCAGCTTCACAACGGCGATTCTCGGTGTTCACGGAGAGGGAATCGTCCTGGTACTCCCTTTCTTGCTGCTCGCACCCTGGACGGCCTGGCGAATCGTCGGATCCGCCAGCCGCGCGCAGTCCGCACGCGCGGGCCGCGATTGACCGAGCCCGGCGGCTGCCCCAGAATGCGCGGCAGCGGATGCGAGAGCACTTGGCAGATGCGGTCGTCATCGGCGGCGGGCCGGCGGGATGCAGCGCCGCGATCACCTTGCGCCAGGAGGGGCTCCAACCGATCCTCCTCGAGCAGAGACCGTTTCCCCGCTACCACATCGGCGAGAGCCTGTTGCCCATGGGCCTGGTCGAGCTCGCCGAACTGGGCGTGGGCGAGCGCATCGCGGCGGAGCAGTTCGTGGTCAAGCCCGGAGCGCGCTTCTACAGCCGGGCCGACGATCTGGACGTGACCCTGGCGTTCGCCTCCGGTACCGCGCAGCAGACCGCGTACCAGGTCGAACGCGCGCGCTTCGACGAGATCCTGCTGGGTGCCGCGCGCGAAACCGGCGTCGACATCTGGATGCCCGCCAAGGCGACCGACGTGGCGGTGGAGTCGGGCGGCGTCCGCGTCCGCGTGGTCCGCGACGGCGAGTACGAGCTGATCAAGGCGCCTTTCCTGCTCGATGCCAGCGGCCGGCAGACGCTGTGCGCCCGCGCGGCCGGCCGCTATCGCAACATCCGCGATCTGTTGACGCACGCCTACTATGGCTACTTCGAGGGCCTCGAGCGGGCTCCTGGTCCCGAAGGCGGGAACATCATCATCGTCATTTGTCCGGGGGGATGGCTCTGGTGGATCCCGCTGCGCAAGCAGATCACCAGCATCGGCGTCGTGCTCAAACAGGGGGCCGCGCGACCCGAGGGAAGCCCCGAGCACGTCCTGCTCTCGTTCATGGGGCAGTGGCTGCCGCCAACCTCGCGCAGCTACCTGGAATGCATGCGCGGGCAGGTGCGCGTGCAGTCGTCGATCAACTACTGCGCGACCCGCTACGCGGACGATCGCGTGGTGTTGGTAGGCGACGCCGCCGCGTTTCTCGATCCGCTCTTTTCCACCGGCGTGTTCACCGGGATCTTCGGCGCCCGGCGCGCGGCCCGGACGGCGGCGGCCGGGCTGCGCAAGGGCGATCTGTCCCGCGCCGCGTTCCTGGGCTACGAGCGTGAGCTCCGCACCATGCACCAGGTGTTCCTCTACTTCATCCGCCGCTTCTACGACCGCCGCTTCCTGCCGATGCTCCGTTCCGCCGACACCGACGCGCTCGTCAAGCAGCAGATCGTCGGGATCCTGGCCGGCGACATCTACAACCCGGCCAACAGCCTGGCTTCCGCGGTGGCCCGTCGCGCCAACCCCCGGCTTCCCCTGTCGGAAGCCTGAGGCCCTCCGCGGCGCATGGTAGGATGGCGGCCCGTGGCCATCGAAGGCTGGCAAATCCTGCTGACCGGGGGGGCGGGCTTCATCGGCTCGCACCTCTGCGAACGCCTGGCCGAAAAGAACCGCATCCGCGTGCTCGACAACCTGCGGCGCAACGCGCTGCCGCCGCTGCTCGCCCACGGGCATCCCCACGTCGAGCTGCGCCAAGGCGACGTGATGGACGAAGCCGCCGTGCGCGATGCGGTGGCCGGCTGCGACGCCGTGGTCCACCTGGCCTCGATCGCCGGCGTCGACACGGTGATGAAGAACCCCGTGCTCACCATGCGCACCAGCCTCTTGGGTACGGCCAACGTGCTGGAGGCGACGCTGCACGCCGGCCGGGCGCGCCGCTTCATCGACTTCTCGACCAGCGAGGTGTTCGGTCGCTACGCCTACAACGTGGCCGAGGTGGACGCGACCACGCTGGGTGCGGTGGGCGAGGCGCGCTGGACGTACGCGGTGGCCAAGCTCGCCACCGAGCACCTGGCCATCACCTACCACAAGCAGCACGGTCTGCCCGCCTGCGCCGTCCGGCCATTCAACGTGTTCGGGCCGCGCCAGGTGGGCGAGGGGGCGATCCACCACTTCATCGTGCGCGCGCTGCAGGACCAGCCCATCCAAGTCCACAACGACGGCGGCCAGATCCGCTCCTGGTGCTACGTCGACGACATCGTCGACGGCATCTTGCTGGCGCTGGAGCGGGACGAGGCGCCGGGCCACACCTTCAACATCGGCAACCCGCGCGCCACCATCACCATCTACAACCTGGCGCGTGAGGTCGTGCGGCTTTCCGGCTCGCGCTCGCCGATCGAATTCGTGCGCTGGGAGCACCAGGACGTGGAGCTGCGCATTCCCAACGTCGACAAGGCCAGACGGCTGCTCGGCTTCGATCCCAAGGTCGACTTGGAAGACGGAATAATGCGCACACTGGCGTGGTACCGGGATCGTCGATGATCCGTCTGGCGCGCCCCGCGATCAGCGACGCCGAGATCGCCGCCGTCACGGCCACGCTGCGCTCCGGCGACCTGGTCCAGGGCACGCGGGTACGCGCGTTCGAGGACGCCGTCGCGGGATCCACGGGGATGCCGCACGCCGTCGCGGTGTCGAGCGGCACCGCGGCGCTGTACCTGGCGCTTCGCGCGCTGGAGATCGGCCCGGGCGACGACGTGCTGGTCCCCGATTTCACGTTCCCCGCCACCGCCAACGCCGCCGAGGCGACCGGCGCCCGCGTCGTGGTCGGCGATGTGCGCGCCGACACCTGGAACCTAGATCTGGGCCGCGCGCCGCGGGCGCGAGTGGCGATGCCGGTGGACTGCTTCGGCCTGCCTTCGGAGCTGCCCGAAGGGCTGGTCGTCGAGGATGCCGCCTGCGCGTTGGGTGCGACGCGGCCGGGCGGGCTGGCGCGGATCGCGTGTCTCAGCTTCCATCCGCGCAAGGTGGTGACCACGGGGGAGGGAGGGATGGTGCTGTGCCGCGATGCCGAGGTGGCCGCGCGCATCCGAACGCTGCGCGACCATGGACGCGAGGCGGGCGAGTTCACGCACTGGGGCATGAACCTGCGCATGACCGACGTGCAGGCCTCGCTGGGCCTGGCGCAGATGGCGCGGCTTGATGACCTGCTCGCCGCCCGCGCCTCGCTGGCCGCCGCGTATCGCGAGCGACTTTCGGGCGTCCCGCCCTTGCGCCTACAGCACGTGCCCGCGGGGCTGGGCCACTGCTGGCAGACCCTGGCGCTCCGGCTGGAGCCCGATCTGGATCGCGATCGCCTCATCCTGCAGCTGCGCGATCGCGGCATCGAGGCCGGCATCGCCACCTACGCGCTGCACCGCCTGCCCTACCACCGCGAGCGCCATGGTCTTCGAGCCGGGGATTTCCCCTCGGCCGACGCGCTGGCGGAGCGCGGCCTCGCACTGCCGCTTCATCCGGGGCTGGGTATCGAGGACATCCATCGCGTGTGCGACGCGCTCTTGGACCTGCTGCGTGGCTGAAACGGTCGTGCGCTGCGAAGCGCTCCACAAGACGTTCTACAGCGGGCTTCTGCGCCGCAAGGTCCGCGCGCTGCGGGACGCGACGTTCGCCGTCGAGCAGGGAGAGATCCTCGGCTTCGTCGGTCCCAACGGCGCCGGCAAGACCACCTGCCTGAAAATCCTGATGGGGCTGGTGTTCCCCAGCGGCGGACAGGCCCTGTTGTTCGGCCACCCCCCCGGGCACGCGCAGGCCAAGCGCCGAGTCGGCTTCCTGCCGGAGAGCCCGTATTTCTACGAGTACCTCACCGGGCGCGAGCTGCTGGACTTCGTGGGCCGGCTCTTCGGCCTGGATCGCGCCCTGCGCCGGCAAAGGGCCGGCGAGCTGCTCGAGCGCACCGGGCTTGACGACGCGGCCGACCGGCGGCTGCGCGGTTACTCCAAGGGCATGCTGCAGCGCATCGGTTTGGCGCAAGCCCTGATGGGCGACCCGGACCTGCTGGTGCTCGACGAGCCGATGAGCGGCCTGGATCCGCTCGGCCGCAAGGACGTGCGCGATCTCATCGCTGAGCAGCGCGAGCGGGGCAAGACGGTGTTCTTCTCGACGCACATCCTGCCCGACGTCGAGCAACTCTGCGACCGCGTGGCGCTCATCGTACGCGGCGAGGTGCGCAGCATCGGCCGCATCGAGGAGCAACGCGGCGGCCTGGAGCAGGCGTTCGTGCGCGAGGTCGGCCGGTGACGGCGATCCTGGCGATCGCGCGCAACACCTTCCGCGAGGCGATCCGCGACAAGATCCTCTACGCGCTGGTGTTCTTTTCGGTGCTCGGGCTCTGCGGCACGCTGGTGCTTGGCGAGATGTCCTTGGGCGAGCACGATCGCCTGACCCGCGACCTGGGCCTGGCCGGGCTGAGCCTGTTCGGCGTGCTGATCGCCATCTTCGTCGGCGTCAGCCTGCTCTACAAGGAGCTGGAGCGGAAGACCATCTACGCGATCCTGCCCAAGCCGGTGCGCCGCTTCGAGTTCGTGCTCGGCAAGTTCGCCGGCATGGTCGCGACGCTGGCCGTGCTGGTGGCGCTGATGGGCGGCGTGCTCTGCGCATTGCTGCTGGTACAAGACGCCGCTCCCGACGGGCGGCTCTTGCGCGCCGTCCTGCTCTGCCTGCTCGAGATCGTCGTCATCACCGCGGTCGCCGTGTTCTTCTCGTCGTGGTCCAGCCCGTTCCTCTCCGGGTTGTTCACGCTGGGCATCTTCGTGCTCGGTCGCAGCGCTCCGGAGCTGGGCGCCCTGGCGACGAAGATGAAGGGCGGGCCGATGGCGTGGCTGCTGCGCGGGCTGGCCGCCGGGCTCCCCAACCTGAACCTGTTCTACGTCACCGGATCCGAGGTGGATGGCACGCACGTGTCGGTGCACGGCAAGTTCGTCGACTGGGGCTACGTGGCCATGGCCTCGGGCTACGCGTTGCTCTACGTGGCGGCCACCGTCGGTCTGGCCGTGCTGCTGTTCCGCCGCAGGGATCTGGTGTGAGATGGGCGCTCGCGGTGGGAGTGCTCGCCCTCTTGGCGGTCGAGGCCCGCGCGCTGCTCTCGGCGCGCGCGGAGTTGCACCGCGCCGAGCGTGCTTCGCAAAGCGACGATCGCATCATGCACCTGCGCCGCGCGGCGCGCTGGCGTGCGCCGCTGAGCCCGTATCCCCGCACGGCCTTGGATGAGCTTCGCGAGCTGGCACTGAAAGCGAACGATCCGGCGCTCGCGCTTTCGGCCTGGGAGGGGATCCGCGGCGCCCTGCTGGGCTCGCGCGTGTGGAGCGTGCCTCATCCCGATCGCCTGCGAGAGGCCAACCGCCACATCGCCGCGCTACGCTCGGGCGCCGTGGAGGGCGAGAACTACGACAAGCAGGTCGCCGCGCTCGAACGTGTCCGCGGGCCAAATCCGCTGTGGTCGACCGCCGCCCTGTTCGGCCTGGGTCTTTGGGTTGCGGGGGGCTTCCTCCTCCCCAGCCGTCGCCGCCTGGGCTGGAGCCTCGTGTCCGGAGGGCTGGCGCTGTTCGTCGCCGGCCTGGCGCTGGCCTAGAGTTGCGGTCCAGCGGCTCGCCGTCTAGGCTTGCTGCATGTCCGACGCGCGGCGCGAGCTCCTGGAGCAATACGTGTCGCGCGTGCTCGCGGCCCGCGAGCGCCTTGCTCCCGTGCTACCGGAGGTCGCCCCCGAGGATCTGCTGCTGATCCTGCAGAGCCTGCTCCGCCCCCCGGAGCTCGGACGTCACTTCCTGCTCCGCTCCCCGCGTCCGGGGGTCTAGACTGCCGCGGGCATGAGACGAGCACCGCGCGTAGTGGCCTGGCATATCCTCCTTGTACCCCTCGGGGTTGTCGCGGGCGGAGCGGTTGGGTTCTTCGGTATCGGGACGTTGGGCTTCCTACTTGGAGACGTGCACGGATTCTTCGGCGGGCTGGCCAGCTTTGCCGGCGCCGCCGTTGGAGCTTTGGTCGCTCGGCGACTCGCGTACCGTATGGGCGGTTCATCGGCCCGCTCCCCGACACAGAACTCCGCCCGCAGTATTCCGGGCGACCCATAGTGTCGACGGCGGGCACGTGGCACCCCGTGGCACGGGTCGATGGCTCAAGTCCGCCGACGTGTAGGCCCCGCCCTCGCCCGGAGGACCGGAGGGTTGACGCATGCCCGGCGGGCGGGACACTCTGCCGCACGTGGCGCTGGTGCCGCGCGAAGAGCAGTTCGCGGGATGCCTGATCGGGCAGGCGGTGGGTGACGCGCTTGGCTTCCTGGTCGAAGGAGCCGGTCCCGAGGACTGCCGCGCGTACGTCGATCAGGTGCTCGTACCTCGCATGGTGCCGTCCAACGGGCGAGGTCGGTTTCCTTTTGGCCAGTACACCGACGACACTCAGCTCGCCCGCGAGCTGGCTCTGAGCTGGCTCGCGCAGGGCGGCTTCCAGGCCGCCGACTACGCCGGGCGGATCCTCGCCCTTTTCATGGAAGAGCGCGTGGTGGGCTGCGGCATGGCCACGTCGCAGGCGGCCCGGCGCTTGTCGCGGGGGGTGAAGTGGGACCAGGCCGGCACGGCGGCGCCGTCGGCGGGCAACGGCACCGCCATGAGGGCGGGCCTCAACGACCCGGACCTGCTCATCCGACTCGGTCGCCATGGGCCTTCGCAGCCTGTCCGATTGGACAGCTCTCGAGCCCGACACGGCGGTCGGACACATCGCATCGTTCGGCGTCGATGCTGCGCTCACCGATGGCTGGGAGGGGATCTCCCCCTTCGTGACCACCAGCGTGCTCTGGTCCCTGTACGCGTTTCTCCGCACGCCGGACGACTACTGGGCCACGATCTGCACGGCCATCCGAGTGGGAGGCGACGTCGACTCGACGGCGGCGATGGCGGGTGCGGTTTCGGGCGCCCGCAACGGCTTGCGCGCCGTGCCGCTCGAGTTCGCCAAGCAGATCACGGATCAAGGAACCTGGGGCTACGATGATCTGGCGTCGCTGATGGCGAAGTCTCACACAGCCGTCATGGGCCGACCGTGAACGGGGACTTCAGCGTTGCGGTTGCTGCGGGCGCTGGCAAGGCGACTAGCTTCGCTCCCAGCGGATCTCCATCTCCTCGCGCGCGCCCAGCGCCGCGCGTAACACGACGATGAGCCCGGCATCGGCGCCTTCCTCCTCGAGCATCTCGATGGTCTCGGCGTTGACGTAGTAGTCGTTGTCGGTCGGGCTTTCCTCTTCGAGCGAGTCCACCAGGACCTGGAACTGCGCATCGGAAAGCTCGCCGCACGCCTGCTTGGATTCCGTGTCGTAGAGCTTGACCATGCGTGTTACTCCGAAAGCGTAACGCCGGATCCGCCCATCTCCTTGGGCATGTCCCGGAACTTGGGCAGCCCGTCGCGCACGGCGAGAACGTTCTCGCCGTAGTGGACGTGGAGCTTGGGCGCGAAGGGGAACTCCGGGATCACGGCGGCGTACACGTCGACGAGGTCAAAGGTGGGATGCGCGGTCATGACATGTCCACCGCAGACGCGGCAGAATTGGCGGTGGCTGGTCTCGGTCTTGTGAAACACTCCGAGCTGGGTCTCGCCCTTGGTCACCTTCACGCTGGACGGCTTCCAGAGCGTGAAGCCGTTGACCGGGCCGGCCGACCACCAGCGGCACGACCGGCAGTGGCAGTACCCCATCGCGACCGGCTCGCCGGTGACGGCGATCCCGACCGCTCCGCAAAAGCAACTTCCCGGAAAGCTCTTGTCGTTCGCCATGACCGCGTTTATGCCCGATCGAGCCTCCATCGTCCAGCCGTAGCGCGTCATCCGTCGGTGGCCCACGGGACGACGGTGAGCCCCCGCACCCACTCCGCGATGCGCTCGAAGTCGGCGCGGTCGGTGGTCACGACCGGCACGCCGTGATCGCGGGCGGCCAGCGCGATCAAGACGTCGTTCTGGATCCCCCGGAGCCCCCTCGCGTCATATCCGCGCGCGCGGCGAAGTCGAGCCAGCACCTGGCCGCAACGCTCCCATTGTCCCAACGTTGGAGCCGCGGGCGGGTAGTTGCGCGCCAGGTGGGCGACGTACGCACGCTCGGTGCGCGTGTCGACGCCTCGGAGGAGCTCCGAGTGGACGACGCTGGACAGCAGGATCCTCCAGCGTCGGCGGATCAGGGTCTCGGCCGCTTCGCTCTTGCGCAGGATCTCGACGAAGACCCCGGTGTCCAGAAGGACTCGACTCACAGGCTGGGAAAAGCCGAACGGCCGCCCTTCCCGCCCCAGCGCTTGAGAAACCGCCTGGTCTGCTCCACTTCCTTCGCCAGCTCGAGCGCGAGACGCAGGGCGTCGGACTCGCTGCGCGCGCCGAGGGAGCGCCGGGCTTCCCGCAGCAGGGCATCATCCAGTCGGGCGGAAACCAGACGCTTGGCCATGTCATACAGGTATTCATGCGTTGTCATACAAGTCAAGGTCTGAAGGCGGCGACGCGGGGGGCCTCCTCAGGGGCAGGGGAGCTCGATCATGAGCCTCTCGAGGGTCGAACGGTACGCCATCAGGATCTCGGATGCGGAAGGCGAGCTGCGTTCGTGGAACATGAGGTTGGCCGCCACCATTGCTCCCAGCGCTCCGACCTGGTCGGCGTCGAGTGGGCCCGGCCCGATGTACTCCGCGACGGTCATGTCGAGGTCGACCGCCGTTCTGACTTCCGTCGGGCTTCGGCCCGCCAGTAGACCGAGGCTCGCGGCCAGCAGCTTCCCCTCCACCTCCTCCGGGGGGGTCTCCTTGAGCAACACGGCGCCGCTGCGGGAGGCGTGCTCCTCCTCGAAGTAGGACACCGAGGAGTCGAAAAGCTTGCGGATGTTGATCGTCGCCTCGGCGGTCTTCGAGCGTCCCCCGTACTTGGCCTGGACCAGGACGTCCCCAAGCCCCTCCATGAGGGCATCGAGTCGGAAGCGGCCCGAGTGCGCCGGAGGACCGGTCCGGGCCAGCGCGGTGTAGGCCGCGCCCGTTCCGAGGAACACGACGGGAAGCACGGCCATCTCCAAGAGCAGTCGTCGATGGTTCACCATAGCTCACCTCCTCTGCATCATTGTGCCTGTCCCGGCGGCACCGTACCAGCGCCGCAACGCTCGAGCTCGTCGAGCAGCGGGGATGTGGAGCGGCGTCGGGCCTGCGCGACTTCGCGCCGCGCCTCGGCCGGGTTGCCCGCGCGACAGAAGTACTGCGCCGCGCGGTAGCTCGACCACAGGAGCGCGCGCGAGGCCTCGTTCTCGCCGCCATCGGTGGCGCGCCGCTCCAGCGCCTGCATGCGCGCGCGGTGCTCATCGACCGAGCCGCCGACGCGCAGCACCGGCCCCGCGGGGCCGAGCCGGCTCAACCATGGTGCGGGGATCTCGTCGTAGTACTCGCTGGCGTCAGGCGGCGTCCCGAGCAGGTCCGGGTCGCGACGCGCCACGGATTCGCGGTAGCCCGGGAAGCCCAAGAAGCCGACGTGCAGGTGGCGCAGATCCGGGCGGAGGCCCTCGGCGATGCGCAAGTACCAGAGGTTGAAGACCGTCTTGTAGAGCGCGGTGTGCAGCACGCCGCCGGTCGGAACCGCGCCGGCGACCACGTATGCCGTCTCCTCGGCGCTCCAGGATCCGTGCAGATCCGCGTCGCGGAAGTGCCACGGGATCTGCAGGAGACCCAGGGCCAGCAGGGCGGGGCAAAGCGCGGCGGCAACGCGCCGGCGCGCCATCGAGCGGAGGATCGCCGCGGCTCCCGCCGCGAATGCCGCGGCGCCCAGGCACCCGACGGCAAGCAGCACGAGGAGGTAGCCGTGCGCATCGGGGTTATACGCATCGAAGCCTACCAGCAGCGGCCCGCACGCGCTCGACGCTCCGGCTCCGAGGATCAAGAGCCCCGCACGCCGCGCGCCGCGCAACCGCAGCATGAGATAGAGACCTCCCAGGCCGGCCGCGGCGCCGGCCAGGCCGAGCTGGCCGACGGCGGTCCACGCGACCCCCTCGGCGCGGGGCGCCAGCGGCTCGGCGGCGACGCGCGCGGTCGTCTTCTGGAAGGCGCGAGCCTCTAGCACCCAGCCCAAGCGCGAGAGGTTGGTGGGCGCGCCCCAGTTCACTTCGGGCCAGCGCGCCGCGCGCAACGGAAGATAAGCGAGCACGCAGGCTCCGAGAAGCCCGAAGAGCGTCGCGCGTGCGGTGACGCGCCAAGCGCGCCGCAGAAGGACCCAGGGAAGCGCGATCGCGAAAAAAAGCAGCACGAGCAGGTGGTGGTTGCCCAGCCCGAGCCCCAGCGCGAAGGCCGCCTGACAGAGCGCCGCTTCATCGCCGCGGTCCCAGGCCAGCAAGCGCTGCAGCGCGAAAAGCACCAGCAGCAGGTGGAGCGCGTAGACCTCCGCGCGCGTGGCTTGCATCCAGGCGGAACCGCAAAGCGCCAGCAGCAACGCCGCGCCCAACGCCGCCAAGAAACGCCCTCGGGATGCGCTCGATTCCGCTTCGCCCCGCGCCGCGGCGACCGCCTCGCTCACGCCGCCGAGCAGATCCCACGCCAGGACGAACAGGACGGCCGCGGCGGCCGCCGCCGCCAGCGCGGAGGCCAGGTTGGCGCGGAACGCCAAGCTGCCCACCGGCAGGAGCATGCAAAGCTTGCCCCAGAGCACCGCGAGCGGATGTCCGGGAGGGTGGGCGATGCCCAACTCGAAGGACGCGGCCGCGACCTCGCTGGAATCGAGCCACCAGATCGAGGGCGCCGCGGTGGCGATGTACACCACCAGCGAAACCACGAACGCCACGAGCGCGCCGGCGCGACGCATCGCCGGATGCTACACCGTGAAACGCGCGGCCGCACAAGCCCGCATCAACCAACAGCCCGCATCGCTCTCGTGCGGCTGGCGTGGCGTCCTCGGCCGCCGTAGAATCGGCCGCAATGACGCGGCGAGAACTCGCACGCCTCTCGGCGCACGCACAAAGCCGGATATCCTGGCTCATCGAGGCATCGCGGACCGCGTGGATGCTCAAGGTGGCCGGCTGGCAGGCGCTGGATCCGCGCCTGGACGAGCACGACGTGCGCGAGCGCGCCCTGCGCTCGGCGCTCGCCAACAACCCGTGGCAGCCCCGC